>Ga0209056_10002009_pt1 | contig 22170 bp, 20 predicted proteins | sample GraSoiAngelo_114_FD_185876 | JGI IMG/M metagenome (GOLD analysis project Ga0209056, IMG submission 185876) | Grasslands soil microbial communities from the Angelo Coastal Reserve, California, USA - 14_0903_13_40cm (SPAdes) (version 2) | ecosystem: Environmental > Terrestrial > Soil > Grasslands...
CACTCGGGGGCACGAGATCTGCCCGCCGACGACGGAACACCTCACGGACCAGACGCTTCACTCGATTCCGTATCACGGAGTTCCCGATCCGCGCGCTTACCGTCACGCCGAGGCGCGAGGCAGCACCGGACGACGTGCGGCGGATGACGACGAAGTGGGGAGAGTGGCGGCGCCGCCCATCACGCTGAAGCGCGAGAAATTCCCGCCGACGCCGAATGCGGACGGCCTGCGGATAGGTACAGCCATGCTTCATCCTGCTCACCCGGGCTGCTTGAGGGGGATGCTGACGATCAGCCGTTTTCTACCCTTGGCCCGGCGTCGCTTGAGCACCTGCCGGCCGCCGGGGGTGGCCATGCGCGCACGAAATCCGTGGGTCCGCTTACGCCGGCGATTGCTCGGCTGATACGTCCTCTTCATCGCTCACCGCAGGCCGCTGTTTTGGGGGCATGCAATACCGCCACACGGCCGCCCCAAAGTCAAATTTCGCGGGCATGAGGTACTGCTGACGCCACTAACGGGCGTGACCGCCCCGCCGCCTGACTGACCTTTAGGCCGTCGGTGCGGGACGTTCGCCACCCACTGCCGCCTGCTTGCCTGGATAGTCGCGGGCGAAGTGCTCGGCACAGCGCCCGCGCGCTGCTGTGGGCTTGCGACAGCCCTCGACGCGGCAAGTCTTGTAACGAGCCTTGGGAAGCTTGCCACGTTTCCAGGCGGCGTAGTGGCGAGCACAGTAGCCCTTGCCGCCGTCGCTCGGTCTCTTGCAGCCCTCATGCTTGCAGGCGACAGACGGATTCGGCATCGCGCCTCCTCGAAAGATCGGTCGGCCACCGTCGTGCGGAACGCCCAAGGCTCGCATGAACCACCGCCCAGGCGCAAGGAGGCGACGGTTCGACGTCGAACGTCCGCGGGCTGCGGCGCGTGTCTCGCGTGCGCGGCGGGGAGGCGGGAAGGGGCACCGCCGCGGCTCCCGGTCCTCGGTCCACGCGCGCCTTGAAGCTGAAACGTCCCCCCGCAGCTGCGTGCGCGCGCGGGACCTGCGGAGGTCGCCTCGGCGGTGCCCCCTTCCCGCCTTGCACGCCGTGGACGAGACGGACGCTGCCCGCCGGCGGACGGCCCGCCGCGACGCCCGGCGCGGGAGCGGGGACGCCGGGAGCGGCGACTTCGCAGCCTCCGCGCGCGCGGGCAGCTGTCGGGGGGACGCGGCAGTTACGAGGCGCGCGTGAGGCGAGGACCGGAGCCGATCCGGCGCCTCCGCTCCCGCGGACGCCCGTCTCGGGTCCCGCCCTCAGTCGGTGCTGGGCAGCGGCGGTTCGTCCCGGCTCTCGCTCTCGTCCTCGCGCTCGGCCAGGCGCGCCACCGAGGCGACGCGCTCGCCGTCGTCGAGGCCGATGAGTCGCACGCCCTGAGTGTTGCGGCCGATCACGCGGATCTCGCTCACGCGCAGTCGGATCACCTTGCCGCCGCCGGTGACGAGCATGATCTGATCGTCGTCCGTGACCATGCGGACGCCGACGACGCGGCCGGTCTTGTCAGTCGTCCGCATCGTGATGATGCCCTTCCCACCGCGGCGCGTCAGGCGGTATTCGTCCATCTCGGTACGCTTGCCGAACCCGTTCTCGGAGACCGCGAGGAGCGTGGCGCCCGGCTCGACGAGATCGAGGGCCACGACCTCATCCCCGTCATCGAGCCGCATTCCCCGGACGCCATACGTGTCGCGTCCCATCGGCCGGACGTCGGACTCCTTGAAACGGATCGCCTGGCCGTCGCGCGTCGACAGGATCGCCTCGCTCGCCCCATCCGTGAGGCGCACGCCGATCACCTCGTCGGCGTCCTCCAGCGCGATGGCGATGATGCCGGACGGGCGCGGGCTCGAGTACGACATGAGGTCGGTCTTCTTCACGAGCCCCCGGCGGGTCGCGAACAGCAGATAGCACCCCTCGCGGAACTCGCGCACCGGGAGGAACGCCGAGAGCTTCTCCTCGGCGCCGAGGCTGAGGAGGTTCGTGATGCTGCGGCCTCGCGCGGCGCGACCCGCCTGCGGGACCTCGTGCACCTTGAGCCAGAAGACCTTGCCCCGCGTCGTGAAGATCAGGATGTAAGAGTGCGTCGAGGCGACGAACAGGTGCTCGACGAAGTCCTCCTCGCGTGTCGTCGCGCCGATCTTGCCTCGTCCGCCGCGGCGCTGCGCCCGGTAGAGGCTCACGGCGTTCCGCTTGATGTAGCCCTCGTGGGAGATCGTGACGACCATGTCCTCTTCGACGATGAGGTCCTCGACGGAGAGCGCGCCCACCTCGTCGACGATCTCGGTGCGGCGCGGATCGGCGTACTTCTCGCGGACGGCACGTAGCTCCTCGACGATGATCCTCGAGACCTCGCGTTCGTCGGCGAGGATCTCCCGGTAGCGCTGGATCGCCCGCTCGGTCTCGGCGTATTCCTCGAGTATCTTGCCGCGCTCGAGGCTGGTGAGGCGCTGCAGGCGCATCTCGAGAATCGCCTGGGCCTGCACCTGGGAGAGCCCGAACGTCGCCATCAGGCCGTCGCGCGCGGTGGCCGGGTCGGCCGCGCCGCGGATGAGGGCGATCGCCTGGTCGAGATGCTCGATCGCGATCCTGAGGCCGGCGAGGACGTGCAGCCGCTCCTCAGCCTTGCGGAGATCGTGTGCCGTTCGGCGGGTGACGACGTCGCGGCGATGCTGGATGAAGACGCGCAGCGCGTCCTTCAGGTTGAGCACCCTGGGCCGGCCCTCGACGATGGCCAGCACGTTCATCCCGAAGGAGTCCTGCAGCGGTGTGTGCTTGTAGAGCTGGTTCAGGAGCACCTCGGCCACCGCGTCCCGCTTGAGGTCGATCACGATCCGCATGCCGTCGCGATCGGACTCGTCGCGCAGGTCGGCGATGCCGTCGAGCTTCCGCTCGTTGACCAGCTCCGCCATGCGCTCGATCAGCCGTGACTTGTTCACCTGGAAGGGGATTTCCCGGACCACGATCGACGAGCGGCCGGACTTCTCGTCGGTCTCCACGACGGCGCGCGCCCGCATCGTGAGCACGCCCCGCCCCTCGCGGTACGCCTCGCGGATGGTGGTGCGCCCGCAGATGAACCCGCCGGTCGGGAAGTCGGGCCCCGGGATGTAGCGCATCAGGTCGTCGACGGTCAGCTCCGGACTCTCGATCAGCGCGACGAGCGCGTCGCACACCTCGCCCAGGTTGTGCGGCGGGATGTTGGTCGCCATGCCGACCGCGATGCCGGCGGAGCCGTTGACGAGCAGGTTGGGAACCTTGCTCGGGAGGACGACGGGCTCCTGGGTCGAGTCGTCGAAGTTGGGGACGAAGTCGACCGTCTCCTTCTCGATGTCGGCGAGCAGCTCCTCGGCGAGCTCGGTCAGCCGGCACTCGGTGTAGCGGTACGCCGCCGGGGGGTCGCCGTCGATCGAGCCGAAGTTCCCCTGGCCGTCGATCAACGGGTAGCGGACGTTCCACTCCTGCGCGAGACGGACCAGGGCGTCGTAGACCGCCGAGTCGCCGTGCGGATGATAGCGCTTGAGGACCTCGCCGACGACGCCCGCGCACTTGGAGTAGCGGTGGGTGTGGGTGAGGCCCTCGTTGAGCATCGCGTAGAGGATGCGCCGGTGGACGGGCTTCAGCCCGTCGCGCGCGTCGGGCAGGGCGCGCCCGATGATGACCGACATCGCGTAGTCCATGTAGGACTCGCGCATCTGGTCTTCGATGTTGACGGGGATTCGCTGCGGCCTGGGATCCATCGGCGGGGCCGCCTAGATGTCGAGGTTGCGCGTGTTCAGCGCGTTCTCCTCGATGAACTTCCGGCGCGGCTCTACCTCGTCGCCCATGAGCGTCGAGAAGATCATGTCGGCCTCGACCGCATCGTCGATCTTCACCTGGAGCAGGGTGCGCGTCGCGGGGTTCATCGTCGTCTCCCAGAGCTGCCCCGGGTTCATCTCGCCGAGTCCCTTGTAGCGCTGGATCTCGAGGCCCTTGCGTGCCTGGGCCATGATGCGGGCGACCGCCTGCTGGAGGTTCGGGACCTGCTCCGCCTTGTCCCCGACGGTCAGGGTGAAGGGCGGCTCGCCGACCGTCGTGAGGTCGCGCGCAAGCCGGCGGACCTCCTCGAACTCGGCTGTCAGGCAGAGCTCGCGGTCGATGACGTTGCGGTGCGCGGTGCCGTTGGCGCGTGTCGCGGCCACGAGCTTCAGGCAGGCATGCTCGCGGTCCTCCTCGAACGAGAAGCTGACGGGCACGATCGCCGGCGCCGCCACTCCGAGGTACGCTTCCGCAGCGACGACGACCTGGCGAAGCCGTACCTCGTCGGCGAGCGCGCCGGCGTCCATCGCGACCTGGCGCGCGAGCGCCGTCAGCACATGGCGGTTGCGGCCCTTGCGCTCCAGGATGTCGAGCACCTTCTCGAGCCGGATCGCCTTCTTGACGAGCTGTTTGAGCGGTGTCCCGGTCACGGCGGGACCCCCCTCGCCACGCAGCCCGAGGTCCTCCGCGCCGAGCTCGATCAGGTAGTCCTCGAGCCCGGCCTCGTCCTTCAGGTACTGCTGTGCGCGTCCGCGCTTGACGCGGTAGAGCGGCGGCTGAGCGATGAAGAGGTGGCCTCCCTCGAGGATCTTCTCGTAGTGACGGTAAAAGAAGGTCAGCAGCAACGTCCGGATGTGCGCGCCGTCCACGTCGGCGTCGCACATGAGGATGACCGTGTGATAGCGCAGCTTGCTGATGTCCTGATCGTCCTTCCCCACGCCGGCGCCGAGCGCCGTGATAAGCAGCCTGATCTCTTGTGAAGACAGCATCTTGTCGAAGCGGGCCTTCTCGACGTTCAGGATCTTGCCCCGCAGCGGCAGGATGGCCTGGTTCTTCCGGTCCCGCCCCTGCTTGGCCGATCCACCTGCGGAATCTCCTTCCACGACGAACAGCTCCGACAGCGCCGGATCGCGCTCCTGGCAATCGGCGAGCTTGCCGGGCAAGGAACCGCCGTCAAGCGCCCCTTTCCGGCGGGCGAGTTCCTTTGCCTTCCGCGTGGCCTCACGCACGCGTGCCGCCTCCAGCCCCTTCAGCACGATCCGCTTGGCGTCGGCGGGGTGCTCCTCCAGATAGACTGCAAGCCGGTCGTTCACCAGCGCCTCGACTATCCCCTTCACCTCGCTGTTGCCGAGCTTGGTCTTCGTCTGTCCCTCGAACTGCGGCTCGGGGACCTTCACGCTGATGACCGCGGTCAGCCCCTCGCGCATGTCCTCGCCCTGCAGCGCTTCCTCGTCCTTCTTGAGGAGGCCGTTGGTGACGGCATAGGCATTGATCGTGCGGGTGAGGGCGGACTTGAAGCCGACCAGGTGGGTGCCGCCCTCGATCGTGTTGATGTTGTTGGCGAAGGCGTACACGCTCTCGGTGTAGCCCTCGTTCCACTGGAGCGCGATCTCGATCTCGAGGCCGTCGCGCGTGCCGTGGAGATAGACGACATCGGCGTGAATCGGCGTCTTCGCCTTGTTCAGGTTCTGGACGAACGAGACGATGCCGCCTTCGTACAGGAACTCGTGCGACTTCTGATCACGCTCGTCGTGGATGGTGATGTGCAGACCGCGGTTCAGGAACGCCAGCTCGCGCAGCCGCTGCGAGAGGATGTCGAAGCTGAAGTCCATGGTCTCGAAGATGAGCGGGTCGGGCTTGAAAGTGACCCTGGTGCCGCGTTGGTCCGTGACGCCGGTCTCCTCGACCGGCGCCACCGGCTCACCGCGCCGATAGCGCTGGGCGTAGACCTTGCCGCCGCGCCGCACCTCCATCTCGAGCGTCTCGGAGAGCGCGTTCACCACCGAGACGCCGACGCCATGCAGCCCCCCGGAGACCTTGTACGCTCCCTTGTCGAACTTGCCGCCGGCGTGAAGCTTGGTCATCACCACCTGCGCCGCGGAGACGCCTTCGGTGGGGTGCAGCTCCACTGGGATGCCGCGGCCGTTGTCCTCCACCGTCACGCTCGAGTCGATGTGAATGGTGACCGCGATGCGCGTGCATTCGCCCGCCAGCGCCTCGTCGACGGAGTTGTCGACAACCTCGAAGACGAGGTGATGCAGCCCGCGCTCGGCCGTATCCCCGATATACATGCCCGGGCGCTTGCGCACGGCCTCAAGGCCCTCGAGGACCTTGATGTTCTCGGCGCCGTAGCTCGATTCGGGCGTGGTGTCCGTGATACTCATCGATGACAGAAAACGGTTTCAGCGAGCAACGCTATTGTAGCTCGCGGAGGCTCCAGACGCCATACGGGACACCACGAAAAACGTTCAGTTTTCCGGGTAGTTACAGCGATTGGCCGGAGGACATAAAACACCTGCTGAGCACGGCGAGGCTTACGCCTCCGGCTACAGGCGCATGGGCATCACGACGTAGGTGTACTCCGGGTCGCTGGTGCCGGTTACCACCCCGGGTCCGACCTCGTCGGTTACGCCGAGCTCCATGACCTCCCCCTCCGCGTGGGCACTCAGCACCTCGATCAGATACCGCGCGTTGAACCCCACCGTGAGCGGCTCCCCACCGTAGGAGATCTCGATGTCCTCGGATGCCTCTCCTTGCTCGGGATTGCTGGCGGACGCCTCGAGTCGTCCCTTCTCGAGGTGGAGCTTGACGCCACGTGAGCGCTCGCTCGCGAGGAGTGAGATGCGGCGCAGCGCTGCGAGGAGATCGTCGCGGTTGAAGCGAGCCTTGGCACGGACTGCACCCGGAATGACCTGCCGGTAGTCCGGGAACTCTCCCTCAACGAGCCGCATGAAGAACGAAACGGTTGGCGTACTCAGGCGCACTTCCTTGACCGACACTAGGAGCGTCACGTCCCCCTGATCGACCTCCTCGAGCAGCTTGCGTGCCTCGACCAACCCCTTGCGCGGCATGATCACCCCACGCTCGGGCTTGGGACCCGGTACGCGGCGATCGACCTTGGCCAGGCGGTGACCGTCGGTCGCTACCATACGGAGCACCCCGCCCTCCCCACCCTCCATGAGCACGCCCGAAAGGTTGAAGCGGGTCTCGTCGGTGGACACCGCAAACAGCGTCTTGTCAATCATCTCGCGCAGTGTAGCCGCTGCGGTCTCGATCGCCACCCCACCCTTCGACTCCCCCCCGAGCGGCAGCTGCGGGAAGTCCTTCGGGTCGAGGCTCACGACCTTGAACTTCGAGCGGCCGGCGAGCATGTCGACCCAGCCAGCCGCAGAAGCCTTCAGCACCAGCTCCTCGGCCGTCACCTCTCGGCTGATCTCGTAGAGCTTGCGCGCGTTCACGGTGACCGCGCCCTTCTTCTTGACCTCGGCGGGAACCCTCACGCGCAGGCCAACCTCCATGTCGGTCGCGGTGAGCGAGACGCCACCTTCCGCAGGCTCGAGCAGGACGTTTGCCAGGATCGGGACCGTGCTCCGTCGCTCGACCACTCCTTGGACGAGGTAGAGCCCGCGTGTCAGATCCTCCCGTCGGATGCTCACTTCCATGGCCACCTCACCTCCGCGGTTATCCCCACTGTCCCCTTTGCCTAGTGAGAACGGTGGATCTTCTCATTCGAGGATCTCGTTGTCGTCGTAGGCATTGTGGACGGCGAGGAGAACTCCACAAGCCTCAAGAATCCTGTAGTGAAGGACGCGGGTCTTGTCCACCGTGTTGCGTGCGTTGTTCGCCGTCTCTACTGTCCTCGTAGGGTTCGCTCGAGGCGCTCGACCGTTGCCCGCAGCGCCGGGTCATCCTTCAGGCGGCGTTCGGTCGCCGTGACGGCATGGATGACCGTCGAGTGGTCGCGATGGAATGCCTGCCCGACCTGTGGAAACGAGGCGCCGAGCAGCCTGCGACAGAGGTACATCGCGAGCTGCCTCGGCATGGCGACGTTCTTGCTCCGCCGCTTCGAGTGAAGGTCGTCCGGCCGGAGCGAGAAGTGGTCGCACACCACCCCGAAGACATCGTTGAAGCTGACGGGCCAGCGCCTGCCCGCTGATACCGCTTGCAGGACCTCGCGGGCGAGATCGACGGTGATCGGTCGGCGGTGGAGCGAGGCATGAGCCCCGAGTCGCGTGAGCGATCCCTCCAGCTCACGCACGTTGGACGCGATGTGGCCGGCGATGAAGAGGGCTACCTCGTGGTCCAACGGGATACCCTCCAGGTCCGCCTTTTTCTCGAGGATCGCCACCCGCGTCTCCACGTCGGGCGGCTGGATATCCGCAATCAGGCCCCACTCGAAGCGGTTGCGCAGCCGCTCTTCGAGGTCCGGGATGTCCTTCGGGACCTTGTCGGAGGTGAGGACGATCTGGCGGCGCAGCTCGTGAAGGGTGTTGAACGTGTGGAAGAACTCCTCCTGCGTGCGCTCCCGGCCGGCGAGCAGCTGCACGTCATCGAGGATCAGGACGTCGACCCGCCGGAAGCGCTGCTTGAACTCGCCCATCCGGTCGTTGCGCAGCGAGCCGATCAGGTTGTCGATAAAGGTCTTCGACGAAAGATAGCCGATCTTGAGGGCGGGTTGCTTCTCCTGGATCTTGTGGCCAATGGCGTTCACCAAGTGCGTCTTACCGAGGCCCACGCCGCCGTAGATGAAGAGGGGGTTGTAGTGATCGCCGGGCTGGTTCGCGACCGCCTTGGAGGCGGCATGCGCGAACTGGTTCGACGCCCCGACGACGAAGTTGGCGAACGTATACTTGGCGGTCAGCTCCGAGTAGAGCGCCCGGCGGTCGGGGCGCGTGCGGGGAAGGTCCGGGAAGAGCTCGCCCTGATTGCGCGACGGCAGCTCGAGCGCCACGTGGCGCGACCCGACCACCGCGGCCACCGCCTCGCGCAGCTGGGGCAGGTAGTTGTCGGTGACGCATACGAGCAGGAGCTGGTTCGGAGCTTCCAGGCGGAAGTCCGTCGACGTGAGATCGAGTGGACGCAAGCGCGCGACGATCTGCGACAGCTCATCGGCGCTCACCTGCTCCGCCATGCGCTCGAGGATCCGTCGCCACAGCCCCTCGAGCGAGGCGGCCGGCGAGTTGCGCCCACCCTTGTCCACAGCTGTTGATGGGGCTGATTCCGCCATCGTTTCGCTTCCTTGGCTATGAGCTTCGGACGGGCCACGCTCGTTCCGAGCCCTCGCTCGGGGGACGAGCCGCGGGGGAGCGTGCAAGAACAGGCCTATGCTGCACGACGTTCCTGGGAACGGCGGCGGTTCAGGGAGAGCGCACTGTAAGCGATCTGCCCGCTGCGCCGCAAGAGACATCGTACAGGTTGGTCGCGCTTGACGCCTTCGGGGCCGGATGTCACGTTCGGCGAACGTGGCACACGAGTCTGAGCGTCTTTATGCGCACGCGTGTCGCGTCATCCCGGGTGGCGTGAACAGCCCGGTGCGGTCGTGGAAGGCGGTCGGGGGGCAGCCGCTCTTTCTCCAGCGTGGTCGGGCCGCGGAGGTGGTCGACGCGGACGGGCGGGCCTATCTCGATTTCCTCGGGTCGTGGGGCGCACTCATTCTCGGCCACGCGCCGCCACGCGTGAGCGCGGCCATCGCGCAGCAGGCGAAGGTGGGGACCAGCTTCGGAGCGCCCACCGGCGGCGAGGTCGAGCTGGCCCAACACCTCGTCGGGGCGCTCCCGTCCGTCGAGCAGGTTCGTCTGGTGAACTCGGGAACCGAGGCGACGATGAGCGCGCTCCGTCTGGCGCGTGCGGCCACCGGCCGCGAGGCGGTCTTGAAGTTCGCAGGCTGCTATCACGGACACGTCGACGCGCTGCTCGTTCGCGCCGGCTCGGGCGCGCTCACCCTCGGTGTCCCGGACAGCCCGGGTGTACCGCCGAGCGTCACGGCGCTCACGTGGACCGCAGAGTTCAACGACGTGGCCGGAGTGCGCGACTTTCTGCGCGCGCGCGCGGGCGAGCTGGCCGCCGTCATCGTCGAGCCGGTGGCCGGCAACATGGGGGTCGTCGCGCCGGCACCCGGCTTCCTCGAGATGCTGCGGGAGGAGACCAGCCGCGCCCACTGCCTGCTCGTCTTCGACGAGGTCATCACGGGCTTCCGTGTCGGGTGGGGGGGTGCGCAGGGTCGCTACGGCGTGACTCCGGACCTCACCTGCCTCGGCAAGGTGATCGGCGGCGGACTCCCGCTCGCCGCCTTCGGGGGCCGACGGGACCTGATGGAGCAGCTCGCCCCGAGGGGCGCCGTCTATCAGGCCGGCACGCTGTCCGGGAATCCGCTCGCGGTGGCGGCCGGCCTGGCCACGCTCGACACGCTCCGCCAGACGCCCGCCGCCTACGATCGCCTCGAGCAGCTCGGTGCGCGGGCAGAGGAGGTGCTGGGGCAGGCACTCGCGGCCACCCGGCCGCCCGCTTGCGTCAACCGCGTCGGCTCCATGCTCACGCTCTTCTTCGGCGTCGAGCGGGTGCGCGACTACGGCGACGTGCGCCGAGCCGACACCGCTGCCTTTGCGCGCTTCTTCCACGGGATGCTCGCGGAGGGCGTGTACCTCCCTCCGTCGCAGTTCGAGGCGATGTTCCTCTCCTTGGCGCACACCGAGGCGGACATCGACCGCCTGGGTCGAGCGGCGCGCACGGTGCTGGCGGGCCGTTGAGTTGCCGCCCCCCAGCCCCCTCGTCCGCTACGGCCGTTACGGGACATTGGCGTTCGAGTTCTCCGGCACGATCGCGGGCGGGGCGGTCGTCGGCTACCTGCTCGATCGCTGGCTCCACACGGAACCCTACGCCGTGACCCTGTGCACCCTTCTCGCCGTGGCGGGCGGCTTCGTGCGGCTGATCCAGGTTCTCCGCCGCTTCGAACGGCTCGACCGTGAGCCCCAGCCTTAGCCGGCTGCAGGCGCGACACTGGATGCTGGTCGCGCTGGCCGCCGCTGCCGGGGGCCTCGCCGGACGCGCCGGCGGGGTCGTGCTTGGCGGCAGTGCAATCGGCCTTTCGGTCGCGCTGTACGTCGTGGCACTTGGCGCCTTCCTCCGCCACCGACGCCCGCGCCTTGCTATTGGAATCCTGTTTGTTAAACTCGCGGCGCTTCTGGGCCTGGGCTGGTTCGCCTTCGCCTCGAGGCGATTTCATCCGGACCCGATCGGTTTTGCGGTGGGCGTCAGCTGCTTCCCGGCGGCGGCCGTCTGGGAGGCGATGCGGGCGCGAGGGGGCTGATGGAGGAGCACAAACCGTTCACCTGGCTCGGCGCGCTGCCGTACCCCGAGCACGCGCTGACGGCCGGCCTGGTGGCGGTCCTCATCGTCGGCTTCGCGGCCTTGGTGCGCCCGAAGCTCGCTGCCACCGAGGCAGCGATCACGCCCGACCCTCGCGTGTCGGCCCGGAGCTGTGCCGAGGTCTTCGTCGAGTTCATCAGCGGTCTCGCCGAGGGCGTGATCGGACACCACGCTGAGCGCTACGTGCCGCTCCTCGCCAGCTTCTTCATCTTCATCCTCGTCGCCAACCTGATCGGCCTGGTTCCCGGCTTCACGCCACCCACGGCCGACTTCAACATCACCCTCGCGCTCGGCACGGTCGCCTTCGTGGCCTACCACGTCGCCGGCACCCGCGAGCATGGCATCAAGTACCTGCAACACTTCCTGGGTCCGGTGATCTTCCTGGCGCCCCTCATGCTCGTGGTCGAGCTGTTCAGCCACATGTTCCGGCCGGTGTCGCTCGGCATCCGGCTCTTCGCGAACATGTTCGCCGACCATCAGGTGGTCGAGATCTTCACGGACCTCACGAAGGTGGGCGTGCCGGTGATCTTCTACGTGCTCGGCGCATTCGTCGCCGTCGTGCAGGCGTTCGTCTTCACGATGCTGAGCGCCATCTACATCGCGCTCGCCGTCGCGCACGATCATTAGGATGCACGGCTAGACCAGCACTGGAGCGCCGTCCCAGCGGGAGCGGAGAGGATAGAGGAGAGGAAGGGATGCGGGCGGTCCGGAGAGGAAGCAGATGAGGCGTCTCGGAGGATTGGCGGTGGCGGTATCGTGGCTCGCTCTCGCAGCGAGCCCGACACTCGCGGCGGAGGCGGGGGCCGAAGGGGGCGGAGGGATATGGTACAAGGGCCTGATCGCGCTTGCGGCCGGGCTCGGTCTCGGCCTCGCGGCCTTCGGCGCCGCGCTCGGCCAGGGCCGCGCGACGGCGGCGGCGATGGAGTCGATCGGTCGCAACCCGAACTCGGCCGATCGGATCTTCACGCCCCTGATCGTGGGTCTGGCCCTGATGGAAGCGCTCGCGCTCTACGCGCTGGTGATCGCCTTCTTCCTGCAGGGGAAGGTCTGAGGCAGCGCCGTGCCGGCCGGACCTCGGGCGCGCCCGGCCGGCACGGCGTCGAGATCAGGACTTCTTGCCGGTCTGCGCGAAGAACGCCGAGAGGAGCTGGCCCACGCGGGCCGAGCCGCACTTGGGACACTTCGGCCGGCGCGTCTCGTGTTCCCGGATCGACATCACGACCTGGAACTTCCGGTTGCATTTCCCGCACCGGTACTCGTAGGTCGGCATGCCGGGGGCATTAGTGGAAGCCCCTCGGGAACACAACTGCTGGGAGGTGGGGTATGTGGTGGAGCATGCCTGAAACGGAAGCGCGCGCGCCGGGAAGCGGAACGCGCCGGCTCGCGCTCGCCGGCACGATCGAGCGCCAGCAGCGTACCGTGCTCACGTCGGTGCCGCTGGCCGACGTGCAGCCGAACCCCGATCAGCCCCGCAAGCACTTCGCGCCCGACAAGCTCGCCGAGCTCGCCGATTCGATCAAGGCGCGCGGGCTGCTCCAGCCGATCATCGTCCGCCGGGTGGAGAGCGGCTACCAGCTTCTCGCAGGCGAGCGGCGCTTCCGGGCCGCGCAGCTCGCAGGCCTCGACAAGCTGCCGGCGCTCATCCGCACGGACGAAGATCCGCTCGAAGTCGCCCTGATCGAGAACCTCCAGCGCGAGGATCTCTCTCCCCTAGAGGAAGCCGAGGGGTTGGCGCTGTTGATCGAGCGCCACGGCTACAGCCATCGCGAGGTCGCGGAGCTGCTCGGCAAGAGCCGGCCGTACGTGTCGAACACCCTCGCGCTCACCCGCCTGCCCGAGGCCGTGAAGACGGACCTCCGCCGCGACGGCCCCGGCGTGTCGCGGGAGCTGCTGATGGGAGTGGCCCGGCAGGAGGACCCCGAGGCCGCGCTGGCGCTGTGGCGGCGGCTGCAGCTCGATCTGCTCTCGGTCCGCCGCTTCCGTGCGGAGAAGGAAGGTGCGGCGAGCGAGCGGCCCGTCGTACTCGACGTGCTCGCCGCCGCCCGGCGTCTGAACCGCGCGCTCGCGCGCCTCATTGCGGACGGGGCGCCCGCGGCCGAGGGCCCTCGCCTTGTTCGCACGCTCCGCCGGACCGGGCGGCTCGTGGAGCGGCAGCTGGCCGCGCTCGCGGCCGTCGGGGAGGGAGGCCCGTGATGATGCCGGATGCCCTGCTGGCGAATCCGGCGCTTCGCCTGTTCGCGATCGTCTCGCTGATCCTGGTGCTCAAGATGGCAGCCGTCGGGCTCTACACGAGCACCATGCGTATCGGACGCAAGGTGTTCGCCACCCCCGAGGACTACGCGCTGCAGGGGCTGCAAGCGAGGGCGGCGAGCGACCCCGACATCGAGCGCGTCCGCCGCGCGCACCAGAACGACCTCGAGAACATCCTCCCCTTCTTCCTCGTCGGCTTTTTCTTCGCGCTCACGCGCCCACCGCTTCTCGCGGCTGAGATCTTCTTCATCGGCTTCGCCGTGGCGCGCATTCTGCACAGCCTCTTTTACATTCGTGCCATGCAGCCGCACCGGACGATCGCCTTCACGGCCGGGTCGGTGCTGAGCGCCGTGATGCTCGTGTGGACGCTGGTGGCGCTCCTGCGGGCGGCGTAGGCGTGCACTTCGAGACTGCGGTCCGCGGGAGCGGGGGCGCCGGCTCGGCTCCGCGTCCTCGCCCCACGCGCGACTCGAAGCTGTAGCGTCCCCCCGCAGCTGCCCGCTCGCGCGGGGGCTGCGGAGTCGCCGCTCCGGCGCCCCCGCTCCCGCGACGCGCGTCGCGATGAGCTGCCGCAAGCGGCCGCGCGCGGCGCGCCACCGGTGTGCAAGGCGGGAAGGGGCACCGCCGCGGGGGGATGCTGCAGCTCCGGAGGCGCGCGTGGAGCGAGGACCGGGAGCCGAGGCGGTGCCCCTTCCCGCTCCCCGCCGGGCGTCGCGCGGCGTAGACCCCGCGGATCACCGCCACCGCGGAGGACGCTTCTCGGCGAACGCCCGGATGGCCTCACGCCACTCTTCGCGCGCGAAGCCGCCGATCAGCTCGCCCATCTCGTACTCGAGCGCGTCCGGGAGGTCGTGCGACCGGCCGTACTCGATGCACGCCTTCTGTGCGCCGAGGGCGCCCGGCGGCAGCGCGAGCAGGCGGTCGACGAAGGCCGCGACCGCGGCTTCCAGCTCGTCTCGTAAGACGACCCGATGGACCAGGCCGAGCTCGAGCGCCCGTGGCGCCGGCACGCGTTCGCCGAGGAGCAGGATCTCGGTGGCCCGCGCCATACCGATGATGCGCGGCAGCCAGAAGGCCGCCCCACTCATCGAGCACATGGCGCGCGGCACGCGCACGTCGCCCAGCTCGGCGTCCGCCGCGGCGATCCGGAAGTCGCAGGCGAGCGCCAGGTCGAACGCTGCGCCGAGCGTGTAGCCGTTGAGCGCCGCGACGACGGGAAGCCTGACGCCGCGCAGCCGGGTGATGAGGCGGTGATGGCCGCGACGGATGTCCTCGGCGGGATTCGTGCCGCCCATGTCGATCAAGTCGTCTCCAGCCGAGAACGCCCGGCCGGCGCCGGTGAACACCAGTGCCCGCAGGTCGTCAAAGAGGAGCGTGTCGAGGGCGGCATGAATCTCACCGAGCATCCGGAACGTGAACGCGTTCAGCTTCTCGGGGCGATTCAGCACGATCGTGGCGACCGGCCCGTCGCGGCGGCAGAGAATCTGCTCGTAGGTCATGACCGCCTTATACCGCCAGCCGGCGCGATGCGGCCACGGCCGCCGTGGCGCTTCGTTACAGGGCCGGTGACGTTTCGTTACCGTTGTTTCAGGGCGCGCGGCACACAGGGGCCGTCCGTCTGCATCCAGTAATGGCACGACATCTGCTGTGCACCAGCAGTCTCAGAGCGGTGAAGGGAGCCATCGAATGGAAAGCCACGCGAGGGTGATCGAAGCGAGCAGCAGCGGCCTCGAGCTCGCGCCCGAGACTGTCCTGCCGTCGCAATTCTTCGATCGCTTGCAGGTCGATGCCTCGCTCCAGCCCGAGAAGCGCCTCATGCTCGCCGTGCTGGAGGACGCCGTCGGGACGTTCCAGAAGTACGCGGACGTGTCCAGCCGTCACGGGCGCCGCCTCTTCAGCGAAGCGGAGGAATGGTTCGCATCGGCGGATGCCGACTGGCCGTTCGCGTTCGTGAACGTCTGCCAGGCCTTGGGCCTCGACGCCGAGTACCTGCGAGCAGGGCTGTGGCGCTGGCGCGACCGCCAGCCTCGGCGCGGCGGGGACGCAACTAAGGTGGTACGCTTCCCCTTTCGTCGCGTGAACGGCAGCCGCCACTCCGTCACCGGGCGACCCGTGGGCCTCAGGCGCTCGGCCTGACGATCGGCTGCCGGATGGGCGGCGGGTCCCATCCTGTGATAGTTGGTGAGCGCCGCCCGATGCAGCGCGTCGCGTTCCAGCACCTGTCGAGCATCGCAGAGGACGCGCGCCCACGCGGTATGGGGGACGCGCCGGCGGCCTTCGATTCCCGCTCCATGTGCCGGCATGACGGGCCCCTCGTGGCCGAAGCTCGGCGGCGGGATGCCCGGGCTCACTGAGCGCGACGCGGGGGTGGCGGGGGCGGCGCCCGGCCTCGAGGCCCTGCTCCGCTGGGTGCGGCCAACCTTCGCCTACGCGGAGAACGCGCGGCCCACGCTGGAGATCGGGTACTTCGCCAACGTCGTCCCCGTCGCGCCGAACCTCGGGGTCGCCATCTCCACGGACGGCGTCGGCACGAAGCTGCTCGTCGCGCAGGCCGCGGGGCGCTTCGACACGGTCGGGATCGACTGCGTCGCGATGAACGTGAATGACGTCCTCTGCGTCGGGGCACGGCCGCTCGCACTCGTCGACTACGTGGCACTCGAGGAGCCCTCGCCGGCACTCCTCGACGCGCTAGGTCGAGGCCTCGCTCGGGGCTGCGAGCTCGCCGGCGTGACGTGCCCGGGCGGCGAGCTGGCTCAGGTGCGCGAGATGCTCCGCGGGGCGCGCCCCGGCAGTGCGGTCGACTTGGTCGGCACGGCAATCGGGACGGTCGCGCTCGACCGCGTCATCGCGGGCCAGGACGTCCGCGCCGGCGACGTGCTGATCGGGCTCGAGAGCGCGGGACTGCACTCGAACGGCTACACGCTCGCGCGTCGCGCGCTGCTCGAGGAGGGTGGCCTGGCGCTCGATGACCACGTACCCGAACTGGGGTGCACGCTCGCCGACGAGCTCCTGCGGCCGACGCGCATTTACGTGCGTCCGGTGCTCCCGCTGCTCGCGGCTGGCCTGCCGATTCGCGCCCTCGCCCACCTCACGGGCGACGGTCTCTTCAACTTGGCCCGTACGGTGCGCGCCGTGGGGTTCGACGTCGAACGCTGGCCGGAGGTACCGCCGATCTTCGGACTCGTGCAGCGCCTCGGTGGGATCGCGGACGAGGAGATGTACCGGGCGTTCAACATGGGAATCGGCTTCGCCCTCGTGGTCGCACCCGAGGGTGTCGATAGGGTGTCGGCCGTGCTCGCCGACGCCGGCCTACAGGCACACGTCCTCGGGCACGCCGTGGACGACCCCGAGCGCACGATTCACTTCCGGCCCCGGCGGTTGGTGGGCCGGGCCGGCCGCTTCACGCACGCCTGATCCCGTGCCTCAGGAGACGGGCTCGATCAGGACGCGGGCCACGCCACGCTGCACCATGCCGAGCACGCGCGCGGCGCCGTAGGACACATCGATGTCTCGGTGACGCCGGAAGGGCCCGCGGTCCGTGATGGTCACGAGCACCGAGCGCCCGTTCACGAGATTCGTCACGCGGACCGTGGTGCCGAGCGGAAGCGTCCGGTGCGCACAGGTCATCCGGTGCAGGTCGAAGCGTTCGCCGCTCGCCGTCGGGCGACGGTGAAAGGCGGCACCGTACCAGGAGGCCCTGCCGATCCGTCCCGCCGGCTGCGCTTCTTGCTCGGCTGCCAAGGCGGTTGCTCCGACCAGGAGGATCGCTATGAGCAAGCCCGCCGACACCAGCCGATTGCGGCGCGGCGGATAAACAAAGAGCCGGGGGATCGCTCCCCCGGCCCTGCTGGGCTCGGTCTGCATGATCCCGCTCCTTGAACGCCGGCGAAGTTAGCTGACGGGTTCGGGCTCAAAGAGCGTGGCCCGTCCAGGTCTCGATCCCTGGATTGACCCCCAAAAGCTGGGTCCTCCGCTCCCCTGTCGGGGATTAGGCGCGTATGTCGATCTCTGAATTTTATGCCGCAAACCCCTGAAATGGGTCAAGCACCACTCATCCGGAGGCCGGCCAGCACATGCAAATCCTTTCGAATTCAAATGCTTGCGCGCGGCTTGGCAAGGCTGTGCGGGGCGCGCGCGGCGAGCGGACTACTGATTCTCGTCGCCGGTGTCCCAGTTACCCTTGACCGGCGGCAGGAGGGGAGACTTGTAGTGTGGCGTCCGACTGGGCGTCGGCTTGCGGTAGACGAACTCGGTCTCGCAGCCGGCGCATGTCGCGCGCAGGCCTCCCGCAAGGCGCTTCAGGCGCACGGTGACGATATCGCCGTTGCCGTGCCTGTGCTGGATCGCGGGGTACTCGGCGACGTAGACCGTCCGCATGTGCCCCCTTCAGCTAAATGCGCGGTTCGGACTGATTGTCAATCGAATGCGGCGCTCCGGCGCGGGCGTTGCGCAGCCGAGGGGCCGGTGCAACGATCCGGCCGTGGGACACGGGGTGAAATCGAACCGTCTCGCCAACGAGACGAGCCCATACCTCCTCCAGCACGCCTGCAACCCTGTGGATTGGTACCCGTGGGGCGAGGACGCCTTCGCGCGCGCGCGCGCCGAGAACAGACCCATCCTGCTCTCGGTCGGATATTCCTCCTGCCACTGGTGCCACGTGATGGAGCGGGAGTCGTTCGAGGACGAGAGCACCGCGCGGCTCATGAACGATCTGTTCGTGAACGTGAAGGTCGATCGTGAGGAGCGCCCGGATGTCGACGACGTCTACATGAGAGCCGTCCAGATGCTCACCGGGCGCGGCGGCTGGCCGATGACCGTCTTTCTCACGCCCGACGGCAAGCCCTTCTACGGCGGGACCTACTTCCCCCCCGTCGACCGCCACGGGCTGCCCGGCTTTCCGCGCGTCCTGCAGGCGGTGGCGCGCGCCTATCGCGAGCAACCGGACGAGGTTGCCGGGTCCGTCGACCGGATCTTCTCCGCGTTGGAAGGTGTCGAGCAGCCGCGGCCGAGCGAGGGTCCGCTGGACCCGACGCTACCGCGGCGAGCCGCCGAAGGCTTGGTGGGTCTCGTCGACCGGCACCACGGAGGGCTCGGCGGGGCGCCGAAGTTTCCGCACGCGGCCGTCTTCCAGCTCCTTCTCCGCCACCACCGGGCGACCGGCCGCCGCGACGCCCTCGACGCGGTGCTCCTCACCTGCGAGCGCATGGCGCGCGGCGGTCTCTACGAGCAGATCGGCGGGGGCTTCCACCGCTACACGGTCGACGCCGAGTGGCTCGTGCCGCACTTCGAGAAGATGCTCTACGACAACGCCCAGCTCCCACGCCTGTACCTGGAGGCGTTCCAGGCAACCGGCGAACCGTGGCTCCGCCGGATCGCCGAGGAGACGCTCGACTACCTGCTGCGCGACATGCGCGATCCCGAAGGCGGCTTCTACTCGGCCACCGATGCCGACAGCGAAGGGGAGGAAGGCAAGTACTTCGTGTGGACGCCGGCGGAGGTCGCGCGCCTCGTCGATGCGCGCGACGTCGAGCTCGTCTGCCGGTACTGGGACATCACGCCGGAGGGCAACTTCGAGGGCAAGAGCATCCCGCACGTGACCTTGTCGGTCGAGACGGCGGCGAAGATGTTCGGGCGAAGCCCCGAGGATGCGGCCGCCGCGCTCGCGCGGGCCCGTGCGCGCCTGCTCGCGGCGCGCGCCGAGCGCGTCCCTCCCCTGCGCGACGAGAAGGTCCTGACCAGCTGGAACGCGCTCGCGATCGGCACGTTCGCCGAGGCGGGCCGCGTGCTCCGCGCGCCGCGGTTCGTCGACGCCGCCGTCGGGGCCGCCGAGTTCGCGTGGACGCGGCTCCGCGCCGGCGGGAGGCTTCTCCACGTCTGGGCGCGCGGCCGGGCCAAGCAGCATGCCTACCTCGACGACCACGCCTTTCTCGCCGCCGGGCTCGTCGACCTGTACGAGGCCACCGGCAACCCGCGCCATCTGGCGCGCGCCCGTGAGCTGGTCGGGGCGCTCGACGCCCGCTTTCACGACGACGTCGCCGGCGGCTACTTCTTCACGGCGGCCGATGCGGAGCGGCTGATCACGCGCCAGAAGTCCGGTGCCGACGGGTCCGTGCCCTCGGGCAACGCCGTGGCTGCTCACGTCCTGCTCCGCCTCCATCACCTCACCGCCGAGGAAGGCTACCGCATGCGCGCCGAGGAAATTCTTCGTCTCTATCACGATGAGGCGGCGAAGAACCCGTTCGCGTACGCCAACTTTCTCCACGCGCTGGAATTCTGGATCGAGGGACCGACCGAGGTGGTCGTCGTGGGCGCCCCGGGCGCACCCGACACCCAGGCTCTCTGGTCGGCCATCGCGCCCGTCTATCTGCCGCATCGGGTCTTGGTGGCGTCCGAGCCGGAGGCGGCCGAGACGCCGTCGCCGGCGCGAGACCGGCCGGCCGTCGACGGACACGCGACCGCCTACGTGTGCCGCAATTTCACCTGCTCGCCGCCGGTCACCGATCCAGCAGCACTCCGTGCTCTCCTCGAGGCTGCCCATGGCTGAGGGTACGGCGTCCCTCGAGCCCGCGGCCTTCCTGCGGGAGCACATTGCGGACCGCCTGCGCAAGCGAATCGAGGACCTGCGCGCGCAGGTGGCCCGCCTCGAGCGGGAGCTGGAGGACCGCCTGGCGGCGGAGGCAACCCTGGAATTCGTGCTCGAGGGGGACGGTGGAGGCGCCTGGTTCGTGAACGTCCATGGCGAGGACGCGCGCGTCGAGCTCGCACCAGCCCGGCCCCCCCTCATCCGTCTTTCGCAGAGCCGTGCCGACTGGGAGGTGCTCGCCCGGTCCGGTCTGGGCGTCGGTGCTCCGCCGGGCGCGGGCGACCTCACCCGGGCGCGGATCATGCGGCTCGCGAGTTTGAAAGGGACGCTCGAGTTCCGGCTGATCACCGACGACAGCGAGCGACGCGTCCTCGTCCAGTTCGGCCCTGCGGATCCGGCGGGCCCGCGTTGCAGCGTCGCGCTCCGCGCCGATGACGCCAGGCGGCTGCAGAGCGGCGACCTGACGCCCCAGGCGGCCTTCCTGCAAGGGATCGCGCGGCTCGAAGGCGACGTCGCCCTCGCGATGCAGGTGGGCGCGGCGCTCTTCCTGTGAGAGGCTGACGGCTACTCGCCCTTGAAGAGGGGCGGCCGTCGCTCGCGCTGGGCGGCGAGGCCCTCGCGCACATCGGAGCTCTCCCGCACCCGGCGTTCGAGCGCCTCCAGGTCTTCGCGCCGCCACTGGCGGCGTTCGTCGGCCGCGCGCTGGACGAAGGCCTTCATGGCGCGGAGCGCGAGCGGGGCGTTGTGCGCGACCTGGCGAGCGAGCGCCGCGACGGCGGCGTCCAGGTCGGCCGCCGCCACGACCCGGTTGACGAGGCCGAGGCCGAGTGCGGCGTCGGCCCCGATGGGCTCGCCGGTGAAGAGCAGCTCCTTCGTCGCGGCGGCGCCGATGATCTCGACGAGCTTCCAGGTGAGCGCCACCGGTACCGCGAGCCCGATGCGGGCGAGCGGCATCGCGAAGCGGGCGCTGTCAGCGGCCACCCGGACATCGCAGTGCAGCGCCAGCTCGCAGCCCCCGGCGATCGCGTCGCCTTGGACGGCGGCCAGCGTCGGCTGGGGGCAGCGCTCGAGGACCTCGAGGGCGTGCTCGAGGGCGTGCGTCTCCACGGCGCCCCCCGCCCGCTGGGCGGCGAGCTCGCCGAGGTCGAGCCCGGCGCAGAAGGCTGCGCCCGCCCCGCGCACGACGATGACCCGCACCGCCGGTGCGGCGGCGGCGCGCTCCACGGCGGCGCGCAGGTCGGCGATCATGCCGGTGGTCAAGGCGTTGCGCTTGGCAGGGCGGTTGAGGGTGATCGAGCAGACGTGATCCGCAACGGTGGTCTCGATCTCGTCCGCCATGGCGGCCTCCTGGAAGCTAGAAGCGGTCCTTCAGCTGCCGCACTGCCGCGAAGAGCGCCACCCGATCGCCCGCGGGGACATCCGGCCGCCGCGCACGCACGGAGGCGGCGAGCTCGGGGCTGTCCGTGCGCAGGAACGGGTTGGTCGCCTTCTCCTCGGCGATGGTGCTGGGAACGGTCGGCCGGTGGGCACGGCGAAGCTTCTCCACGGCCGCGAGCTTCTCCTGCAGCGCGCGGTTGCCGGGCTCAAGCGTCGCGGCGAAGCGGAGGTTCTTCTCCGTATACTCGTGGCCGCAGTAGACCCGGGTGTCGTCGGGCAGGGCAGCCAGCTTGGCGAGCGACGCCATCATCTGGGCCGCGTCGCCTTCGAACAGGCGGCCGCAGCCACCCGCGAAGAGCGTGTCGCCGGTGAACACCGCGCGCTCGGTCGGAAAATAGTACGCCACGTGACCGCTCGTGTGCGCGGGGATCAGGATGACGCGGCCGCGCATGCGCCCCACTTCGACCGGGTCGCCGTCGCGGACCCGGTTGGTGATGCCCGGGATGCGTGGTGCGTCGTCCGCGGAGCCGTAGACACGGAGGCCGGGGACGGCCGCCAGGAGATCCGCGTTCCCGCCCACGTGATCGAAGTGATGGTGCGTGGCGAGCACCGCGGCGAGGCGCACCGAGCGACGACGAGCCTCGGCGAGCACGGGCGCCGCCTCGGCGCAATCGACGACGGCGCCCTCCCCGGTCTCCCCGTCGATGAGCAGATAGGCGTAGTTGTCGCTCAGCTGCGGGACCGGGACGATCTCCACGCGCTCGGTCAGTCCTCCGCGGT
>Ga0209056_10002011_pt1 | contig 22164 bp, 20 predicted proteins | sample GraSoiAngelo_114_FD_185876 | JGI IMG/M metagenome (GOLD analysis project Ga0209056, IMG submission 185876) | Grasslands soil microbial communities from the Angelo Coastal Reserve, California, USA - 14_0903_13_40cm (SPAdes) (version 2) | ecosystem: Environmental > Terrestrial > Soil > Grasslands...
CATCTCCGTCCGGAGTACGCCCGTTCATGGGCTCGCTACTACACGAAGTTCATCGAGCACTATCGCAAACAGGGCGTGCCGGTGTGGGGCATCACGATTCAGAACGAGCCGATGGCGACCCAGACGTGGGAATCCTGCGTCTATCAGGCGGCGGACGAGCGGGACTTTCTCAAGAACCACCTCGGTCCTGCGATGACGCGGGCGGGACTTCGTGACGTCAACATCATGGTGTGGGACCACAACCGCGACCTCATCATCGAGCGCGCGCTGACGATTTTCGGCGATTCCGCGGCCGCGAAGTATGCCTGGGGAATGGGCTTCCACTGGTATGAAGATTGGTCGGGTGGGACACAGATGTACGGCAACGTCGCGCTCGTGAGCCGGCTCTACCCCGACAAGCACCTCGTGTTCACCGAGGGGACGCCCGCGAACTTCGATTCCACGGCGTACGGCCGCTGGAGCCTCGGCGAGGCGTACGGGCGATCCATGATCAACGATTTCAATTCGGGCGCCGAGGGATGGACGGACTGGAACATTCTGCTCGATGAACGGGGCGGTCCCAACCATGTCGGGAATTTTTGTTTTGCCCCGATCCATGCCGATACGCGCACCGGCGCGCTCATCTACACCAATTCATACTACTACATCGGCCACTTCTCGAAATTCATCCGTCCCGGCGCCAGACGCATTCTGGCGACGCCGAGCCGCAGCATGCTGCTCACAACGGCCTTCATCAACCCGGACGGGAAAGTGGTCGTCGTCGTCATGAACCCGACGACAAAGGGGGGAGACTACAACCTCGTCGTCGGCACCGCGTCAGTGCAGATCAGCTCGCGGCCGCACTCGATACAGACGGTGGTGTTCGCGAACTAGAGAATCGCCGCGGCGGTCATGACCGGCCGGGGTCCACCCTCTTCGTCGTGTGGAGTCAGGGTCGCCAGGGGTCCACGGGGATCGAGGGGACCAGCAGCTTCGGTGGCGACATGAACGATCTCTTCAACCTGCGGCCCGACAATAGGTTCCTGGTGAAACTCTCGTACTGGTTCAATCGGTAGCAAAAAAACCGGCGAGCCGCGACCCACTTCACAAGTCGTTGTGCGGCTTGCTTCAAGCCTGCCATCTATTGTCGTCTGCGCCATGAAAGTGAATGTTGTTGCCTCCGTGAACATCTGGGAAAAAATCACTCGCTCGCTGCGGACGCTGCGCCTCGACACCATGAGGGGCAAGTTTGTCGCGTTCGCCGTGCTGGCGACGCTGTTCACGACGCTCGTCATGACGCTGATGTTGTATGGACGGAATCGACGCTCGCTGAGCGATCGCATCGGTCAGGAGCTCCGCGGCGCGAGCTCGGACGTGGCGCGCGAGATGGGTGTCTGGCTCGATCAGCGGTTGTACGATCTGCGACTGCGGGCCAGTCCTTATGTCGTTTCCGACAACCTGGCCAGAGCCACCGGTCGTAATGCGGCCCAGTCCCTGACGCGCCTCCGCGACTACCTCAACTCGATCCGCCAGAACCTTCCGGCTCACGAAGGGCTGGCGATCATCGGTCTGGACGGGCAGGTGCTGACGAGCAGCGGCAGCCGCACGGGCTTCCGACTCTCGCCCGACCGCTTGAACAGCCTCCGGACACGGGACGCGCTCGTCGGCGACCCCTTCTGGGACGCGAGCGTCGGCAAAGCAGCGATTGTGCTCGTCGTGCCGATCCGTCGCGATGATGGACTATTTGTGGGCGCGCTCGGGGCGAAGCTCAATCTCGATGGCGTCAGGGACATGTTGGAACAGCTGTCCGCGGACGGCTCGCGAGAACTCTACCTGATCACCGAGCAGGGGCACCTCGTAATCAGTTCCGCGGGCAACTCCGCAGAATTGCTGAAAACTGCGTTGCCGGAAGCGACCACCCGAGAGCTCGTCGAGCGAGAAGGCCAGACCGTCGTACAGTCGCGCCCCCGGGGACGTGAGGTCGTAGCGGTGCTGCGGCGTATACCTCAGCTCCGGTGGGCCGCGGTTGCGGAAGCCCCGCGTGCCGAAGCTCTGCGTGAGGCTGGAGCGCTGCGGTCCAGCACGCTGCTTCTCCTGACTGGGCTGGTTCTGGGCGTTGGCCTGTTGGCCTTCATCGTGAGTCTGGCCATCACCCGCCCGCTCGAGCACCTCACCGAGGCTGCGGCACGCGTGGCGGCCGGCGACCTGTCGGTCGAGCTCCCCGCAGCCGGCAGCGGGGAGGTCGGGTACCTGACGCGGGCGTTCAATACTCTGGTGTCGCGCCTGCGCGAGAAAGAGAGTCACGGTGAGCTGGAGAAGCTCTCGCTCACCGATTCCCTGACCGGGCTCTATAACCGCCGGCACCTCATGGGGACACTCGCCAGCGAGGTGCAGCGGTCGCGACGCCTGCGGCGCGCATTCTCGGTCTTGCTGGCGGACGTCGATCGGTTCAAGCAGTACAACGACACGCACGGACACCTCGCCGGTGACGCGGCGCTCGTGAAGATCGCGGAAGTCTTCCGGAAAACGACGCGGCAGGTGGACTGTGTGGCACGCTACGGCGGCGAGGAGTTCGTGGTGATGCTGCTCGAGGCGAACACGGCGACGGCCACACTGGTGGCCGAGCGCGTGCGCGCCCGCGTTGCCGAGCAGGACCTTGGCGAGGGGAAGCTCACGCTGAGCATCGGCGTGGCCGAGTACCCCGACGGCGGGGACACCCCGGAGGAGCTGATCGCCACCGCCGACGCGGCGATGTACAAGGCGAAGAATGCGGGTCGGAACCAGGTGGTCGTTGGCGGGACGAGCGAGCAGCCGCCGCCGCAGGAGAAAAGGACCCGGCGCAAGCGCGAGGCTTAAAGGCTCAGCGCCGCCTGCTCGGCCCCTTCTCCGATCACGAGACCCGTTCCCTCCGCCTGCGCCGCGATCGCGCGACGCAGCTCGGCGATCTCCTCATCCGTACGGCCGGCCGCCCGCAGCTTCCTGTTCATCTCCACCGTTTTGACGGCGCCCTTGAGCGTGCCGAGCGCGAGCGTCGCGCACTGCGGGCGAGACGCTGCGATGTCACGCCCGAGGAGGTCCAGCATCTCCTCGTAGGAGAAGTCGAGGACCTCCGCGAACGTCGGCGTCAGCCGGTTCGTGCGCTCGGCGAGAATTGACGCGGCCGCCTGGCTCAGCGTGCAGCCGACCCCCTCAAAAGTGACCGCCGCCACGCGGTCCTCACCCTCGTTCGCCTTGAGGTACACCGTGATGATGTCGCCACACCCTGGATTACCGCCCGGTACGCGGGCGTCCGCGTCCGGGAGGCTTCCCCGGAAGCGCGGTCGTTGGGCGTGATCGACCAGCCAGGCGATCCGCGTCTCGCGGTCCACTACGGCTTCTCCACCGGTGCTTTCACCAGGTTGCCCCACTCGGTCCACGAGCCGTCGTAGTTGCGGACGCGCTCGAAGCCCAGGAGGTACGTCAGGGCGAACCAGGTGTGCGAGGAGCGCTCACCGATCCGGCAGTAGACGATCACGTCGTCGCCCGGCTTGAGCCCGTTCTCCTCCTGATAAATCGTCCGCAGCTCGTTGGCCGGCCGGAAGGTGTGCGTCTCCGGGGTAATGGCCCGCCCCCACGGGATGCTCCGCGCCCCGGGGATATGGCCGCCGCGGAGCGCGCCCTCATTGGGGTACTCGGGCATGTGCAGCCGCTCGCCGCGGTACTCCTCGGGACTCCGCACGTCCACCAACCGCTTGCCGCTTTTGACGTGCTGCAGCACTTGCTCGCGGAACACGCGGTTGCGGATGTCATCGCGATCCTTGACGGTGATGTTCCCCTCGGCGTAGCGCGGCGCGGCGGTCACGATCTCCCTCGTCTCCTCGGCCCAGCGCAGCCGGCCGCCGTCCATCAGGCGCAGGTTTCCCACGCCGAAGAGCCGGAACACCCAGAAGGCATATGTCGCCCACCAGTTGTTCTTATCGCCGTAGAAGACGATGGTGGTACGGTCGTTGATGCCCTTCGACCGCAGCAGCCGCTGGAATCGCTCCCGGTCGATGTAGTCGCGGGTCAGAGGATCGTTGAGGTCGGCGACCCAGTCGATTTTCACCGCTCCCGGGATATGTCCCGTTTCGTACAACAAGACATCCTCGTCTGACTCGACGATGCGGACGTTGGGGTCTGTGAGATGATCGGCCACCCACTGGGTCGAGACCAGGACCTCGGGGTGTGCATACCCGCGCGCCTCGATGTCGGCGACGGGTGCCACAGTTTCAGGCATTGTTTCCTCCTGTCAAAAGTTCTCCTTCTGGGATGCAAAAAGAACGCGACCGGCTACAGCCCAGTTTCCCGGGGCCACAGCCGGTCGCGCGATTCGTGAAGCCGTTTACGCTATGACGAAACCCACGTCCAGTCCGGACCCCAAGAACGGGGCCCCGCTACAGAGGCAGGCCTTGCTCGTACTATTCGTCATCGCTCGTGTTCAATAACGAAGAAATCCGTCAGCATGTCAAGGACGGGTCGAAGACCGCGCCGCGAGTAGATACGCCAGGTTCGCGGTGCCATCCATGTGGCGACGACGACGAGCAACAATCCGGCGCGAGTCATGCCCGCCAATCTTAGGGCTCAGGGGCCTCAGCGACAGCCGATTTTCCCCCCTCCGCTCCCGCGGCTGACGCCGCCCACGAAGGTCGATTTCAGACGCCGGCCCGGCGACGCCAGGCTCACCGGTGACGTCCCAGCAAACACTTTGCCGATGCCCACCGACAGCGCCCACTTTGGCGACGCCGCCGTGAGTCCTACGCTTCCGTCGACGGTGAAGGTGAGCGTCGGGGTGAGCCGGTGCGTTATCCCCGCACCCAGGGTGCGGCTCAAGGCCTGTGTCGAGTCCGACCGGCCGACGTCGACGCCGAGCGAGGCGCTCGTGGTCCACTGCGGCGAGAAATCATAGTCGGCCTCGCCTCGCAGCGACGTCGCGTGCGGCGCGCTCAGGGCGGATTGGGCTGAAAGGCCGCTGATGCTGCGGCTCGCATCCGCCGAGACGTGGAGCCGCTGGCTCGGCGACGCGCCCGCCCCGAGATCGAGCCCAAACGACGTCTGCCCGCTCCCGAGTCCGCAGGCCGCGTTGCCGGTGGGAAACACCACCGTCAGCGCGGCTGCTAAGACCGGCGACCCGGGTGTCGGGAAGGCATGGAACGCATCGGCGGACAGCGGCAGGTCGCCCATGCCGTTGCTCGACACCGACCGGCCGCTCACGATGTCGGAGACGTGCACGAACGAAGGCGTCGCGGACAGACTGAGCCACGACGCCGCCTGGAGTTGCAGGACGGCGGTGAACGCCTGTTCGGAGCGCTGAGCGGTGAGCTTTACCGCGCCCACCGTAGCCCCCACGCCGGGAGCCTGGGCTCGCAGGGGCGCGCCGAGCAAGGCGAGCAGAATGAGGCAGCCAGGGGCGATGCGCACGCGTTAACACCCAGCTCCCAGGTGCGGCGTCACAAGACCCAGGCGTGACCTTTCGCACCGTCCGGCAGTCCTAGGCGCGAGGATCTCAAACCGGAGGAAGTATGAAGCTGACATCAAGCTTGTGCAGCACGGCGCTAGCCTGCGGGCTCGCGCTCGGAATGTACACGACGGCGGCCGCGCAGAAGCCCGCGCGTACACCGCGGAGCCAGCATCCGGCCGCGACTTCATCGTCCATGGCGTCAAAACCCAAGGACCATGACCCATTCCGCGGGATCGCGGCGAAGCTCAACACGACGCCCGACGCCCTCGAGAGCGCCTATCTAGCGGCGAAGCAGGCGAACCCCAATCTGAAGCGCGGGCAGTTCGTTGCCGCCAACATGGTCGCGCACAACCTCAGCGCGAAGAACCCGAACATCACGACTCAAGCCATCCTGGATGGTCTGAAGAGCGGCAAGAGCATTGGGCAGACGCTCCAGGGGTTGGGGCTCTCCGCTGAAGACGCGAGGGAAGCGCAACGGCAGGCTGACCGGGACGCCAAGGAAGCGCAGAAACAGGCGACCTGACCGGCGATCACCTCGGATAATGGATGAAAGCGGACGCGCTTCTCTTGGAAGCGCGTCCGCTTTGTCTGGTCAAGGCTTGGTCTGGACATCGGAGCTGGACCGTTCCCAGTTCACAAACAGGAACCCGCCGGGCGCGTCGAACTTTGGCTCGCCTGGTCCGGGCAGGATTTGGAGCTGCAGCTCGTCGATCTTGTTCTTGGAGCAATCCCAGCAGGCGAGCGCGAAATCGCCTTCCCGCCGGGTGCGCGACAGGAGCATGACGTGCGCCATGGCGTTGTCGGTCACGAGCGCGCCGTTCTTGTACAGGTGCCCGAACGCCCACAGCGCCACCGCGCTGTTGATCGTGGGGACGAGCGGCGTGTGGACCGCCGTGTTGCCGTGGTAGTAGAGTCCGAGAATCACGCCGCCGAAGCGCGGGTGATGCGGGACGTCCTTCGTCTGGACGCGGTCCAGCACCAGCTTCCAGCGCGCGCCATCCTGAGTCGCAAACTCGGCGACGCCATCCACGGAGTCGCGCACGGCACCCCTGTCCCAGGCGGTGAACGTGAAGGTCCCCGCAACCCGGTTCACGTTGTTCGAGTAGGGCCCGTTCTTTACCTGCGACTCGAGCCCCTCCCGCTCGTCGCCGAACTGCTGGAGGATCGGGGCGGCGCTGTCCGGAAACGGAAACGGTCCGGGCAGGATCTGGATGACGGGCCCGCCGCCCGCCACCCGAATTGCTTGGACCTTCGGCGTGGGCGCGCTCATAGCCCCAGCATCGTAGTCCGACCCGACTTTCAGACGAGTCTCCATCCCGAGCTTCTTGTGCGAGTCATTGCCCACTGGGCAGTACACCTCGTAGGTCCCGGCTTTGAGCGTGACAGTGAGCGTGGTGCTTGCCCCCGGCTGGATCACGGCGGTCTCCTGCTCGATCCCCTGCCCCTCGACTTCGAAGGCGTGTGGGATGCTGCCGGCGTTCGTGACGGTGAATGTCACGCTGCCTGCCGGGATGGTGCCTTGCGACAGCTCGACCTTCCACTCGGACAACTTGGCGCTCACCGCTGCCGAGCGGTTCGGGAGCCGGTGTGCGGGCGTCCCGGCCACCGCGAGGGCCGCGAACAGGATCCTGGCGACGTTTCGGGACGAAATAGCGTGCATGGAGCTCATACGTGATCTTCCTCCAGAGAGAGTGCGACGGCAGTGTGGTCATTGCCGGAGACTCCGCGCACGGCAGGGTTATTCCGCCGGGAATAAACTCGCCGCCCGCGGAGTCTTCTCCTGAAGGCTCCACGACATTGGAGAGGTGCTGGGGGGCTGATTGGAGTCAAGCGAGCTGGCGCGATTCGAAGCCGTCGTGTTGCCGCACCTGGACACCGCGTACACGCTGGCGCGCTACCTAACGCGGAACGCCCACGACGCCGAAGACGTGGTGCAGGACGCCTGCCTGCGCGCGCTCACGTATTTCGACGGCTTCCGCGGAGAAGAGGGGACGAGCGCGCGCGCCTGGCTGCTGGCGATCGTGCGTAACACCGCATTCAGTTCGGTGCGCCGCCAGTCCCCGGACGCGGTCGCGCTCGAGTTCGACGAAGTACAGCACAGCGGTGCGGTCGCAGATGTGCACCCGGAGGCGGCGTTGCTCCGCAGTGCCGCGAAGGAGACACTCGGTCGTGCGCTGGACCGCCTGGCGCCGGAGTTCCGCGAGGTGATTGTGTTGCGCGAACTGGAGGGGCTGTCCTACAAGGAGATCAGCGACGTCGCAGGCGTGCCGGTCGGCACCGTGATGTCACGGCTGTCGCGTGCGCGCGCTCGTCTCCGGGAGGCGTTGACGTGACCCATCCGAGCTTCGAAGCTCAGGTCGACGCCTATCTCGATGGCGAGCTCGCCGTGGTCGACGCGCGCGCGCTCGAGGCGCACCTTGCGCAGTGCCCGGAGTGCACGCGGTTCCGCGACGGACAGCTTGCATTGCGCGCGGCGATCGCGTCGGACATTCCCAAGTTCCAAGCACCCGCCGCTCTGCGCGACCGTGTCCGCGCGGCGGCCCAAGCGCGGTCAGGTGCTCGTCGTCGCTTCACCGTGCAGAGGTTGTGGCGTCCGCTGGCCCTTGCCGCATCACTCGCCGTTGTCGCGCTCGGCAGCTGGACGCTCGCGCGCCGACGCGTCGCCGGCGAGGTGCTGGCCAACGATGTACTCACGAGCCATATCCGGTCGCTCATGCCCGGCCACCTTACCGACGTGCTCTCGTCGGATCAGCACACGGTGAAGCCGTGGTTCAACGGCCGGCTCGACTTCTCGCCCCCCGTGTACGACTTCGCCGGGCGCGGCTATCCGCTCGTCGGAGGCCGGCTCGACTACGTGGATGGCCGGCCGGTGGCGGCTCTCGTGTACGGACGGCGTCAGCATCTGATCAACGTATTCTTGTGGCCCTCGCCGCGCGGGCCGAGTGGCGGCCCCAAGACCCGTGACCGCCAGGGCTATCACATGCTGCACTGGACGACGGCCGACTACAGCTACTGGGTGGTCTCCGACCTGGGGTCCGCCGAGCTGCAGGAGTTCGCCCAGGTACTGCGAGAAGCGGATTCCCCCTAGAGAATCACTGCGGCGTCTCCAGCGGATGTCTGCTCCGCTCGTAGAACTCATTCTGCAAGCGCAGGCTCTCCTGGTCAGCTTTGACCGCACGGATCGCCTGCACGATGCCGTTGATCCACGTCTTCGCCTCGAACTCGCCGAGCTCGCGCGACGCCGCGGCGCCTTCGCCGGCATAGTGGTTCGGGAACCGCGCGTACCACCAGATGCCGGTGTACAGGCCGTCGGGCAGCTTCAGGCGCGCCTGATCGGCACCGGATTCCTGCGGCGCGCGATCCAGGTGCACGAGGTCGGGCCGGGCGATCATGCTCAGGGACGTTTCGCTCTCGCCGGCATGCATGTCCGTCGCCGGATTCGATTTGTGTTTCGGCTCCCCTGGCCCGGCGCGCATGATCCCCATCACGTACACGACGTAATCATGGGCGGCGTCGAGCTGCGACTGCGCAAAATACGGAAGCAAGCTGTTGTTGCCGCCGTGACCATTCACAATGATGATCTTCTTGCAGCCATTCCGGGCCATCTCGTCGGTCGTCTCCTGCAGTAATTGGAGCTGCAGTCCCCTGCTGTAGGCGACCGTGCCGGGTTCGTGCTTCGCTTCGAAGATTTGTCCGAAGTAGTACTCTGGAAAAACGATGGCGTATTCCTGCTGGGCGGCATTGAGGGCGACGTATCGCACGTTGAGGAGATCGTTACCCAGTGGGAGATGTGGCCCGTGCTTCTCCATGATGCCGAACGGGAGCAGGCACGTGCCTTGCGCACGGGCGATGCCGTCGCGGAAGTCGGCCGCGGTCAGCTCCTCCCAATGGACCGAGAGTTTGGCTTGTGAGGCGCTGAGTACCTGGATGGCAAGCAGCAATGATGTATACACGCTTCCTCCAAGAGCAGCCGTCGAAAGGGAGCGTCAAATGGAATACGTCGAGAGAAAGGCGTCAACGATGAGAGGCCGCGCTGCTCGGCTACTTTAGGCGCTCCGCCAGCTCCGCGCGACGACTGTCTGGCCGGGCATGGCGACGGGGGCTACGGGCATTGGCCCGAACTGCAGGTCGCTCGGCACGAGGTCCTGCGGGGCGTTCAGGATCCCATCCCACGTGATCTCCTGACCGGTGTAGGCGGCCTCGCGCCCCATGATCGCGGTGAGCGTGCTCTCGGCCACCTGACGGCCTTCGTTGAGCGGCTGCCCAGCCCGGATGCTCGCGATCAGATCCCGGTGCTCCTGCACATACGGGTTGGTCTTCGGGGTCTGCGGATCCCGCTCCCAGCTCCATGGCGCCGCCCCCTCGATGACTGAGTGCGCGTCGGAAGTGCCCCGCGTGCCCACGAAGCGCTCGGCGACACGTGACGACGTGCCTTTGATTTGGCGACACATGCTCTGCACACGCACCCCGCCCGGATACTCGAACTCGACCGCGAAGTGATCGTAGATGTGCCCGTACGCGGGATCGGTGCGCGACTGGCGCCCACCCACCCCCACCGCCTTGAGCGGGTGCGCCCCGAACGCCCAGTTCGCTACGTCGATGTTGTGAACGTGCTGCTCCACAATGTGGTCGCCTGACAGCCAGGTGAAGTAGAGCCAGTTCCTGATCTGCCACTCCACGTCGGACCAGGCCGCCTCACGCGGATGCATCCACAGGCCGCCCTGGTTCCAGTAGACCTGGCCGCCGACGAGGTCGCCGATGGCGCCGTCGTGCATGCGCTGGATGGCCGCGCGGTAGCCCGCGTCGTGGCGCCGCTGCGTTCCGGCCACGATGGCGAGACCTTTTTGGGCCGCGAGATCGGCCGACGCCATGACGGAACGGACCCCCGCCGAGTCCACTGCCACTGGCTTCTCCATGAAGACGTGCTTCCCCGCCTCGATTGCGGCCGCCAGGTGCCGCGCGCGGAACGCGGGCGGCGTCGCGAGTAGCACCAGATCGATCTTGCTCTCGAGAACTTTCTGGTATGCGTCGAAACCCGCGAAGGCGTGCCGGTCGTCGACTCTGATCTTGTCCTTCAGGCTCGGGTCCTCGGTCGCCATGCGCCCCAATCTCTCGCGACAACTGGTGAGATGATCCGGGAACAGATCGCCGAGGGCCACGAGCTCTACGCCATCAGCGGAGGTGAGGCAGTCCTTCGCCGCGTCGGTTCCTCGGCCACCGCAGCCGATCAGCCCCACGCGAATGGTGGCGGCGCCCCTGCCCGAGGCGAACGCCGGCGTGCGCGCCAGAGCTAGACCTGCCGTTGTCGTCGCCGTGACCGCCACGAAACGGCGCCGGGTGATGTTCTTCACAGCTCGCCCCCGATCGGTCAGCGGTTGAACGGCAGGCCCAGGCCGAGGCGCAGGCCCCAATTGCCGTTGTAAAACGAGAACGGACTGTTCTGCGCCGTGTGAAACGTGGCGTCGAGGTCGGCGCCGGCGTGCAGCCATAGCCGGCTGTTCAGTTGATAGCCCAGGCCCAGTATCACCGACACGCCGCCGTCGCTCTCGTGATAGGGCGCGCCATACCAGTTGCGCACGTACCCGATTCCGAACAGCGCCTCGAGCCGGTTGCCCACCGGCGTGCGGTCCACCAGGCGCAGGTGCAGGGGGGTGTAGGGCACGGAGTTGCTCGTGGCATGCGCGATGTCGACGTCGAGCGCGAGCTTCGAGCCGAGGTACACGGTGGCCCCGCCGCCGACCGCCACTGCGTCGCCCATCCCCAGGCTGTTGTCGAAATTGACGTAGCGGGTGAACGCGCTGACCTCCATCGTGCCGCGCCGCTGCGCCGCCGCCGGTTGAGCGAGCACCAGCGCCGCCACCGCCAACACACGTATCGATTGAGACCGCATGGTCATTTCTCCCGTGGAGCGCGTTTCGTAGTGATGAGGATGACGCCGTTGGCTCCCCGGACGCCGTAGATCGCCGTCGACCCGGCGTCCTTCAGCACATCGATCCGGGCGATGTCGCGCGGCGACAGGCCGGCGAGCGCGGCTCCGATCGCGCCCTGCGCCGGCACGCCGTCAATCACGAGCAGCGGCTCGTTGTCGCCGTGCAACGAGCGCGTACCCCGGATCCGCAGCGTGACGTCCCCGTTCGGCAGGTGAATCACCGTGAGGCCCGACACGCGCTCTAGCATCTGGACGACCTGCGTCACCCGGGCGTCCGTCTCCCCGGGCGATAGCGATGCGATGGCGCCCGTCACCTGCTGTGTCGATTCCGTACCGTAGCCGACCGAGACTTCCCCATCCTTGGGCGCCGGACTTTGCCGGCCGGGCGCACGACCACACGCGGCCAGCAACCCGAGCCCGATCCACGCGCTCGCGCCGATCCTCACGATCTCACCAGCCGTCCTTGCCGACGTGCCCGTACCTCTTTCAGAATCCCGGATTCTGCTTCAACATGCTGTTCCGGTTCAGCTCGTCCAGCGGGATCGGCATGAAGTACATCTTGTCGTCCCAGGCCCGGCGCTGGATGCTGTGCGTCTGGTAGCGGTAATTCGTCCACGTACTTCGATTCGTGGGGCTGGCCCCGTTGGCGAAGATGTTGATACCGAACGCGTCCTTGTTCAGCACTTGCGGCGCGATCATCCAGCGCCGCACGTCGAAGAAGCGCTGCTCCTCGAACGCCATTTCGACGCGCCGCTCGTTCCGATACTCGTCGCGCAACGTCGCCTGGTCCAGCCCGCCCGAGAACACCGGCATTCCGGCCCGCCGCCGGATCTGGTTGAGGGCGCTGACCGCGTCCCCTAGCTCGTTGAGCTCGATCGACGCCTCGGCGTAGTTCAGCAGCACCTCGGCGTAACGGAAGAAGATCCACGGCACCTGTTCCTTGGTGAACTGGGCGTTGATCGAGGGATCGATGAACTTCCGCAGGTAGTAGCCGGAGTAGGCGCCGTTCCAGTTCTCGACCGGGCTGTCGCGGGTGTCGAGACCGGCCACGACACTCCCACCGGTGAGCGTGAGCGCGCGGAACGTCTGGATGGTGCCGACGGGATCGAGGTTCTTCACGTCGTCGGGGCGTATCCTCCAGGGGGCGCCGTCGTAGGCGATCGAGGCATAGAATCGAGGATCGCGGTTGGCGTAGGGGGCCGCCGCTTCCACCGGGTTGCTCCAATCGAACTTGGAGCCGTCGGCCATCCGGTAATCGTCAACCAGGTTCTGAATCGGCGTGTTGCCGCCCCAGGTGTGAAAGCCGTTGGGGCCGTTGTGCAGGCCGGGATTGTAGCCGTCGTCGCGCGTGGACAAGAAGAACCGGCTCAGGATCACTTCTTCGCTCATCCGCTGCAGGAACAGGTCGCCGTAGTTCTGCGCCGCCTCCTGCGGGCTCGCCGGGCTCGGCCGGAAGAGGCCATAGATCCCGAGATCCATCACCGCCTTGGCGGCGTCCTTGGCGGCACGCCAGAGCGCCACGCGATCCTGCGGCGTGGTGTAGCCGGTGAACGCGCTGTCGCTCGGGTTCAGATTGTAGAGGTCGCTGGCCGCGTACAGCAGCACGCGCGCCTTGAGCGCGAGCGCCGCCCCCTTCGTCGCTCGGCCGACGTCGGTCCCCGAGAAGGACAGGGGCAGCAACGCGGCTGCCGAGTCGGCATTGGCCACGATGAAATCGACCGTCTCCTTGAAGCTGTTCCGCGCGACCTTGTAGTCCTCGTTGAGGCCGTACACCTTGGTGATCAGCGGAACGCCGCCGTACATCCGCATCAGGTTGTGGTAGAAGTACGCGCGCAGGAAGTAGGCTTCTGCCTTCATGCGCCGCTTCAACGCGTCATCAAATCCGGCCGCATCGATGTGGCTGAGGAAGATGTTGGTCTGCCGGATGCGCGCGTAGCTGGGCCCCCAGTTGAAGTGACTGTAGCGGCCGTCATCGAGCGCACCCCGGGCGCTGGAGGTGATGAGCGATTGGAGGACCACTTCGGTGTTGTAGTTGTGGATGAAGTGCGTCTCGTCGGTCATCGACGCCAGCATGATTTCGTACAGCCCGTGCCCCAGGCCCCGGTAGGCGTCGCTCAGGAACGCCTGCGCCAGGTTCGGATCGGCGAACACGGCCTGATCCGGAAACTGGTCCTTCGGCGTCACATCGAGGACCCCTTGGCAGCTGGTCGCACCCAGAAGGCCGCACACGGCGATGGCGATACGAAACTCGCGGTTCATGGCAGGTGGTCTCCCCTAGAACATCACGGACGCGCCGAAGTTGAACACCCGCTGCTGCGGGTAGTATTGACCGTTCGTGTCCCGCGTCTCGGGATCTACGACCTTGAACCGGTCTAGCAGCAGGAGATTGTATCCGTTGGCGTACACGCGGACATCGCGCAGGCCGAGGCGGCCGGCCAGGCGAGCCGGGAAGTGGTATCCGACCTCGAGCGACTTGAGCCGGACGTAGCTCGCGTCGCGCAGGAAGTATGTGTTCCAGTTCGAGATCCAGTATTCGTCCTGCCGATTGAAGGCGCGTGGCCCCGGGGCATCGGGGTTTTGGGGCGTCCAGCGCTCGGCGGCGAACTCGGCGGTGTAGTTGCCGATGTCGCCCGATTCGGTCAGGAAATACTGCACGGCATCGAAGGCGCCCTGGAAGAAAACGGTGGCGTCGAACTGCCTGACCTGCGCGCCGAGCTTGAGGCCGATGGTGTAAGCCGGGTCGCCGGTCTTGTCGGTGCGGACCCGGTCTTTCGCGTCGATAATGCCGTCGCCGTTGACGTCCTTGAAGATGATGTCGCCCGGCCGGGCGCCGGCCCAATGGGGATAGGCCGCAAGAGCGGCCGAGTCTCTGAAGATGCCGATCGCCTGATACAACAGGCCGCCGTTCGGGTCCTGCGTGCCGTTACTCGCCGGACACGACGACACGGATACGCACATCGGTTTTCCCGTCGAGCGCTGCCAGGGCGGCAACCCCGGGGGTTCATCCCAGTAGTCGATCCTATTGCGGGCGTGTCCGAAGTTGAAAGTCACGTCGTAGGACGCATCGCCGGCGAGCTGCTCGTGCCACCCGATAGAGCCGTCGTAGCCCCAGCTCGAGACCGCCCCGATGTTCTCGCGCGGCAGGCTCAGCCCGGTCGTCTGCGGTACCGAGGCGTTGCGCCGCCACAGGATGTTGTTCCGTTGCTCTTTGAAGTAGTCGAACACGACGGAGAGCCGGTTCTGAAGGAGGGTGGCGTCGAGGCCGACGTCGCGCTGGGTCGCGACCTCCCAGGTCACGTTCGGGTTGGGTGTCCGCGTCTGGAAGATGCTTTTGACTTCGGTGGTGCCGCCGAAGACGTATCCGCTGCCGAACCCGTAGGTGGGGAGAAACTGAAACGGCTCGATCCGGTCATTCCCCGTCTTGCCCCACGATCCGCGCAGCTTCAAATCGTCGAACAGCGATACGTGATCACGGAAGAACGGCTCGTCCGAGACGCGCCATCCCGCCGAGACCGCGGGGAACAGGCCGAAGCGCTTGCTCTGCGGAAAGATGTACGAGCCGTCCACGCGGCCGACCAGCTCGAGGAGATACTTGTTCTTGAACGCGTAGTTGAGGCGGCTGAAGTAGTTCTGCCGCGCCGGGGTCCACTCGGTCCCGCTGTTGGTCTTCCCGAGATCGCCGCCGGCGAACAGCTGGTCCACCTGATTGGAGACGAAGTAGTCGCGGAAGCCGCTGAGACTCGAGCTATCCACCGTCTGTCGCTCGATGCCGCCCATGATGCCCACGCGGTGCGGCCCGAATTCCCGGCGATATTCGGTGAACAGGTTCAGCAGGCTACTGGTGGACCGCAGGTCGAACTGGTTGAGCTGCGGCGTGCCGAAGCCGCGGGTGGCGGCCTGCAGCACGGGCTGGCCATTCGCGTCGCGCGTCTGGTAGTCCCACGTGTACAGCGTCCACGGCGTCCGCCACGCCTTATCCGTCCGCGAGCCGACATCGTAGTACGCGTTGGCATGGACCGTCAGGCCGCTCACGCCGGGGACCTCCCAGTCTCCGCCGAGGTTGCCCTGCAGGTAGTAGCGGTCGTCCTTGTCGTAGCCCGTGGCCGGCGTCGCGATCACGGCTGGGTTGTCCCCGTATTCGATATCGGGACCCGGCTTGCCATTGGGCCAGTACGCCGGGAGGTTCGGCTTGCCGCGCATCAGCTCGCGGAAAATCGAGCCCGCGCTCCGGGTCGGGAAATTGCGGTTCTCGAGCCGCCCCGTGACGTCGAAGCGCAGGCGCAAGTGATTCGAGACCTGACCGTCGATGTTGCTGCGGAAGTTGTACTGGTTGTACCGCGTCGCGCTGTTGCGGTAATAGCCGTCCTCGGTCTGGCCCCCCAGCGACAGATAGTAGCCCATGCGGTCCGCGCTGCCCCGCAGCGCCACGTGCCCGACATTCTGTAGCGACATCGGCTTGATCACCGCGCCGAACCAATCGGTGTTGGGATACAGCCAGGGATCCGCGTGGTCGCGGTATTTCTGGATCACGTCCGCCGCATAGCGGGGCGCCTGATTGCGGTACGCATCGATCTCGTCGAGCATCGTCATGTACGTCGCCGCGTCCGCCATGCGGGGAAGCCGGGTGGGCTGGTTGAAGCCCTGGTTGAAGCTCGCCGTCAGCTCCGGCCTGCTGCCGCTCGCGCGCTTCGTCGTAATCAGGATGACGCCGTTGGCCGCGCGCGAACCGTAGATCGCCGCCGTGGCGTCCTTCAGGACGCTGATGCTCTCGATGTCGCTCGGGTCGAGCCGCTCGAGGCCGCCGACGCGGTCCGGCACGCCGTCGATCACGATGAGCGCGCCGTTGTCGTTCAGCGTGTGATCGCCGCGAATCCGGATCGTTGCGCCGTCGTATCCGGGCTCCCCGCTGCGGTTGATCGTCACGACGCCGGGCAGCCGGCCGCTCAGCGTGTTCGACAGATTCACCGTGGGCACGGTCTTCAGCTCCTGACCTTCGACGGCGCTCACGGCGCCCGTCAGGGTCGCCTTGGATTGCTCGCCGTAGCCGACCGCCACGACCGCCTGCAGCTCGACGGCGGTCGCTGGCAACCGGAAGTCGGCGACGGCTTCCTGCCCGTCCTGCACCACGAGCGTCGTATCGCGCGGCGCGTAGCCCAGCCGCCGCGCCCGCAGCCGGTAGGTTCCCGGTGGCACGGCGGCGATGGAGTACTGGCCATCTGGTCCGCTCGTGGCGGCGAGTCGCGTCCCCACGACCATGACCGCGACGCCCGCCAGTGGCCCGCTGTTGGAAGCGTCGCTCACGGTCCCGCGGATCGACCCCGTCGCACCCACAAGCGATCGCGGCACGAGCGCGACCTGATTGCCGCTGGAGAACAGCACATCCACATCGGTCTCCACAAGCAGCTCGGCCAAGACTCCCGCCACGGAGATATCCTCCGCGCGCAGCCGCACCGGCCGGCCCAACGGTACGAGGGCCTTGCTGTAAAGCAGGTGCAGCCCGGACTTGCTCGAAACCGTCGCGAGCGCCTCCTCGAGCGTCACCCCCTCCAGGTCGACCGAGATCCGCTGGCTCAGGACCGGCGTGCGAGCGACATCAACCGGCACCCGCCGGGCGGCGCGAGTGGCCAGGAGAAACCGCGGACCAAAGGCAGGGACGCCGTCATCGGCCTCTTGGGCGCGCAGGGCGCACGGAGCAGTCACGACGGCGAGCAGCGAAAGCAGCGACAGCAAACGGAGCATGGGCCTAGTCTCCTTGGATTACGGCGCCGACCGCCGGCGGTACAGCAGGATGGTCGAGCCCCGCCGGACGACACGGACGTTCAATGCAGCGCTGATGAGATCGAGGACCTTGTCGAGCGGCTCGCCGCGCAGCGAAGCGGTGAGCGGATAGTCACCGAGCGCGGAATCGCCGAGCTGGACGTCGGTGTCATACCAGCGACCGAGCTGGGGGAGCGCGTCGCGCAACGGCGTGTTGCGGAACACCAGGCGGTCCTTGCGCCAGCCCAACCAAGCCGCCGTGTCGACGCCGTGCTCGATCCCCAGCCGACCGCTACAGTCCAGCCGGCCGAGGTCGGCGACGCGGAGCACCAGACCGCTCAAATCCACTGAGCCTTCGACGACTACCACTTCGACCTGACTGGCACCGGGATAGGCACGGACGCCGAACTTCGTCCCCCGATCCCGCGTGATGGCGTTGGCTGCGTGTACCGTGAACGGTTTCCGGGGGTCGGGAGCCACTTCGAAGTACGCCTCGCCCTCGAGATATACGTCGCGCTCCCTGCGGCCATACGCCGAAGCGTACCGGATCGCGCTGGCCACGCCGAGGTCGACTCGGGTGCCGTCGGGGAGTCGGAGCGTGGCGCGCTGCCCGCGCCTGGTCGCGATCTCGCGAAGCGGTGCGACAGCCGCTCGTCGGCCGCGATGCACCAGGATGCCCGTCAGCGTCGCGCAGGCCACGAGGACAAGGGCGGCGACCCGCCACAGCGCCCTGCTCCGCAGCGGGCGCGGAGCGGCGGCGTGCAGCCGCAGCGGCGGCTGGCTCGCGTGGCGGGGCTGGGGTCCCCCGAGCCGCAAGGCACGCCACGCTCCGTCCACGTCCCAGACGAAGCTCACGCGGCGAACCAGCTGCCACACGCGCACCAGGGCGTTCACCAGCTCCGCACGCGCCGGATCTTGGGCGATCCAGCGGCGTGTCTCGGTGGCCTCGTCCGGCGTGCACCGTCCCGCGACGTAGCGGGCAATACGAGGTCCGTCGCGCTCCTCGTGCTTCACACAGGTCCCCCCCGTCCCCCCGTCCCCCCGGCCCCTCCTGTGAGAACGCGGGGGACGGGGCGAACCTTTACTACAGGTAAGGGGCGAGCTTCGCGCGGAGCGTCTTCAGGGCGCGCCACATCTGCTGCTCGACGGTATTCACCGAGATGCACAGCATCCGCGCAATAGCGGCGTTGGAGAGATTGCGATGGCGGCTCAGCGTAAAAATGAGACGGCAGCGCTCGGGAAGCTTGGCAACGGCGCGCTCGAGCGCATCACGCAGCTCGTGCTCGCGGAGCGGCTCGTCCGCGTCGGCGGGCGCTGCGCGCGCCGCAGAGGACCGACTCTTCACCCAAGCGACGGCGACCCGTTCTCGGCGAAGATGGCCTACCGCTCGGTTGCGAGCCGCGGTATACAGGTAGGATGCTGCGAGCGTACCGGCGGGCGTCGCGACGCGCTCCCAAAGCCGGAGGAACAAGTCCTGCACCAACTCCTGGGCTACAGCGCGTGACCGCACATAGCCGTACACAAAATCGCAGAGCGGCGCATAGTGTGTACGGAAGAGGGCTTCGAACGCGGCGATGTCGTGGCACTGGCCGCAGACGTCGCCGCTCGGAGCCGGGCAGCTCACAGACGGCATGCTGTCCGCCATCGCGTTGGTCCCCTGGACCGGACGACGCGAGCTTCAAGTTTGACGCCAAATCCGGCGTTTCGGCGACGCGACAGGACAAGAGCTTACACGCGGCTGCCGCCGGTCGTTGCGTTCGCACGACAGCAACCGCGTAGCGTCAACGCAACACACCAGAGTACTGTCGGAAAGGAGGCCGTCACATGTCCGTACGCTTCGCGATGCTCGTCTGCCTCGGCGTGGCCGTCCTGTGCGGCGGCGCGTCGCGCGGGCACCCGCTCGACAACGGCCTTGCCCGCACTCCGCCCATGGGCTGGAACAGCTGGAACCATTTCGGCTGCGATGTGAGCGCTCAGCTCATTAGGGAGACCGCGGACGCGATCGTCGCGAGCGGCATGCGCGACGCCGGCTATCAGTACGTGGTGATCGACGATTGCTGGCAGCTGGCGCGCGACAGGTCCAGCCGCATCGTCGCCGATTCCGCACGCTTCCCGGGCGGCATGAAGCCCCTCGCCGACTACGTGCACTCCAAGGGACTCAAGTTCGGGATCTACACGGACGCGGGACGCCAGACCTGTCAGGGCCGGCCCGGCACCTACGGTTTCGAGGAGCTTGACGCCCGAACCTACGCCGAGTGGGGCGTGGACTATGTAAAAGAGGACTGGTGCCACGCCGAGGGGCTCGATGCGCCGACCCAGTACGCCAAGTTCCGCGATGCGCTCGCCAAAGCGGGCCGGCCGATCGTCTTCAGCATCTGCGAATGGGGCTCGAACCGTCCATGGAAGTGGGGGCCACGTACCGGCAACCTGTGGCGCACAACCGGCGACATCGGCGACCGCTGGGCCAGTATGATCGGCATCGTCGATCTCTCGAGCCAGTACGCCCTCGCCGCGGGTCCCGGCGCCTGGAACGACCCCGACATGCTGGAGGTCGGTAACGGCGGCATGACCGATGACGAGTACCGCGCCCACTTCAGCCTGTGGGCGATCATGGCGGCTCCCCTGATGGCGGGGAACGACGTGCGCACCATGAGTGCCGCGACGCGCGATATCCTCGTCAACAAGGAAGTGCTCGCGGTGGATCAGGACTCGCTGGGCGTGCAGGGGACGCTGGTGCGGGAGCCGGCACCGGATCTCCAGGTCTGGACCAAGCCGCTCGCCGACAGCGCGCGCGCGGTGGCACTATTGAACCGTTCCGCGTTGCAGACCGTGATCACCGCGTCCTGGAGTGCGCTCGGCATTCGCGGACCGGCGCGGGTGCGTGACGTCTGGGCTCACACGGACCTCGGCACGTTCACCGGCCGGTTCAGCGCACCCGTGCCGGCGCACGGCGTCGTGATGGTGCGTATCACGCCGCAATGAAGGAAGCGGTGCAATCCTGAAGGAGCGACCAATGCAACAGCGCAGACTTGGGAACAGCAATCTCGAGGTCTCGGCGCTCGGGCTCGGCTGCATGGGGATGAGCCAGAGCTACGGTCTCCCACCGGACAAGCAGGCGATGATCTCGCTCATCCGCACGGCCGTGGAACGCGGCGTCACATTCTTCGATACTGCCGAAATTTACGGTCCGTTTACCAATGAAGAGCTCGTTGGCGAGGCGTTGGCGCCATTGCGCGCTCAGGTGGTGATCGCCACCAAGTTCGGCATCAAAATCGAGAACGGGCAGCAAGCGCAGGACAGCCGGCCCGAGCGCATCAAGCAAAGCGTCGAGGGTTCGCTGAAACGGCTCAGGACCGATGTCATTGATCTCTATTATCAGCACCGCGTCGACCCCAACGTGCCGATCGAAGACGTGGCGGGAACCGTGAAAGACTTGATCCGGCAAGGAAAGGTGAAACACTTCGGGATGTCTGAGGCAGGTGCGCGCACGATCCGCCGCGCACACGCCGTCCAGCAGGTCACCGCGGTCCAGAGCGAGTACTCACTGTGGTGGAGACGCCCTGAAGAAGAGCTGCTGCCAACCCTCGAGGAGCTCGGCATCGGGTTCGTGCCATTCAGTCCCCTCGGCAAGGGCTTCCTGACGGGCACGATCGACGAGAAGACGACGTTCGTGAGCTCGGATTTCCGCAACGTCGTTCCGCGCTTCACGCCTGAGGCTCGTAAAGCGAATCAGACCATCGTCGAAGTCCTGCGGACCGTTGCCGGAAAGAAGCAGGCGACACCGGCGCAAATCGCGCTCGCCTGGCTGCTCGCCCGGAAGCGGTGGATTGTGCCGATCCCAGGGACTACGAAGCTGGCGCGCCTGGAAGAGAACATCGGAGCCGCGGCAATCCGGCTGACCTCCGACGATCTCTGTGAGATCGAGAGCACCGCCTCACACATCACGATCCAGGGGGCGCGGTACCCCGAGCACCTGGAGAAACGGACCGGGCTCTGACATGCGCATCGGCATCCTGGGCTCCGGATTAATGGGCGCCAAGCTCGGCACGATCTTCGCGCGCTCCGGGCATGACGTGGTATTCAGCTATTCGCTCAGCAAGGAGAAGTTGAACAAGCTTGCACGAGGCGCTGGGAAGAAGGCGCGGGCGGGCACACCCGCTGAGGCGGCGCAGGACGCGGATGCGCTCCTCCTGGCGGTGCACTGGTCGCGGGTCGACGACGTGTTGAAACAGGCAGGCGACGTGTCGGGGAAGGTCATCGTGAGCTGCTCGCTGCCGATGAATGCGGACGATACCGGTCTCGTGATCGCCCACACCTCGTCCGGCGCCGAGGAGCTTGCCAAGAGGTTCGAGAGGCTCGCGTCGTATCGGCTTTCGGCACAGTGCCGAGCGAAGTGCTGTTTGACGTTTTCGAACGACGACGCAACGCCACGAAACCCAGCCTCGTGTACTGCGGGGACGAGTCGAAGAGCAAGAAAACTGCCGCCGAGCTGATTCGCGATGTGGGTTTCGATCCGGTGGACGCTGGGCCACTGCGGATGGCGCGTTACACCGAACCTTTCACGCTGTTGATCGCCCAGCTGGCATATGAGGGTGACGAAGGCCCGGAGCTCGCGTATCGCTTCGAGCGATTCGGGAAATAGGGGGTCATCCGAGCCCCGCTGCTCGCGCGATCAGAATCAACCCTGCCCCGACGACGACTCCCCCGGTGGCTCGCGCGATGCGCTCACCGGCGGGTGCGAGACGTTCGACGGTGATGGCGACCGCGACAGCAGCCATCGCGCGCAGGTCCATGATCCCGATGACCAACAGGATCGCCATCAGACCGACAACGCACTGCCTGCAGTGGACGCCAAGGCTCAGGCCCTGTCGCCAAGCGGTACGGCCGGGCACGGGTGCCGCTCGGCAGCACGCGAGATGACGCGCCTTCCAGGCGGTGAACTGGAGAAAGCCGGCCATCAACACGACCACACCAACCACGATCGGTGTGGGGGGCGGTAGCGCGGCGCCGAGCAGATAGGCGA
>Ga0209056_10002015_pt1 | contig 22133 bp, 15 predicted proteins | sample GraSoiAngelo_114_FD_185876 | JGI IMG/M metagenome (GOLD analysis project Ga0209056, IMG submission 185876) | Grasslands soil microbial communities from the Angelo Coastal Reserve, California, USA - 14_0903_13_40cm (SPAdes) (version 2) | ecosystem: Environmental > Terrestrial > Soil > Grasslands...
TCTAGCCGGATATAGGGTCTCTTGCGCAATACCTGCTCCCGGAAGTACCTGGTGGTCTTCATCCGTGGCGACAGCAATCGTCGCACGTATGACCGCGAAGCGGTCAATAAATTGAGGATTACGGAGGACGCGATCGGCCATGCGACACGGCGCATTATACGCTTCGTTCGGCCAGAGAAACGTCAGTTCAAGCTTGGCGGGGAGGCGGGCGTGAGGGCCGAAACTGCGCTGCGTCGGCGGTTGAATTACCCGGTGTGAGGAAAAGAAAGATATTCCCGACGGTGTAGTCGTATTATTCCGACATTCTTAAACAGCCGTACCCCAGCCCTGGCAGTTATCCATCTAGCGTAACCACTGGCTTCTCAGTACTTTTAGAGTTAATTCCGTCCTCATTACTCATGGCACGGGAAATGCGACTGCCTCCAGACAAGTTGCTACGGAGGAGTTCCAGCATCCTTCCAGGCAAATTACTATGACGGAGGTCTTACATGTCCCAACTGAGAAATACCCTATGCCTCGGGCTACTGAGCGTGACTCTCGGCTTGGCAGCGCAGCCAGCGCGGGCGGCGGATCAGACCGTACCCGGAGCCGGAAACGCGACTGCCATCGCCCTGAGCAGCAAGTCGCCCATGGTGCAGTCGGCCAAAGAGTTTTTGTTGGAACGCATCAAGAAAATAGACAACGCCACGACCAGGGCTAGCACACTGGACGCAATCGCTAATCCCACAACCTGTGTGGCCCATCGAGCCGGGCTCACAGAGAGCCAGAAGGACGCCATCCTGCAAGAGTTAACGGCAGCAGGGCTGGTGGACACGCGGGACGACGCCACCTTCCCTAACGGTCTGAAGTCCGGGGTATATCCCCCTCTTTTAGAGGACGGCAGCGCTTGCCCGAAGTTACCTCAAACCTTTTTCTCGGCGCCGGGAAGCTTCTTTGGCGGCCACCATTCCTATCCCGGGGGCTTGCCGGTTCACGAGTCCTTTAACGACGTGAGCAGCCTCAATTTCGCCAACGGCTACCGAAGGGTCTACGGCCACAGCGAGGGGGGCTTGCCAGTTATCGATCTTAGTGACGCTTCGGTGTTGGTGAGCGGTAAGCCCGCCGACATCTTCCTAGGTGAGGACATCATGATCGCCGCTCCCATCTGGCACGATTGGGCAAAGTCGATGGTTTTCCAGTGGAACAGCGACGGCTCTGAGTTCCAGGAGTTGAACTTTGGCGGCAACGGCCAGACGGACAATTACGGTGCGGCCGGAAATTCGAAGACGGGGGCGCACCACATGATCAGCGCCGCTGAGGCCATGAAGCGCGGTCTGCCGCCGGACTTAGTGATCGCTCAAGTCTCGGCGCACTCCCACACGATTCCAGACAATGAGTTTAAGGTGGTGAACTGGTTGCATACGGCCGCCATCCTGGCTCGCATAGACCCCGTGGCCCAGGGTTATCTCTCTCGGGACGCCCAGGTCCGCCTGCGTCTGCCTCCGTTGCGTCATCTCGGCGAGGTTAACTTGAACGCTGCTTCGCCGTCCCAGACGAACCTGCTGGCGGAGTACCCGCTCCACGCTCTCTCCGATGCTGACTCTACACTCACCGAGCCGGCGGTTACCATAGACCAGGTCATCCTAAGAACGTTGGCACCGGAGTTTGGTTTCGATCCGAACCAAGTGGCCGCCTACAACAACGGCTTTCGCAATCCGGTCCTCAGCTTCTTGACGGCAGAGCGGCTGTTGATTGTCTACGGCAACAGCGGGCTCGACGGCGTCAGGGTAGAAATAAACAAGCTACGCGGGCGCGGGATTATCTAGCGCGGAGCAATGGAAATAAGCCGGCAGGGGCACGGGGCATCGTGCCCCTAGCGGCGGATGGGAAGCTGTGGAAAAGGGGGAGGGATCGGGGGCCGTCAAGAGAAGAGAGAGGGAGGCGCTGAGGGTGCCGAACGGAAAAGAAAAAGCCTCACCCCTGAAGGGGTGAGCTACAACGTAGGCAAGCGGCCGAGAACTGAGGGTGGGGCGGCAAGGAGCACAGCCCTGCCTGCGGCGGGCAGGCAAGAGTGGCTGTGCTACGGCGGCGTCAATTTGACTGCACGACCCTTACCGGGTCTGCGAATTGTCCGCGCGACTCTTACCGGGTCTGCGAGTGGTCGTGTGGTTTGGCCTGGGCCGCGGCTGAGGCGGCGGCCTCTTTGGCGCGCGGCGGAGCCGCCAGGGGAGCCGTCTGCGGCGGCACCGCTTTTTGGCGGACTTCGGCCTTGGCATGCAAAACCGCGCCGTCTTCGATGACGATGCCGCGCGTCTCGATGGGACCAGTAACTTTGCCGGTGCTCCACACTTGGACGCGCTCGCGAGCCTTGAGCGCGCCAATCACTTCCCCGCGAACGATAATTTCGCGGGCGTCGATTTCGGCATTGACGCGGGCGTTGGGGCCGGCCGTGAAACTGCCCTCGGCAATGTGAATTTTCCCTTCAAACGTGCCATCGAGGAAGAGATCGTCCTGGCCGGAGATTTCTCCTTTGATGGTGATGGTCCGACCCAGGCAGGCAGGCGCGTTCGGAAAAACCGGCGGCGCCGCGGCAACAGGACTCTGCGGTGAGGAAACAGGGGAAGACGAACTGTCGGGAGAAGATTGCGGATTGCTTTCTTCAGGTTTACGCCACATCAGGCACCTCCGTGGTGCGAACTCCGAAGCCGCGGAGCTGGGGTGCCGCCGGACAAGCGGAAGGAAACGCGAAGATAGTACAGGGGAGGAAGGGTGTAAAGGAGAAATGAGGAAGGAGAGTCGGAAGAGGCAAGGGGAGGTAATGGGGTGAAATTCCATGGTAAGAAGCGCGCGGGACGCCGGCGCCGCGCGGGAGAGGATGGCGGTTGGAAGCCGCCTCCAGGGGGCAAGGCCGGATGCCGGCACGAAGACGCGCTCATACTACAAGGAGGAGACAGGGGGCGGCACGGCTTGCGCCGTGAAGCCGCCCCTGGTGCGCCGCAAGAAGATCAGAAGAGAAACTTCAACGCAAATTGCAACTGGCGCGAAGAGCCGGAATCGGCAACGGGGAAACGCGTGCTGGTGATGTTGGAAAAACTGGCGGCGGTAGAGAATACAGTGGCGCCGGTGGGGCTCAAAGGCCCTGGCTGGCCGAAGTTGGGATGATTCAATAGATCGAAGGAGTCCACGCGGAACTGTAGGCTGGTTGTCTCGGTGATTTTTGTATTCTTGACGAGGGAGAGGTCCACGTCCGTAAACCCTGGTCCGTAAATGGCATTGCGGCCCAAATTCCCGAATCCGGTTGTCGGCACGGAGAACACGGAGGCGGCATTCGTGATCCACTTGGAGGGATCGCCGCTGATTTGGATGGGGCCGCTGACGTTCACGCGGACGGAGTTTGCCACGCCGTTGATGAAGGAGGTCGCGGCAACGACATTAAACGGGCTTCCGGACTGCGCAGTTATGATAGGAGCGAGTTCCCATCCGCTGACGAGCCGGTTGCCCTTGAAGGGCAGATTGTAAACGGCGCTGGCCACGAAGCGATGCCGGACATCGAAGTCGGAACTGCCACGGCTGCCGAAGATGTTCGTGCTGTCCTGAACGACGATCCCCTGAAGGTTTCGCGAGGCGTCGTCAATGGAGTGGGACCAAGTGTAGGAAGTGTTGAACTGGAGGCCACGAGAAAAACGCTTGTTGGCGGTGACCCACAGCGCATTGTAGGAGGAGTTGGCGCTGCTGTCGCGCTCGACGATGTTGGAGGCCAAAGTCGAGCCCGAATCGGCGATGCTGCTGGAGGACAGATTTTTGAAAGGCGTGGTGCCCGTAGGGCCCAAATTCGCTGAACTGTTCACCTGAGCGGTCGGTTGATTGATATTTCGATCCACCTCGAGATGAGTGCCCTTGCTTCCGAAGTAGCCGACCATGAGTCCGAGACCGGGGGTAAGTTCGTGCTGGATGTTCAGGTTCCAAGATTGGATGTTCGCGTTGCGGAAATCGGGGTTGATCAGGACCGGAGAAAGGTTCGCCGGAGTCGGACTGCTGTAGATGGAGGCTGTCTGACTGTAGGAACTGGGGGGCGCATTGACAGCGATGGGGGTGGCGAAGGGCGGATTGGAAGTCAAAGCAAGGACCATGCCGGTGATGGGCTGGTCGACCAGGTAGCCGTAGCCGCCGCGGAGCACGGTTTTGCCGCTATGGAACATGTCCCAAGAGAAACCCACGCGGGGCTGGAAATTCTTGTTGTTCTGGGAATAAGGACTGTTAACGCGAACGAGAGAGACGGTTGAGGGATCGAATGTGACATAGCGGTCTTCCGCTTCCGTCGGGGTCATGTTCCAGGCGTAACGCAGGCCGAGTTCGAGAGTCAGGAAGGGCTTCAGCTTGAAGTCGTCCTGCGTGAAGAAGTCCAGAGCTTTCTGCGTGATGCGGTTGGCAACGTTTCCGAGGGTGCGGGCCGAAGTGCTGATTTGGCCGTTCGCGAACTGGTTGGACGAGCAGGTTGGCGTGACGATATTGAGGGAGCAATTGAAAACGAGCTGACCCGGATCGCCATTGAAGTTGTCGTTGTGGAAGTCGCGAAACTCAGTCCCAAATTTCAACGCGTGGCGACCTCGGATGTAGCTCAGCGTGTCGGCGAAGACGCCGGTGGTATCGCCCCGCCCCTGCGGGAAGTTGCGCTCGTCGCCAAACAGGATGCCCAAATCCACGATGCGGATGGTGGGCAGAAACGCCTGATTGGGGCCCAAGACGCCGGCAAGTCCGAGTGTGGAGGGATCGGTGGTGTTATTGGGGGTGAAGGTGATGTGGAGCCTGTTTGCCCCGAGGCGTGCTTCGTTGACCAGCGTAGGACTGAAGACGTGGCTTTCATTGAGGGTCAAAACCTGGCGGTGACCTTCACGAGTATCTCCAAAGCCGGGAATATTGGCGCCCTGCGTGGGCTCTTGGCGCAGATCGTGCTGGTAGACGTAGTAGCCGTGCAAGCGGTCGGACGGGCCAAAATTGTGGCTGATGTCCGTCGTGCCCTGATCGATATTCACCGGAGCGGTTGCCGAACCCACGAAAGTGGTGCCACTGTTCGCATGGGGAACCAGGTTCATGATGGCAATGGAGATGGGGTTTCCGGCGGCCGTGATGTCCGCCCTTTGCGCATCGGTCCAGACGTTGCTAGTTGTCGTCAACCCCTGACGATGGCGCAGGCCTTCGTAGCTGGCAAAGAAGTAGGTGTGCCCTTTCCAGATGGGCCCGCCAAAGTCCCCGCCGAACTGATTGCGTTTCAACACGGATTGCGGGAGTGAGGCGCCGGTGGAACTGGTCCTGACATTGAAAAAATTGCGGGCGTCGAAATAGTTGTTCCGGAGATAGTCGTAAGCTTCGCCGTGGAAGTGGTCGGTCCCGGAGCGCGTGGCGATGTTGACGATGGCGCCGGAGTTGCGGCCGTATTCGGCGCTATAGGTGGAATTGTCCACACGGAATTCAGCAACCGTATTGATGGTAGGTTGGAAGGTGACCTGGTTCTGCACCATGTCGTTCAGGTTGACGCCGTTGATCATGAAGTTCACGGAGTCCTCGCGGTTGCCCGCGGTGTTGAAAGCGAAAGAGCCTTGGCCGCGCAGAGGAGCGGTGAGGAAGCCGTTCTGGGGAGGAGTGACGGTACCGGGAATGAGGAGCGCCAAGTCAACGAAGTGGCGGCCGTTAAGGGGAATCTCCTGCACAGTTTTTTGGTCGATGACCTGGCCGACGGTCATGGTGGAAGACTCAATAACGGGCGCGCCGGTGGAGACTTCAACGATTTCCGCCACTTGGCCGACCTGAAGCGTAAAAGTCTGCGAGGCCGTCGTCGCGACTTCCAGGGTGTACGGGCTCGCCACCAAAGTGCGAAAACCCGTCTTGGCGATCTCCACGCGATAATTTCCGCTCGGCAGGGCCGGTATGGAGAAATTCCCGGTGCTGTCGGTTTCCGTGCTCCGTTCGAGTCCGGTGCCCAGATTCTTTACCGTCACTTTGGCTCCGGCGACAGCGCCGCCCTGAGCGTCCAAGACCGTGCCCTGGAAGGCCGCGGTGGACTGCCCTCGCGCTGTCGTGCCCGCAATGAGAAGAAGAAAAATTCCGAGCAGAACACCAACTGGGGAAAAGCGCCGTTCTGAACGTGCCATTTGACCTCCTCACAGTTTTCGTTCGGATTTCTCTAATAGGTTGAAAGGCTTACAAGAATAAGGCCGCCGCCCCTGCGGGGCAACTGCAACAGGTCCCGGGCAGCGCTTGGCGTAAAACAAAACACATGCCGCATCCCCCTTCAGCGAAGGAGCAAATCGACGGCCCTTTGGAGAATGGATACGCGTAGGTGAGCTGAGCTTCTGAAATGAAAGGACTTAGACTCGAAACGAGCGCGGAAGAGAAGCTTTCTTACTTCACTTACAACAGAAATTTATAGATGGTCTACCAATTTTTGTAATGATGACCGGCCACGAACGGCGGGGACCACCTTCAATGGCGGATTTGCGCCGGGATGGGCCGGCTCGTCAGCCGGGCGTATTCGGCGGCAAAGAGAGGGCTGGCGGGGAATTCCTGGTTTAGTTCGCGCAAGAGTTTGCGGGCGAGATCGTCCTGCTTCTCGCGGCGGGCGGCGAGCGCCAGCATGATTTTTGCGAAGGGCCGCAGGTAACGGCCGCCCGAAGCCGCCTTGCTGAGTTGCTCCATGCCGAGTTTGCGGTCGCCATGGATGCCCCCGAACCACAGAAAGAATCGCTTCGCGCCCGACAGGCAGCCGATGATGTAATTGGCGATGCCGAGAGCGACCCAGGCATCCGCCGCGTCGGGCCGCGCGGAGAGCAATTTCTCCGCCGCGGCGTCCGCCTCTTTTATCTGGTGCAGGCTGTCGAGATGTTTTTTTTCGAGGATGCTCAGCGCATCGGATTGCATCCCCGCGGCCAAAGTCAGCGCGAAGAGCGCATCCGGATCAGCGCGATTGCCTTTTATGCGCGCCTGCGCGGAGTCTCGAGCGCGGCGAAGCGCGCCGTAAAAGCCGCGCATCCGCCCGGGGTCCGGCTTGCCATCGATTCCGCGGAGAAATCTCTTGTCGTTCAGGAAGAAGTCGCTGGTCAGGACCCCCTGGCGGTAAAGCTCCTCGAAAAGATAGCTCGCCGCGACGGCTACGTGACCGAAGGGATCGTCGGGGTGCTGTTTCTCCCAGCCGAGAAATGTCTGGCGCGCCTCGGGAAATTTCTGCTCGTAAAGAAAATGAAAGCCGGCTTGCAGCTCCGGCACGACGACGAATGCCGCGCCATCGGCAGAATCTTCCGCGCGAGCTGCTGCCGCGAACAGGGAGGCGACTCCGAGAAGCGCGACAAGGATGGGTGCGACGCGAAGCATTATGGGCTGGCGCTGGCGTGGGCGTGAATCTCGAAATGAATGCGCAGGCGGTCCTTTACCTTGACGGCGCCGCCGCCCACTTTCACCGGTTTGATGCCGTAATCGGTCTGAAGGAAAAAAACTTCTCCCTGCGCGGTCAGTTCGCCGCCGGAGAGCCGCGCGCTCAGCGGGAAGGTCACAAGCTTTTCTGCGCCGTGAAGCAGGAGCGTGCCGGTCAGTGTGAGGCGCCAACTATCGCCCTGGCGCTCGGCCTTTGTTACCCCTGTGGAATGGAAGATAACCTCCGGATAGCGCGCGGTGTCCAAAACGCTTTCGCCCAGCATGGTAGTCTGGACTTGCTGGCGATCTTTGTCGGATTCGCCTGGATCCACCACGGTGAGCGATTTGGCGGCCACGCGCAAAGTCACGGAGGAATTCTCGAGCTTGCCCGCGTCAAACTGGACCGCGCCGGAAAAATCCTTCGCTGTCACAAGGTGCTCGTGGCCAAACGCTTTGAAAAAACCTTCCTTATACACGTTAATTTCGAGCGAGCTGTGTCCCGCGTCAAAGGAGTACGCCGTTTGCGCGGCTGCGGTTCCCGTGCGCGCGAACAGCAGGGCCGCCAAGCCGACCCAGCGAATGATTCTCATTTCCAGTTTCCTGCCAATCGTCAGAATAGGCCGGGCAAAAATCGCGGCTTGTGTCCCATGGCAGCCCGGTATTCGGGGTTGCCCATGAGCACGGCTTCTTCGGCAGACACGCGCCTCGATAATACCCAGCAGTACGCAAGGGGGATCACCACGGCGGTGATCCATGCCGTGTGAATCATCGGCAGCGCAAACAGCTCGACGAAGATGGCTGCATAGTTGGGATGCCGGACGAAGCGAAAAGGTCCGCCGGTCACCACGCCGAGGCGTGTGGAATCCATGACGTGCACACTCCAGAGATTGCCGAGCGTGAGGATCACCCACAAGCGCACGAGGTTCGAAGCCAGAGTCAGCGCGAACATGACCGCCGCGAGAATTGACAGAAACGGCCGCCGGAGGGCGATGACTTCGACGGCCGCGCCGATCAGCACGCCGGTGTGAATCAGGACAATCCATTTGAAGTGCGGCTCGGGAACCGCAACGGCCCCGCCGGCCAGCAAGCTTTCCTGATGCCGCCGCGATATCCGCAGCTCGATGAGACGAAGCAGCCCCACCGCGGCGAGCAGGGCCAGAAACAGATAGACGCTCAGGCCCATTGAAGGAGCAGAAACTCCGCGCTGAATCCCGGTCCGAAGGCGGCGGCCAGGGCCAGATCACCGGCCCGCAGCGGGCCGTTCGCGAGCCACTTGTCCAGGATAAAGAGGATCGTGGCGCTCGAGAGATTTCCGTACTCAGAAAGCACGTCCCAGGAAAATTGTGTATGGCAGCGGCGCAGGCCAAGTTGTTCTTCGATATTTCCGAGGAGCCTTGCGCCGCCGGGATGCAAAATCCATCCTTTGATTTGGCCACATTCCACGTGGTTCCGTTTCAGGAAACCGTCCACGAGCCCGCGGATTTCCGAGCCGATCATCTCCGGCACGTCTTTGGAGAGCAGGATGTGGAAGCCGGAATCGCGGAGATCGAATCCCATGGCGTGGAGCGAATTGGGGAACGTGTAGCTTTCCGACGTCAAAACTTTCGGCCCGCGGTTTTTCCCGCCGCTCACGATGGCCGCGGCGGCGCCGTCGCCGAACAGAATGGCGGAAATCAAATTGGCTTGCGAGACGTCTTTCCTCTGGAAGGTCAGCGAAGGCAGCTCCACGGAGATGATGAGGGCGTTTTTCCCGGGGTAGGCACGAAGAAAATCGGTCGCGCGGCCGATGGCCATCGCGCCCGCCGCGCAGCCGAGTTCCGTGAAGGGCATGCGCCGCACATCCGATCGAAAGCCCATCTGGTTGATGAGGTGGGCATCGAGCGAAGGAATCATGAACCCCGTACAGGAGACCGTGATGAACAGATCGATCTCCTCCGCACGCATTCCGGCGCGCTCGAGGCATGCTTCCGCCGCCGCGCGTCCCAGCTTCACCGAGTGCTCGATGTACTCCTGATTGGTTTTGGAGAGCGGGCGCGGCTCGATGGTGTAGTCGATGGGAAACAGGGAGTGGCGCTGGCGCACCTGGGCATTGTCGACGATGCTCATCATGGCTTCCACGCGGCGCTCCGGGATTTCGAACACGCGGCCCATGTAATACTTCACGTCGTCGCGCGTGATGATGTGCGGCGGCAGCGCGGTGGAGGTGGCCACGACGCGGATATCCGGTGTTGGTAGAACCGAGCGAGGATCGGAACTCAAGGGAATCACCTGTCAAGTTTAGTGCCGGGCTCGCAGCGCTACACTCTACGGTAAGTGACTCCACCCGCGCCATCTTTATTCCCGCTTGGTGTGGGCGCGCGCCGCGGGAATGTATACGGCGGCCAACGCCACCAAGAGCAGAAGCTCCGGGAATCCAGGCCGAAAGTTCAGCGAAGCCCGACCAGGCCGCGGACGGATTCGATCAGCTTTGCCGAGTCGTAACCCACGCCGTCTTTGAACACGATCTCTACTTTTTCGATGTCGCGGATGTTTGTTGACGGATCGCCATGGATCACCACAAGATCCGCCGCCTTGCCCGCTGCGAGCGTGCCGATGCGCTCCAATTGGCCGAGGAACTCAGCGCCGTTCGACGTGGCGATGTGAATGGCCTCGACGGGCGAGAAGCCGGCATCAACCAGCAACTCGACTTCGCGCTGGTCGCCGAATCCGGCGATGACGCCGCCATTCCCAGTTGGGTCGAGTCCTGCGAGCAACAGCCCGCCCGCTTTCACGAAATCGCGCTCGAACTGCAATTCTTTCAGGAACAGCGCGGGCCAAGGGGATTTCGCCGCTCCTTCAGAAACTGCGGCGCGTCTCTGCAAATAGGCAATGCGCGCCTCCGGCAACATCGAGTCCAGCATACGCGCGTCGAGCGGCGGACGATTCGGCACGCCACCCGATTCGAACACGGGGAGCGTGGAGGTCACCGCGACGTGATGCGCTACGAGATCGCGGATCATCTCCTGCACCGGCGCGCTCGCGATATCAAGCTTCTCCGACATTTCCCGCGTGGCATCGGCGGGATTCGGGCACACGCCTAGCTTCTTGCCGGAGAAAAATTCCGTATCCACAACCAAGCCGTGCTCCAGATCGTCAATCCCAAGCTTTGCCGCCTCGCGGAAGCCAATGGAGCAGAGATGGCCCGTCACCTTGATACCGTGCGCATGGGCGGCTTTCACGGCTGCGGCAAGTTCCTCCGGCGTAATGTGCATGTAGGCTTTGAACGAGGTCATGCCCTGCTCGACCCAGAACTCGACCGTGCGCCGGGCGTCTTCCGCGTCCTTGAGCTGATGCAACTGCGGCGTGAACGCGCCTTCGCCTTCGAGATACGGCCCGGTGACGTTCATCTTCGGCCCAGCCATTTTGCCCGCATCGATCAAGCGCTTCAGCTCGAGGTCCGTGTAAGGCTCGACGCTGCCGGTCGTGCGTATGGACGTCACGCCGCCAGCCAGATAGAGCCGGGGAAAACTGCTGGCGTGCTCGGGATACATCGCGGGAGGCCCTTGCGGCGCCGGGTAGAACAAGTGGTCGTGCATCCCGACGAGACCCGGAATCACTGTGTAGCCGGCGAGATCCAGGAGCTGCGCGCCATCCGGTGCGCTCACTTTTGCCGCGTCGGCCATTGCCGCGATTTTTCCATCGCGAATCACGAGGGTCTGGTCCGAGCGCGGCGGCGCGCCGGTGCCGTCGATGACGCGCACATGGATGAGCGCAACCACCGGCGCATCCACCTTGACGAACGCCCGAACTTCCTTCGAAAGCTCCGGCCGAGTTTGCGCGAGGCCGGCGCAAACGGCTGCGAGAGAGCAAAAAGCAGCAAAGATAATGCGACGGATCATTGTTCGCTCCGAGAGAGGCAGTTACAGCGGCTGACGCGCGCGATTCTGCGTCAGGCGGCCGAATTGCGCAAGCGGCCTTTACTCGCCGCCTGGCGGACCGGGAGAGAGGCTGTGATAAAGTGCCGCCTTCGATTCGAGAGGTGCAGGATGAAGAGTTCAAGACTTTGCTCAATGGTTTGCCCGGTTGTTGTTGCGTGCCTCGTTTGCTCGTTGGCGGTTGCGCAACAGCCTGTCCCGAGCCGCACGGGGGTCACGATGCCCGCCACAACAGAGGGGGACTTCGTAGTCCATGAGTTCAAGTTTCGCTCGGGGGAAACTATGTCCGAGCTGCGCTTGCACTACATGACGCTCGGGAAACCCGCCCGCGACGCGCAGGGACGGGTCACGAACGCCGTCTTGATCCTTCACGGCACCGGCGGCTCCGGGCGGCAATTCCTTCAGCCGCAGTTCGCAGGAGAGCTCTTCGGTCCCGGCCAACTTCTCGACGCGGCGCGCTATTTCATCATTCTTCCCGACGGCGTCGGCCACGGAAAATCCTCGAAGCCCAGCGACGGCCTCCACGCGCGCTTCCCGCAGTATGACTACGACGACATGGTCGCGGCGCATTTTCGCCTGGTCACCGAAGGCCTCGGCGTCAATCACCTGCGACTCGTCATGGGCACGTCCATGGGCTGCATGCACTCGTTCGTCTGGGGAGAAACGTATCCTGGCTTCATGGACGCGCTCATGCCCCTTGCCTGCCTCCCCGTGCAGATCGCCGGGCGCAACCGCATGTGGCGCAAGATGGTGATGGACGCGATCCGCAGCGATCCCGCCTGGAAAGGCGGCGAGTACACGGAGCAGCCGAAAGAAGCCTTGCGCACCGCGCTCGATCTCCTGCTCATTGCCGGCAGCGCTCCGCTTCCCATGCAGAAGCAATTCCCCACGCGCGAAGCAGCCGACAAATATCTGGAGGACTCTTTCAAGAATCGTCTGGCCGTTCTCGATGCCAACGACCTGCTCTATCAGGTGAATGCTTCGCGGAACTACGATCCCTCTTCGCAGCTTGAGAAAATCAAGGCGCCGGTCATGTTCATCAATTCCGCCGACGACTTCATCAACCCGCCCGAGCTTGGAATCGCCGAACGGGAAATCAAGAAGGTGAAAAACGCGCGCTTCGTGCTGATTCCCGCGACCGAGCAGACGCACGGCCACGGCACACACACCTGGGCGGCCATCTGGAAACAATATCTGGCGGAATTACTGGGGAGGCCATCTCGCTGAGATTGGCCGGCTCAGCGCGCGGCTTCCTGGCTGGCGCGGATTTCCTGCCAGCGCCGAGGCCGCTTGTTCGCGGCGAGGACTTTCTTCCGCAGGCGAATCGATTTCGGCGTGACCTCGACGAATTCGTCGTCGGCGATGAATTCGATGGCCTGCTCGAGGCTCAGCTCGCGGTGCGGGATCAGCCGGATGGCCTCATCGGCGGTCGAAGAGCGCATGTTCGTGAGTTTCTTCTCTCTGGTGACGTTTACGTCCATGTCCTGCTCGCGTGTGTTTTCTCCGACGATCATGCCTTCATACACTTCCCTGCCCGGCCCAAGGAACAGTTCGCCGCGCTCTTGGAGATTCCACAGCGCAAAGGCGGTGGAAGGGCCCGCGCGGTCGGCCACCAGCGCGCCGGTCGGACGCAGGGCCATCTCGCCGGCGTATTCCGTCCAGCCTTCGAAGATCGAGTGAATCAGCGCCGTGCCGCGCGTGTCCGTCAGCAACTGGCTGCGCAGGCCGATCAGCCCGCGCGAGGGAATGCGGAACTCCATGCGCACACGGCCCGAGCCGTGATTCGTCATCTTGGACATTTCGCCCCGGCGGCTGCCGAGTGTTTCGAGCATGATCCCGATGTAACTTTCCGGGCAATCGATCACCAGCAGCTCGAGGGGCTCGAGCTTTCGCCCGCCTTCGTTCCGCACGACGATCTCCGGCTTGCCCACCATCAATTCAAAACCTTCGCGGCGCATGGTCTCGATCAGAATGGCAAGCTGGAGTTCGCCGCGGCCGAGCACGCGGAACGACTCCGGCGAATCGGTGTCCTCCACGCGAATCGAAACATTCGTCAGCAGCTCCTTCTGCAGCCGGTCGCGCAGGTCGCGCGAGGTCACGTAGCTGCCTTCGCGGCCGGCCAAGGGCCCGTTGTTGACCGTGAAGACCATGGTCAGCGTCGGCTCGTCAATCGCCAACGGCGCGAGCGGCATGGGCTGCTCGAGGTCCGTCAGACTCTCGCCAATCTGGATGCCCTCGACGCCGGCGATGGCTACGATGTCGCCCGCAGAAACGGTTTCGGCCTCGTCGCGCTCGAGCCCGCGAAAAGTGAAAAGCTTTGTGATCTTCGTCGGTTGCAAGCCTCCGGAGAGCTTGCTGATCCCGACCTCCGCGCCTCTGCGAATCGTGCCGTTGAAGACGCGGCCGATCGCGATGCGCCCCAGATAGTCGCTATAGTCCAGGTTCATCACTTGCGCCTGCAGGACCCCGTCCGGGTCGCCCGCCGGCGCGGGGATGGAGTTCACAATCGCTTCGAAAAGCGGTAACAGATCTTTTGATCTGTCGCTCAGCACGCGGTGCGCCACTCCTTCCCGCGCATTCGTATAGACCACGGGAAAATCGAGCTGGTCTTCGGTGGCGTCGAGATCGATGAAGAGGTTGTAGATTTCGTCGAGGACCTCAATGGGCCGAGTGTCCGCCCGGTCAATCTTGTTGAGGACGACGATGGGAGGCAGCTTCGCCGCCAGCGCCTTTTGCAGGACGTACCTGGTTTGCGGAAGCGGGCCTTCGCTCGCGTCCACCAGGAGCAACACTCCGTCCACCAGGCGCAGCGCGCGCTCGACTTCGCCGCCGAAGTCGCTATGGCCGGGCGTATCGACGATGTTGATCTTCGTGCCGTGGAAAAAAAGCGCGGTGTTCTTGGCGAGGATCGTGATTCCGCGCTCGCGTTCAAGCTCGTTCGAGTCCATCACGCGCTCGACCAGTTCCTGATTCTCCCGGAAGATCCCGCTCTGCCGCAGCATGGCGTCCACGAGCGTGGTCTTGCCGTGGTCCACGTGCGCGATGATGGCGATATTGCGAATGTTTTGGGTCATGATCTTGGTGCGTGCGTCTTTGAATTGCTTGGTCCGGGAGCGACCAGCGCGCTGGTTTACAATCCAGCTCGTCGGAGCACAGGCTAAAGCCTGTGCCACCTCGCGCAGATAAAAATAGCTGCTGGTGCAACCAGCAGCCCGGACGAATCTCCTTTGGTTCTCAGGTGCGGTCGAGCACAATTCAGTGTAACAAACGCGGCCGTTCTACAACCAGTCATGCAAGGGTGGCACGGCGAAAGCGGAACGCCTTCCCGCGTCTCAGCTATGGTATTCTCCGGCCGCAATTCGGAACGTCAGCCTCGGGGCAATGCAGGAGTGAAACATGCGTTTCGTGCGTCATGGTTTCGCAGGCTTCTTCTTGATCACCCTCGCAGCGCTCGCGTTTTTGCCGCAGCGTGGTCCGGCTCAACAGCAAACGCCGCCGGACTATTCGCAAAGTTTCGACAAGACGGACGCGATGATTCCCGCACGCGATGGCGTCAAGCTGCATGCGGAAATCTACGCGCCGAAAAACGCCGCTGAGCCTCTTCCGATTATCCTCGAGCGCACGCCTTACGGCACGGTCAACGACGCCAAGGGCTATAGCCGCAAGCTCGGACGCTATCTGGAGATGATTCCCGACGGTTACATTTTCGTCTTTCAGGACATTCGCGGCCGCTATGGCTCCGAAGGGAAATTCGTCATGCAGCGGCCGGCGCGCAATCCCAAGGACCCGAAGGCCATCGACGAGGGCACCGACACGTACGACACCATCGACTGGCTGGTGAAAAACGTGCCGCACAACAACCGGCGCGTCGGCCTGCTCGGAATTTCGTACGGCGGCTGGCTCACGGTGATGGGCATGCTCGAGCCGCATCCGGCGCTGAAAGCCGCGTCCGAACAGGCCTCGCCCGCCGACATGTTTCTCGGCGACGATTTCCACCACAACGGCGCGTTTCGCTTGAGCTACGGCTTTGAATACGCCGCGATGATGGAGACTTCGAAGGAGAACTACAGCTTCAACTTTGATCGCTTCGACACGTATGACTGGTATCTGCGGCTCGGCGCGCTATCGAACGTCAACGCCAAATACCTGCATGACACGCTGCCCACGTGGAGTGATTTCGTTGCGCACCCGAATTACGACAGCTTCTGGAAGCAGCAGGCCATGCCGTATATCCTCAAGCGTCCCACGGTGCCGAACCTCAACGTGGCCGGCTGGTGGGACCAGGAAGACTTCTACGGCCCGATGAAAATCTACGAAATCCTCGAGAAGGAAGATCCCGACCACCTCAATTATCTGGTGGCGGGCCCGTGGAACCATGGCGGCTGGGCCGGCGGATTGGGAAGCTCGCTCGGCCCGATTCCGTTCGGCAGCAACACGGGAGAATATTTCCGCCGCAATATCGAGGCGCGCTGGTTCTCTTACTGGCTCAAGAACAAGGGTGAGCTGCCTCTAAAAGAAGCTTTGCTCTTCCAGACCGGGAGCGACAAGTGGGTGCAGTTCGATTCCTGGCCGCCGAAGCAGGCGCAGCCGAAGAAGCTATATTTCCGCGAAAACGGCAAGCTCGCGTTCGACGCTTCGCAAACCGAAAGCGCGACGGCCTTCGACAGCTACGTCAGTGATCCTTTACACCCGGTTCCGTACCGCCACCGCCCCGTTGAGATGACCTATCCGAACGAGTATCCCGGCGGCTGGTTCACCTGGCTCGTTCAGGATCAGCGCTTCGTGGATCGTCGCCCGGACGTGCTGAGCTGGCAGACCGACGAGCTGCGGGAAGATGTGACACTCGCCGGAAGCGTCACCGCCCACCTGTTCGCCTCCACCACCGGCAGCGACGCCGACTGGATCGTGAAGCTTATTGACGTTTATCCCGAAAAATATCCCAGCGATTGGAAGCTTGCCGGCTACGAGCTGATGATCGCGGATGAAGTTTTCCGCGGGCGCTTCCGCAAATCGTTCGAAAAGCCCGAGCCCATCGTTCCCGGACAGGTAACGCCTTTCATCGTCGATCTCCATACCGCGAATCACGTCTTCCAGAAGAGCCACCGCATCATGGTGCAGGTGCAGAGCACATGGTTTCCCATCATCGACCGCAATCCGCAGAAGTTCGTGCCCAACATTTTCGAAGCCAAAGAATCCGACTATCAAAAAGCCACAGAGCGGATTTTTCGTTCGAAGCGGTTTCCCTCGAACGTACAGATTTCGGTGCTGGCGTCGGAATCTTCCGGAAAATAAATCCGCGGAAGGAGAATTTATGTCCACCATGACTCGCCGTAACGCAGGAAAGCTTCTGGCAGCCGCTGCGGGGAGCACACTCGTGCTGCGGTTAGCCAGGGGCGCGACGTTCATCAATTCCGTGATTCGGGGCGTGCAGATCGGGGCGCAGAGCTATTCCTTCCGGGATTTGCCGCTCGATGCCTGTATTGACGCGTATCGCTCGGTGGGATTGGGCGAGTGTGAGTTGTGGGAAGAAACGCTGATTCCGCCCGAGATAGCGCGCGAGCACGGTGGGCGCAGAAAATGGCATTCCAACGTGCCCCTGGAATCGCTTCGAGAAGTGCGGGAGAAGTTCGAGGGCGCCGGGGTCGAGGTGTATGCGTTCAACGCCTCCATGCGGAAAGACATGAATGATGCGGAGCTTGAGCGCGGATTCCAGATGGCGCGTGAACTGGGCGCGAAGTGTATTACTGCGTCGGCCAACGTGAGCATGGCGCCGCGCGTGGATGCGCTCGCGCAGAAACACAAGATGGTAGTTGGGTTCCATGGCCACGACAACACCGCGGATCCGGATGAGTTTTCGACCGCGGAGACTTTCGAGCGCGCCATGAAGGGCGCTTCAAAATACATAGATGTGAATCTGGACATCGGACACTTCGTCGCGGCCGGCGGCGACCCGGTGGACTTCCTACGGCGGTACCATGAGCGCATCGTCACGCTGCACCTCAAGGACAGAAAGAAAAATCATGGCCCGGACGTGCCCTGGGGAGAAGGAGACGTGCCGATTGTCGCCGTTCTGCGGATGCTGCGCGACGAACACTGGAAGATCCCTGCGAACATCGAATACGAATATGGCAAGCCCGGCATGGATACGGTCACCGAAGTGAAAAAGTGCTTTGAATACTGCCGGAAGGCATTGGAAAGCTAAGCGAACGTGTGGCCGGGATTCGCGGGAATTTGTCGCAAAATTGGGAATTTCCTGGCCGTAAACGGCGACCTTGTGAATAAACCTCCCAGAAATTATATAGTCTCTTTAAGTAACATCCAGATATTGGAAGTAAACGTCTGCAGGATTTCCACGTGTCCACGAAGAACGAACTTTCTGCATTAAACTATCGTAACTTCTAGAAACATTTGGCTTGCTGTTACGTCAATACGGGAAAGGGGAATGGGTGTATGGGTTCTGAGGTTCTCCCGATGCTGGGTTCGGGTAAAGTTGTACGATCCAGCCCGCCACTGATTGGCGCGATTCGATACATCCGCTTCGGCGCATTTATCCTGGACCAGCACCGCGAGGAGATTTTCAAGAACGGCGCGCGCCTTAAGCTTCAGGGCAAAGCGTTTCAGGTATTGCTCGCGCTACTTGAACGTCCCGGCGAGGTCGTCACGCGCGAAGAACTTCGCATAAAGCTCTGGCCGTCGGACACTCACGTCAATTTCGACGCCAACGTCAACACCACGGTAAACAAGCTGCGTCAAGCGCTGGGTGATTCACGCGAGGCCCCTCTGTACATCGAGACGGTTCCTCGCAAGGGCTACAGCTTCATCGCTACGGTCGAGCCTTCGGAAGCTCCGACCATCGTCCGTGCTGTGCGCCCCGATCCTTCGCCTGCAATCGCGGGCTCTGGCGCGGCCGCGATGGGGAATTCGCAGCAGCCGTCTCAGCTCGCCGGGGCGGAGCAACTCTCTCCCTCTTCGCAAGACAACAACGCACTTGCTTCCGGGCTCGCCGCGCTCGCGGCAAAGCGCCTTCCTCTGTGGATCAGCGTTGGCGTCGCCGTCCTGATCGCCATCGGCATGCTCCTCGGCGCCAGTGTCGCCATGTACTGGATGACCCACGCCGCTGGCTTCACCCCGCTGCATTAAACCGCTCAGATCGGCTCGGAAGAACTCCGAACACTCGGAACACGGGGGACTCGAGCGGTTGGCACGCCAAATTCGCAAAACCGGTCACAAGCTCTGACGGTTCCCGCGCGTTCTCCTGCCCGCCCGGGAATCCCGCGGCTATTAAAGACACTTTGGGCCGGCCCGGAGGCGGGATGGCCCCGGGTCGGCCCAAAGCTCGCATAGGGCTCAGGAAAGGCCCGATCAGCTGGGCTTCTTTTCGTCCTTCTTTTCTTCTTTCTTTCCTTTCTTGCCCTTCTTTCCCTTCATTTCCTTCTTTTCCTTGGTTTCCTTCTTGCCCTTCTTCTTCTTGGTTTCCTTCTTCTCTTCCTTCTTGGTCTCGTCCTTCTTTGACGCTTCCTGCGCATACGCCGCGCTCGAAACCGCAAAGAAGGCGACCAACATCAGAGCGCCAAGCAGCTTTTTCATATTCTCTCCTGTGCAAACAGTCTGGGGTCGGGGTTGTGCCGGGAAGCTCGAGACCTCACTCCCGTGCGAGAGAATGGGATGCTCGGACATGGAGCACGGATTTGCTTCTTGCCACGCGCACTCCGGCACCGGGGAGGGAGCCTAGCACGCATGCCCACTGCGCGCAACTATCAGGCACCGAGGAGGAGCTCTTCTCTTCACTGGTGTAACTCGCTGCGTGTTTTCACGGGGATCGTCGCCCGGCAAGTCGGGCGCACGAGCTAGTGTTTCGGCTGCGGTTCGCCGGAGCGGAACTCCGTCCAAGGGCCGGCTTTCATGTCGCGCAAATAAGGCGCCTGCCAGTCGTACTCCGGGTGTGCTGCGAGGAAGGGTTTCGCGAGAAAATCTCCGCCGCAGGGATGGCCCGCCCGCGCAATCAGACGCATCTCTTTGGTCATCGCGGAGTCCGTCGTTTTGCCTTGAACGGCGCCGCCGGGATAAAACGCTCCCCAGGCCCACACCTGCACGCCGCGCTGCGAGAGATCCGAGTGACCGCAGAGCGTTCGCTCGTCCGGCTGTTCCTTTTGCGCGAAGCTGTCGGCATGGTCGCTCAGCATTTGTTGGGCGAGCGCCACGTCGATCTGTCCCTTGTTTTCGTTCAGCAATTCATCCCAGCGGACGCGCCGGGCATTCGGCGAAGTTTCGAGGTCGTTCGGATCGAATTGCGGCGTGTCCAGTTTCAGCACTTTCGGATCGCGCGCCCAATTCGAGCCGGCGAAAACGCCGTCTTTCGTGCGCCACAGTTTGTAGGCGTTCAACCCCAGCTCGAGCTGCGCGATTTCGCCCGTCTTGCGGTCGCCGAGGAGCCAGTCGTTGGCATAGCCGCCGTTGTTCCCGTCGAGCATGATCCGCGTGTATTCGTCGATCGAGCTGGCATATTGCAGTGCTTTGCGCGCGCGCACGAACTCGGCCTTGCCCTCGGGATTCCAGCCTTCAAACTGCGTGATCGTTGTCTCCGTCACCATCAGCCCGTCGGAATTGATGCCGAAGTCGTCGTCGCTGGCAATCACGCCGGGGAAGCCGTCCATCAGGATGCGGTAGCCATGGGCCGGAGTGATATCGAACATGATCCGCCAGCGTTCGCCGTTCAGGTAGCTTGTCCAGTTGTTGTGCGCGATAACGATCTGATGATCCTTTGTCCAGCTTCCGGTCGCGACGAACGCGCTGCAATTGCCGGGGCTCTTCAGGTCCGGCGTCCGCCCCGATCCCATAGGGGCTTGCGCCACTGGGTGCGCTTTGTTGTACCAGGGAACGTAATAATCCGGCAGCTCTTCGAAGGCATTGAACGCCGCGATATCGTACACGTCGAGCTTGGAGCCCGTGCGCGCGCGCAGACCGTCCACGATCCCCTGAAGCTCTTGCTGGTATTCGGCGTCGATTTTGGGCCAGAGCATGTCGTGCGCCGCTTTGCGGAAGAACTCCCAATCGCGCTCGGTGGAATGCGTCATCTCGGTGTGGACCGCGGCGAACGCATCTTCAATCTCTGGCGCCAGGCGATAGCCGTGCTGGTAGCCAAGCGCACCGGGCTCGCCTTCCAGATGGACATAGAGCCATCCTCCCCGGTCGAACCGGTAGGAGCCTTTCAGCCGGGGATCATTCGCGGCCGCGCGCTCGCGCGCCTCGGCCATCGCGGCGCTCATAACCTTCTGCGACGCGTCTGCCGTGCTACGGCTGCCTGTGCCCCGCCACAGCGCCGCCGCGCCAAACACAATCACCAGAACCGCTGCCGCCCGCCTTCCTGAATCAAGACCGTTTGCCGGCACATTGCCTCCTATTTCGCTGCGCTTTGCATCCGCGTGAAAATAATACCTCTCGTTGCCCAGGCGTCCAGCACAAAACTTGCTGGCAAGCCATTGGCATCGCGGCGAAAATGCAAATCCAGAGATTCTTCTCCGCCGGTCTGAAACTCGTTCTTGGTCACGGGGCGAAAGACCGGCCTTGGCACCATGTTCGCGCGCGGCAATCCTTCCACTCCGGCGATGCCCTTCAGGACCAGATTCCCGCCCTCTTCCGCAAGTGAGTACAGAACGCCCAATTCTTCACTGGAATAGACCCCCGCGTACGCTTGGATTTCGTCCCGGGCGAACTGTGCGACGGTAGGAGCTTTCTTATCGGGGTTTGCCTCGGCCACTTTGTGTTCTTGCGGTTTCATGACGCCGCCGAGATAGATGTTCGCGACCTCGTACGCGCGCTTTGCGTGATTCGCTCCTCCAACATTACACAGGCAAGCCACTGAAAAATGCTGTTGCGGGAATCGCAAGAAGTATGAGTGATAACCGCCCCAGCCGCCGCTGTGACTTGTCGTCTTCAGTCCGCGATAACTTCCCAGGAACAGCCCTTTCGCGTAATCGAGCGCCTTGCCATTGGCGAGCTTGCCCGGCTCCTGCATCTCCGCAGCGAAATCCTTGCCGCCGACTTGCGCGGAATAGAAATTCTCATCCCACTTCTGCAAATCCTCGATCGAAGTGTGGATGGCGCCATCGCCGAGCTGTTCGGCGTACGACACGTTCAGCTTGTAGACCCCCTTTTGGTCCGGATCGTATGCCAGGGCGCGATTCGGAATGAGCGAAGCATGATCGTCGCGATACTGCGTATGCGCCATCCCTAGCGGCAGGAAAATATTCTCTGCTGCGAAATTCTTCAGCGATTTTCCGCTCACGCGCTTGACGATAACTGACATGAGAAAATAACAGGAATTGCAGTAGAGAAATTCGCTTCCGGGCGCGAAGTTCAGCGCCCTTTGCCGCGCCAGGATCGCCAGCGCATCGTCTTCGGTCGTCACGTTCTCGATGTTGGTCCCGCTGACCACCATGAGCATCGTGTAATCACGCAAGCCGCCCGTGTGATTCAGCAACTGGAGGATTGTGATTCTCTTGCCGTAGTCCGGTAGCTCCGGGACATACTTGCGCACATCGTCGTCCAGAGAGAGTTTGCCCTGCTTCTCGAGCAGCAGGATGCTCGCGGCCGTGAATTGCTTCGAGACCGAGCCGACGTCGAACACGGTCTGTGGCGTGATGGGCACGCGTTCTTCGATATTCGCCAGCCCGTAACCTTTGGCGTAAACAATCTTTCCGTTGGAATAGACACCGAGGGCGCAGCCGGGCGCGCCGGGCTTTGTCAAATCTTCAAAAACCTTGTCCGCGGCCGGATTTGCCCGCTCCTGCGCGAAAAGCGAAGGAAGCACGAGAAGGGCGCCCGCGAACGGAAGCG
>Ga0209056_10002017_pt1 | contig 22129 bp, 21 predicted proteins | sample GraSoiAngelo_114_FD_185876 | JGI IMG/M metagenome (GOLD analysis project Ga0209056, IMG submission 185876) | Grasslands soil microbial communities from the Angelo Coastal Reserve, California, USA - 14_0903_13_40cm (SPAdes) (version 2) | ecosystem: Environmental > Terrestrial > Soil > Grasslands...
GTAATCACCAACGCTGCCGGACTCGGCAATGTAGGAGAGCGTTCCACCGGCGAATACGCTGTCGGCGGAAAAGAGCAAGCCGCACGTGGTTTCGATGATCGAGATGCAGCCGGAGGTGTGGCCCGGTGTGTGAAAGACGCGCAGGCTGTAATTTCCAAGATCGATGCGCGTCATATTTTCGAGCCACAAGTGCACTCTCATGGGAATTTCGTTCAGGTCATTGCTTTTGTACATCGTCACGTAATAATCGCCGGCGATCATTTTGGACGCCGCCAAGCGGTAAGCCGCGATTATCGCGCATTCTTGGAAATAACGATTGGCGCCGATGTGGTCGCAGTGCTCATGGGAACTGATGACAAGATTGATGTCCCTCACCTTAAGACCAATCTGAAACAGGCCTTTTTCCAGCACCGGAAAATTTTGGTCCGATCCCGAATCGATCATGACATTCAGGTATTTCCCTTTAATCACGTAGCTGTGACTGCTGCCGTTTAGACCGCGAATTTGGAAAATGCCCGGCCTCAGCTCAGTCACACTCTGTTTATTAGGATGCATAAGCGTTAATTCCTTTCTCCATCCATTGCGCTTTCTAGATCGGAATAAATTTCGAACTGCTCCGCGAACCGATCGTTTTGGAAATAACCTTTCAGCGCCGGATTGAGATGACAGACACGTAAAATGCCCGACCGCTGATCCACTTCTTTCTTGAAAGAGGTGATGAGACCCATTTCCCAAACGCCAAACTGAGCCAATTCCTTTAAATTCACGATCACGCGCAAGCCTTCTTGAGTGAGCCATCGCTTGAACAGATATTTGACCCGCAGCGGCTCATTGTTCTGCGCTTTGCCGGACGGGCTCACGATGATCCAGCCACCTGCTTCGGAAATTCGGTAATTCACTTGCGATCATTTCCACAGCGCCCATCGTTTCCTTTGCCTCCGGCTAACCCGCGCAATTCGCGGATGAGACAATTCAAAACTTCTTGCCAGCTCGAGTATCGGTACGTTCGGAACTTCCTGATCGGCTTTCACGCTGAAAACTTCGGCCAGAAAGAGAATGTTTTCGAATGTCTTCGCTGCCATGGTTTTTTCCTTACGTCGACCGCGCAGCATAGAGGTCTCCTCTCGTCTATGAAAAATAAAAAGGCGCTCCACCGCGTTAACGATGAGCGCCTTTGCTCTTTTTCAATGAAGGCCACATCGCCTTCACGAATTTAACAAAGCAACGGTTGTGCCAGCAGCAGTCCCCTTTGAAAACCTCGCAATTCGTTAACTTTGTTTTATCGCTGCTCTTCCATTGGCTGCGCTAGAGTCACCCACTGCTCAAAAATTCGGCACGACGGACTGTGACAACGGATTCGCTAGCCTCGATGTTAATGAATTAAGGAAGAGCCACGTCCGCTCGATGAGATTGCCAAATCAACACTCCTTTACTCCAATACTCCATTACCTATTTTTGTCACCTGCGTTTTCCTCCGTGATTTCCTGAGATAAGATGATGGCCTCAGCAATTTCCACCATGGGCTTTCGCATGTCCATGCTTTTTCGCTGAATCAGCGAAAAAGCCTCGGGCTCGGATAATCTTTGCCGCTTCATCAGGATTCCCTTTGCTCGCTCGATGACCTTGCGCGCCTCCAAAGTTTTTTTGAGATTTTCATTTTCCTTTTGCAGAGCGACAAACTCCTGAAAGTGCGAAATCGCCAGCTCGATGGCCGGAAGCAGTTCACCTTCCCGCAGAGGCTTGATCAGATAGCCCATCACGCCGGCGCGTTTGGCTCGCTCGATGGTTGCGGCGTCGTAGTGACTGGTGACAAGGACGATGGGAAGCGGATTCGCTTGCATGATTTTCCGCGCCGCGCGAATGCCGTCAAGATCGGGCAAGCCCACCGCCATCAGGATCACATCGGGCGCGCTGGCTGAGGCTAGTTGCAGCCCCGCCGCGCCGCTGGTAGCTGCACCGACAATCTGAAACCCGTTCTCCGCCAATACTCCGACGAGATTTTTGCGCGAGGGCTCATGGTCGTCTATGACCAATGCCCGCTTCATGCCGGCCCTTGACTCCCATTCACTTTCTTGGAACGGGCCACGCGCCGAATGAATTCCGACAAAAATCTTTCCCCGTAATATTTCAAGGCCGGGGCATAGCTTTGCGTATCTGCCAGTATTTTGTCGGGCAAGATATAAGGGGCCTGCGCGAGATCTTTGGAGCGCTCGTCGACCCAGCGCGCGACCATGCGAGGGGTCACCTCGAGATGGAACTGTAAACCGTAAATGTTTCTTCCCAGTCGAAAGGCCTGGTTTTCGTAATTGACCGATGAGGCGAGCCGAATGGCACCGGCGGGCAAATCAAAACCATCGCCGTGCCACTGAAAGACCGTTGCGGTTTCCGGGAGATAGCCAAGTAGGGAATCCACCTGACCATGAGGAGTGATAGAGACCGGGCTCCAGCCGATTTCCTTGACCCGTCCATGATAAACCACGGTGCCGAGAGTGTTCGCGATCAGCTGCGCCCCTAGACAAACTCCCAAAATGGGAACGGCTTCGTCGATGGCAGCGCGGATAATCCGCTTTTCCCAACGAAGAAACGGATACTCCTCTTCGTCGTTTACGCTCATGGTCCCGCCGAGAATGATTAACGCTTGAATGCGCTCCCACTCTTCTGCGGGCATTTCGCCATGAAATAATTGGATGACGCGATAGCTCGCCCGCTTCTTCTCCAATACCTCCGCAAAAAACCCAAGGTCTTCAAACGGATCGTGCTGAAAAACCAGGACCTCTTCCATAGGGTCCGTCGCATCCACCGTTCCTTAGATATCGAAGTACAGGGCGAATTCATGGGGATGGGGTCTGAGCCGCATGGCATCGACCTCCTTCTTCCGCTTGTACTCAAGCCAGGTCTCAATCACGTCTTTGGTGAACACATCTCCCCTCAAGAGAAATTCATGGTCTTTCTCCAAGGCATCGAGAGCTTGATCCAACGAGCCCGGCATCGACTTCACCTTGGCCGCCTCTTCGGGCTCCAGCTCGTATAAATCTTTGTCAATCGGCTTGGGCGGCTCAATCTTGTTTCGGATCCCGTCCAGCCCAGCCATCAGCATCGCCGGAAAGGCAAAGTACGGATTGCAGCTCGGATCGGGGGTGCGGAATTCGAGCCGCTTGGCCTTCTCGCTGGTAGAATACATGGGGATTCTCACGCAGGCGCTTCTGTTTCGGGCGGAGTAAACCAGATTGATCGGCGCTTCGTAGCCGGGCACTAACCTTCTGTAGGAGTTAGTCGTGGGAGCGATAAATCCACACAACGCATGCGCATGCTTGAGCAATCCCCCAATGTAGTGCCGGGCGGTCTCGCTGATCAACCCATAACCCTTCTTGTCATAGAAAATGTTCTTGCCGTTTTTCCACAGACTCTGGTGGGTGTGCATTCCCGAGCCGTTGTCCTGGAATAAAGGCTTGGGCATCACCGTCACCACCTTGCCCCGCTGGCGCGCCGTGTTCTTAATCACGTACTTGTACAACAACACCTGATCGGCCATCTTGGCCAAGGTCGTAAAGCGCATGTCGATCTCGGTCTGACCGGCGGTGCCGACTTCGTGATGGTGCACTTCGATCTTGATCCCACATTTCTCCATGTTCTTGACCATCTCGGAGCGTAGATCCTGGTACTGGTCCATGGGAGGAACGGGGAAATACCCTTCTTTGTAGCGGATCTTGTAGCCGAGATTCGGTTTGTCGCCGTTGCCGGAGTTCCAAAAACCTTCCTCGGAGTCGATGTAGTAAAATCCATGGTTGTAACTCTGATCAAAACGGACGCTGTCGAAGATGAAAAACTCGATCTCGGGACCCCAGTAGCTGATGTCGGCTATCCCGCTCGATTTGAGATATTTCTCGGCCTTCTGCGCTACGTAGCGTGGGTCTCTTGAGTAGGACTCTCGGGTGACCGCGTCGATGACGTTGCAAATGAGACTGAGCGTGGGGTGTTCGGTGAACGGATCCATCATGGCGGTGTCGGGATCGGGGATTAAAAGCATGTCGGATTCGTTGATCGATTGAAACCCCCGTATGCTGGAGCCGTCAAAGCCGATCCCTTCTTCAAAAAGATCGGCGGTGAGCTCGCCCGCCGGAATCGAAAAGTGCTGCCACAGTCCCGGCACGTCGACAAACTTAAAATCCACGATCTCGACTTTGTTCTTCTTCACTAAATCCAATGCGTCCTTGACGGCCATTGCGGTACTCCTCTCGATTATTTTTTGGAATATAATTCGGAAAAACTCAATCCTGTTATCACATTCTTACATTCGGGCCAGCGCGTGATTCAATTATTTTTTATTCATATGCGCGTTCATTATGTTGGCTCAAGTCCAAGCCTATCGTTTCTTCTTCGTTAGTAACCCTCAGTCCCATGATCGCCTTCAAAATCGAAAGAATCACGACAGTGCCAACGATAGCAAGGATCCAGGTAGCAATCACGGCGACAAACTGAATCCAAAGCTGGCCGGGGTTGCCAAAGAAGAGGCCGTCATTTCCGGCCGGATTCACCGCCTTGGAGGCGAAAAGCCCAGTTGCTAGCGCGCCCACGGTACCGCCCACACCGTGAACCCCCACTACGTCCAGAGAGTCGTCATAGCCAAGTTTGGGCTTTAAGCTACACGCGATGGAGCAAACCACACCGCCGGCGATGCCAATCCAGATTGCAGAGATGGGTCCAACAAAACCGGACGCCGGAGTAATGGCGACGAGTCCGGCGACGGCTCCGCTCGCCGCTCCGAGCACAGTAGGTTTACCACGATAGATCCAATCCATCGCCATCCACGAGAGAGTCGCCGCAGCCGTTGCAGTATTGGTGGCGACAAAAGCACTCGTTGCTAAGCCGTCGGCGGCGAGAGCGCTGCCAGCGTTAAAACCAAACCAACCCACCCAAAGAAGCGATGCGCCGATAACGCTCAAAGGAAGATTATGCGGCGGCATCGCTTCCTGCGGGTAACCGATCCTCTTGCCAAACATCAACGCGGCAACCAGCGCCGACACACCAGAGCTAATATGGACCACGGTGCCCCCGGCGAAGTCCAACGCTCCCATCCCTCCATTGACACCCATCCAACCGCCTTTCCCCCACACCCAGTGAGCTAGAGGATCGTAGATGAAAGTTGCCCAAAGCAAGATAAAAACAATAAATGTGCTGAATTTCACTCTTTCAGCAAAGGTGCCAGTAATCAATGCCGGCGTAATGATTGCAAACATTAATTGATAAATCATAAAAGTCTGATGAGGAATCGTTGCAGCGTAATCTGGGTTGGGGTCTGCACCGACTCCATTTAACCCGAGCCATGCCAGGCTTCCGATTATTCCTCCCTGATCGGGTCCAAAAGCGAGGCTGTAGCCCCACAAAACCCATTGAATGCTGATTAAAGCGACAATGATGAAGCTGTGCATAATCGTGCCGAGGACATTCTTACCGCGAACTAATCCGCCGTAGAAGAGAAAAAGCCCCGGAATGGTCATCATCAAGACCAAGGCCGCAGACGTGAGCATCCAGGCGGTATCGCCCTTGTCGATCTTCGGTTGAGGCGCGGCTGCGGCGGAAGCCGGAGCGGCGCCTGTAGATGGAGCAGCAGGAGCAACAGCGGAAGGTGGGCTAGAGCTCTTCTCCTGGGCGAAAGTCAAAATCGGAACCGACACTAGGACCAAGGACAGCGTCCACAACAAAGCGGCGTTTAAGATATTTCTGTGCTCCACGATCAACCCTCCTTGTTCTTTAGGCGATGCTTTTTATTAATCAATTGATCAAGTTACGAGCATGAGAGCAACCGATGTACCAACCGCCGCGATGAATTTATGTCACTGATATATAGGAGTTTTCTAATCTTTGCTGCACAACGACTGGACATTTTATTGCCTATCTAATAGGCAGCTGCACAGATTTTAGGCTGAAATGGCGCTAGAGAATTTAAGAAACTCAGAACAGGCGGGTAGAAACCGGTCGCCTTCGGATCAAAATGGGTCAGATAGTCTGTGGAATTTCCGGCGGCAGCGTGAAATGGACGTTTTCTTCAACAAAACCGAGATGAGCTATTTCGGCTCCTTGTCGTCTGAAGAATTCGGCCGTCTCTTGTACCAACTGTTCCGGTACTGAAGCGCCGGAGGTAATGCCGATTTGACTAATGTCCTGCAGCCAGTTGGATTCAATGTCGTGGTGGTTGTTGATAAGAAAAGCTTGAGCGCCGTGGAGGCGAGCCACTCTGCATAACTGGTTTGAGTTCTCACTGTTGCGCGAACCGATCACCAATACCAAGTCTACTTCCTTGGCGAGCTGTTTGACTGCGTCCTGGCGATTCTGGGTGGCGTAACAGATATCTTCCTTCGCGGGCGTCACCAGTCGAGGAAATCTCGCCTTTAACACGTCAATAATTTCCCGCGTGTCGTCGACGCTCAAAGTGGTCTGCGTGAGAGCAACGACCTTGTCCAGATCGGGAATACTTAACGCACGGGCTTCCTCAACGTTGGCGACGACGCGAATTCGATCCGGCGCTTCGCCGCTGGTGCCGACGATTTCGTCATGTTTGTCGTGACCGACCAAGATTATCGAGTAACCCTGTGCGGCAAACTTACGTACTTCGCGATGAACTTTTTCCACCAGTGGGCAGGTAGCATCGATGACGAGTTCCAGCCGTTTTTCTTTTGCCTGCTGCCAGACCGCCGGAGAAACGCCATGCGCGCTGAAGATCAGCTTTGCGCCGGCAGGGACTTCATCCAGCGACTGAACAAAACGTACACCCCGGCGAGTGAAGTCTCCGACCACATGCTGGTTGTGAACGATTTCATGGAACACATAGATCGGAGGCCCATGCCGCTGGAGCGCGCGTTCCACCGTTTCAACGGCCATTTCCACGCCAGCACAGAACCCGCGAGGCTTTGCCAATATGACTTTTGCAACTGCCATATCCCTATTGCAAGTCTGGAGGAATCACAGAACTGTGTCAACCCAGAGTCGACCTCGGCTAACGATCCAGCAAAGTCAGGATCAGGTCCGCCGCAACTGTCGCCCCATCCAAAGAAACCGAAGGCCAGTTAGGCTCTTTGGCCAAAAGCCGGTTTAAATAAGCGCGCAGATTTCCCGACAATAATTCCTCTTGCGCGATAAATTCCGCGGTCGCTAAATCACTCAGCGCCCGGACTAAAAACGGGTACTCCGGAAACTCACCGCGATCCGTGTAAAGGACCGGAACTCTATGGGATATGGCGTCGGCAACGATACCATATCCCGGTTTCGTCACGATGACATCCACGGCGCGAAGCAAATCTTCATAGTGCGGTTGCGTATTCGGCACGATGAGAACGTTGCCGTCTCGCTTCTTTGACTTGCCGGTGACAACGAAGAAGAACTCCCGAAGCTGCTTGAACTTGTCCCACGGGAGACGCTGGAGTCCCGAGCCTCCGAAGCTCAGGAGGACAATAGTCGCAGATTCGGGCAATTCGAACTTTGATCTGGCTTCCTTCTTAGTAACAACGGAAGCTCGCGTGATCCAAGGAATCGGCTCCTGGTTGGGGAACACCTCCATCCCGCAAGAGTAGGGGAGAGTCAGCGCGAGGGTCGCCTTACTATAGAAGCTTTCAATTTGGCTGATCAACGGCGAAAAGCCCGAATAGTTCCTGCTGAATGCACGATAGATCCAACTCCAGATGAAGTTGGCGACAGCCACTGAAGGAATCTTTGCCTGGCTGGCAATCTCGAAGCAGGCGGGCGGAATGTCTCCTACAATCAGATTAATGTCATGTTCTCGAATAAATGTCGCCTCTCGGTCGATGATCTGAGAAATACCGTCGTGCAAAGCCTGACATGCCGCCAAAGTCTCATCCAGGTCCATGTCTAAACTGTCCCTTTGAACAATGCCCACGTCTATGGACTGGAGCGAGTGCGTAATCCGAGATAGAGAATCGAAGAATAACCAGTCTGGAGCGATGGTCCGAACGTGAATCTTCAAATCAGGCCTTAGCTCAAGCAAACGGCGGATAACTCTGCTGGAACGGACGGCATGGCCGAAACCATGACCGGTGATGTAATAAAGAATTGAACTCAAGGAGGTTTTCGATATATGTATTCGAGAACCTAGGCTAAGGGCAGAGTTCAGAGTTGTCAAGAATTTGGGCGCGCCATTGATTTATAGATTTCTGAGCGCGACCCTTTAAAACAGGAGGGGTTTGAGAATGACCGGTACTATCAAGAAGATTATCATCCAAAAAGGTTATGGCTTTATCACTCCCGATGATGGAAGTGACGATGTCTTCTTTCACCGCGGCAGTCTGGCGCCGCGAACACAAATTGAAGACTTCAATGAAGGTGATACGGTTCAGTTCCAAACGAGAAAGGGTGAGAAGGGTCCGGTTGCCTTCGACATGAAGGTACGTTGAGCCAAGCCGTTCTCGGCATCCTTGAGGAAAAGCGATGGATAAGTTCCAATCTCTCTCCGCTAACCGTCTACTGTTCGATCTCGCGGCACGACTGGGTTCGTTGGAAGGTTATTTATATGCCGAGGCAAAGGTCGAGAAAAGTTATCTTCCGAATTGGTTGCAGAACGTCGAGCGCGAGTTCGACTGTCTCCCAGCGCAACTCCAGAATGAAATTCGGCCAGACTATCTCGAGGTTCTGAAAAAAGTCCAAGCCTTGCTCCGCAAACTTTACGGCGACTCGGACGCAAACACTCAGAAGATCACCGCCATAATATCGAGCGCGACAAAGTAAGGAGTCAATGGTGACTAAAAACAACCGTTTGGCGAGTCTCAAAAAGGACTTCATCGCAGCGCTCAGGATTATTTTCCACGAAGGTTTGAGCGACGCTTTTGCTCATCTCAGCGCGCGAGTTGATGGCGGCAAAAAGATGCTATTCATGCCACGCAAGAGTCCGGCGCTGGTCAAAGCCAGCGAGCTCTTTGTCGTCGAATTTGACAAGCCGGTGGCGCAATCCGCCGTTCACCAGGCAGTATACAAGGTCCGAGATGACGTGGAAGCGGTGATACATTTTCATTCCCCAGCCGTTATTCTTTTAAGCGTCGTCGGCCAGACGGTTCAGCCGATGCACAATACAGCGCAATCTTCTACGAGGGCGTGCCTATGTTTGAAGGAACGGGACAAGTAGAGTCTCCCGAGCGGGCAGGCGAGATCGCGCAGATTCTGGGGCGCTCCAAGGCGATTATTCTACGCGGCCACGGGGCTGTAGTCACGGGCCGATCCATTCCCGAAGTCTGCGTCCTCGCCCTTTACCTGGAAGAGTCCGCTCGCCTACAAGTAGAAGCTATGAAATTAGGAACCCCAAGTTTGTGACACCGCAGGAAGCTGAACGCATCGCCAAGAGAACCTTCAAGCCGGCATCGACGGAGCGTGCGTGGGAGCACTTCAAAGCCAAAGCACGGGCATAAACTTCTTGGTCAGCTCTGAATTTAACTCTTGGCATCTGATTGCCAAGCCATAACTGCGCCGGTTCACCACGGCACAACCTGCAGTACTCATTCGATGTGATGGCTAAGTGGAGTTTGTCCTATACGGCAAATGTGTTAGCGTGAAATTGGTGAATTCGCTCGATTGAAGAAACTAAGTGATGGACGCGCAACATACAAACCGCCTCATCCACGAGACGAGCCCATATCTGCTCCAGCACGCTCACAATCCGGTGGATTGGTACCCATGGGGTGACGAAGCCTTCCAGAAAGCAAGGAGCGAAAATAGACCCATCCTTCTTAGCATCGGGTACTCGGCCTGTCACTGGTGCCATGTCATGGAGCGTGAATCCTTCGAAGACGAAAAGATCGCCGTTCTGATGAATGAACTTTTCGTCAGCATCAAGGTGGATCGCGAAGAGCGCCCCGACCTTGATGAGATTTACATGAACGCCGTGCAGATGCTCACCGGCCGGGGCGGGTGGCCCATGACGGTCTTTCTTACGCCGGAGGGCAAACCTTTTTACGGGGGTACGTATTTTCCGCCGGAGGACCGGCAGGGAATGCCCGGGTTTCAGAGGATCCTCGTCGGCGTCGCTCAAGCCTATCGTGAAAGGCCCCAAGACGTCGAGAAGAGCGTGGGACAGATTCTCACGGCGTTGGAACGAATGTCTCAGTCCAGCGACAGCCAACGTAATTTCTCTCCAGACATCATTGGAGAAACCGCCGAACAAATCGCGCGCGCCTACGATTCCGAGCACGGTGGATTGGGTCGAGCACCGAAATTTCCGAATGCAGGCGTTTACGAGCTTTTCCTCCGCCACTATCAACACTCTAAAAATCAACCCTTCCTCGATAGGGTCACCTATACTCTTACGAAAATGGCCGACGGGGGAATTTACGACCACCTGGGCGGCGGTTTTCATCGCTATTCAGTCGATGAAAAATGGCTCGTGCCTCATTTCGAAAAGATGCTCTACGACAATGCTCAGCTCGTCCGCATCTATGCTCAAGTCTATTGCTTGACCGGGAACCCTCACTTCAAACGCGTGACGGAAGAAACCGCCGATTATCTGCTGCGCGAGATGCTTCATAGCGAGGGCGGATTCTACTCGACTCAAGACGCGGACAGCGAAGGCGAAGAGGGAAAATTTTTCGTCTGGACACCCGACGAGATTTCCAGAATTATCGGTGATGAAGCAGGCGAGATTTTTTGCCGCATTTACGATGTCACTGAATACGGGAATTTTGAGGAAAAGAACATTCTCCACCCGATCTTGACGCTTGATCAGGCAAGTAAGCTCTTTAGACGAGAGATCGGGACTATTGAAGGCCTGATCGCCGATGCTAAGAGGAAACTGTTTGAGGTTCGAGAAAAAAGAATCAAACCCTTCCGGGACGAAAAGATCGTCCTTTCCTGGAACGGCCTGATGCTTTCCGGATTGGCCGAGGCCATCAAGATATCGCCGCAACCAAGATACATCGAAGCCGTGAACCGTACCGTCGACTTCATATTTACGAAAATGTTTCGCGACGGACACCTGCTGCATGTGTACAAAGACGGAGTGACTAAGCATCTCGGCTACCTCGATGACTATGCTTTTGTGGCCGTGGGCCTGCTCGATCTCTACGAGACAACTTTCGACCGCGCTAACTTGGCGCGAGCGGTTCAGCTCGCCCAGACAATGCTAGACGAGTTCTGGGATAACACCAACGGCTCCTTTTTCTACACAGGAAAGTCCCATGAGCGGCTCATCAGCCGAGCGAAGCCCGTCTTCGACGGCTCGGTTCCTTCAGGAAACGCCATGGCCACTCAGTTCCTGCTGCGCCTTTACCATTTGACCGGAACAGAGGATTACCTGAAACGAGCGGAAAAGGTCCTCCATTCCTACTACGATGCCATGGAAAGCCAACCGTTTGGCTTTGCCCACATGCTTTGCGCTTTGGATCTTTATTTGAACAAACCGAAAGAAATTGTCGTGGTGGGAAAGCGAGACGATCCAGCTACGGCGGAGCTCATCAAAGAAATCCATTCTCTTTATCTGCCGAACAAGACGCTGCAGCTAGCCGACCCGGGCGAGCCACTCGAGAAAATCGCACCGCTATTAGAAGGCAAAAGGCAAGTGGACGACAAGCCGACGGTTTACGTCTGCCACAACTTCACCTGCTCCCAGCCGGTTACCAACCGGGAGGCTCTTAGGCCGCTACTGGAAAGTTGAGGCCATTCGACATGAATTCAAGCCCGTCCGGCAATTCGAGGCTATTACAACGGCTGCTTTCCCGTTATGGTGTGGATGATACGCTCAAGGTCTGGAAACGTGTAGTATTCAATTTCGATTTTTCCTTTCGTCGATCTCGCCTTTGGAATTAGCCGTACTCTCGTTCCGAGTGAACGCTGCAATTCCTCGACAATTGACCGGAGATCTGGGTCGATAAGAGGAACTTGCCGCCGCCGTCTTCTTCCGGTCATCAGATGGCGAACCAGCTTCTCCGTTTCACGCGTGGAAAGTCCCTTGGCGATGACTTCACGACACGCCGATAGGATCAACGGCTCCGTCTGCAAACCCAATAACGCCCTCGCTTGACCCGCCGGGAGACTGCCCGACGCCACTTCCCGTTGAACTTCGGCCGGCAAGGACAGGAGGCGAATAGAATTGGTAATTGCCGGACGACTCTTGCCGACTTTTTCCGCCATCTCTTCCTGGCTCCAGTGGAATTCTTCCTGTAGCCGTCGATAGCCGTTGGCCGCTTCGATAGGATTCAAGTCCTCGCGCTGAAGATTTTCGACGAGAGCTAGCTGCAGCGCTTCCTGATCGCTGGCTTCTCGAATCACCACAGGCACCCGGCTTAGCCCTGCTTTCATCGCCGCGCGCCAGCGCCGCTCACCGGCAATCAATTCAAACTGATCATCTTTCGGCCGCACCACCAAAGGCTGAACGATCCCTTGGCTGCGAATCGACGAGGCGAGCTCCTCGATTTTCGCTTCGTCAAATGAACGTCGCGGTTGAAAGGGACTTGGCGTTATCCTCTCGACGCCGATCTCGAGCTGGGCGCTTTCCAGCCTCGGCTCGGGAGCAGCGGGAATCAGCGCGCTAAGACCTCTACCCAATCCCTTTTTCTGCGTTGAAATTGTTCTCTCCACGATTGATCAGCTCCTTAGCTAAATCGCGATAATCCTGGGCTCCGGCGGAATTCGCATCATAGAGACACACCGGTTTCCCATAACTGGGACTCTCGCTAAGACGAACATTTCTGCGGATAATGGTGCGATACAATTTATCGGGAAAATGAGCGCGAATCTCCTCGAGCACCTGGTGCGAAATGCGGTTTCTGCTGTCGAACATCGTAACGACGATGCCTTCAAGATGCAGCGCGGGATTGAGCCCTTTCTGCACCAAACTCAAAGTTTCTAAAAGAGCGGTCAATCCTTCTAGGGCGTAATACTCGCTCTGAATCGGCACCAAAAGCGAGTCGGCGGCTGTTAAGGCATTCACTGTGAGAAGTCCCAGCGACGGCGGGCAGTCGAGCAGCACATAATCAAACTTATCATTCACCGAAATCAGTGCATCCTTTAATCGATACTCCCTTCTTTCAGCATTAACGAGCTCCACCTCCGCCCCGACAAGATCTTTGGATGCCGGAACAAGTAACAACTCGGGGACTTCCGTCTGACACAACACATCGTCTAGGAAACGAGTTCCGGCAAGCACATCATACAGGCTTGACGCGAGCTGCAATCGGTCGATTCCCAAACCCGTCGTACTGTTTCCCTGGGGATCGGTATCGACCAAGAGGGTTTTCTTTCCGTCGATAGCCAGCGCCGCGGCCAAGTTAATCGTGGTCGTGGTTTTGCCAACACCCCCTTTTTGGTTCGCTACAACTATAACCATTTACTCTAATTTACATTAAAAATCATACACTTATGATAAGCGTCGGATATTTTTAATTTAATATCATAGCTGCGCGCTGAATGGAAGCAGAATTATCGTTTCACGTGAAACCAACGATTACTGTGAGTTTGTTCTTTTTAGGTAAACCGACAAAAGAGACATTGCTGCCGGCGTGATTCCAGATATTCTTGACGCCTGACCGAGAGATCTCGGTTGTATTCTCGACAACTTTTCACGCACCTCTCGAGAAAGCCCTTGAATCTTGAAATAGTCCATGTCATTCGGCAATTTCAGCTGCTCCATTTTCTGGAACCTTCGAACCATTTCGCTTTGGCGATTCACATAGCCTTCGTATTTGATCTGGATTTCTGCCTCAGCCTCAACGTGGGCAGAGAATTTCGGCATGCCAGGCACAAGCTTGTGGAGCTGGTCCAGTGAAATTTCTGGACGCCGTAGAAGCAGCGCAAGAGAGGTTTGATTCCGCAATGGAGATGAGCCGAATGATTCCAGCCGGGAGTTAATTTCCGACGTTGATGCCAATTGCGTTCTCTCCAGAAATGTCACCAATTCGGATATTGCGTGCCTCTTATCAACCAGCCGGTGATAAGAATCAGGCGTTGCCAGGCCGATTTTATAACCAATTTCAGTGAGTCTTAAATCCGCATTGTCTTCGCGAAGAAGAAGTCTATATTCGGCCCTTGAGGTAAACATTCTGTATGGCTCACTGTCTGTACCTTTCGTTACTAAGTCGTCCACGAGAACGCCCATATAAGCCTGATCGCGCGAAAAAACGAGTGGATCTTCGTCCCGAAGACTCAGTACAGCATTGATTCCAGCCAGGATGCCTTGCGCGCCAGCTTCCTCATAACCAGTCGTACCGTTTATCTGGCCGGCATGGTAAAGGCCTCGCACCAGCTTTGTTTCTAGGGATGGATACAGCTGAGTCGGTTCAACATAGTCATACTCAATGGCATATCCTGGCCTCATAATTTCCGCATCTTCTAATCCGACGATTGAATGAACCATCTCTATCTGCACGTCGAGCGGAAGGCTGGTCGAAAGGCCGTTTGGATATACTTCAATGGTATCGAGCCCCTCAGGTTCCAGAAAGATTTGATGTCTTTCTTTGTCACCAAAACGCACGATTTTATCTTCGATTGACGGACAGTAACGAGGACCGCGGCTCTTAATAACCCCGGAATACATTGGCGAACGGTGAATCCCAGCACGGATGATCTCATGAGTCTTTGCGTTCGTATATGTGATGTGGCAAGGAACTTGTCGCTGCGTGATCCGCTCATTTGAAAAAGAAAATGGTATTGGGGACTCGTCCCCAATTTGTATCTGGAGCTTGGAATAATCGATAGACCGGCTGTCCAGACGAGGACATGTTCCAGTTTTGAGTCTGCCGATATTGAATCCCAGATCCGCCAGTGATTCGCTAAGCCCATGAGCAGCAAAATCGCCCGCTCTTCCCGCGGAAAAATTCCGGTCACCGACATGGATCAATCCATTTAGAAATGTACCGGTCGTCAGGATAATGCGTCGGCCATCGAATCGTTCGCCTATCTGTGTCTCAACGCCTTTGACCTCACCGTCTCTAATAATCAACTTTTCTACGCTTCCTTGACGCAAGGTCAAACCCGGGCAAGTTTCCAAAACCCTTTTCATGCGCTGGCGGTAAAGGGATTTATCTGCTTGTGCCCGAGACGCTCGAACCGCCGGCCCTTTTTTTGTATTCAACGTCCGAAACTGTATGCCCGTCTCGTCGATGGCTCGCCCCATTTCTCCGCCGAGGGCATCGATTTCCTTGACAAGGTGACCTTTGCCAATCCCGCCAATAGCGGGATTGCAAGACATTTGGCCGATGTGATCCAGATTCAAGGTCAGCATTAATGTTTTGCACCCCATCCGCGCGGCCGCGAGGCACGCCTCGATGCCGGCATGCCCAGCCCCGACAACAATTACGTCATAAATATTTTTTCCATTCATAGTTTCACGTGAAACACTCTCCGTTGTAAGCCAAAAAAGTTCTATAATGTTAACTATAATTCATTATTTACCAATACAAAATTTACTGAAAATACGTTCTAAAATATCTTCATTATTGACAATGCCAATAACCTCTTCAAACGCATCACGCGCATCGTTAAGGTCCACAGCGACACATTCTGGCGGCCGTCTGTCGATGAGACTAGCAATGGCTGAACCCAAAGCTTCATCGCCGCGTAGCAATGCATTCTTGTGCCTTATGTTGGTGAGTACGGCTGGCGGTTCAGTGTCCGTACCCAGGAGTAATTCTCTCAAGGCAGTCTCTAGGTCTCTTAGACCATACCCCTGTGTCGCCGATATCGAAAGAATCTGTTTCGTGGCGGTGGTCTTTCGTATCTGATTCGTACCGAATTTTTGTCCCAGATCATTTTTGTTTATCACAACGAGGCTCTTCTTGCTCTCGACCTCGGTTAAGCAAAATAGATCTTCATCCGTCAGCGGTAGCGAACCGTCGAGAACAACAATAGCGGCGTCTGCCTTTTCCAAATGTTGAAGCGAAAGATCCACGCCGATTTTCTCCACTTGATCTGTGGTGTTTCGAATACCCGCTGTGTCCCAGAGCACGACTGGCAATCCTTCGATATTTATCGATTCTTCAATCACGTCTCTCGTCGTCCCAGGGAGGGGCGTAACGATCACGCGGTCGTGTCCAAGCAAAGCGTTCAACAGGCTAGATTTACCGACATTAGGTCGTCCACATATACATACCCTTGCGCCGTCGCGGAAGAGCCTCCCACGCTCATAAGTATTTAGAATATCACGAGTTTTATTCACGAGGGCACCAGCCTTGTCGATCAGCTGATCGCGTTGGAGCAGCTCAATTTCCTCTTCGGGAAAATCGATCGCAGCCTCGACTTGAACTAAAATATCGAGCAACTCTTCCCGGAGTTCGTTGACCCATTTGGAGAGTTCACCATTGGCCTGATTAAGAGCCAGTTCAACCGCTTTGTCTGTGCGAGCACGGATTAAATCCTGAACCGCTTCGGCTTGAGTGAGGTCGAGCCGCCCGTTGAGAAATGCACGTTTGGTAAATTCACCCGGGTCGGCGTAGCGCGCGCCTTGAGCAAGAATGAGCCCCAACACCTGACGCACGAGAAAAACCCCGCCATGGCAATGAAACTCGACTACGTCTTCACCCGTGTAGCTACGCGGCTTGCGCATTACCGCGAGCAGTATGTCGTCAAGATTCTTTCTCGTTCTCGGATCCTGAATCGTGCCGTAATAGAGAGTATGAGATTTTAGCTTGCCATTCTTTTCTCCCTTGCGAACGAAGATTCGGCTTGCGATTCGCTCCGCGTTTGGACCGCTAACACGGACAATCGCCACTCCGCCTTCGCCGATAGGCGTCGCAATAGCGGCAATTGTGTCCTCTTCGTACATAAAAACCGCGGTAATCTTAGCAACTTCCAAGTTTAACGCAATAACAAACGGGCTTGCTTTGTCGGAGTCGAATCGGCAGTGACAAGAAAGTAGACTTTTTGCGCAACTCTTCGACTAATTTACTTCCCGTACAGACAGAAACCCCAATTGATAGAGAACTGGCAGGATATTCTACGACATTAAGCCCGGCGCAGATGTTGAGCCGGGCTTAAGGATCGAGAAACGCTCAACGCTTCTTTCGTTGGATCGTCAGCGTTGCGCTTTTCGTGACGCCGGCGAATGAGGCGCTGATGGTCACTGCTGTTTTGGTCGTCGCAGCTGTATTTGTTACTCGAGATTAACGATGATGCCGCCTGTTGGGGCCGGCGACGAGAGATTCACCGTGCCTAGAGAACCTGAGCCCCCGGTGACCGTTGAAGGATCAGCGTGAGTGACGAGAGCGCTACGGACTGCGTAAAGCACTGGGCCGGATAGTCAACTCTTCGACGCCGGAAAAGACGAATCGTTCTAACGCATCCCGATTGAGTTCTACACCCAAGCCCGGGTTGTCCGGTGGCACCATGAATCCATTTTTTACTTCCAAAGGCTCCTGCAACAACTCGGCTCTAAGCGGATTGTAAGTGTAGTCGAGCTCCATCACGCCACACTGTTTCAAAGCCGCGGACAGATGAAGACTGGCAGCGAGGGCAACGCCGTCGCCCCAAGTGTGAAATGACAGCGCGATACTATGCTTGGCCGCGAGGACGGCGATCTTTCTGATCTCACTGATCCCGCCGGCACGGGCGACATCGGGCTGCAGGAAATCCACCGCATCTCTGACGACGAAATTTTCGAACGCGTAATAAGTGTGCAAATTTTCACCGACCGCGATGGGTACTTTGCCCTTTTCACGAAGAGCTGCGTGACCTGCGATATCTTCAACAAAGAGCGGTTCTTCGAGCCAGAACACACCGCAGCCCGAAAAAGCCTCCGCTGCTTTGAGTGCAACATCGATGGTATATCCTTGGTTCGCGTCGGTCATGATGGTGAAGTCGTTGCCGAGCTCCGCGCGCACGGCACGAACGATTCGAATGTCTTGGGCCAAGTCGAAACCAACTTTGATTTTTACGCCATGAAAGGCCCGCTCGGCGAACGCGCGAGCCCTCTTCGCCACTTTCGAAGGTTCCTCGGGATAAAGAGCCGTCGCGTACACCGGAACCTTATCGCGACACTTGCCGCCCAGCAATTCATAAACCGGCACTCCGCGCACCTTGCCGAGAATGTCCCAAAGCGCGATGTCGATGCCGCTCAACGCAACGACGCCAACGCCCCGGGTGCCGAACTCTTTATGCCCGCCTCTGACGTAAGCCTTCTCCCAAATCTCATCGATCTCAATGGGATCCACGCCGACCAGCAGGGGCTTCAAAACTTTCGCGACGATCACTTCCACAAGGTCGCCGTTTCCAGAGCAGGAGCCGAGCCCCGTAACTCCTTCGTCGGTATCAACCTGAACCAACGTGGTGGAACGACAATTCCTGACCCCAGACCGGCTGAACACTTGCCCTTCGGGCGGTATCTCGGCGCGCAGGCGAATCGTCTTGACGTCGGTGATCTTCACTGGTGCTTACGTCAACTCCCAGAATTTTCCTTCTATGGCCGCCCCGTCCACGACGACGAATTCGTTTTCTTCCTCCGTCCTCTTGTTGCCTTCGGCATCGACGCGCACGACCTTCGGCTTGTTGTCCTTCTTCGCGCTCACGCGGAACAACGCCAGCGGCTTATCGCCCGTGCTTTGGAAATAGTAATAATGATTCTCGGGCAGCATGATGCCTTCGCCTTTATTGAGAACAATCGGCTGATGCTCTTTATTATAGAAGGTCGCCCGACCGTCCATCACGACGAAAATATGGTCCTCGCCGGGATGCGTGTGAAGTTTGTTCTTCCGGCCTGGGATATAGTAGTTGAGTCCGACCGACATGTGTTCCGTACTAGCAAGCGGAATGTGACTTCTGCCTCCTGTGATTTGTGGTGTCTTGAGTTTAAATGTCGAAGCTTCCATTTTTAGCTGTCCTCCTTTTGTGTCCGATATATCGCAGACACTGAAACTTGAAAAGAGGTAGAAGGCTAGTCTATTTTGGGTTGACTTTCGCAATACACACATCGATAAGGAGAAAACAGAATGGGACAAATCGGTCTTGCTTTTGTCAATCCGGCTCCTTTGACCAAACCGAATCATGTCGTGAACTTCGCCAAGAGATGCGAGGAGATGGGGCTTCATTCACTGTGGACCATCGATCGCATCGCCTATGACAACCTCGAACCGCTGACCCTACTGGCCAGCGCGGCCGCAGTCACACAGAAACTCCGTCTGGGAACTTCCGTACTTCTGGGAAATACCCGCCATCCCTCGCACCTCGCAAAAATTATCGCCACTATAGATTTCATTTCGAACGGTCGAGTGACGCTCGGCATAGGCTTCGGCAGCCGTGAAAGCGATTATAAAGCGGTCGAGATCCCGTTCGAAAAAAGAGGCAGCAGGGCGGTGGAACAGATCCAGCTAATCAAGCGTCTTTGGACCGAAGAGAACGTCACCCACAAGGGGCAATTCTTCCAGGTAGAAAATCTCACCGTCGGGCCGCGACCCATTCAAAAACCTCATCCGCCCATCTGGACCGGCGGCAGCGCCGAGGTTGCGCTCAAAAGGGCTGGCACCTGGGCCAATGGCTTCATATGCGGCAGCTCCGCGATACCGGAGTTTTCGGTGACATGGGAAAAGGTCGCCGGTTACGCAAGAGCAGCCGGCCGCAATCCCAACGAGATCGAAAAAGCAGGGCTGACTTTTATGGCGATCAACGACAACAAAGCAAAAGCGGTGGAAACTCTCGCCGCCTACGTGACCCGTTATTACGGCCGCGTTAGGGGCGATCTTGAGAGCACTGCTCTCGTCGGCTCCGGGGCTCAGTGCGCGGAGCGCATCAATTCATACTTCAGCAAAGGACTCGACACGCTAATCATCGGTTTGGCCGACCCTGATCCAAGACAGTTGGATCTCTTCGGGGAAGTATTAGCCCAAATCAAACCGTAGCCGAATTCTGAAACGGAAAAACAGAAAAGTCCCGGAAATGTTCCGGGGCTTTTCCCGGTAAATTGCTCTCCTTCCACACGAGGAGATGGTTTTTAAACCTGATTTACTGCTTGCCCATCCCCTTCGACCACTCGAAGTTCGGATCTTTATATGCTTGCTCCGGCATGAGAGAAGTCAGCCCGCGTTTGGCCAACTCATCTTCGAACTTTCGCCGAACCCACGGATCTTCGTTGACGTACTCGATCTGATCTTTGGCGCGGTCCTCGACTTTCTCGGCGTGGCCGTGGAACTGCATGGGCGGGTGCAAGGCTAGGTATCGCGCCGGCTCACCGCCGACATTGAAATGCTGGTGAAACCACCTGTTGGGCGGCACGAAGCAGCTCGCTTCATGCCATGGCACGGCGACTTTTTCTTTTCCTTCTTCCCACAGAATCGAATAGCCTTCCCCTACGGGAATAACAATCACGCGCCCCGGGCCATGGCGATGCGCCTTCTTGTACAAGCGCGCATCGAAGACCGACATATGGCAGGTCATTTCCGAGTCGGGGAACTGCATGTAAACGCTCCGGCCGCCGGCACCGCGGCGAACATTGGCATCGAGCTTGTCCCAGGCTCGCATGTCCGGGAAAAAGTTGCCGTACCAAAAGGCTCGCCGGCCCCAAGAATTGTCCAGCGCGTTCTGCTGAACCATCTTGGCCTCGGAATAAAAATCCATCTCATTCTGAATATCTGGACCCTCGTAGCTATTACCGAAGATAAAGTTTGGGTCGCGCACACCCGACAGAGTTAACGGCATATAGCTATAGTGAAGCAGGCGCACGGGTTTGTCGCCCTGCATGTTGCTGAGCCGATGAACATAGTTATGTGGGATCAGAAACATGCTGTGTTTCTGCCACTCGAAGCTCTTTTTCGGCCTCTTCTCTCCCGACCAAATGGTGGTTAAGCCGCGGCCTTCGACCACGTAGATTATCTCATCCAACGCGAACTTGACCGGCGGCAAGGTCTTGGCCGGCGGAATTTCCGTGACCCGCGCTGATGTAACTCCTTCTTGACCTACCAGCTGGATGAAAGCCGAATTGCACTGACGCTCCTCCCACCAACCGAGCTGTAACGTTCGGAGGTCCTCGATGTAGTAGCCTTTGTGAATCGGAATACCCTGAGCTTCCATCCATTCATCGTAGGTATAGTGCTTACTCCACATCTTCCGTTCTATTTGCATCGCCTTGGACATTTCCAATCCTCCCTCCTGTCTACTTGATCATCTGACTTCCAGACATATCATCCCCAACGAAACTCGCAAAGAACTGGCCTCCTAGACTACCGACAAAAACAAAAGCCTCGCATCAGAGCGGGGGCTTTGTAATCAACTCGGGGAAAAAATCAATCGGCAAGGGTCGTCGGGAACATAAGCGACTTAACGGTTACGGGAATAACTTCAGTGATTCCGAGGCACTCACCGATATCGATGTAGTCCAAGTCGCCCACCTCGATGCCATCGACCGCGATGACGTCACGGGCGACCTTGAATTCATCTTTCAAAATGCCGCCCAGGGATTTCGCCACATCGAGGTCCAACGTCAAATAGAGCGGGCATCTCGGATCGTCGGCTTCGCTGAGAACTTCGGCGATGCCTTCGGCAATCCGCCTCACCGACTGATAATCCGGCACGCCGTTAACAGACAGCGACAACGCTAAGCCCGACGTAAAGCGCGGCAAGTCGAACTTTGCCAGCGCCTGTTTGAGCGCATCGCGCGTCGACTCACCATTGCGAATCGCGGCTTGGATGACCTTTAGACCATGGACCGGCAGCGCCTTTAAATTGGAAATGTAGCTCGTGTTGCCGCTCGCTTGAATGGTGTATTCGCCGGCGCCAATAACCGTGGCGCGTATCCCTTCAATAGGCTCTCTTAAAACGTCCTTTGGAAGCCGTTGTAAATAGGCGCGCATGTTCTTGCCGAGTACCGGACCGATATCTCCATAGGCTTTGGGGTCGCGGTCGTAGACATGCTCCGAGACGCCGCCGGAGAACACGATATGCTGGATCTGATCGAGGCCGCGATAATCGATAAACGGCGAGGTTACCATAAGCTGCTTGGCCATGGGGGAAGTCGGCCCTTGCTCGATAACTTCGAACAGGATCTTCGCCATGTAAGCACCGAAATCCTCTTTCATCTTATCGGTGATCTTTTGGCCGAGCTCCACTGGATAACCAAGCTCTTTCATCATGGTCCGGCCGGCGTTTTCAATCCGCGTAATCCTCTCTTTCTCGTCGAACGCGATGAGCCGCGCGCCGACGTTGATTGCGGCAGTTTGCG
>Ga0209056_10002018_pt1 | contig 22125 bp, 20 predicted proteins | sample GraSoiAngelo_114_FD_185876 | JGI IMG/M metagenome (GOLD analysis project Ga0209056, IMG submission 185876) | Grasslands soil microbial communities from the Angelo Coastal Reserve, California, USA - 14_0903_13_40cm (SPAdes) (version 2) | ecosystem: Environmental > Terrestrial > Soil > Grasslands...
CGGCCACACCGGCCTCCCCGACTTCGTCGGCGACATCGACAGCAAAGCGCCGTACCGCGCGGAAGTGGCAGGTTAGGGCCGCCTTACCCTCCGCTATCCAAGCGGGCAAGGCGCCCCGGACGCGTCTACGGACTCTGCTGCTCTTCGCCTAGCGATATAAGAAATCGCGCGGGGCTCACAATCGCGACTCCTTCGTATTCGCCCAACGTGAGGAGGTCCTTGTCGCCGGTCACAATATACTGTGCGCCCGCCTCGATGGCGGCTGCGATCACCTTGTCGTCCGTCGGATCTCGCGTGACGGCGACCTCTCGCCTGCCGCGCGCAATTGTCGCGTACGCTTCCAGCAAGCCAAGGACCGCAATCCGGTCTTCGCTGGTAATGGAGTAGCGCTTCGCAATCCTCGGATGCGCCAACCGCCGCGAGACCTCTTCAAGAAGGCCCGGTGAGGTGACGAGGACGAACGTGCCGTCGCGCCAGGCGTCGAAGATTCGGCGCGAAGGACCCAGCGGCGCGACGACGGACGAGATCAGGACATTAGCGTCGACGACCGCTCTTATCACTGAGCCGGCGCGACTTCGGCGTCAAGCTCCTCCAGCACTCTCATTACCTCCACGTCCTTCACGCCGCGATTGGGTTCGGCGACCCGTGCCACTCGGTCGAAGAGCGCTGCCCGAACGTCCGATGCGTTGCTGTTCGACCGCAGGAAACGATCCACTGCCTGGCGCGTGATACGGTAATGCCGGCCGAGCCGGGAGGCTTCCAGCCGATTCTGCCGTATGTAGCGATACACCGTTGCCGGGTTGATTTGCAGCAAGTCAGCGACCTGCTCTGGCGTCATGACTTTGCTTGGCATCTTTCAGGACTCTGGTTGAATCTAGACTACTATAGATTACCACAGGCAACCAAGTCTTACGCGCGTGCGGCGAACAAAAGGGGCCACGACCTCGCGTTTACAAGAGGAAACGCCAGAAGGCGGGTCTCCGTCCGGCACCCGGCCTTACGGCCCGCGGGCTGCCCACTTCGTCGGGGACATCGACAGCGAAGCGCCGTACCGCGCGGAAGCTGCGGGCTAGCGCTCTTCCTCTTCCTCGTCCAGCCCTAAGAACCCCAGCATCGCCACCCTCAACTGCGCCCGGTGCTCCGGGTTCCCCATCACGAGGCCGTAGTGGTTGATCACCCGCGGCGAAGCCTCCCGCCACTCCGCCCAGCAGTCCGCGCACACGCCCTCGAGGATTCGCTGCCCCATCGCTCCGCCCATGGGTGCAGCGTCGAGTGCGGGCTTCTCCTGGTCGCATCGGGAACACACTACCGTCGTGGCCATCGCGGCGCCATTATCGCACGCCGCCATCCGCCGCAGGCACAGCGCCCTGCCCGGCTTCGTCGGGGACATCGACACGGAAGCGCCATGCCGGGCTGAAGCTTCGGGTTAACCGCCCGCTACCCATGGCCTGCACGGAGCTCGTTCCGGCCGGGACGTGTAACCGATCACGGGGTTGTTAGGGTAGGCATGGCGTTAACGTTTTTGTGGCTCGGACCATCTCCGTGGCTGGAAATCGGTCTGGCCCGAACCAATCCTCGCCCGTCGCCCTCAGCACCTCGCCCTGTAACGCTGTCCCCCTCTAGGCGTCCCTAAAACTAACGCCGGGGAGAGGAGCGTGCGGGAATGTTTCCCAAATTAAACTTCTTCCGATTCTTAGACTGCTTCTTTAGCGCCTGCGCGCGGACGCTAAGGTCTCGGCCTGATTCGGACGAGCGCCGGCTCGTATCAACAGATAACAGGCGGCGCCAACTTGCCTTTCTAGCACTCCTGACCGCTGCTCTTGTGCTCATGTCCGGGCTGGTCGATCGTCCCGGCGCCAAAGGCGAACCCCCCAATCCGCCTGGCGTGCCGGCTGACAGCACTGAGGGAGATGCCCCCGAGGGCGATCTCTTGGTCAAGTTTCGGCCTGGTGCGCCTGCCTCCGAGATCGCCCGCCTCCACGCCTCCGTCAACGCGGTTTTCGTATCCGACATCCCGGATTTAGGCGTCAAACGCCTGAGGGTGCCGCCCGGCCACGCTCGCGCGAGTGTCGCGGAGTTTCAGGCCAGCCCTGCCGTTGAATTCGCGGAGGTCGACGGCGCAGTCCAGACCCAATTCAGTCCGAACGATCCGTATTACGCCGGCGCTTACCCAACGACACGCTTCGGCAACATCGCCCAGTGGGCTCCTCAGGCGGTCTCGGCGCCCGCCGCGTGGGATACCACCCAGGGGGATCCCGCGATAATCATCGCCGTCGTCGACACCGGGGTCGATTCAGCACACCCTGACCTCCAGGCCAAGATAGTAGGCGGCACTAGTTTCCTCGGCAGCGCCAAGGATCAATTCGGGCATGGGACCCACGTAGCCGGAATCGCTGCCGCTTCTACCAACAACAACACGGGCGTCGCCGGCATCTGCCCCCGCTGCAGCATCATGCCCGTCCGCGTGCTCGATGCCAATGGAAGCGGCTCGATATCGGATGTGGCCGCCGGCATCATATACGCGGCGAACAACGGCGCACGTGTCATTAACCTCTCGTTAGGCGGGCCGAGCACCAGTCAGACTCTGCGCGCCGCCCTCGACTACGCCGTCGCACATAATGCGCTACCCGTAGCGGCGATGGGAAATTCATATGCGCAGCAGGCTCTAGAACCTGCTTACTGGTATAGCGCCCTGTCGGTAGGGGCCATCGATCAATCTGGCGCCAAGGCCGACTTCTCCAACTATGGGGCCAAGACCGATGTCGTGGCTCCCGGTGTCGGCATCTTGTCCACCATGCCGACCTACCCAGTGACACTGAATCAAACGTACGAACAGAATTATGACGCTCTTTCCGGAACATCGATGGCTACGCCGGTCGTCTCGGGCGTCGCGGGGCTCATCCTCTCCCGAAACCCGGCCCTAACTGCCGGCCAGGCCAAGGGAATCATCGAGGCGACCGCGGGCGACGGGAAGAGCTTCAACACCACGACAGGCTTCGGCCTGGTGAATGCTGCACGCGCGGTCGATGCTGCCGCTCAGGCCGATACGACACCGCCCGCTGTTAACGTGGTCTCGCCGGCAGCTGGCTCCAGCGTCAGCAAGCTGTTCACGCTCCAGGCCGCACCGACAGACAATACCGGCGTGCACCACGTCGACTTCGTAATCGGCGGGACTCGCGTCGGTCTCCCCGGCACCGCGTCCGTCGGAGGGACTGGAAAGAAAGCGACCTCGATAACAGCCTGGACCACGCAGTGGGAATCCCAGCGCTACTGGAATGGGGCTCAAACCTTGACGGCAACCGCCTTCGACATGGTCGGTAACTTGACCAACCAGGACGTGCCGTTCGCTGTCGTCAACAGCTACAAGACGGTGAGCTGGAGCGCCCACTTATGCAACCCGCCAGCGGGTGCGTGCGACTATTACTTCCTCAATCCGGTTATGCCCCAATATACGGCCGTCGGCCACCTACAGGTCAACTGGACATACACGAAATTGGACAATTACACGGGCCGTGTGTGGGCAACGCTGGCTAATGGTGCTTCGCAGGAGATCTTCTTTACGTCACAATCATCGATAGATTGGTACCCGGGTCTCACGCTATGTGGAACGTCGAGCGATTGCACAACTATGGGCAATAGCGTTGGCGCCGGGATGACGCGAGTCGTGAAGGGACAGAAAGGCGGGAGCGCCGAAGCGGACTTCATCGCCACCCTTACCTATCCCGAATGACCCGGGGCGAGTTCGCCTACCGCGCGGAATCCGTGATGGGAAATGAGACCAGGGGCGCCGTCCGGCGCCCCTAGTCTCCGTGTTGGGAGCGAATAACCTCCTACTAAGGGGTGGTTGCGCTCAGTATTACGGGCTCGCCTGAGTCAACGACTCCGTTGCCGTTCAGATCGGAGTAGAAGGTAAGCGTAGCAACGCTGGATTTCGTGAGCGACATATCTATAATATTCTCCGTCCAGCTCGAGTTGGGACAATCGGGGGCGCCGGGAATAGGGTTAGGGCTTGGCGCTGCTGTACTGACGGTAATCGTAAGTGTACCGTTCTTGATGTCGGCACCTGGGACGGCTACGCCGCCGGTGGCGGTAGTCGGCGCCGGGTTCTGTCCTGGGACCTTAGTCTGGCCAGCAGGGTTCACGCAGTTTGCGGTCGGTTGTACATTCGTGATGCTAAGCGTGACCACGATGTCACCGTTGCCAAGGCCGGCCACGCTCGCGGTTTGGCTGAACGTCAAGCCGTTGTCCGTAACTGCGGAAGGTGACCCCTTCTTGAAGTGCGCACTTTCCGCAACGGCGACTCCCGCCAGGGCCAGTACGCTAACAAGCGCGGCTAATACAACAATTATTCTAAACATTCAGACCTCCTTCTGAATCTGCACTGGATTCCGGTATCCTCTGGTCGAGATTGGGCGATTAGTCGACCTTTCGCTTATACCAAACCTGCAACCGCACCTCCTTTCCGGCACCACACTCCGGTAACTGCGGCAAAGCCACTCAAGGAGTCGGCCTTTACTGGTTATAGTTAACGAACAGTAAAATAGGGTAAGCTACCGAAGATTGCTTTGTCAACATCTTTCAACAGGAAATTGAATAATTGATATAGCTGTGCTGCAAAGTATCCGGGTTTCATCGAGGGTCCGGTCTGTACGCCCGCCAGTTACCCGCTCGCTAGTCTTCGCCACCTAGTGGCGCCGGATGTACGAGGGAATATTGCCGAACACGCTCCTCTTTCGCCAAAATGCGATCCGAGGGCTTGGGTATCGGGGCCTGCTGATGCCGGCGACAGAATCCCAAACGCCAGGAGGCCGGCCCCTCCCGGAACCCGGCCAGCGCGGTTACCAACGGTGTCACTGGCTGGTTGGCTTTTCCACATCCTGCCGTTACTCTGTTGATAACTATGGCAGACAAATCACTGATCGAATGGACCGAAGCGACCTGGAATCCCGTGACCGGTTGTACCAAGGTGAGCCCCGGCTGCGCTCATTGCTACGCCGAGACGTTTGCCGAACGCTTTCGAGGAGTTCCCGGCCACCCTTATGAGCGAGGGTTCGATCTCCAGCTCCGACCTGAGCGGCTCAACCAGCCGCTTGAGTGGAAGCGGCCGCGGCTTATCTTCGTGAATTCGATGTCCGACCTCTTCCATCCAGACGTGCCGTTCGAGTTCATCCAAACGGTATTCGATACGATGGTCCGCGCTAACTGCCACACATTCCAGGTCCTTACCAAGCGGTCAGAGCGGCTCGCCGAACTCGCTTCTCAGCTGCCTTGGCCGAGCAACGTTTGGATGGGCGTGTCAGTCGAGAACCAGCGCTGGACCAACAGGATCGACGGTCTACGAACCGTTGATGCGGCGGTTCGGTTCCTATCCTGCGAACCACTGCTGGGGCCGCTGAAGCTTGACCTAACTAGCATCCACTGGGTGATCGCCGGAGGGGAAAGTGGGCGGCGGGCGCGGCCCATGAAACCTGAATGGGCGCGCCTAGTGCGAGATCAATGTCACGCTGCTGGCGTTCCGTTCTTTTTCAAGCAGTGGGGAGCGCACGATGAGCAGGGGCAGCGCATTGGCAAGAAGAAAGCCGGGCGCCTGTTAGACCGAGCAACGTGGAACGGTCTGCCCATTCAATCGAACTTGATGATCGTTCCCAGTGGGTAGCGGTATCGCATTTTGCGAGGTGACCTAACCACCGTTAGCTCGCCTTCTCGCTCCATCGGCGCGAGAATCTGTCGCTTGTAGTGCGACTCTCGAAAGGCGGTGTCCGCTACTACGAATTCTTCAATTGCACTAATCGAAATGGCTTGACCTGCGAATCGCCCCAGCAGAAGCGCTTTCAACTGCACGTAGTCAGGTTCGGTAGCGAACAGCGTCAATTGACTCGAGACAGTCGCATCTGAGAACTGATAGCGCCCGGTCGGATCGACCTTCCACATCGCTGCCTTCATCGCCTTGAGACCGTCAATGCTATGTGTGGCAAACACCAAGAAGTACTCAGTCCGGTTGCCGCTATCCAACAGCTCGAAGCTACGGACGTAGTCCATCCCACAAGATCGAAGTTGTGCGAGATCGAGATATAGATCTAGTAGAAACGCCTTCCGGTCGGCGGGTGTCGGAACACCATCCGCGCGCCGCCAGTCTGGGCATCCAAATAACACATCGAAAGTTTGCTCGTGATCCGGCTGGTTTCGCCACCGAACAATAGAGTCATACATGAAAGAGATTAGGAACTCGCTCCTCGGTTGCGCCGCCGCCCTACCGATGAGCTCAAAGGGCATTCCGGTGAAGCCGAATGGATCTACCATGATGAATGACGGCGTCAAGTTCTTTCTTTCACTTTCAAGCCGATCGAGTATGTTGCCGAAATGGTTCGCGAACTCACCTTGCAGCGCCTGAAACTTCACGTTCTCCTTCGTGTCGATTCGTTGCAGGACATCTTGAAGGTGTCTGAATCTGTCAGCGTCGCGCTCCACGAACATGAACAACAACTCACACTTCGACAGGTCTCCCTTGTGCTGCACAGCGGCGTTCAGGGCTATGATCGGAGACCCCGGTTCTCCGCCAGCGTATTCTCCGGGTCCAGCGAACCCATCTACGAAGAAGACCCGGCTCGTCCACGCCAGTTTCGGAAACCAAGCCTCCAGATAGTGTCGGAGAATTGAGTGCTTCGCAGCTGTGTGGGGCTTCCGCACCCAAAGCACTTTGTCGTGGCTCAAAGTGGTTCGAGCGTACCACCAAGCGTGGGAATTGCCCATGCGAATTTGGCACTACACTAGCCCCCAACACGCCAGGAGGCCGGGCCCCTCCCGGAACCCGGCCTCCCTCTGTGCGACCACCCGTCGTTGTTAAGCTTCGGCGGGTCTCTCCTCAGGCTCGTCCGGCGACTGGAAGACGTACTCGTAGGCGAAGCCGGCCACGGCGCCGCCCAGCGTGCCGAGCGCGTACCAGCCGAAGTCCGTCCATTCGTTCGCCACCAGAGCCGTGCCGAAGACGCGGCTCAAGTTGAGCGCGGCCCCGGTCAGCGGGAACGCCACGAGGAACGCGGCGCTCACGATCAGCCCGAGCGTCAGCGCGCCGAGCGCTAGATTGCCGCCCCGGCCGACGACGAACGCGCGGATGTAAGCCACGACCAGCACGAACGTGAGGATGCCCTCGAAGAGGGCGCCCGTCCAGCCGGTCATCTTGTCGGCGAACGTCAGCGCGGCCGCCCCCGAGGCGTCGCCCACGAAGTCGCGGAAGACCACCTCGAGCAACAGCGCGCCGAGCACCGCTCCGCCTCCTTGCGCGGCGATATACAGCGCCGCGATCGAAGGCGGCATGCGCCGCGCCGCCAGCTCGCCGAGCGTCACGGCCGGGTTCAGGTGCCCGCCGGAGACCGGGTGGAACATGTACACCATCAAGGCGTACGCCACACCAGTCGCCGCGGCCATCCCGAGCAGGCCGAGACCGCCCTCGCTGACCTTGCTGTTGACGATGATCGCCGCGCCCGCGAAGAAGACGAAGCCGAGGACGCCCATCGCCTCGGCGGCCATCCTCCGTGCCACGCCGGTGATCTCGTCGGTCGTTTCGGGGACCCAGGTCCAGTCAACCTCTCGTGTCCCCCAGTGAATGCGAGGATGAATTACTGCCATCCTGTTTCACCTCCTTTCAACACTCGCGAAACTACACTGCGTAGGTGGACGCCCTCAGGACATACCAGCGGGCCGGCGATCTCTCGCCTTCGGCTCGCTGAGCAAGCCTGAGGGCATGCAGCTACGAGTGTGGTGGCATGGCTAGCGTCGCGGCGCATCCTCATCAGTAATATCGATAGGATACATTCCAAATATTAATCATGCGCTGTTTACCGCTTGTGTCAAGAGATTAATTGTAAGAATTCACATACATGAATTGACGGACTACGTTCCCCCCAACGGAAAACCGCCGCTTACGTTAATCGGATTTGTAAGGAGGTCGGAAGAAGGGAATACGAAGTTTGCTCCTGTGAATTGCGGCGGAGAACGTCAAATCGATGGGCTGTAGGGGCGAGGCACCCATGACTGCAGGAGCTTGGTTGGCGAAAGAATGAAGATGTTTGGAGAATGCCTATCCGCCTTATGGGTGCCTCGCCCCTACGGTGCCTATGTCCCCGTTTGTAGCGGAGCGCCTTCAGGCCTCCACGGGTGGGCCTGCGTCGGCCCTCACCCCACCGTTCGTGCTGAGCCTGTCGAAGCTTCCGACCCCGACGTAGGCCTCGCCCCTTCCCGCGCGTCCCGAGGAGCCCGGAGGGGTGGGGCTGTTGGATGGCAGCGTCTCGAGGGCGTGCCCGCCTTAGGACCGACCGAGCTGGGCGACAACACGGCGATATCGCGCAGGGGCGAGGCACCCACGACCGCAGGAACTTGTTGGCGTGACGATAAAAGACCCCTTGGAGGAGTGCGATCCGCCTTATGGGTGCCTCGCCCCGCGGCTATGTCCCCATTTTGTAGTGGAGCGCCTTCCAGGTCATTCTGAGCCCCACCATTTCCCGAATACGGTGTCCACCGAACAGGCTCGCATCCATCTCGGCCGCCCGCTCCAATCGCGAAGAATCTCGGCGACTCGCTGTGAGTACTCCATCGTGGCCGCCGAGGTCCTTCGCGATTACCGCGCGCCGCTCGCACTGCGAAGTCAACCCTGTCGCACGGCTCCCGATTTCCCCCGCGCGGAGGCTCAGGATGATATGAGTTGTCCACTCTTACCTCTGACTTCTCACCTCTTACCTCTACCTCTAAGCAGCAGTGCCACTTCCCCCTTGGACTTCCGAGCTGCTTCTACTACCCTGAAAACGGAGGTGCGTAAATGCCCCGAACTAGAGTCTGCGTCCATGTGCGCGCGAAAAATCAGCGATGATCTGCGTTGAAACACTCCAATCAAAAACTCATTCAAGACCAAAACAATCAAGCATTTCCCGCCCTCCCCAATACGGCCATCGCTCCAAACGCGACGTTTTCCCGAAAAGCAATCAAGTCTTAGGCCCACCCAAATCAAGCGCCGAGCCTCTCACCTCCTTGCCCCTCGCTCCCGGCTCCTTCCATACTGGTACAGCCATGCGCCTGAGCGACCGCGCCGCCCGCTTCTTCGCCACCTCCGCGCTCGCCGCCCGCGTCTACCTTGGCTACAAGGCGATCACCGTGGCCGAGAAGCGGCTCGGCCTCAAAGACGCGGACGAGCGCCGGTCGCGCCACCATACCGACTCGGCCCGGCGGCTCTACGACCTGGCGATACGCCGGCAGGGGCTGCTCATCAAGTTCGGCCAGATCGTCGGCTCGCGCCCAGACCTGATCCCGGACGAGTATATCGCCGTGCTCTCGCGGCTCCAGGACCGCGTACCGCCGAGGCCGTTCGCCGTCATCAAGCGCCGGATCGAGCGGCAGCCCTTCATGGAAGGCCGCCCACTGGGCGAGGTCTTCGCCGAGTTCGACGAGCAGCCGATCGCCGCTGCTTCGCTAGCCCAGGTGCACCGCGCGCGCCTGCACGACGGCCGCGAAGTCGCGGTCAAGGTGCAGTACCCGGGCATCCAGAGCATCGTCGACAACGACTTGCGCAACATCCGCTTCCTGCTGCGAATCCTCGCCAGGTTCGAGCGCAACCTCGACTTCACCCCGCTGATCGAGGAGATCTCGCACAACGTTCCGCTGGAGCTGGACTTTATCAATGAGGGCCACAACGCCGAGATCATCGCCCGGAACTTCGAGGATCGAGCTCATGGCCGGAGGTCGGAGCTGGGCGAGGACGGCGGCGGCCGCGGCTGGGCGCCCGCGCAGCGCGGCGACATCATCGTCCCGCGCATCGTCTGGGAGTACAGCACGCGGCGCGTGCTCGTGATGGAGTATCTCGAGGGCGTCAAGATCACGGACCTCGAGGGTCTCCACCGGCAGGGGACCGACCCGCAGGCCGTCGCGCAGCTCGTGATCGACGCTTACTGCGAGCAGCTCTACCTCCATGGGATGTTCCACGCCGACCCGCACCCGGGAAACCTCTTCGTGCAACCCGGGCCGAAGCTGATCATGCTCGATTTCGGCCTCTGCCGGCAGCTCGACGACAAGTTCCGGCTCGGCTACGCGCGGCTAGTGAACGCGATGCTCACCTGGAACATCCCGAACATGATCCAGGGGTTTCTAGACCTCGGCGTCAAGGTGCGCAAACCGCAGGACACGGCCGTGTACCTCGAGCTGGGACGAAGCTTTACGGAGTACGGCAAGGAGGGCCGGGCCTACGCCGACCCGGATATCGTCGCCGAAGCCAACCAACGGATGGCGAAGGCCGTCCGCGCCAACCCGATAACGGACATCCCGCGCGAGTTTCTGCTGATCGGCCGCGTCGTCGGCCTGCTCAGCGGTCTCGGCGCTCACCTGGATTCACGCGTGGACATGCGCCAGACGATCGTCCCGTACACACAAGCAGCTCTTGAAGGAGCCAAGTAATTTCGAAAGATTGTCGTCCGGCAGAATGTGCCTGGCGGATGTCACGACGGCTGCAGAACGTGGGGAATAATCGGTATAAAGTTGTAATAATTCCTCGGTTGACAGCCAAATCTATGCGCCCCTAAAATCTACGTCAGAGTTACACCCGTCCTATCGTTTTGCATAATTTAGTGAGGTTCGCCCCATGACCACGATGACCCGCTTTCGTGACGACCCCGAAACACTGTCCACCCGCTGGATCACGCTCGGACAGGCCTGCAAACTCCTCGGAGTCAATGAGTCCACCCTGAGACGGTGGGCTGACGCTGGGCACACCCGCTCCTTCCGGACGCCGGGAGGCCATCGCCGCTTCTCGGAGGACGACCTGCGGGCGATGATGGCCGGGCATGCGGCCAGCACACGAGAGCCCTTTACATCTATTAGTCAGGTAGCCCTCTCGCGGATCCGGCGCCGGCTTCAGCGGGGCCGCAACCAGACCTGGTACTCCGGCCTCGCGGAGGATGATAGGGACTCGGCACGCAACTACGGCCGCCGCCTCGTGTCGCTCGTCTCGGAATACCTGGCGAAAGGCTCGCGCCGGGCCGAATTGCTGGATGAGGCTCGGGATATTCTGCACGACTACGGCGCGCTGCTCTTTCGCGATGGGCTAAGCCTGCGCGACGTGCTGGAGGGATTCACGTTCTTTCGCAAGCGGTTGGATGAAGCGGCGCGGGAGGAGGCGCAGAAGAACGACCTTTCAGCCGACGAAGTTCTCGAAATGTGGGAGCATCTCTCGAACCTCGCGGACCAGGAGCTGCTCTCGGTCGCCGAGTCCTATGACGAGGCGGCGATGGCGACGCTCGCCAGACGGTAACCGTCCGTGCGCCCTGGGGGAATGCGCTACTACCCGGTCTTCCTCGACATCGCCGGCAAGCCCGTCATCGTCATCGGCGGCGGGAATATCGCGCATCAGAAGGTGGTGGGACTCCTGAAGGCCAGTGCCGAGCTGACCGTCGTCAGTCCTGATCTGAATCAAGAGATGGCGTCGCTCGCTGCGGGCGGTCGCTTCCGGCATGTCGAGCGGGACTACGAGCCGGGCGACCTGGAGGGGTACTTACTCGCGTTCGTGGCCACTGACGACCGCTCGGTCAATGCCACCGTCGCTGCCGAGGGCAAGGAACGGCGGGTATGGGTCAACGCTGTGGACGATCCGCCGTACTGCGACTTCATCATGCCCGGGATCGCTCAGCAAGGAAACCTGATCGTCGCCGTTTCCACGAGCGGGACGAGCCCGGCGATGGCCCGCAAGATGCGCGAGGAGATCGAGACGTTCCTCACCGAGGACTACGCCCTGATGCTCGAGCTGGCCGCTGAAGTGCGGGCCGAACTTCGCGAGAAGGGGATGCTTGTAGACTCCGAGGTCTGGAACAAGGCGCTGGACAACGACCTCCGCCGGCTTCTCGCTGAGGGCAAACGTGCGGAAGCGAAAGAGCGGCTGCTGCGATCGCTGTCAGAGCCGGTGAGTGCGACATGAAATCAGAGCAGACGGTCGTTAGCGTCGTCGGCTTGAATCACCAGACCTCGCCGGTGGAAGAGCGAGAACAGCTGGCGTTCTCGTCCGAAGAGATGGCCGCGGCGGTCGCGCGTCTCGGCGAGGCGCTAGGCGGCGCGGTCCTACTCTCAACATGCAACCGCACGGAGATTTACGCCACCTTGACCGGTGGCCCCTCGAACACAGCCCTGCTCATTTCCATGCTCAATGGCGTGAAGGGCACGGCGATCGATACGTCGCGCTTCTACGCATACCAGCACGCGGAGGCCGCGCGACATCTGTTCCGCGTGTCGGCGGGCATCGACTCGATGGTGCTCGGCGAATCGCAGATCCTCGGGCAGGTGCGCGAGGCGATGTCGGCGGCGACGCAGGCGGGTACACTCAACGGCACGCTTTCCAGGCTATTCCACTCCGCGATCAGCGCGGGCAAGCGAGCGAGGACAGAGACGCACATCGGGCGTCACGCAGTTTCGGTTGGGTCGGCAGCGGTCACTTTGGCCCGAAACAGGCTGGGGGACCTGGCCGGGAAGACTGTCCTCGTCATCAGCGCCGGAAGCATGGGAAAGCTTGCGGCGCGGGCGCTCGCTGAGACCGGCGGCGCGCAGATCGTGGTCGCGAACCGGACTCTTCAGCGCGCTCGGGAGCTCGCGGCGGAGATGGGCCGGGCGGCCGGCGCGGTGGCGCTCTCGAACCTCTCGGGTGCGCTAGCCGGGGCGGATATCGTCATCAGCGGCACCGCGGCGGACGGCTTCATCGTCGGGCCGCGCGATGTTCAGCCGGTCATGGCCGGTCGGAACGGCCGCGGGCTCCTGTTCATCGACATCGCGGTCCCTAGAGACATCAACCCAGCCGTTGGCGAGATAGCAGGCGTCCACCTGTTCGACATCGACGACATCGAGGCGGTGACGGCCAGTGGGATGAATGGACGGCAGCACGAGGTGGAGCGTGTGGAGGCGATTATCGAAGAAGAGGTCTCGGCTTTCCTCGATTGGTGGCGCTCACTCGACGCGGTGCCTGTGATCGCGGCTTTACGCGAGCGGGCAGACGCGATCCGGCGCAAGGAAGTGGAACGCACGCTGGCTCGGCTTTCCGATCTCGATGAGGAATCACGGCAGCGCATCGAAGCGATGACCGCCGCGATCGTCAAGAAGATGCTCGACCGGCCGATCGCGCGGCTCAAGGACGGCGTTGACAAGGGCCTCTACATGGAGGCTCTTGAGGACCTCTTTGACCTGCCGACCGCGCAAAGCCACGGGACGTACTCGAGAGGCGGCTGACGTTGTGTCCCCACGCGCTCTCATCGTTGGCACCCGGGGCAGCCGGCTAGCGCTTCGCCAGACCGAAAGCGCGCTCGCCGCTCTCCATATGGCCGTCCCAGATGCGAGCTTCGAAGTGCAGACTATCCGCACCGCGGGCGACCGCTCGGCCGCGTCGCTCAGCGAAATCGGCGGCCGGGGCGTGTTCGTGATCGAGCTAGAGCGCGCTCTACTCGAGCGAGAGATCGACATCGCTGTCCACAGTTTGAAGGACCTGCCGGTAGACGAGACGTCCGGTCTCGCGATCGCGGCCGTGCTGGCGCGCGAGGACCCGCGCGACGCGCTCGTGAGCCGTCGCGGCGCTCTGCTGGCCGACCTTCCGGCTGGTGCCGTGGTCGGCACCGGCAGTCCGCGCCGCGCCGCCCAGCTAGCCGCGCTGCGTGGAGACCTTCGCATCTCCGATATCCGAGGGAATGTCGATACGCGCATACGCAAGGTCGAAAGCGGAGAATATGATGCCGTTGTCCTAGCGGCGGCCGGGCTTGCGCGGCTCGGTTGGACGAAGCGTGCCGCCCAACTGTTCGACTTCGAGCAGATGCTTCCTGCTCCAGGTCAGGGCGCGCTCGCGGTCCAGGTGAGGACCGACGACTCCGAGACTTTCACGACGGCGCGTGCCGTTGACCACGCGGAGACGCGGGCAGCAGTCACCGCTGAGCGGGCGTTCGAGCGGCGGCTCGGCGGCGGGTGCCACGCGGCCATTGCTGCCCTCGCCACGGTCTCGGACGAACGCCTCCGGCTGATGGGCCTCGTGGGTGATCCGGCGGGCGGCCGGGTCTTCCGCGGGGAACTCGACGGGACAACCGACGACCCGGCCTCGCTCGGTCTAACGCTGGCGGAACAACTGATGGACGAGGGCGCGGCTGAGCTACTCGAGGCGACGGCGTGAGCGAGCCGGGAACGGTCTATCTCGTCGGCGCGGGACCGGGAGATCCGGGTCTGATCACAGTCACCGGGCGACAGCGGCTCAAGGAAGCGGATGTCATCGTGTACGACCGGCTCGTGAGCGACGCGCTTCTGAAGGAGGCGCGCCCGGACGCTGAGTTACTCTTCGTCGGGAAAGTGGCGGGCGAATCGCACGACCAGGAGGCGATCAACCGGCTGCTTGTCGAAAAGGCTGGTTCGGGCAAGAGAGTAGTGCGGCTCAAGGGCGGCGATCCGTTCGTGTTCGGGCGCGGCGGCGAGGAGGCGGAAGCGCTGCGGGAGGCGGGCATTAGCTTCGAGATCGTGCCGGGCGTTACTTCGGCGGTCGCGGTGCCCGCGTATGCAGGCATTCCCGTGACGCATCGCGGGTTGGCTTCGACATTCGCGGTGATTACCGGCCACGAAAACCCAGAGAAGCCGGAATCGAGCATCGACTGGGGGAAGCTGGCGACGGCGGTCGATACGCTCGTATTCCTGATGGGGACGAAGACGCTGCCGGAGATCGTCGAGAAGCTGATCGAGAACGGGTGCACCCCGAAAACGCCGGCGGCCGTGATCCGCTGGGGAACGACGCCGGAGCAACAGACTGTGACGGGAACGCTCACTGATATCGTCCGGCGCGTCCAAGAGGCGAACCTATCGCCGCCGGCGATCACCGTCGTCGGCGAAGTCGTGCGGCTGCGTGAGAAGCTATCGTGGTTCGAGGACCGGCCACTTTTCGGCAAGCGGGTGCTGATCACGCGCACACGACGGCAGGCGAGCACGCTCGCGCGCCTGCTAACGGAGGAAGGTGCGATCCCGATCGAGCTGCCAGCCATCGAGATCGGGCCGTCGGGGGACGCGGACGCGGTCGGCGAGGCGATCGACGCGTTGACAGCGAGCCGGTACGCCTGGGCGGTCTTCACGAGCGCCAACGCCGTCGAGTTGTGGTTCGGGCACCTGCGCGAGCGCGGGCTGGACGCGCGCGCGTTTGCGACGACGAAAGTCGCCGCGATCGGCCCTGCGACGGCGGAGGCGCTCGCTGGGCGTGGGATCGTGGCGGACGTTGTGCCGAAGGAGTACGTGGCGGAGGAAGTCGTTCGGGCATTACTTCCCCGCCTGGCAATGGCGTCACCTTCCGTTCGCCCTGAGGAGCCGAGCAGCGCAGCGGAGCGGCGTCTCGAAGGGTCGAGGGTGGCCACCGCGCCTCGCATTCTTGTTCCCCGCGCGGAATCAGCTCGTCCTGAGCTTGTCGAAGGACTTCGCGCAGCGGGCGCCGAAGTCGACGAGATCACGCTTTACCGCGCGGCCGTGCCGGAAACGGCGCCGGCCGAGGCGCTGTCGCTGCTGCGCGAGGGCGCGATCGACATCGTGACGTTCACTTCGTCGTCGACGGTGCGGAACCTGGCGGCGATGCTGAACGGGCATATCGAGACGCTGCGGGGGCCGCTGGTGGCGTGCATCGGGCCGATCACGGCGAAGACGGCGGAGGAGCTGGGGCTGCGGGTGGACGTGGTGGCCTCGGAGTATACGGTGGAGGGGTTGGTGCGAGCGTTAGCGGCAATAAGGAGGCAGTGAGTGACTAGTAAGAAGGACACCATGATTCAAGACGTCAATGCTTGTAACGCCGGCATATTCTTCAATGGCTATATGTATGTCGGCGGACGCAGACATCTTGAGCGGCCAGACTATTTCGCCCCCTACTTCACTGCTGAGGCCGAGTCCAAACTCCCGGAAGTGAGCGAGAAAGGTATTTCCTACGTAAGCCGAGTATTCACGGTAGTGGCGGGCAAGGTGGCGGATCTCAAACGCTATCCAGAAGGGGTGAGAATCGATAGCCAAATTCGGAATCACAGCCTGTGGTTGAAGTGGGAGGACGGACTTCGGGCTGTTGCTCAACGCGCGATCAGAGAGAATTTTTCATCCTTGAACGACCCTTACAGGCTGTACTTCCTCTTAGAACCCGAGCCACTAGCCCGCGTCCTCAAGAAACGGCCGGGGCGATGGCAGGTAATCCCGTGGGGGTTTGGGACCAGCCTTTCCCGTCTACAGAGTTGTACCTTCCGGCGGTTCCGGCGGCTGCGGCGGAGCGAGGCGCTGCGGGCGCTCGTGCGTGAGACGCGGCTCTCGGCGGCAGAGTTCGTGTACCCGCTATTCGTGACGTATAGCGAGGGGGTGCGTGAGGAGATCGCGTCGATGCCGGGGCAGTATCACCTCTCGCTTGACCAGCTGCCGCGGGAGGCGGAGGAGCTGCGCTCGCTCGGGATTCCGGGGGTGCTGCTGTTCGGGCTGCCAGCGGAGAAGGACGAGGCCGGGTCGGAGGCGTACGATCCCGACGGCGTCGTGCAGCGGGCGGTGCGCGTGCTGAAGGAGGCGTCACCGGGGCTAGTCGTGATCACGGACGTCTGCTTGTGCGAGTACACGTCGCACGGGCACTGTGGCATCCTGACGGCTGGCGGTGACGTGGACAACGACGAGACGCTGCCGCTGCTGGCCCGTACGGCGGTGTCACATGCGGAGGCGGGGGCGGACATCGTCGCGCCGTCTGACATGATGGACGGCCGCGTGGCGGCAGGCGTCCGCGTTCTACGGGCCGTTCCGCGAGGCGGCGGAGTCGGCCCCGAAGTTCGGCGACCGCCGCGGCTACCAGATGGACGCCGCGAACGGCCGCGAAGCGATGCGAGAGATCGAGGCGGACATCGAGGAGGGCGCGGATATCGTGATAGTGAAGCCGGCGCTGCCGAACCTCGACCTGATCGCCCGCGCCCGCGAGCGCTTCGACTTGCCGCTGGCGGCGTACAACGTGAGCGGCGAGTACGCGATGGTAAAGGCGGCGGCGTCCGCCGGTCATCTCGACGAACGCCTGGTCACGCTGGAAATCCTGACGGCGATCAAGCGCGCGGGGGCGGACATTATCCTGACGTACCACGCTAAAGAGGCAGCGCGCTGGTTGGCCTAGCCGCGCCGCCCCGGCGACGAAAACAGAAACTCGACCTGCGCGGCCTCGAGGCCGTTGTGTTCGACGCCTATGGAACGGTTATCGACTTCACGGAGCCGGACTTCATCGTCACGATGGCGGAGATCTGCGCCGCGCAAGGGCTCGACGCAGATGCCTCGGAGCTTTGGCGCCGATTTCTGCGGGCGTCGTACGTGATGCGATCGGAGCACCACGCGGACCCGGTATACAAGCGCTACGACCAGGCATGGGCGGACCAGTTCGAGTACGTCTTCAAGCGGATGCGGCTCCCGGGGGATGCCTGGGCAGCGGCGCGGCAGTTCAAGGTGGCTCTGGCGGGCGCTTCGGCGTTCCCGGACGCGCAGCCGGCGATCGAGGCGCTAGGGCCATACTTTCGGTTGGCTCTGCTCTCGAATGCGGACGACGACTTCCTGACGGAATGCCTCGCGCGCAACGGCCTGCACTTCGACACCGTTGTGACTTCGGAGCGGGCGGAGGCGATTAAGCCGAACCCGGCGATCTTCCAGTACCTGGCTCGCGAACTCAAAGTTCCGAATACGAACATCCTCTACGTCGGGGACAACCCCATCCCCGATGTTCTCGGTCCCGTTCGCGCGGGAATGAAGTGCGCTTGGGTCAACCGGAACGGGATGCGGAAACCACGCAACGTCCCGCATCCGGATGTCCGGGTGCGGTCGCTCCAGGAGCTGGTGGGGCTGCTGGTCTCCGATTGATGACAGACGGGCTGAGGAAGACCGAGCGCTCCCGAGATCTGTTCGCGCAGGCCCAGCAGGTGATGCCCGGCGGCGTTTCCAGCCCGGTGCGGGCCTATCGCGCGGTCGAAATCGAGCCGCCCATCATCTCCTTCGGGAGCGGCGCCCGCGTGGTCGATGTCGACGGCAACCAATACGTCGATTACGTCTGCGCTTATGGGCCGCTGATCCTCGGCCACGCTTATCCAGCGGTGTCCGAGGTGCTCGCGGTGGCGGCCTCTCGCGGGACCGCGTACGGGGCGACCAGCGAGCTCGAGATCGAGCTTGCGCGAACCATCGAGGAAGCCTTCCCGTCGATTGAGCTGTTGCGCTTCGTGAACTCCGGGACGGAGGCTACGATGTCTGCCCTCCGGCTCGCGCGCGCGTACACGGGCCGGAGCAAGGTCCTGAAATTCGAAGGCGGCTACCACGGCCACGCCGATGGCCTGCTGGTACAGGCCGGCTCGGGGCAGGCAACGCTAAGCCTGCCGGACAGCCCGGGCGTCCCGGCATCGTTCGCTGCCGAGACGCTGGTCGCCGCCTACAATGATTCGTCGGCGGTAGAGGCGCTTTTCGAGAGCTGCGGCGAACAGTTCGCAGCCGTAATCGTCGAGCCGGTCGCGGGCAACATGGGCGTTGTGCTCGCGTCGCCCGGCTTCCTCGAGCGGCTGCGCGAATTGACTTCGCAGTACAGCGCTCTCCTCATCTTCGACGAGGTGATCACCGGATTCAGGCTCTGTTACGGGGGGGCGCAGACACTTCTGGGAATCGAGCCTGACCTCACCTGTCTTGGTAAGATCATCGGCGGGGGGCTTCCGGTCGGGGCATACGGTGGAAGACGCGAGATCATGGAGATGGTGGCGCCGCTAGGGCCCGTCTACCAGGCGGGCACGCTCTCTGGAAACCCGCTCGCCATGGCCGCCGGGATCGTAACTCTAAAGGCGCTGGAGGAGCGCTCGGTATATGAGCAGATCGAGGTGAAGTCGATCTATCTCGAGGATGGGCTGCGGCGCGCAGCGGCGGAGGCGGAGGTCCCCGTACGGACCAGTCGCGCCGCCTCCATGCTCACAATGTTCTTCACGACCGCCGGCGTAACCGACTTCGTGACGGCCAAACAGTCCGACACGGGACGGTACGCTGCGTATTTCCGGTCGATGCTCGATCACGGCATCTTTCTCGCGCCATCCCAGTACGAGGCGATGTTCGTGTCGGCGGCGCACTCGGATGAGGACATTGCGGCGACAATCGACGCGGCACGCGACGCGCTGCTCTCGCTGGACTAACCTAGTTTGCTGGCTCGGGAGGTTTGGCCGTTTGTCCGCCCTCGCTTGTCCGTTCGTCCCCCCGGTCGTATACTACTGACCGCACTACGCGCCCCATTTGTTTAGTTGAGTAAGTAGGTAATCGCTATGAAGGTTTCCGCCCTGCAGGACAACTTCGCCAAAGGCCTTTCAGTCGTGGGCCGCGCAGTACCGGCACGCAGCACGCTTCCGCAGGCTTCACACGTGAAGATCGAGACGGACGAAGGACGCTTGAAGCTCGTCGCCACGGACTTGATGATCGCTACCACTTGCTGGATCGGAGCGCAGGTCGAAGAAGACGGAGCGGTCACCGTCCCAGCCCGTCTGCTCACCGATTTCGTGACCTCCTTGCCGAACGACCGCATCGAGCTGAATGTCCCTGCGCGCGGACGGCAGCTCCACATTCGATGCGCCCGTAATGAGGCGACGATGGCAGGGATGGACGCGGCCGATTTTCCGCCGGTGCCGCCCGTGGCGGACGGGCTCTCGCTGACTCTCGAACCGAAGACCCTGCGCAAGGCGATCTCCCAGGTGCAGTTCGCGGCGGCCGCTGACGATACCCGCCCCGTCCTCACCGGCGTTCATACGCTTGCCGAAGGCCGCGAACTAACCCTCGCCGCCGCCGACGGCTTCCGGCTTGCCGTGCATACGCTTCAGCTCAAACAAGACGTGCCCGAAAAAGTGGAGGTGATCATTCCCGCGCGCGCGTTGCGGGAGATCGAGCGCCTCATCACCGACGAAAGCGAAGAGGTGGAGATGGCGATCAACGGCGCGCGCTCGCAGGTGATGTTCAAGCTCCCGAACGTGGAGGTTGTGGCGACGCTGATACAGGGGACATTCCCCAATTACGGCCAGCTCATCCCGCAGTCATATACGACCAGGACCACCATCGACATGCACCAGTTCCTCCAGGAGACGCGCATCGCGGCGATCTTCGCGCGTGACGGCGCTGGTATCGTGCGCGTCCAGCTCGATCCCGGCGAAGGCACGAACGCGGGTAAGATGACTGTCTCCGCGCGGGCGGAGGAAATCGGAGAGCACCGGGGCGACATTGATGTGAAGATCGAGGGCGAGGCTTCGAAGATCGCCTTTAACAGCCGTTACCTGCAAGACGTCCTCCAGGCCCTCGACGACGTGAGCGAGGTCGCGCTCGAGACGACGAGTCCGTCAAGCCCGGGCGTCATTCGCCCCATCGGCAACGACCGTTACGTCCACGTTGTCATGCCGATGTTCGTCCAGTGGTGACCACGGGACAGCATCCGAACGCAGAACTCGTTCGCCGCTTTCATGACGCACAGCAGCGCGGCGATGCGGGCACACTCATGGAAATGCTTGCCGACAACGTGGTATGGCATGTGCCGGGCCGGAACCTCCTCTCGCGCGATTACATCGGCAAAGCGGAAGTTGCCGCGTTTTGGTTGAGGGCGCGTGAACTGTCCGGCGGAACCGTACGTACAGAGTTGATCGACGTCCTTGGTGGAGAGGCGTTTGGCGTAGCCCTTGTGCGCGTCTTCGCCGAGCGAGAAGGTAAGAGCCTTGGCGGCCAATTCCAGGCCTTCACGTATCGCATCAAGGGCGAGAAGATCGCGGAGTTCTGGTTCATGGTCGAAGACCGTTATGGCGTTGACGCCTTTTGGTCTTGACGCCGGGAGTCTATGGGCGGATGAGGAGGTCAACGATCTAGGCGTTCCTACGTTAGGTTTATGACCCAAGAACACGTTGAAGAAAGCGCAGCGCTCCCGTTTCCCCTCCAGGACGGCGAGCATGTGATTTTGCTCTGCCGCCGGCACTGGTGGTTCCTCTGGCCGCGCACCATCCTGTGGTTTATCTTCGCGCTCGCACCGGTTTTCGTTGCCGCATGGCTGCTGTCCGAGATCGGCGTGCTCGATGATCTCGGCCTAATCTTCTGGGGGCTCGTGTTGATCTGGCTTATCGTCTGGGCGGTGCGCCTGTTCCTCAACTGGTATCGCTATCAGAATGACATCTGGGTGATTACTAACCAGAGAATCGTTGATAGCTTCAAGCCGCATCCCTTTTCGCTACGTGTTGGTACTGCGGATCTCGTCAACGTCCAGGATATGTCGATCGAGAAGAGCGGCATCATTGCAACGCTACTCGATTTCGGCGATGTCGTTTGTCAGACGGCGGGGACCGGCCAGCAGTTTCGCATAGCGGGCGTTCCTGACCCTAGGGCCGTTCAGTTGCTCGTGGACAAGGAACGCGACCGCGAGCGGACGCGCGAGCGATAAGCTACGCCGGCAGCCTACAGGTTGATCCGACCGCATGGTTTAGTACGAGTAGAATGTAGGCGGAGATACTATGGCGGTCGACGCCTCGCTGGACGCTCGCATCAGGGAGTGGGAGGAACGGCTTGCCGCTAGTGCTAACAGCCACCCGCCGTTCACTCTCACTCCGGCTTGGTGGCAGGAACGGCTCCTGCATTGGGCGACCAATGACCCCGACTTTCGCGTAAAGCTGCTGCGCTTTGTAGACGTCCTCCCGACGCTGCGCTCAGCGCGCTCGATTGCCGACCACGTACGGCAATACTTCCGCGATTCCGCGCCGGGTATTTTCCACACGGCGTCCGGGTTGGCTTCGCAGCCGGTGTTTCGTCCCGTGCTATCGCGGGTTGTCCGGCGCGGCGTGTTCTCGATGGCGCAGCGCTTCATCGCGGGAGAGTCGCCGGAGGCGGCGGTGCCGGCGCTCCGGGAGCTGGCTCGCGATGGCGCTGCCTGCACCGTGGATCTTCTCGGCGAAGAGACGCGCTCGGATGTAGAGGCAGACGCCTACCTTGGCCGGTACTCGGAATTGCTCGAGACCTTGTCGGCCAACGCGGAGGCTATCTCGCCGCACGGCGGGCAGTGGTCCAGCGTACCCGCCGTCAACATCTCAATCAAGCTCTCGGCGCTCTGCGCACATCTCGAACCGGCCG
>Ga0209056_10002020_pt1 | contig 22113 bp, 23 predicted proteins | sample GraSoiAngelo_114_FD_185876 | JGI IMG/M metagenome (GOLD analysis project Ga0209056, IMG submission 185876) | Grasslands soil microbial communities from the Angelo Coastal Reserve, California, USA - 14_0903_13_40cm (SPAdes) (version 2) | ecosystem: Environmental > Terrestrial > Soil > Grasslands...
CGCCCGCGCGTGCTTTTTCGCTATCGGCAAACGTGATCGCGGGGAGATTTTTCTCTTCGATTTTTAACAGCGCCACGTCTGTGCCCGGATCGGTGCCGACCTTTTTGGCCTTGTATTTGCGGAGCTCTGTGCCCAGCCCCACCATGATTTCTTCCGCGCCAGAAACGACGTGGTTGGCAGTGAGAATGTATCCGTCTGGACTGACAATCACGCCGGAGCCGAGGCCTTGCAGAGTTTGTTTGCCTTGTCTTTGGGGAAGTTGTCCACCAAAAAACTGGCGCAAGGTGTCGTCACCAAATGGAAACGCTGTCTGCCCGCGCGAAACCGTCTGCGTAGTAAACACTGTTACAACGCTCGGCGCGACCTTCTCAACAATCGGAGCGAACGTCGTGATAAGCCCCTGCTGCGACGGGCTGGGTTCCTGCGCTGCGGCTAAAAATGCGCCGACGTGTACGCAGACAATCGTCCCAATCAACAACAGCACGCGCGGCCGGAAAATTTCTCTTCGCATAAAACGTCTCTCTTTCAAAAGAGAATCGCGTGCACAACCGCACCCGGCCCTTTTTGTGAGAACGCGTCTCTCAGATAGGAAGTTTCTTGCGACGCTACCGTTATTTGCAGCCTGGTTATCGCTTGGGGAGCGCACGCGCCTCGCGTGCATGTTTCAGCGCCCTCGCCGAAACGCGATCGGCGGTCACGGCAATGGCGTGAAATCGCAGAAGCACGCACTCGCGATGGCGCGGTCGGTCGTCAGCACCCTCGCTATAGCCGACAACTGCTATTCAGAATTCACTAAGTACCATTCGCGATTTACCAACCCTGCTATTCCGCCTACGGCCGAGGCGGCGGCGTCGGTCGCGGTCGAGGTGTCGGAACAGGTCTCGGTGTAACGCTTGGAGTTCCGGTTGGTGTAGCCGTTGCTGTGGCAGTCCCAGTAGGCGTTGCTGTTGCAGTGGGCGTCGCACTTGGTGTTAGCGTTGCTGTCGGTGTAGCGGTCGGAGTCGGTGTGGGAGTTGGCGATGACTGACCACCATTTGTGGTCCGAAGAATCGTGCCGCTCTCGCCAACTGCTATGCCTGTTAAAGCGTTGCCGCCAAAGGAGACATCGTTAAGGTTTACAGAGGTCCCGCTTGTTTGGTTACTCCAAGTAACTCCGGAATCTGTCGTGTTCAGGATTCGGCCAGCCCAGCCAACGGCAAAGCCAATGTCTATTGTTGGAAAAATCAACGCCCTGCAGCGCCTCATTGTAGAGTGAGGTTGACCAATTCATTCGCCGTCAGTCGTCCTTGCAATGGCGCCTCGTCCATCGAAAAGAATTCCTGAAACGACGCCTGTGTTCTGATCGAAGAAAAGTGTGTCAGTGCAACCGCCTTCATTACCATCGAAATAGAAGCTCTGAAAAGTCCAATTGACTCCACCGTCAGTCGTGTTGCCGACCAAAGGTTGAAAGATCGAGTTTTGCCCGGCAACGAAGCCTATAGTTGCACTCAGCATATGAGAGCCTGGAAAGCCGCCGCCAAAAAATCCCGTTTGGCGGATCTGCCAGGAAGCGCCTGAGTCCGTCGAGTATAGGATGGTTTGCGAGTCGCCGCCGCAGATTCCATTTACCCCGCTAAAAGAGACTGATCTAAGGTTATCCTTGACACTGCTGCCAACGCTTTGCCAGACAGCTCCACCATCTGTCGTACGGAGAATCAGCCCCTGCTCGCCGACGGCAACTCCTTCGTTAGGATCAAAAAGATAAACAGTGTGCAAGGTTATGATTGTCCCCGATGTGAGTGGCCCCATGTCGCTCCGAGATCGGTGGTCTTTAGAATCGTGCCTGCATCTCCCACGATGAAACCCGTTCCTGAACCAAGAAGATACGAGCCGTTCAAGTTGTTAGTTGTCCCTGAGCTAACAGGGTACCATTGCCCAAACGCACTTAAACTGGCGTAGAAAACCAGTAACCAGGTAAGATGAACCCTCTTCCACCCAGGCATAACCTACTCCCATTTGTTAATACGCAATTCAGGAAACGAAGCACCTATTTTTTTTGGCGGCTGATTTCTTCCAGTAATTCAATCTGGATCTGCTGAATCTCGAATAGCCGGTTGTATTGGCGCCGCAGCAGGTGATCGATTTTCTCGTGCAAATGCCGAATCTCCAACTCCGCTTTCAAATTGACTTTGTAATCGTTTTCCGCCCGCAAACGGTCGCGCGCCTCCGCGCGGTTTTGGCTCATCATGATGATCGGCGCCTGCACCGCAGCCAGACAGGAGAGAATCAGATTGAGCAGAATGAATGGATAAGGATCAAACGCGTGCGTCACAAGGATAACGCCGTTGATGGCAATCCAGACGACCAGAACTGCGCCGAACGAAATGAGAAATTTCCAACTCCCGCCGAACTCCGCGATGTGGTCGGAAAGTCGCTCGCCGAAAGTGAGTTTCCTCTCGAACTGTTTGCTGATGTCGCTGGAAAGGATCTCGTGCTGCTCCAAACTCTCGATCACTTCCTGGTCGAGCGCGGAAAGTTCGCCAATCTCGTCTTCCAAAACTTCTTTGATGTAATCCTTGCGGAATTCCCCCAGGTCAGCGAGGCAGATGAACCCTTTGCTGTCCACGTCTGGCAATTTCTTCTTGATGAACTCGAAAAGCGACGGCCGGATTAAGTCCGCGATCATTCCGCTGTTCGGTGACTTCGGTTTTTTGCAAACCTGACAGATCACTGGCGTGGCTACGGTTTTGCTCATGGAGATTTCGCCGCTGAATTAAACTGCTTCTGCGCGGCTTGTCGATTCCATCTTGCATCCACGATTGCAGCATCGGATCCGCGCTCGCAAACTGCCGGCTAAAAGGGAGCCACCGGCTTGCCCCTCACCTCAATCCTCTCCCCGCAGACGGGGCGAGGCGGGAGAAGCGCGGCGAGAATCCTTCTTTCTCTGCCACTCGCCATAACAACGCTTGCGCACTTTATATGGCACCACGCCCTCCTTACGGGGCGAGCATGCGCATGAAGCTCGCCTCTCCTTGGGATCGCGACCGGGCGGAGCGTTGAGAGGACTAAGGTGAGGGATTGGACGATTGCGATTGTCAATCCTAAGCTCCAGCGATGGAAGAAGCGGAAGTCCCTCTCGAGCATTTGCAGGAGCAGGTCCATCACAGCGCCGAACACAGTCGTGAAAGGTGGATTTCATGGGTGGCCCTTAGCACCGCGATTCTCGCCGTGCTCGCCGCGATCGCGGGACTGCTCTCCGGGCGATACGTGAACGAGGCGATGATGAACCAAATCGAAGCGTCCGATCAATGGAGTTATTACCAGGCGAAAAGCATCAAGGCTGCCGTGCTCGATGCAAAAACGTCGCTCGGCGGCGCGCCTGATGAATCCGACCAATCAAAGCGCGATCGGTACGAGAAAGAACAGGAAAAAATAAAATCGGAAGCCGAACAGAAAGAGGCCGCGGCGAAATCAAACTTTCACAAGCACGAAGTGTTCGCAGGCGGTGTGACCATGTTCCAAATCGCGATTGCGATTGCTGCAATCTCGGCACTTACACGAAGACGTCCGTTCTGGATCGTAAGCTTACTTTTTGGCGCAGCCGGCTGCGCCTTTCTCATCCTCGCAGCGATCACAAGGTAGGGGCGATTGACCCATTCGACTTCGCTCAGGGCAAGCTCTCAATCGCCCGCGCAACCGTTCCTTCGAGCTACCCATCTAGCATCCGGAAGCGTCCGAAAACCCGCGCTCGCCGAGCCAGGGGAAATGACGTCGCCTGCGTGCAACGCGTTTGAGACCGAACGGCTCGATTGCTTTGGCTCGAATGTGCGCGATGGCTTCGTCTACGGAATCGGTCGCGTAGATCAGGCTCAGATCGGAGGCGCTGATTGTTCCGTGCTGCGCCATCTTATCGATAAAACCGATCAGTTCTTTCCAATAATCGGTGCCCATGATCACGATCGGAAAATTTTTGATCTTCGCGGTTTGAATCAGCGTGAGCGCTTCGAATAACTCGTCGAGCGTGCCTGCCCCTCCGGGCATGACAACGAACGCGTAGGAATATTTCACGAGGAGCGCTTTGCGAACGAAGAAGTAATGTAGTCGAACGCAACGATCGAGATAGGCGTTTGCCGGTTGCTTTGACGGCAGCTCAATGGTGCAGCCAACCGAGCGGCCACCGACGTCTTTCGCGCCGCAGTTCGCCGCTTCCATGATGCCCGGCCCGCCGCCGGTCATGACGGTGAACCCGAGCCGCGCGATGGCCGCGCCCATCTTCCGCGCGAGTTCGTAATGTGGATCGTTGCGCTGAATCCGGGCTGAGCCAAATACGGTTACACATGGACCGACGAAATGGAGTGTGCGAAAGCCGCGCAGGAAATCGCGCATCACTCTTAAGAGGGTGAAAAATTCGGCTAACCGTGAACGCGGCCCTTCCAGGAAAATTTCATCCGCGCATTCCGGAGGTGCCGTTAAGGTCGAACGCGCTGCGGCGAGCGGATCGCTGGCGGAATCGTCCTTGTTCTGCACAACCTCTCACCTCCCGCCTACGATCGGCTCCGGCGCGGCGAGTACTACTCTCCCATCGCCAGGGGAGAGGCGGATCGCGCCTTGGTACATGTGAATGGTCATTGGAAGATAGGCGAATTCGCGAAACCAGGTAAACGAGGTTTACGGATCGCAACGTCCACAAGCAAGTTTTGATTAACCCAGCGCACCAGTCGGGGCAAAGCTAGACACGAGATTCTCGCGGTGCTGCGGAGTCGCGACCAGAAACAACGTTACTCGCGATTCGACGAGCTCTTTTTAGCCAGCGTCGCGCCCACGCGTACTCCGTTGCAAGGATGGCGAGCCCTACCGGAATAACTACGAACGCCGGCCCCGGCAAAACGAGCAGGGCGATGCCGATCAGCAGCACGGTTGCTCCCACCACGGAGACGATCACACGCTTGACAACCTTAATGTTTTCAACATGCAAACCGCTGAAGAGGCGTTTCATCCAACGTGGAAGAGTGGTCGGCCGTTTCATTGACAGAGTGCGGTGCCATCACATCGTCCGTCGCAACTAAATTGGATTCGCCGTCAATCAATCGCGGCACGCAAACGATCGAGAAATGGAATCTGTGTCGGCTTTATTTTTTGGCGCGCGACCGCTTCGGTGAAAAATTCGGCGCGATCAACTTCTGGAAATTGTTTGCGTTTGCCGGAGCGCGGTGGCCATTCCATCTCGAACAAATTTGATCTGCATTCGAATGATTCTGGCAAATCGCCTTTGAACGCCCAGCCGTGCACGGTTTTGCCGCCTTTTTGGATAATGGAACCGAGCTCAATGTAGTCGCGAACGTTTTTGGGTCGGAATCCGACCTCTTCTTCAAATTCAATCTGCGCCCGGGTTAGCAAATCTTCTCCCGGAGCCGCCTCGCCCTTTGGGATTGTCCATGCGCCGTCGTCTTTGTGGACGTGGAAGGGTCCGCCAGGATGCGCCAGCAGAACTTCCAGTTCGTTGTTCCTGCGCCGGAACATGAGCAGACCGGCGCTGATTCGACTGCGCGGAGATTTAGGTTTTTTAGGCATGCCATCATTTTGCGCCGGTGACGCGCTGGATCGGCTTCGTGAGCGGCGCGTTTTCTTTTTTGCCGCCCCAGACATGAAAAGTGTATGTGAAAACGATATAACCAAACAGATCGTGGTTCGGACCATTGTTGACGTAGAGCGCGGGATTGAACTGGAAGTCTGGTGTGACGTTGCATGTGAAACCGATTGTCGAAGAGTTTTCGGAGCCGCTTTGGAAATCGACCTGCACACGCCACCTCTCATTGAAGTCGTAGGCATAACCGAGGATTGCTTCGTTTTTGTAGCCTGCATGAATGGCTCCGGCGATGAGCTTGTGATGCTCGGTGTAATAGCCAGCTTCGATGTATGGTTGCGGATCGACATTCATGTGCGGCGACCAATTCACGAACCCAACGGAAAGAAGAAAAGGCTCCTTCGTTAACAATCCGATCTCCGTCCCGAAAATCCATTCGTCCGGTTGAAATCCGCGAAACACCGCCACCTCAGCCCATCTCGTCAAGCCCATCTCGGCTTGCAATTGATATGGGTTCGCAATCCGCTTGTCTTGAATTTGCAGACTCAAAGAGAGATCTCCCACCGGCTGCAAATCCGGCGTCACGATTTGGCTCAAACCTTTCGTTGTAGCGAAAGACGAGGAGCCGCTCAAAAGAAGAACGATCATTACCACCACGATCGTCATCAAGCTTATCGCCTCTTTGCTTACCGCCCGTTGATACAAAGCGTTGAACATATTTCCGCGAGTAAAACGGTTGCTCTCGAATTTGTCGATTCCGTGTTGAAGGCGAAGCCCTCACGTGATGCAGGCAATCGTGCCTGCAAGTACCGACGCAGACAGGATTGTCCGCGTCACACTGAATCGTGCACACGCGCAAAGCTTTCGGGGTTGAACGCGCGCCGCTCGATTTTAAGGTTGCTTTAATGCGCGTGCTCGCCATCGACGCTTCTCTTCGCAACAGCGGGGTTGCGGTTGTCGATGTAAATAATGGAAAACCCCGTTCTGTCTATTTCGGGACGATCCACAACGCGAGTTCGATGCGTTCCTCCGCCTGCCTGGTTGCGATCCGCGATCGACTTGTTGAACTCATTCGCGAACACGAACCGGATTGTTGCGCTCTGGAGTCGGTTATTTACGTGCAAAGTTATAAGACCGCGATCATCTTGGGAGCCGCGCGCGGTGCCGCCATTCTCGCGGCGGCCGAAAATGGATTGCCAGTATTTGAGTACTCACCGAGACGGATCAAACAATCCACGGTTGGCCGCGGCGCAGCCGGAAAAAATCAGGTCGCGTTTATGGTGCGCGCGCTTCTGGGTTTAACAGAAACGCCGGATGCCGACGCAGCGGATGCGCTGGCAATCGGGTTAACTCACTTGCGCGCGCAGGAGGTTGCGAGCTTAGGCCTCCCGGGAGCAACGCAAATATGAATGGAGGGGCGAACTCCTGTGAGCCCATGGCGCAGACGGTGTCGCGCAAAACGGAGCCGGCGTCGCAGGAGCTCCGCCCTCCGCTTCACGTGCGTTGGCTCGGGCGAATGGGCTTCGATAATGCTCTGGCTTTGCAGGAAGAAATTGTCGCGACAAAACGGGAAGATCGTTCCCATCCGGACGAACTGCTTTTGCTCGAGCACGAACCGGTTTACACAATCGGGCGCACTCCTGATCAATCCAGTTTGTTAGGCTCCGCGCATTTGCCACATCCACTTTTCGCGATCAATCGCGGCGGTCAGGCAACGTATCACGGACCCGGACAACTGATGGGTTATCCCATTATCGATCTGCGCAGGTGCGGTCAGGATTTGCACAGATATTTGCGGTGGCTAGAGCAGTTGCTCATTGAAATGCTGGCCCAATACGAGATTGCAGCGTCACAACGCGCATCGCTCACGGGAGTTTGGATCGACGATCGCAAGATCGCTTCGATTGGGGTGGGAGTGCGCCATTGGATCACCATGCACGGCTTTGCCTTGAACGTGTGCGGCGATCTTTCACCTTTTAATCAGATCGTTCCCTGCGGCATTGATAATGTCGCGATGACATCGATGGAAAAGGAAACAGGCCGGGCATTTTCAGTTGCCGGGGTTGCGACCGCGGTCGGGGCAACCGCATCTGAACGAATTTCCGATTTACGAATGGGTTAAGCATTGAGCGCCATAGGCGCGTGATATTTATAATTATGGCGGCATCCCCCAAATCAGCTCCGTTCGGAGCGGCAGGTCATAAATGCCGGAGCACGAATGACGAACGACGAAAGAAGCCCAAAACACCAATGACCAAGACGCAGCGTCACGATCCGCCTTGTCATTTGGCCATTCCTTCGAGCTTCGGCATTCGGATTTCGTCATTCTCTTGAACATGTCCCCCGAAAGCTTTCGGAGTTGGCTCAGGCTGAGCGAATAGGCTATATAGACATCCCGCTCCTATTGGAGCTGAACATGATTCCGCTGGAAGACAACGTCGGTGACATGATTGGAAAAGCGCAACGCGGCTTGCGCATCTCCGATACTGAACTGGCAGAAAGAGCGCGTGTCAGTTCGCAAAAAATCCGACATCTACGCGCGGGCGATTTCGATGAGCTGGCGCTTTTGCGCGTTGCGCCGGTGCTGGGCCTTGCCCCGCGAGCGCTTTGCGAACTCGCCAAGGGCGAATGGCATCCGCAAAAAATTGATCAAAGAGACGGCCTCGCGCAATTCAACACCCACTACCACGATATGGCAGTCAACGCGTATCTTGTCTGGGACCCGGCGAGTCGTGCCGCCGCGGCTTTTGATACTGGCGCCGATTCCGGCGAAATGGTCGGCTTTGCGAACCGCCAGAAACTCGATGTACAACTCATTCTCCTTACGCACGCTCACGCCGATCATGTCGCGGACCTGCCGCGTCTGCGTGAGGAAACCGGCGCAGATGTTTTTACACCAACTCGGGAACCAGTTCCTGGCGCGGAGCTCATTGACGAGGGAAAACGTTTTCGGCTTGGCAACTTGCAAATCGATACGCGACTCACCTGGGGTCATTCCCCAGGCGGAATGACGTATGTGGTGACCGGTCTCGCGCATCCGATTGCGATTGTCGGCGATTCACTTTTTGCCGGATCGATGGGCGGAGGAAATGTTTCCTACCACGATGCATTACGAAATAATCTCGAGAAAATCCTGACGTTGCCGGACGACACGATCATTTGTCCGGGACACGGCCCGATGACGACAGTCGGCGAAGAGAAAAAGCACAATCCGTTCTTTGCTGGCAAAGTTTAATGTTTGACCTTTGAGGTTTGATATTGCCGATAAGAGAACGGGGGCACAATTAGAGCAAAAACTTTTTGCGCGGTCATCCTGAACGAAGTGAAGGATCTCGCATAGGTCCGATTGATCACGTTACAGTAGCTTGTGCGCTTCAGCTTTCGAATGTGGGCTCCCTCGCTTCGCTCGGGATGACAAGGCTTCATGGTTAGGATTAGATTTGAGCTGATGAACATCGGTTTTGTTGGAGTCGGCCGTATGGGTGCGAACATGGCGCGCCATTTAAAAGATCGGCAGTTCCAGATTACGGCGGTTTACGATATAAACCGCGCAAAAGCTACATCTGTTGCCGCCGAACTTGGTTGCGCGGCTGCTCAGGATTTGTCGGAAGTCACGGCAGAATCGGACGTGATTTTCACGGTAGTGACTGATGACAACGCGGTGCGGCAAATCTTTACCGGAGCTGGTGACAACTTACTCGTTAATGCACGAGGCAAATTATTCATCAACTGCGAGACGATCTCGCCGGGGGTGGAGATCGATGTTGAGAAGCTGGCGTATCAAGCCGGCGCGAAAAGTCTCGAAGCATGCATGGCCTCGAGCATCACCCAGGCACGCGACGGTAAGCTCTATCTGATGTGCGGCGGAGATGAAGCGATATTCCGCAAAGCTGAACCGATTTTGAGGGAGCTCGGTTCAGTGGTGCGCTATATCGGCAAGTCTGGCGAAGCCGCCAAGGTAAAAGCGCTCGTCAACATGGTGATGAACATCAACACGGCTGGCCTGGCCGAGGGACTTGCGCTTGGCGCGGCACTGGGTCTCGATTTAACGATGTTGCGCAAAGTTTTTACGCAGACTGGCGCGAACTCGCGCGTACTCGAAACCGATGGCGAAGACATGCAGAATCGCGAACACACGTGCTATTTCTCTGCCGCGCATGCGGCGAAAGACAGCGGGATCGCTCTCGAGCTCGCGCGCAATCTAGGCCTCGATTTACCGCTGGCGCGCGCGACCAAGGAACAATACGACCGGATGGTCGCAGAAGGCTTGGGCGAGCTCGACAAATCCGGCATCGCCGAGCTCACCTTCAAAGATCGCCATAAACATTCCGGCAATCGCGCTTGATGCGTTCCGGCAATTCGACTCCGCAAATATCGGCAGCGTCAAATCGGTTAATAGTGCGCCCTCTGGTCCAGCCGAATCTAAATAGCAAAAAAGGCACACTTTCCCTCGAAACCTTTCAGTTCGAATTCGCCAAGCGCACGCACTGGAACCAGTTCTCTGAGCTTTGTATGCGCCGCTTCGCTCAGTCCGCAAGGTTCGCCTAGCGAACCAGCGAGTTTTTCCAAGCGAAAGATCAAATTCACTTCGCCTCCCATCAAACTTTCCTCGCCCATCGACGCAACCCCGCCAATTGCAACCGCCCCGAAGTGAACAACGAAGCGAAATTCCGGCCATTCTTTTTGTTGCAATTCCTTGAGTGCGGAGATCACCGCCACGATCTCCTCCGGACTCGTACCAGCCTCCGGCCAATAGGCAAGAAAACCATCGCCGAGGTATTTGTTAATTATTCCGCGCTGATTCTCGAGGATCTCCTTGCACGTGAAAATCCACGCGCCGAGAAGAACATCCAGGTCCTCGCTCTGCATCTGGCGGCTGAGTGGCGTAAAACCGCGAATATCCGCAACAAGAAGCCAGCACGGAATATTCTCGATTTCCCGCAGCGTTCGTTGCACCACGTCGCTTTTGTACTCTTCTGAAATGCCGAGTGGCTGCCGGAGCGTGAGAACCTGATCTCCGATTGTGATTTGGTCGCCGTCGCTTAGTCGGACAGGGTGATGAATGCGCCGTTTGTTCAAAAAAGTTCCGTTGCTGCTCCCAAAATCGATCAGCCAAAGTTCGCCGATATTTTGCAGGTGGATAAGCGCGTGCCGGCGCGACACTTTGGGAGAGTCCAGCACGATCGTGTTAGCGGCGGTCCGTCCGAGGGAACAACTGCCCTGGATCGGATGGCGTGTGCCATCGGCCGCTTCCAACCAGGCACCTTCCTCTGGGGGGGCGTTCACGCAGAAACATTCTATCAAGAAGTGATAGTGGACGCAAAGTCTCTAAATGACGAGGCATCCGTGGGTTTGGGATCAATCTCGAACAGGCGTTGTAGGGTAGCCCTTCTAGCTTTTAACTTCCTTCCTAGCTTGATGATGTATACTTGCTCAAAGTGAGTACGGAACGCGCAGGCGATGTCATAGGCGCGACGTCGCGTGAGTTTGTTGGCGGACAAAAAGTTTTTGGCCGTTACACGCTAATCAAGGTCCTCGGGCGAGGCGGAATGGGAATTGTCTGGCTGGCGCGCGATGAAGAGCTGGAGCGCGATGTCGCGCTGAAATTTCTTCCCGATCTGATGATTCACGATCGTGCCGTGTTTGATCAGCTCAGGCGCGAAACAAAACGCTGCCTCGAACTGACTCATCCGCACATCGTCCGGATTCATGACTTTGTGCATGACGAACGCTCCGGCTGCATTTCGATGGAGTACATCGACGGAGAAACGCTATCGAACTTGCGGGCCGAGAAAGAGCAGAGGGTCTTCGAGCCGGATGAGGTCGCTACCTGGATCAGTCAGCTTTGCGATGCGCTCGATTATGCGCACAACCACGCGAACGTCATCCATTGTGACTTGAAGCCCGCAAATCTGATGGTCAGTCAACGCGGCGACCTAAAGATAACGGACTTTGGTATAGCCCGCAGTCTCGGCGATTCATTGAGCCGGGTAACGCTGGAACGTGGCCGGAGCGGTACGCTAATTTACATGAGCCCGCAGCAACTAAATGGCGAGCGCTGCACGCATTTGGAGGACATCTATTCGTTAAGCGCGAGCATCTACGAATTGCTTACGAGCAAGCCGCCGTTCTATTCGGGCAACATCGATCGGCAGATTTGTGAGCGAGTTGCTCCGTCGATGACGGAGCGGCGCAAGGAATTGGACATCGAGCCGGCGCTCGTTCCACAAGTTTGGGAAGAAACGGTCGCAGCATCTCTGGCGAAAGATCCGTCGCGGCGTCCCCAATCGGCAGCCGAGGTTGCGCAGCGGCTGGGACTTACTCCAGCAAAGACAGGAACAAGAGTAGTCATTGGCAGGAGATCAAACAGGAAAGCGCTCCTTATCACGGGCATCGCGGCGCTCTGCGTTCTCTCGCTTGCAGGTTTGTACTTCGGAGTGTTGAAGCGGCAAGCCAAACCATTACCACTTGTGGCGGCAATTCCAGAAAAATCGATCGCAGTGCTCCCGTTCGAAAACTTGAGCACAGATCAGGAGAACGCTTTCTTCGCCGACGGTGTCCAGGACGAAATTCTTACGGACCTAGCGAAAGTCGCCGATTTAAAGGTAATTAGCCGGACGTCGGTAATGCAGTACAAAACGGGCGTGAAACGTAATCTAAGAGAGATCGCAAACGCGCTCGGGGTCGCACACGTCGTGGAAGGAAGCGTGCAACGCGCTGCCAATCGTGTGCGGGTTAGTGCGCAGTTGATAGACGCAAGAACCGACACTCATCTTTGGGCCGAACATTACGATCGCCCGCTTGGTGACGTGTTTGCGATTCAAAGTGAAATTGCGAAAGCGGTCGCTGATCAGCTTCAGGCTAAGCTGTCGCCAACGGAGAAAGCAGCGCTCGAGCAGCAGCCGACAGCGGATCTCGCTGCTTACGATCGGTACGTTCGTGCTAAGGCGCTGCTCGTGGCAACCTCTGATGCGCGCCAGGGGGAGTATCTTCACCAAGCTGTGCGATTACTGGAACAGGCCATCTCGCGTGATCCGGCTTTTTTGTTGGCCTATTGCAAGCTGGCATTCGCGCATCAAGAGCTCTATTACGCCGGATTTGATCACTCCGCGCGTCGGCTCGCGCTGGCGAATGAAGCGATGAAAAAAGCCTTGGAATTAGGACCCGATAGAGGGGAAGCCCATCTCGCGGCGGTTTGGGTCTACTATCACTGCTATTTCGACTACGACCGTGCCCGAGCTGAACTTTCCATCGCGCGCAGCGTGTTGCCCAATGACCCGGACGTCTTCGCCTTGGCCGGTTATATGGATCGACGCCAAGGGCGTTGGAAGGAGCATATCCAAAATCTGGAACGCGCGACGCAAGTCGATCCTCGGAATATAGACATCCTGCAAAGTTTGGCTCAAGGATACCAACTCCTGCGGCAATTTCCTGATATGGCTGCAGTGGTAGATCGGATCCTGACTGTCACTCCCGCTGATGCGCTAATGCGTGTCACAAGAGCCTCCGTGGATTTTGAATGGCATGCAGACACGAGCCGGATGCATGCTGTTATTCATGATGTTATCGCCGAAGATCCGAATGCAGGAGCCGCTTTCGCGCAGGACTGGCTCCTCCACGCCATTTGTGAGCGCAACTCGGCCGAAATTCAGTCGGCTCTGACTTTTATTCCTCGCGAGGGAACGACTTCGGTGACGGTGAGAATATGCCGTCCGTTCTATCAAGGGTTGGCCGCGCGTGCCCTCAACGACACGATCAGTGCGAAGAGCTCGTTCCTTGCCGCGCGTGCCGAGATGGAGAAAATCGTTGAGGAAGAGCCAGATTATCCTCAAGCACTGTCTGTTTTGGGGATGACTGATGCGGCGCTTGGCCTCAAGGAGGACGCCCTCCGTGAAGCCCAGCGGGCGGTCGAACTGCTTCCACGCGAAAAGGACCCATTGACCTACGCTGAACTAATAAAAAACCTCGCGGTAGTCTATGCTTGGACTGGCGAGAAAGAGCCTGCGCTGAAAGAGTTAAAGGCACTTTTGCAAATCCCAGCTCCAATTAGTTATGGACAACTGCGATTGCACCCATACTGGGATCCTTTGCGCGGCGACCCGCGCTTTGACAAACTTGTCGCGGAGTCAACAAAACCTGTCGCGATCAAATAACGGGTATTGTTTCTGAGGCCTTCGTTGGCGGGCTCTACCCGCACTCGCGCAGAACCCCGCGTCTCAACAGATCGTCGATGGCCCTGCTCGTCGCCGGCCCATCGGCCGCTGGGAATTTTCCCAAGATCCATCTCTTTGGCCGTGGCGTTGTAAGTAGATCAAGTATTTCCGCTACATTATCGCCAATTCGTAAAGTCCTGGATTCATAGGTAGTCTGCCTACGGTGGACAACAAAGCTATGCGTTTTGGATCGTGTGGATATTGAATGCCACGATCCCATTCCGTCGTTGATTTGGTCAAGTGCGCGCGGAATGTCAAAAGTGCGTCGAAAAAACGTCGCTTCATCGGCCAGGCACATGATCCTTTCGGTTCCGTTTGTTTCGTTCTGAAAATTCGGCTTGGTTTCAGGCTGCAGTGCGCGCAAGTGCGCGAAGGCAAACTCGACCAACTGCCCAACGAGTCTCTGGCCAGCTCTCTTCTCATTGATCAAGGAAAGCAGTTCTCTAAACACCTTTTGGTAAGTGATACTCTGTCTCTCGCAACGCGACAAAATCGTAAAAACCAGCGTTGAGAATGTGGTCTCAAGATATTCCATCACGACTCGCAGCAATGGCCCCCCGAGTGCACACAGAGATGGGAATATACTTGTTACACCAACAATAGTTTTCCGCGGTAGCTTGGTGTCATAAAAGTGATGATTCATAAAGATATCAGGGTTGCCACGGAGCATCGCCGACTCATCCGCGGCGAGGGTTGGAAAATTGAAGTCACTAATGTGTCCGTCGTACAAGAGCCGACTTTTGTTTTCTTCATAAAGCGCGGTCCCCGGCTCCGGCGTGAGCAGATGTAGTTGCAGACAGGTTGTCGTTGGAGAAATTCGGTGACAACGATCCAAACAATCCAGGGTGGCTTCCAAGTCTGAAAACGTCTCGTCAGGGAATCCTGTAATAAATGAAGTCGTTACATCGATTCCGACCTCTTTCGCATTTGTCAGGGTTGGGGCAAGTAAGCTGATATCCAGCCGCTTCTTCACCAATTCCTGAAGGTTCGAAGATCCTGTCTCCACTCCAAAGTAGATGCCACGGCAGCCGGAGCGCGCCATCTCGCGAAGTAATTCTGAATCAACGCAATCGATGCGAGCCGAGCAGGTCCACGAGAAGCTGCAGGACCTTACTTCCTCGCAAAACTCGAGCACCTTTCGACGATTGACGGTAAAAAGGTCATGTTGCAGCGAAAAATCAGTGATGTTGTAGGTGTTATTGAGGGACTTGAGCTCGCTAACAAGTTTTTCAGCCGCCTTCACCCTGTATTTTCTGCCAAAGAAGGTAGCGGTAGAGCAAAAAGTACAGTGAAAAGGACATCCACGTCCTGCCTCCACTCGCATCGAACCCAGCCCGAGTTCGCTTATGGGATAAGCGTGAAAGGCTGCCATCCGGAGCCGATCGACGTCCATTACCCCGGCGTCCATAGTTGAACGACAGACGCGGGGTCCATCCCGATAACTAATCCCCGGTATCGCTGATAGCTCGTCCTTAGAGTCAAGTGCATCCAGAAGGGGAACAATTGTCTCCTCCGCCTCCCCGCGAACAAGCACATCGAAATCAGCAAATTTAGTCATGATTGGCGACTCGAGCACAGTTGGATGTGGGCCGCCCAACAAAATAAGCGTTTCGGGTCTGCGCTGTTTTAAGCGTCGCGCGATTTTCACAACAGCGATGAAGTTGCAACCGAGAGCGGTCAGCCCGACAGCGGCCGGCTCAGTTTGAAGCAATTGTTCAGCGACATCATCATAGATCGAGCTATCGAGCACCAGGTGTCCTCTTTGCAACTGCAGCATTGGGTCGTAGAGAAGCGGCACATGTCGAGACTCCTCAATTTCCGCAATCAGCGAGATCAACCCAAGGTGAGGATAGAGATTGTCGTCAGCGGGTAATCCGCTGCTCTCTAAAAGAAAGTTTTGCACGAACACGATCTTCATGAATTAGAAGAATCTCGTTCGCGATATTTTTCGAGCAATTCTGGCGTCGCAAATGACCGTTATTCCCCTGGTGGTGGCGGCGGCGGTGGCGACGGCGGCGACGGCGGGGTCGGGGTCGGGGTCGGGGTGTGAATCGGATGATTACTCACCCGCACGTTGGGAATACCTTTCACTTCCGTCCCCACGATTTCAAATTTCGTTCTGGAGCCTCTTCTTGATTTTTTTAGCGTGTCCATATCAGTGCAGGATTTTGATTTTCCTTGTGTTTGTCAAGCGCGTTTGTTTGCCGCGTCGGGGATGCGACTGGCACTGGAGATATATAGATCGACTCGGCCACTTACACAGCGACGATGCTCACAAACCCTGATTTATAGACGATTTCAGTCTTCGGGAATTCTTCCGAGATATTTGAGCGAGATCAAACTTGTATGGCTTCTATCGAATTCACACTAAACCAGATCGGTAGCGAGTATCGCTTTCCAGAAAGGACATTTGGGACTGCGTGTACAAACTTGCGATTACCAGGGAAGGCAACCAATAAACCGGGCTTCGGGGTGACAACTATATCGAGATCCGGAAAAACCAATTCACCTCCCTTGAAGTCGTCATTGAGATAAGCGAGCCCTGTGTAATCTCGTTGGGGAGTGCGATTAGGGACCCACCTCCCATGTTCTCTTCGCTCATTGTCCGCATGCGGAATATGCGAGTCCCCAGAAAACAAACACGCGATGAAGAACGATTCCACAAACAACTCCGAGGTACTAAGATAGACCTCGATCTTTTCTTTGCATCGCAGGATTACACCATACACCCAGCTAGCGGACTTGCTATCTACGCCCCGAAGCGTGTAGTAATCGAGAAGCGGTCGACAATTATAATCTCTACTACACGTTCCAGGACCCAGGGTAATAATACTATCAATCGCAACAATCCCCCCGGCGCCTAACGCTATCGTTCAAAGCCTTATGCCAAAGGAATCCTACGCATGGACGTACCGCGACGGGGATCAAAACAAGACAAGCGCGGTGCTCGGAGTCGCGCCCGTGGACTCGCCACAGAGCGCCGTCAAAGTGGCGATTGCGAGTAAGGCGAGAAAATGAAGCGTCCTGCCAAAAAACGCCGCAAAAGCGTCGATCAGATATTGCATGAAAGAGCAGTCGCGCTAGCTAACCGTGTGCGCGAAGACGATAGAAGACTTACCGACCTCGCCAAACAGCGCGCCCAAAGAATCGCGAAACGCCTACGTGGTCCAAATTAAGGACACTACCGTCTTGTGATCCGGGAGCATAACGCATCGACGTGGGCTTGGAGTTGAACTTACACACTGCACCGACTGACTAATGACGTGTCGATCTTGTGCTCGGTCAGCTTGCGGAGCCCGGGAAATGAGTTGACGGCGCAAGCAGTGCTAACAGCCGGTTGCACGCCGCGGTAACGACCCGCGACTTCGACTCGGTCAGACTAAATTTGCCGCGATAATGGCTCAGCCCACGCGGAAGCGGATGTCGCGAATTGTTTTGCCGCCGAAGCGTTGCTTCAATTTCCGGAGTATTTCGGACTTCGAAATTTGCTCGAGCTCGTAGTGAAGTGCGGGTTGGAGAACCCGAACATAGAGGACGCCTTCGCGCAAAGCGACCGGCGCCGAATGCGCGGCGATAAATTCGCCGACGATCTTGGACCAGGCGTCGATTACTTCTGTTTCGTGTAAGCGCTCGCGAAGTCCCAAACGCTGCATCAGCTTTGGAACTACCTCTGCTGGTGATTGCCACCGGTCGGCCTTCGTTTTCTTTTCGGGCAGGCCGCGCCATTCAGCAATCACAGCGGAGCGAAGGGAGGAAGCCATCGAGAAATTATTTAGCCACAGACGCCGCGCTGAGCAACGCCGAAGCATGGACACGGATAAAACAGAGATTTTCAGACGCAGCCTCCCGCTACGAACGGTAGTCCGCTTCAACCCTTCAACCCTTCAACGCTTTAACCTGAGCCGAAGGCTTAATATTTCCGGCGCATATGACTTGGCAGAATATTTAACTCGTCGCGGTATTTGGCCACGGTGCGCCGGGCGATAGGAATGCCACGTTCGCCGAGAATCTCGACCATCTCGTGATCGCTCAACGGCGCGCTGCCACTCTCGTGCTTCACAAGGTCGAGAATCGCTTCTTTCACGCTGATGTTGCTCAGCGATTCACCGGTCGCGGTTTGATAGCCGGAAGTGAAAAAGTATTTCATCTCGAACACGCCCTGTGGCGTGGCCATGTATTTGCCAGATACAGCGCGGCTCACCGTGGTCTCATGCACTCCCACGGCATCGGCAACTTCTCGCATTATCATAGGCTTCAGGTGCGACGGGCCGTGCTCAAGGAAATCGCGCTGTCGCGAAACGATCTGCTGCGCCATGTTGGAAATTGTTTGCTGGCGTTGATGGATCGAGCGGATCAGGAATTTGCCGCTCCGGATTTTGTCCCGGATGTAATCTTTAACTTCGCTACTCTGGCTATTGCCGGACGCGATGATGTCCTTGTAAAGATTACTGATCCGCAGATGCGGAATCTGCTCATTGTTCAAGCTGATCTGATATTCGCCATCCACTTTTTCCACGATCACGTCGGGCAGCACATAGTTTTGCGGCGCAGCAGCGAAAACCTGACCAGGGCGAGGGTTTAGCCGCGCGATGTTGTTAGCGGCTTTTTGCACGTCCTCAACGCTAATTCCCATCCTGCGCGCAATCTCCGGAAAACGTCGCCGGCCAAGATCTTCCATGTGCTCGGAGACGATCTTGTACTCGAGCGTGTTCTTCTTTTCCTGACGCTGCAGTTGAATGAGCAAACACTCGCGCAGATCGCGCGCGCCAACGCCCGCCGGATAAAAACTCTGGATCAGCGCCAGCATCTTCTCGAAATCTTCTTTCGGAATTCCCGAATTCAGCGCCATTTCCTCCGGTGTGCTTTGGAGAAATCCGTTGTCATCGATATTGCCAATGACTAACTCCGCAGCTTTGCGATCGCTGGCACTCAGCACGCTCTGATTCAATTGTCCGATCAAGTTTTGCTGAAGCGTGTCCTGTACGGGAATCGAATCGAAAAGGAACTGGCGCTTATCTTGCGCTTCTCTTGAATTGCGAGAGCCGTCGAAGCTATAGCTGGCCGACTGCGCCATGTAATCGCGCCATTCCTCATCCAAACTCGCGAGCTTTTGGAATTCGTTGTCGAAATTGTCCTCTGCGGAAGGTTCAGCTTCACCACGTTCATCGGCTCGGGACTGGTCCGGCAATTCCTCGAGCACCGGATTTGTTTCCATTTCCTGTTGGACGAGGTTGCGCAGCTCAAGCAACGGTGTTTGGAGGATGAGCAGGCTTTGCTGCAACTGCGGCGAGAGAACCTGCTGGAGCGCAAGACTCTGTGTCTGCTGCATTCCCTGCGCGGCCATACGCCGAGTTTACCGGCGTGGGCGGCAATGAGCAAGCACTTCAGGGAACGCGTTCTCCTGGACCAACGGAATCATGCGCAGGCGAAAACGATCTACAGCTTTCCATTCAGCATGATCCAATCGACCTCTCCATCGAACCCCACGATCTCTTCGAATAAATTGGGCCCCCGACCGTAGGGGATGGCGATGAGATCAGCGTAAAATCCTGGGCGAATCCGTCCAATCATTTTTTCCCGATGCAAGGCCGTCGCGGGATTCACCGTTACCATTTTCAAAATTTCATCCGGCGAAATCCCGGGCTCGCTGCGCTGAAACGCGCGCATCTCGGCGAACAAACTCAGGTTCTCGTTACTCGCGAGACTATCGGTACCCAGGCAAATGTTGAATCCCAGAGAGTGCGGCCGCTCAAAAGGGAATTGGCTGTGCTTGAAATGGTCGTGACTGCGCGGGCAATGCACGATGTGGAATTGTCCCTTGGCGTTTTCCAGCAGCTCGAAGTCGCTCTCCGTCAGTTCATTCAAATGGGCGACAATCCAATGTGATAGGGCGCGACGGTCAAGCGCGCCGAGGAACAGCTCCAGCGGCGTCTCATTTCCGCAGTCATTCATTGGCCGCCCAATGCTCTTCAGGAATTCGTAGAGTGGCCCCGAGGCGTCGCGAAACATCTCCATCTCCTCGCGGGACTCGGCCAAATGTGTGGTCAACAAAACATTCTCGCGTCGCGCAATTTCCTCGCAGCGCTCATACAGATTTTTTGACGCAGTGAACAACGCGTGCGGCGCCAGGCCCCACGTCGGCGCGGGCTTCAGCGATTCAATTGCAAGGTCAACAAGTTCGCTTGCCTGCTCTGGCGCGCGCACATCGATCAGCTCTGCAAACCACCACGTGCGGATCGGTGAAGCAATCTGCGGAACCAAATCCGGAAACGCAGTCAGGTTCGCGACGGTTGTAGTGCCAAATCTTGTTGCCTCCGCGAAACCTTCGTTGATCGATGAGAGATAATCTTTTGGCGAAAGCTTTGCTTTCTCTGCGTTGATTGCGCGGATCCAACCGGCAAAAGATTTTTGCGGCGGGATTTTGCCGCGCAAGCAGCTGTAATCCAGGTGGCAATGCGCGTTGATCAGCCCCGGCAACAGCGCTTGCTCGCCAAGATCGACAATCTGACCGGCGTTATCCTTTTTGATCTCATCAAATTTCCTGACATCGATGATTCGATTTTCGGAAACCACGACTGCGCCGTTGTCGATGGGCCGCCCATCCATCGTGACGACCGTCCGCGCACGAATGATCACTTCCGGCGCTCTCGTTGTTGCGTCGGCGTCTTTTGGAGTGCGCGGACATGTCCGCGCTTTTTAAAGCGGCGACATGTCGCCGCACTCCACAGCCGGAAATGCGTACGACTGATCATTCGCCTTTCACCACTTTCCGGCATTCCGCGATCAGCAGATTGCATGCTTCCTGGCAAAGCAGAGGCACTGTAACCGGAGTCGGCCTGTCCGCCGTAGCTTTAGCGTAGGCAGATGACTCCGGCCGGACGCTGGCTTGGTCCCATCCAGGATCAAATTTTTCCTCCGGCAATTTCGTGGACGAAACCGTCCCGCGCGTGTCGCGTTTCCACAGGATGGTTCGCAGGCAGCCGCCATCGGATCGGCAGAAGTCCGCCACGAGATCATCGATCTGCGAATCGGAAATTTTTGCCGCCACACGATACATTCCCGATTGTCGATCCAACGTCTCGCGCAAGGGCGTAGTTTGCAGTTTACCACTTTTCGAAGCAGCGAACACAGCGAGCCGACCGGGATAAAAATAATCCAGAGCGCGCCTCAGTTGTTCCAACGTGTCGAGCTCCAATTGCCAACCATGACGCAGGTTGGGCGCCGTCTTAAGGGGACGATAATTTCCCGCGTCATCGTATTTTGCGATTTCGATCGCGTCTTCTGCGCTCCGAAATATTTGCAACTGATCCAACATTTCGTCATCGCGATGCAGCAGGACGAAACGCCCGGTCGATGTTTTTTGAATAACGATTTGACCGAAATAAGACGACGCAGTCAGCACAGCCTCGAGACATCGCTCGATAGAATCTGGCATTGGTAACGCGCGACTGAGCTTGTCCCGAGCGAAGTCGAAGGAGGCGCGACGGCTAATGCAAACAGTGCGCGATCAAGCCGCCTGCGCGCTCCAGAAATTGTCGATCTTCATCGCCGAACGCATTCAACTGGTCACTCTCCACATCTAACATGCCGAGAACGTGCCGGTGCTCATTCCTCATGGGAACGACGATCTCCGAGCGAGTGGTATGAAACGTAGGCAGATAGCGCAGATCCTTGTGCACGTCGCCGACGATGATCGGCTTGCCAGACTCCAGCGCGGCACCGCATAGGCCTTGCGAAACAGGAAAGCGCGGATAGGTCGCTGGCTCGTCCCCCGTTTCTGCGAGAATCACGAACTCGTGCTTGATGATCTTGTAAACGCCGACCCAGCGATAATTGCGTGCGGCGCGAATCATCTCCACGAATTGCGTCATTCGTTTTCGGGTACACCCTCCAGCCAGCGCAAACGCCCCGATCTCCTGAAGCTTTTTGCAAGTGGTTTCCTTCATTCGCGGGGACGCAATCTCGCGCAAAACAAACCAAGCGCGAGCACGATTTCAACTTTTTGCATTCAACGCCTGCTCAAGGATGATGTCGGCAAAACCGGGATCGGTGCCGATAGATGGCGCATAGAACAGCGAACGATTATCGATGTGATAGGGATCGCGGCGAAAGATCTCTTTCAAGGAGGGACGGCTTCCGAGCCGTCCATCGGGTCGTCTTCGACGGCTCGGAAGCCGCCGTTCCTTGATCCCAAGCAAAAGCGGAATGTCTTCATAACTGTGCAATCCGTCAGAAATAAAGAACGGGACCACGACTACGTGGCGAGTTTTCGTCAATTTCCGCCAATCGGACACCAGCGGCGGCTCTTCCATGTACATGTTCAGCACGGTCGCGTAT
>Ga0209056_10002025_pt1 | contig 22088 bp, 20 predicted proteins | sample GraSoiAngelo_114_FD_185876 | JGI IMG/M metagenome (GOLD analysis project Ga0209056, IMG submission 185876) | Grasslands soil microbial communities from the Angelo Coastal Reserve, California, USA - 14_0903_13_40cm (SPAdes) (version 2) | ecosystem: Environmental > Terrestrial > Soil > Grasslands...
GCTGCCGTTCTTACCGTGGACACCACGTTTCTGGTTTTCTTTTTTGTTTTTCTGCTGTTTGGCGTCGCCGCCTTTGTCGGCATGGAATTGCGCCGCGGAGCCGTGGGTGCGGTTACGCCCTCTCCGAACTTGCAGCCGGAGCGCGACCGCCGCCTGACTCGCGCGCTGAGTTTTGCCGCCCTCACCGTGGCGTTGGGGGCGATGGTCTTCGGCAGCGCGCTTTTTTTCTTTTTCCCGCGTTTCAATGCCGGTTACCTCGGGAACGCCAGCTTCAGTCCTTCGCTAATGACGGGTTTCAGCGAAAATGTGGAGCTCGGGCAAATCGGCGAGATCAAAAAGAATTCAGCGGTGGTCATGCGCGTGCAAACCGGCAGACCTCTCGGTTACGATCGGCTGCGGTGGAGAGGCATCGCGCTTACTACCTTTGACGGCAAACGGTGGACTTCTCCCGAGCGTGGTGCGCAAACCTTGTCGCCCAGCCTGGACGGATGGATCTACGTGGCGGACCCGGCGCAAAAAACGGATGCGCTGGGGCCGGGAATTCTCTACACGGTTTATCTGGAACCCATCGCCACCGATGCGATTTTTGTTCCCGGCAAGGCCATTTCTCTCAAAGGAAATTTCACCGGTGAAGGCGGGAATTCGTTTTCGGCGATGCGGCGTACCTACATTTTTCGCGATTCGACCGGCACGTTGCTGAATCCGTTTCACAATTACAGCGCTCTCCGGTATGGAGGATTTTCGCGTTTCCCGCCGCTCAACGCGGCAAAGCTACGTGCGGCGCTTGCGGATTATTCGCAGGAGATCGCCGAAACCTACCTCCAGCTCCCTCCGCGGCTTGACCCGCGAATCCCGGAGCTTGCGCGGGAAATTGCCAAGAACGCGAAGACGCCTTTCGACATCGCGCTGGTAATGGAGAGCTACCTACGCGATCGTTTCGCGTACACGCTGAATCTCACCGGGAAACCGGGCGACGATCCGCTGGCGCATTTTCTTTTCGAAACGCGCGCCGGCCATTGCGAATATTTTGCTTCCGCGATGACCGTCATGCTGCGCACGCTGGGCATTCCCGCGCGCGAGGTGAACGGGTTCCTGCCGGGCGAATACAACGACCTGGGCGGCGACTACATCGTTCGTGCAAGCGACGCGCATAGCTGGGTGGAAGTCTATTTCCCCGGGAACGAATGGCAGGTATTCGATCCCACGCCGGCGGCGCCGGAGAACTCAGGAAATTTCCTGACGCGCCTCGGGCAATACGCGGACTGGCTGCAAATCACATGGAGTGAATGGGTGATCGGCTACGACTTTGCCCACCAGCTGGTCCTGGCACAGAACCTTCAGCGCACTTCAAAAAGTTGGAGCGAAACGGCGCGCGACTGGTTCCGGGCGAAGCAACAAGCCAGTAGAAAGTGGATGCAGTCCTGGCAATTTCAGCATGGCGCAATCGGTTTCCTGCTGCCGGTGTTTCTCGTGGCGCTCCTTGTGGCGCTGCGATTCAATCTGTTCGCGGAACTGATCCGCCGGGTGCGTTTGTTCCTGCAGTTACGAAGCGCGAGATCGGCGCAAAGCAATCCACAGCTTGCGTCGCGCCTGTACAGCGAACTGCTGCGAATCCTGGCGCGGCGCGGTCTGCTGCGAGTGGAATCACAAACGCCGTTCGAGTTTGCCGCGGCAGTGAATTCGCCGAATCTCGCTTCCCCGGTCCTGGAATTCACGCAGATTTACGCTCATGCCCGCTTCGGCGGCGCGCCCTGCGACATCACTCGCCTCCGCCAATTGCTCGATCAGATTCGTTTCGCTTTGCGCGCGCGCTGACGCGCACCACAGTGTACCGAATGACTCACTCACTACGCTTGGGGTAATATGTCTGCTAGTAGAGGTTCATATGAAACGGGCCATTGCCGTCCGCTTTCTTATCTTTCCGCTACTTGCGTTAGCCACTCGAGCGGGACCACAAGCCACTCACTCGACGCAAGCTGCCTCAGCGTCCATCGCTCAAAACCCAAAATGGACCGAAGCCGATAGGAAAGCACTTCTCGCCAAGTCAGAGCGTGGAGACACGGGGTCGCAGTTTTGGCTCGGCGCTGCGTATGAACAAGGCTGGTTTGGAAAGACCGACTTTCAAGAAGCAGTGAAGTGGTTCAGAAGGGCTGCGGCACGCGGTAATGCCGACGCGCAAAACAGCTTGGGACAAATGTATGAGTATGGGGAGGGTGTGGAACAGAATTACATTCTAGCCGCCAAATGGTACCGAAAGGCTGCGGACCACGTCCCAAACTTGGGAGGGGCCGGGCAAGGCAGGAACAATTTGGGTCTGCTCTATATGGAGGGTCTTGGAGTTCCGAAGAATTACGTTCAGGCTTACATGTGGTTCAAACTGGCCAGCACCGAAACAAACCTCGCCTATGCCAAGTCCCGAATGACTCCTGCGCAGGTACTTGAAGCTGACCGAATGGCAATGGAGTGGAAGAACCATCACCCAGAGCGGCGAGGCTCCTGAAGGAAGCAGGCGGGTCTTGATAGCAGTCCGCCGCACAACCGAGGAGGATTGCGCCTTCCACGGCGCTCGACTTGCGTCTTAGTAGCCGATAACTCGCGGTACCGAAAACTGCCGCACGAGCTGCGCACCTGCCGGCGCGGTGCTGAGCGTCTGCATGTTACAATTGAGAATTGCGCAAACACGCAAATTCATTGGCTATGACTAAGGTCGGATTCGTCAGCCTGGGATGCCCGAAGAACCTCGTGGACAGCGAGGTGATGATGGGTATTCTTGCGCGCGGAGGCTATGAACTTACGCCGCGCGCGGACGAAGCCGAAGTGCTGGTGGTCAACACGTGCAGCTTCATCGAGGCGGCGCAGAAAGAATCCGTCGAAGCCATCCTGGAGATGGCGGAACACAAGAAATTTGGCGCGGCGAAGAAACTGATCGTGGCGGGCTGCCTAGTCGAACGGTTTCGAGCGCAAATTCTCGAGCAAGTTCCCGAGGTGGACGCCGTCGTGGGCACCGGCGAAGTCGAGCGCATCCTGGAAGCGGTCGAAGGCGATTTGCGTGTTCTGCCCGCGCAGCCGCCGGCGTTTCTCTATCATGATCTGACGCCGCGGATTGTCACCACGCCGAAGCATGCGGCGTATATCAAAATTGCCGAAGGCTGCGACCATCCCTGCACGTTTTGCATTATTCCCGAGCTTCGCGGGAAGTTTCGCAGCCGCCGGTTCGAATCAGTGGTCCGGGAAGCGGAAAATCTGGCGAAGGCGGGCGCGCGGGAAATCACGCTGATTGGGCAGGACACCACTTCGTACGGCGAAGATCTGGGCCTGCGCGAGGGGCTGGCACAACTGCTCGAAAAGCTCGCGCAAGTGGACGACCTTCTCTGGGTGCGATTCCTGTACGCGTATCCCAATCGTGTCACACAGAAATTGCTGGACACGCTTGCGGCGCATCCGCGGCTTGCGAAATACCTGGACATGCCGCTGCAACACGCCAGCCGGAACGTTCTGGCGCGCATGAAGCGCGGTTCGAATGGCGATGCGTTCTTGAAATTGCTGGAGCGCATGCGCGCGACGATTCCCGGCGTTGCGCTGCGCACGTCGTTCATCGTCGGCTTCCCTGGCGAGACGGAAAGCGATTTCAAGGAACTTTGCGATTTTGTGAAGGCGGCGAAGCTGGATTGGCTAGGCGTGTTCGAGTATTCGGACGTGGACAACGCCGAAAGCTTCGCGCTGGATGAAAAAGTGGATGCGAGAACGATTACGGACCGCCGCAACCGCTTGATGGCCATTCAAAAGAAAATCTCGCGAGAGAATTTGGACAAAATCGCGCGGGTCAGAAGAGCGTGCGTTCACGGCGCTGATCGAAGGTCCGTCGAAGGACAACCCGCTAGTCTGGGAAGCGCGGCTGGAAAGCATGGCTCCGGAGATTGACGGCAAGCTGTATCTCACCGATATCGAGCTGCCGAATGGAGATGTGGCCGCTGCTGGAGATGTTGCGCGCGTTGAAATGACGAAGGCGGACGCGTACGACCTGATTGGCCGCGTCGTGGAAGTCCTGTCTTGCCCCGCCGCGCGCGACAGCGACCTCGTGGCGCCTCCGGCGGTTCCCCCGGCGGAGAAACTCCATCGAATCGCTACCGGCGCTCCTCTCCGCGTCCTCGCCTGAGTTATACTCTCAGTCCGAAGAAGCTGCTGCTCCATGAAACACAGATGCCCCATTTGTAAAGTCGAGACCGACTCCGCGATTCATGCGGACTTTCCGTTTTGCAGCGAGCGCTGCCGGGAGCGCGACCTGGGCAACTGGGCCAGCGAAAAGTACGTCGTGTCCGATCCGATTTTCGATGAAGCGGAAATCACCGAGAGCAATCCCAAGACCGTCATCCTTGATTTGGACGAACCGAATGGCAGCGAAAACTGACGCAGCGCCGGCACGCGAAGCGCGGCTCGAGAAGCCGCGGCTCGCGCTCGCGATAGCCACCGCGTTGGGCGTCGGGTACATTCCGAAGGCGCCGGGCACGTTTGGCTCGCTGGTGGGTGTTGCGACCGCGTTTCTCTCCGCCGTCTTTTTTCTGCGGCCGGCGTCCCTTGGGGGATTCTTCTCGTTTCACCCGAGTCACGACGCCGTCCTGATGGACAAGCATTTTCTGGTTCCCGGCAGCGACGTTCACGACGCCGTGCTGGCGCTGCCGATTTTCTGCGCGCTGGCGCTGCTGGTCCTGCTTGGCGCAATCGGCGTCTGGAGCGCTTCCCGGGCGGCCGTGTACGCGGGGATCAAGGATCCTCAATTCGTAGTGGTGGACGAAGTCGCAGGCCAGCACCTCGCGCTCCTGCTCCCGTTGATTCCTATCGCGCTCCCGAATCTGACCGCGCACATGGACTTCTCCACTTTTGCAATTTTCTTCGCGCTGAGCCTGGTCAACTGGAAATACCTGCTGCTCGGTTTTATACTTTTTCGCGTGTTCGATGTCTGGAAGCCGTGGCCGGTGCGCCAAATGGAAAAGCTCCCCGGCGGCTGGGGCATCATGGCGGACGACTGGATGGCGGGCATCTACGCGGCAATTCTTTTGCGAGTCGCGTTACACTTTGGGCTTCTCTCGCTGCACATTGGCTGGGTATGAAATTCGGGTTCGGGTCCTCGGCGGAAAAGAACGGCAATCCCCACATTGAGAGAGTTGCGCCCGCGGCGGCCATTCCCGGCGGGGAGATCGCTATTTTCGGCAGGGGCTTTGTTTCGCGCGGGCAATCGCGGCCGGTAGTGCTCTTTGGCGAAGCGGAAGCCAGCCTGGCGCTTGCGGGGGAAAATCGCTTGATCGCGCGCGTGCCGGAAGGCGCGAACGGCGGCGTGGTGCGCGTGGCGACGGCCGGGCAGGAGAGCCCGCCGCATCCGGTGCACATCGGGACGCAAATCGCGGACAACTTGCATCCCGTCGCGAATCCCGCGGTCGATCAAGACGGAAATATTTATGTAACGTTTTCCGGCCCGCGGGGCCAGCGCGTTCCGGTTTCGCTTTACAAGATCACCGCGAATTACAGCGTGAAGCCGTTCGTCACTTCGCTGATGAATCCCAGCGGCCTGGCTCTCGACCGCGAGGGAAATCTTTTCGTTTCCTGCCGCAACGACGGCACCATCCACCGCATCACGCCGGACGGGCGCGCGGAGGAGTGGATGGAAGGGATGGGGATTGCGACGGGCATTGCGTTTGACCAGGCCGGCAATCTTTACGTCGGAGACCGCAGCGGAACGATTTTCAAGATCAGCCCGAGCCGCGAGATTTTTGTGTTCGCGACTATGGAGCCGTCCATCGCGGCATACCACCTGGCATTTCATCCGAGCGGCGATCTCTACGTGACGGGCCCGACCACTTCCAGTTTTGACCGCGTGCATCGCATCACGCAGGGTGGCGACGTCAGCGTTTTCTTCCGCGGACTCGGCCGTCCGCAGGGATTGGCTTTTGACCGCGACGCGAATCTATATGTTGCTGGGTCGTATGGCGGCCGCCGCGGCATCGTTCGGATTACGCCGCAAGCTCACGCGGACATCGTGCTGAGCGGCTCGGGGCTCGTCGGCCTCGCGCTGCAGCCCTCCGGCCGCGCCATTTTGGCCACCACTGGCGCAATCTTCACGCTGGATTGGGACGTGCGCGGATTGCCACTCGTTGCATAATGGGCCAAATGAAAGCTGAGATTATCGCAGTGGGTTCGGAACTTCTTACCCCGGATCGTTTGGACACCAACTCGCTCTTCCTCACCGAGGAGTTGAACAAGCTCGGGATCGAGGTGGTGCGCAAATCCATTGTGGGGGACCATCGCGATACGCTGCGCGCCGCGTTCCACGAAGCGCTTCAGCGCGTGGAACTAGTCATCGCTTCGGGTGGTCTGGGGCCGACCGAAGACGACCTGACGCGGGAAACCGTCGCCGACCTTCTCGGGCGCAAACTTCAACTCAACAAAGCGATTCTTCAATACATTGAGGGACGCTTCCGTCAGCTGGGCCGCGAAATGCCGCCCGTAAATGTGCGCCAAGCGATGGTGCCGGAAGGCGCGGAAGTTCTCGAGAATCCGCGCGGCTCTGCGCCCGGCCTGTGGATCGAAGACCGTGGACGATGGATCGCGCTCCTGCCCGGGCCGCCGCGCGAATTGAAGCCCATGTTCCAGGAGCAGATTCTGCCGAGGCTGGAGCGGCGCGGGTCCGGCGTTCGAATGTTTCACCGCGAGCTGCGCGTTGCGGGCATGGGCGAATCGGCGCTCGAACAGCGCATCAAGCCAATCTACACGCGTTACGCGGACGTGAACACGACCATTCTCGCCGCGCCCGGCGAAATTCAGATTCATTTGCGCATTTGGACCGACGACACCGCGCACGCGCAAAAAACGCTCGATGAAATCTCGCAGAGTTTTGAGCTGGCGCTGACGGACCGGATATTCTCGCAGGACGGTTCTTCGCTCGAAGAAGTAGTAGCGAACATTTTGACGATGAACAGCGCCACCATTTCCGCGGCGGAAAGCTGCACGGGCGGGCTGCTCGCGCAGCGGCTCACGAGCATTCCCGGAAGCTCGTCGTATTTTCTGGGCGGAGTGGTCTGCTACAGCAACGAACTGAAAACGGCCTGGGCCGACGTGCCGCCGGAGATCCTCAAGTCGAAAGGCGCGGTGAGCAGCGAAGTGGCGATTGCGCTGGCCGACGGCATTCGGCGCCGCGTCGGCAGCACGCTCGGCGTAGGCATCACCGGCATCGCCGGCCCGGGCGGGGGAAGCGAAGAAAAACCCGTTGGCACGGTACACGTCGCGATTGCGCATACGGGCGGAGTGAAAGAGCGCGGCGTGCGCTTCCCCGGCGACCGCGAAGCGATTCGCTGGCATGCAGCGCAGCTCGCGCTGGACATGGTGCGGATCCATTTTCTCTACAATGGCGGCGAGCCGCCGGCGCACACTCGCAAAGGGTCTTGAACGGTGCGCCTGTTCGTGGCACTGGAGATTCCTCCCGGAGTGCGGGAAAGTCTCGGCGAGTTTCTCGCGGTGCTTCGCGCGCTTTCGTCGCAACCTCGGTGGGTGCGAACGGATAACCTTCATATCACTTTGAAATTCATCGGCGAAGTGCTGCCGGAGAAACTTGGCGACATTCGAGCGGCGCTCTCCGCCGTGCATTCCGATCGAGCGGTTACGCTCGATTTTCGGGGAGTGGGTTTCTTCCCAAATGAAAAGCGGCCGCGCGTTTTCTGGGCTGACGTTGAAGCCTCCTTAAATCTAGGGCAACTTGCAGGCGACATCGACAGCGCCTTGGAAAAACTTGGTGTTCCGCCGGAGAAACGGCCTTTCTCGCCGCATCTGACGCTTGCGCGATTCGAACCGCCGGGACTGCCGGAAAAGCTGCGCGCGGTCATCCAGGAAAACGCGCGGCGCGAATTTGGTTCCGTTGCAGCCCGGGAATTCCACCTGATCGAGAGCAAGCTAAAACCAGGCGGCGCGGAGTACACTACGCTCGAAACTTTTCCCTTCGTCGTGGCGGAGGTGTAAGAGCGCATGCCGTCGATTCCCATTACGACTCTGCTGATCCCTGTCGTTGCGTATCTGCTTGGGTCGATTCCCTTCGGGCTGATACTGGCAAAGTTGTTTGGCCGTGGAGACGTGCGCAAGGAGGGCAGCGGCAATATCGGCGCAACAAACGTCTCGCGCGTAGCCGGGCCTCTCGCGGGAATCTTGACGCTGCTTCTTGACGGCGCAAAAGGAGCCGTAGCCGTGCTCGTCGCGGGGCGTTATTCGAATGAAAGCGCGATGTGGATGGTGATCGCGGGGTTGGCCGCGCTCGTGGGCCACTGCTTTCCCGCGTGGCTGAAATTCAAAGGCGGTAAAGGCGTGGCAACGGTCGCAGGAGTGTATCTCGCGCTCTGTCCTCCGGCGTTTCTTGGCGGGCTCATCCTGTTTCTATTGGTCGCCGGCTTCTCGCGCTACGTTTCACTCGGCTCCGTGGCGGCCGCCGTGGCGATGCCGCTACTGATGTATTTTTTCTGGACGCCGCATCATGCTCCGCCGCTGATCATCACGTTTGGAGCGCTCGCCGTAGCGATGCTCATCGTCTACAAGCATGATGGAAATCTTCAGCGGCTGGTGCAAGGCACGGAGCCGAAATTTTCTTTTCGCAGGAAAAACGCCGAGTGAGCAAGATCGCCATCCTCGGAGCGGGAAGCTGGGGAACGGCGCTGGCGATTGTATTTTCGCGCAGCGAGAGGAAACACGACATCTCGCTGTGGGTGCATGACGAGGCACTCGCGGCCAGCCTGCGTCGGACACGCGAAAACGAAGCGTATTTGCCGCACCACTCCCTTCCGGTGAACGTGAGCGTCACGAACAACCTCAAAGAGGCTGTTTTCGGAGCGACGATCGTGGTCGGCGCGATGCCCTCGGCGCACGCGAGAGACGTCTACACGGAGGCTCTTCCCCGCTTTTCGCACGACGTGATTTATGTCAGCGCGACGAAAGGGCTCGAGCCTGCGACGCACCTGAGGATGAGCACGGTTCTCACGCAGGTTCTCCAGCAAACGGCCTCGCCCAAGTTTTTCCCACGCATTGCCGTGCTTTCCGGACCGTCGTTCGCGGCTGAAGCGGCGCGCGGCGAACCCACCGCAGTGGTACTGGCCTCACGCGACGTCACCGTCGCGACTAGACTACAGGAGGAGTTTGCCGCGCCGTCGTTCCGGCTTTACACCAACGACGATGTCCTTGGCGTCGAGTTAGCCGGCGCAATGAAAAATGTGATGGCCATCGCTGCCGGGGCGTGCCAGGGATTGGGTCTCGGTTCGAACGCACTTGCAGCGCTGATCACGCGCGGACTTGCCGAAATGACGCGCCTGGCCGTTGCCTTGGGCGCGCGCCCGGAAACGCTCAGCGGTCTGGCGGGTCTGGGCGATCTTGTGCTCACCTGCACCGGATCGCTTAGCCGCAACCGTTACGTGGGCGTCGAGCTTGGGAAGGGCCGGCAGCTGCACGAGATTCGCGCGGGCATGCGCATGGTGGCTGAAGGTGTGGAGACCGCTGCGCCGCTGCTGGCTCTGGCGCGCGAATACCAGATCGAGATGCCCATCACCGAACAGGTGGACGCCATCCTCCATGCGGGGAGGTCGCCCAAGGAAGCCATCCGAAGCATCATGGAGAGGCCGCTGAAGCGGGAATAGAGCGCTACTGAGCGGCCCCACCGTGCGCCGGTAGTACTAAAGTCCCAGTTGTAGATGCGCGACGCCTTCCCCTGCCCGGCCCCCTGAGACCCCCAGGTTCCCCTAGAATCAAGAGTAGGAATGTCGTCCAGCTTTCAATCCCGGTGGGAGCAGGTGCGCGCAGGACGTGTGCGCATTTTGTGGCTCGTTCTGGGCGCGCTTTTGATGGTCAGCGCGCTGCCGATCGGGCTTTATCACCGGCAGGTGCTGCAACTGAGCCAGAACAAGCTCGTGGATACGGAGCGCGTTCAGCAGACGGATCTTACGCGCTCGCTGGCGCAGGAAATCCAACTGTTCGAATCCAACCTGACGCAACAGCTCACCAGCGAGCGGCAGATCCTCGCGCTCACGGGCCTGAACGAAAACGTCGAAGATCCGGCTGCCGAGCCCAAAGTGACGCGCCTGCTGGAAAACTTTGTTGAAAGCAATCGGAACACGTTCATCTATCTGACGGCAGTGGGCAAATCCGGCAAAGGCACGAGTGCCTCGCAGGGAAATTTCCGCGCGGAGCAGGATCCTTTCGTCGCCAAGGCGTTGCGGCGGGCGTTTGAGACTTGCCAGCAGCCGCAGGTTCCTAAGTACCGCAGCGATCCTCTGGCACTTGCACCGGAAAGCCGGCCGGCCTTTGTCGTCGCGATTCCGCTGAGAGACATGAACGAAAATTTCACGGGGATGCTGGCCGCAGTCGTTTCCCTGGATTCGATTCTTCACCGCCTGCAAGAGGCCAGCGTCCGCGGACGCACCGTTTTCCTTGTGGATCACGGCGGCCACATTGTTGTGCATCCGGATCCGAAAGATTTCGTTCCCGGCGCGGATGCCACCGGCAATACGCTCGTCGCAAAGGTGAAGGCGCTGCCAAACGAGCTGCGCAACACGGAAACGGTCCGTTTTGCTGAAACGGAAAAGAAACATCCGGTCGAAATGATCGGAACGTATAGCACGCTTTCCGAACTGAATTGGGCGGTCATCGCGGAGCGCAGCCTCGATCAGGCGCAGACGGACACGGGCGTCACCGACCTCAACCGCCAGGCGCTGGCGTTCGTCAGCGTGGTGATTCTGTCCGCTATTCTCGTTGGTTATTTCTTTGCGGTGGGCATCAGCGGGCCGATTCGCGGGCTGGCTGCCTCCACGCGCGCGATCAGCCGCGGCGAATTTCACCAGCGCTCGCCGGTACGCGGCGCTTCGGAAATCAGCGAACTCGCTGAAAATTTCAACAAGATGGCCGGCGATATCGAGGAGTACATCGAGCGGCTGAAAGAAGCCGCCGAAGAGAACCGCGAGCTGTTCATCGGCTCGATTCGAATGCTTGCCGCCGCCATTGACGAAAAGGATCCGTACACGCGCGGTCACTCCGGCCGGGTGGCCAAATATTCGATGCTGATCGGCCAGGAATTGGGGCTTTCCGCGGCCGAGCTGGACAAACTGCGCATCGCGGCCTTGCTGCACGACGTCGGAAAAATCGGTGTAGAGGATCGCGTGCTCAAAAAGCCGGGCTCGCTGACGCCCGAAGAATTTGGATTGATGAAGCAGCACACTGTCAAAGGCGCGAACATCATGCGCCCCGTTTCGCAGCTCAAGGAGATGCTTCCGGGCATCGAGTTGCACCACGAGCACATGGACGGCCGCGGCTATCCCTACGGCTTGCAGGGGCAGCAGATTCCGCTGATGGCGCGCATCATCGGCGTGGCCGACACTCTCGATGCCATGACCACGAATCGCCCTTACCAGTCGGCGATGGACCTCGAATACGCGCTGGACCGCATCCGGGCGCTGACGGGCTCAAAATTCGATGCGGTTGTTGTTACCGCGCTCGATTCCGCCGTCCAGCATGGCAAACTTCGCCTCAGCGCTGTTGAAGTTCACGTGTAAACGGAGTCGTGGCCGGATGTGGGCGAACGCTTAAGCTTGACGGGTTCGATCCGGTACCTGCATGCAAAGTTTCCAAATGGACGCAAAACAACATCAGTGGTTTTTGAACGCGCTAAAGAGAAAAACTCTCTCTATTGCCGGATAGATGTTTGGGGATTTGTGAGTGTGATGCTTGCACTCCTTTTCTTGCTCATGCCGAATGGCTACCATGATTTGCCTCGCTACTCCGTCGATCTCGCCGAAACCCGCCACGCCATCCCGATGCCGGGCGCAGCGAGAGAAGATGCAATGCGCATCAGCATAACGCGCGACGGCAAGTTATTCTTCCGCGACCACGGTGTTATGCCCGCGGATTTGCCGAACGAAATTAGCGAAGGAGTGCGCAATGGTGCTGAAAAGAGGGTTTACCTGGCGGTGGACGCGCGCGCGAAGTACGGCGATGCCAAAGCGATTTTGGTCCAGCTCCGGCTCGCCGGGATAGAAAACGTCAGCCTCCTCACTGTAAAACCATAACGCTAGAACCCGCGCTCCACAAGACATGCGCGGCCCGCGAAAGACGCTTCTGCTACAATTCAGGATTGTGCATAGACCGAAGCGCGCCACTGTATGATTTCCCTTTTTGGCAGGAATGAACCGGAGCCGACGCTACTCGAGCGGCTAAAGAAGTCCGTCAGCAAGACCAAGGCGGCGCTTTCCGAGACCGTTGATACGATTTTTCTCGGCGAGCGGAAGATTGATCCTTCGATCCTCAAGGATCTGGAGACGGCGCTGCTCTCCGCAGACCTGGGTGTCAAACCGACGCGCGAGATTCTGGATGCCGTGCGCGAGAAAATGGACCGCAACGCGCTCGCCGATGCCGCGCAGCTCAAGCACGAAATCAAGTCGCACATCATTCGAATACTGAACGCGCCCGTCCGGCCGGATGTGGCAGCTGGAAGCGGCATTGCCACCTCGCAGAATGGCAGCGGCACGCGCGTGATTTTTATTGTCGGCGTGAACGGCGCGGGCAAGACCACCAGCATAGGAAAACTCGCGAACCGGCTGCGCCAGGAAGGCCGCAGCGTTGTGCTCTGCGCTGCGGACACGTTTCGCGCCGCCGCCGTCGAGCAGCTGGAAATCTGGGCGCAGCGCAACGGCATCGAGGTCATCAAACAGAAATCCGGCGCCGATCCTGCCGCGGTCGTTTACGATGCGGTAGCCGCCGCCAAGGCGCGCGCGGCAGACGTCGTCATTGTGGACACCGCCGGACGCTTGCACACGAAATCCAACCTGATGGCTGAGCTTGAAAAAATGAAGCGCACCGCGGCCAAAGTCATTCCCGGCGCGCCGCATGATGTTCTGCTGGTTCTCGACGCGACCACCGGACAAAACGGTCTCGCGCAGGCGCGCGAATTCACTTCCACTGTTAATGTTACTGGCATCATTCTTACCAAGCTTGACGGCACCGCCAAGGGCGGCATTGTCGTCGCCATCTCGCGCGAGCTGGGCCTGCCCATCCGTTTCGTGGGCACCGGCGAGCAGATCAACGACATGGTCCCTTTCGACGCCGAAACGTACGCCAATTCCCTCTTCGACTGAACCGTGGACGCACACGCCATTCCCTTCATGCAACACGCGCTGGCCCTGGCGCGCAAAGGCGTTGGCCTGGCCAGCCCCAATCCCATGGTGGGCTGCGTCATCGTGCGCGAAGGCCAGATTGTCGGCGAGGGTTTTCATCAATACGAATGGCGCGATCACGCGGAAATCGTCGCGCTGAAATCCGCGGGCGAGAAAGCTCGCGGCGCGACGCTTTACGTCACGCTCGAGCCCTGCAACCACACCGGCCGCACCGGCCCTTGCACCGAGGCGATCATCGCTGCTGGCATTCAGCGCGTCGTCGCCGCCATGGACGATCCTAATCCCGTCAACTCCGGCCGCGGCTTTGAGCGCCTTCGTGCGGCCGGCATCGAAGTTTTTACCGGCGTATATGAAGAAGAAGCGCACCGCCTTAACGAGCCGTTTACCTGCTGGATTCGAACGAAAAGGCCTTTCGTCACGCTAAAATCGGCATTGACGCTCGACGGCCAGCTTGCCCTTCCAAAGCGCGCGAAGAAATCAGGCAAGCGTGCCAACCGCGATTGGATCTCCTCCCAAGAATCCCGCGCGGAAGTTCACCGCATGCGCCACTCCTCGGACGCGTTGCTGACGGGCATCGGCACAATACTCGCTGACGATCCGCTGCTCACCGACCGCAGCGGGCTCGCGCGCCGCAAACCCCTCCTCCGCGTCATCCTCGATTCAAAGCTGCGCCTTTCTCCCGCATCTCGTATCGTGAAGACGTCCGACGACGACCTCCTCGTCTTTACCGCCGCGCCGCTAACCTCATCCAAAGGGCGCAAATTGCAAAACGCAAGCGTCGAACTCGTTCGCGCCAAGGCAAAGAACGGTCGAATGGATCTGCCTGCCGTCCTCAAAGAACTTGGCCGCCGCGACATCCTGAGTGTTCTCCTCGAAGCCGGACCAACGCTCAACGGAGCTGCTCTCACAGCGAATGCTGTCCACAAGCTTTTCCTGTTTTACGCTCCGAAAATCGCGGGCGACAATCGTGTCCCCTTCGCTCTCGCCCCCAAACTAGGGTCACAGCCCTTGCAGAATGTCCAGATTCATCAGTTCGGCCCGGACTTCGCCATTGAAGCTCGCTTGAAGAAAGATTTTCCGCGTTGACTTGACGCTTCGCCGCCGACATACTTTCTTGAGTGCTACTCGTTTTTGTTTTTCTGTGCGCCCAAATTTTTTGCAGGAGGAACTCCGTGCGACGAACCACAATCCTGCTGACCGCGTCTTTCCTACTGGCCTCGCGAACGCTCGCAACGCAGGAACATCACCACGAACTCTCGGCAGAAGAAGTAGGTTCAGTCCACTTTCTAACTTCGTGTTCGAAAGCCGCGCAGTTCGGTTTCAACCGGGCGGTGGCCCTGTTGCACTCCTTCCAGTACGAACAAGCGAGGCAAGCGTTCAACGAAGTTGCCGTGCTGGACGCTTCCTGCGCGATGGCGCAATGGGGCGTGGCCATGTCGCACTACCACGGTTTGTGGAGGAACGGCGATACCAGCGCAGGCAGGCTAGCTCTTAGAAAGGCACAACAAATCGCAGCTTCCAACGCTGCCACCACGAGCCGTGAAAAAGCGTACATCGATGCCTTGGCGGAAGTGTATGCAGAAGGCGGCGAGGACACTACTGCCTATGACCGCGCCTTCGAGAAAAAGATGGGTGAATTGCAAACCGCTTACCCCGAGGATACGGAAGCCGCAATCTTTCACGCGATTACTCTTTACATCGTTGCACCCAAAACGGACAAGACCTTTGCAAATCAGCGTCGTTGCGGAGAGATTCTCGAGCCCATCTTTCCGAAGCAGCCCCATCATCCTGGCGTCGCGCACTACATCATCCATTGTTACGACAACCCGGTGCTGGCGGAAAAGGGCCTGACTGCCGCGCGCATGTACGCGAAAATTGCTCCCGTCTCCGCCCATGCCAATCACATGCCTTCGCATCTCTTCACTCGAGTTGGTTCGTGGGATGAATCCATTGCTTCCAATCTACGATCCGCGCAGTTGGCTGCGGCGGCTGAGCCCGCTTCGTCGAACGGCGAGGCGCGCGACCAGCGTCTCCATGCCATGGATTACCTCGAATACGCGTATCTGCAGAGCGGCCAGGTCAAGCAAGCGAAAGCCGTGCTCGCGGAAATGAACGCGCTGCCGCCTGTTGCGGGACTGACGCTCACCGGTGGCTATGCCCTCGCGGCGATTCCCGCCCGCGCCGCGATCGAGCTCGGCAACTGGGAACAGGCCGGCGCGTTGAAGGTAAGAGAAGGCGGTGTGCCTTGGGCAGAAGCGATCACCTGGGCCGCTATTGGAGAAGGCAGTGCGCGTTCCGGAAATGTGGATCGCGCCGCGATGGCTGAGCAGAAACTCGCCGCACTCCGCGATGTGGCTTCGAAGCAAAACAATGTCTACTGGTCGAATCAGATTGAAGTGCAGCGCCGGGAAGTGGCTGCCTGGATCGCGGAACAGACTGGAAAGAAGAGCGAAGCCATCGCTCAAATGCGCTCGGCGGCGGAACTCGAAGAGAGCATGGACAAGAATGCCGTGACTCCCGGCGCAGTCACACCTGCCCGCGAAATGTTGGCGGAATTGCTGTTGCTGGAGAAGAAGCGGCAAGAATCGCTTACGGCCTACGAAGCCGTTCTGAAGGTCGCGCCCAACCGATTCAACGCTCTCTACGGCGCCGCCCGCGCTGCTGAAGCGTTAGGGAATGAAACTGTCGCCAAGCAATACATTCAGAAGCTGTCGGAGATTTCCCCCGGCGATGAACGGCCGAAATCTCCAGGCAAAATCGCGTCTTCTTCAACTTCACGCTGAGAGTCCATCGTCAACGCGCAGAACGGCAGCCCCCGGGATGGCGTCATTCTTGAGGGCATTCAGTGCGCGATTGGCGTCACTCAAGGGAAAAATCCGCACGTGAGTACGAATGGGAATCTCGACCGCAACATGAAGAAAATCTTCCCCGTCCTTGCGCGTGTTGTTGGCCACGCTGCGAATCATGCGCTCCTGGTACAGCAACTCGTAATCGAAGGACGGAATCGGGCTCATGTGAATTCCGCCGAGCACCAGCACGCCGCCTTTCTTGAGGGCCTTTAGGGCAGCGGGAACAATTTTTCCGGCTGGCGCGAAGACAATTGCCGCATCCAGCTTCTTCGGCGGCTCATCGAATGTTCCTCCCGCCCATGCTGCGCCCAACTCCAGCGCGAGCTTTTGATGACGCGCATCGCGCGTGGATGCAAAAACTTCGACGCTCCAGTGCCGCGCTACTTGAATTGCCACGTGCGCCGCCGCGCCAAACCCATAAAATCCCAGCCGCCCGCCTCGCGCAATTCCTGAAAGCCGCAACGAACGAAATCCGATGATTCCCGCGCAGAGAAGCGGCGCAGCCTGCTCGTCGGGAAATCCATCCGGAATCGCATAAGCAAAATCTTGCGGCGCGACAATGTACTCGGCATAACCACCATCCACGCTGTAGCCCGTAAACGCTGGATTGTCACAAAGATTTTCCGCGCCCGACCGGCAGTATTCGCAAGTTCCATCCGTGCGATGCAGCCACGCGATTCCCACTCGTGCGCCGATCGCAAAGCGCCGCGCATTCTCGCCTTGCTTTTCAACGATTCCGACAACCTGGTGCCCCGGAATCACCGGCGACTTGCGCGGGACCAGTTCGCCTTCGATTACGTGCAAATCCGTTCGACATACTCCGCAAGCTCGCACGCGCACCAGCACTTCACCTTTGCCCGGATTGGGTGTGGCCGCTTCCGTGAATTCCAATGGATTCGTCTCAATCGCCGCCGGTGCCCGTAACAAGCATGCTTTCATCTCGCGACCTCCGTGTCTCCAACGGACTCCAGTCTAGTGCTGTCTGCCTTTTGCGGGAAATGCTGTACACTCGGATTCGAGAACGATCGAAAGCCATCATGTTTACAGGAATCATCGAACATCTCGGCACCATCCACGCCCTCGACCTAAAACGCGACGGCGGCCGCGTCACCATCCACGCGCCGTCCCTCGCGCCGTCGCTCGCCGTTTCGAACAGCATCGCCGTAAACGGTTGCTGCCTTACCATCGTTGATCTTCATAACGGCCGGCTCTCCGCCGATTTATCCGGCGAGACCATCAACAAGACTTCTTTTGGCTCGGAAAGCGCCAGTTTGAAGCACGGCGCACGTGTGAATCTCGAGCAGCCGCTTACGGCCGGAAAAGAATTTGGCGGACACTTCGTGCTTGGCCATGTGGACACCGTCGGCCACGTCGCGCATCTCACGCCCGAGGGCGACAACTGGTGGTATGGCGTAAAGGTTCCCGAAGAATTTGCGTGCTACATCGTCCCTAAAGGATCCATCACCATCGACGGTATCAGCCTCACCGTCGCACGCTGGAAGAACAACATCGTCGAAGTCGCCGTCATTCCCTACACCTACGAACACACCAATATCCGCGACCGCAAACCCGGCGACGCCGTCAACCTCGAAGGCGACATTCTGGGAAAATACGTGGAGCGTTATCTGGAAGCGCGGCGTTCTTCTTCGCTCTCAAAAATATCGATGAGCGACCTCGTCGAACAGGGCTTCTAAGTTCTAGCCGGCGCTGAGCGCTTTTTCCCGCGCCCCCCGCCAATACAAAACCAGTCCCAGCGCAATCGCCGCCAGCGTTCCGATGAAGAGCTTGGCCTCGAACAATACTTTGTTCGAAGAATCTCCCGGCGGCACCATGGAAACTCCCATGCAAACCAGAACCACAAGGAATCCAAGACCGGCGACCAACCACACGCCAGTCATGCCCCCGGGAATCAGCACAGCGTGTTCATTTTCCCGCCGGTCTCTTCGCTTTGCGAGCTTGATCACCGCCGCGAACATGTACAGAAACGGAATGAAGTAGATCAAAATGGTGATGTCCACCAAAACTTGATACGCGCCCCGCATGGTCTCGCTGATTTGGCTGATGAGCAGTACGGCGCCGGACGCCAGCGCTTGCACGATGATCGAGACGTACGGCGTTTTCCACCGCGGATGAATTTTTCCAAACGCGGCCGGCAAGTAGCGGTCGATTCCCACAACAAACGGCACGCGTGCGATTCCTGCCACCGTGCTTCCGACTCCGCCTGCATTGCCCACCGAAACCAGAAGCGCGGCCATCACGCCAACGAATCCGATCCGCAGCGCCGTCGAGCCGTGCGTGATAGCTTGAAACACGCCGCTCTTTGGATCCACGTCCGAGGCGGGAATCATCGACAGCACCGCGAATGTGCCGAGGATGTAGATTGCCGCGATCATCGCCCCCGAGGTCACCACCGCCCGCGGCAGCGTCCGCCGCGGATCTCGGATCTCCGCGCTCATTGCCGACACGAGCTCAAGTCCGGTAAATGCAAACGCGATTTGCGACCAGAAGTTCACCGTGTCCCAGCTCCAGTGCGGCATCATATTCGCCCAGGTGAAGTGCGTCACGGAACCGTGTTGAAACCAGAGCACCGTGGCGATGCCGACGAGCATCAGTAAGGGAATATACGTGGATACGCCGCCCGCGTTTTGCAGCCACTTCCCCACATTGAGCCCGATGATATTCAGTACCACCGCCACAAAGAGCAGCGCAAAGGAGTCAACCAGCAAAAATGTTCTGTCTTGTGCCAGCGCCGCTCCGCCGGACCCGGCCAGGTACCCGCTCATCGCGGCGCTCGCCATCAACAGGCCGGGAAAATAAAAAATCGTGTAGATCCAATAGGTCCAGCCCGCCACGAATCCGTGGAAATCGCCAAAGGCCTCTTTGGCCCATACGTACAGCCCGCCCTCCTCTGGGAATCGCGAAGAAAGTTCATTGATGACCATCGCGGACGGCACAAAGAAGAAAACTGCCGCCAGCACCCAGAGGCTGATCGAGGAAGTACCGTTATGGGCCGCAGCAGCAATCCAGCGCGGCCCCAGAACTGTTGCGATGTTGAAGAGAAGGACGTCCCAAAAGCCCATCTCTTTTCTTAATTGTTTAATCGGATCGGCGGAACCGTTCGCCGTTTGGCTCACAGGGTCACGTCCAGCGCGGGAATTAGCTCGTCTTCCAGGCGGAAAATTCTCAGGATAGGATCTTCGGACGTTTCGAAGTCACGCCAGGACCCAAAAAATCTTACTTGGCCCTCGTGCAGAAAAACGACCACGTCCGCCAGTTTTTTGGCCAGATGGGTGTCGTGCGTCACGACGATCGCAGTCTTCTGGTACGCCCTTTTCAATTTCAGAATCAAGTCGCCGGCGTGAGCCGCCATGATGGGATCCACCATGGTCGTCGGCTCATCGAACAGGATCGCCTCGGGATTCTGCGCCAGTGCCCGGCCGATGGCCACGGCGCGCTTCATCCCGGTAGAAAGCTCGCTGGGCAATTTTTCGAGGACGTCATCCAGTTCCAGCATGTGGGCAATCTCCGTCACGTACGCATCAATGTCCTCGTACGTCAGGCCCTCCTGGCCCTCCAGCGGAAATGCGATGTTCTCGGCAACCGTGAGCGAATCGAAGAGGGCGCCCGACTGAAACACCATCGTCACTTTGCGCCGGACTTCTCGGAAGTCCTCTTCACTGAAATTCGTGACGTCCACCCCGTCGACAAAAAGCTGCCCGGAGTCCGCCTTCAGAAATCCCATGATGTGCTTCAGCGATACCGATTTTCCCACGCCGCTCCGCCCCATGATCACGCAGGTCTCGCTGCGTTTCACCGTGAAGCTCACGTTCTTCAACACCGGGCGGTCGTCGAACGCCTTGCACACATCGCGAAACTCAAAATAATTGACCGAGTTGCCGCTGTCTTGCGCTGCTTCGCTCACGCGCGCCCCATTTTGAAACCCCGGCTGGCTTCTTCGTAGTCCGCCTGCGTATTCATGTTCAAGAACAACCGCCCTGCGCTATCAAACCGTTTCCACTCCGCCTCGTCAAGGACTTCCGAGCGCAGGAGTGCGACACCGTCCGTCACTTTGCGAATGCCCCTTTCAAACGCCGCACGCAGCGTTTCGGCCGCGTCGGTTCGCCAGCACGCGCACAGCGGCTCTGGCCCACCTGTGGAATGCGGCAGAATGACTTGCGCTGCACTTCTCGCGGCTCGCGCCGCCATATATCCTATCCACTCCGGCGTCAAAAACGGCATGTCGCAGCTCAAAATCAGATTCCATTCGGCCCGCGCCGCACTCCCGGCAGCATCTTCCAGCGCGGTGATGATTCCACCTAGCGGCCCCTCCCCGGGCCATCGATCCTCGACAATTTCCACTCCGAACGCCTCATACTTCCCGCGTACTGCAACGACTTTCGCTTCCTTCGCGGCACTCCGCAGAAGCTCGATCATGCGCGCTAACATGGGTTTCCCGCCGAACTCAACAAGGGCCTTGTCTTGCCCAAATCGCGTGCTCCCGCCACCAGCGAGCACGTAGCCCGCGAGATAATTGGAGGTCGCCGTACTCGCTGCCTTATTCACCAGTCACTCTTCTTCCAGCGGTTCGCGGCCCGGCCTTCGAATGCCCAGCTCGCGCAATTTCTCCTGCAAACTCTGCCGGTGCAGCCCGATGGTGGCCGCAGTTCGCGAGACGTTCCAGCGATGCTCCGACAGTTGTTTCGTCAGGTACGCTACTTCAAACTTCCGCTTGGCCTCCCGGAAATCGCGTTCGCCAATCCCGTGGTCCGGCCCGCCGTTGTTCTGCTTGTGCGAGAGCGCCTCTCCATGCACAACCTCCGCCGGCAGATCATCAATACCGATTTCGTCGCCTCGAGAAAGTACCAAACTTCGTTCCAGCGCGTTCTTCAACTCGCGCACGTTTCCCGGCCAATCGTACTTCTCGATCGCTGCCATCGCATCGCGCTTCAATCGCGCCGTCCGGCCCAGCCGTGCTCCATGCATTTGCAGGAAGGTATCCGCCAGCAGCGCGATATCCTCCTTGTGCGCGCGCAGCGGCGGCAGCTCCAGGGTCACTACACGAAGCCGGTAGAACAAATCTTCGCGAAATTTTCCCGCACGAATCTCGGCCCCCAGGTTTCTGTGCGTCGCGCTGATCACACGCACGTCCACCGGAATCGACTGCGTTCCGCCGAGCCGCTCGATGGTGCGGTTTTCCAGCACACGCAGCACTTTAGCCTGCGTCACCGGATTCATATCTCCAATTTCATCCAGGAAAATCGTTCCGCCGGTGGCAAGCTCAAACTTCCCCTTTTTCTGTTGCGCCGCACCGGTAAACGCCCCGCGTTCGTAGCCAAACAGTTCCGATTCGATCAGCGTCTCCGGAAGCGCCGCACAATTCACGGCCACGTACGCCTTTCCCGCTCGCGGCGAACGCGCATGAATCTCCTGCGCCAGCAAATCCTTTCCTGTTCCGCTCTCTCCTAGGATCAATACCGTGGAATCCGTCGGCGCCACGCGGTCCGCCATTTCGAATGAGCGCCGCATTTCCGCCGAGCGCCCGATCATTTGCCCAAACTGCCCTTCGGTCGTCAACTGCCGCCGCAACGTATCATTTTCTTTTTCCAGCATCGCCAGCTTCAAAAGATTAGCCACCCGCTGCCGCAATTCCTCCAATTCGAATCCTTTTACCAAATAATCCGCCGCCCCAAGTTGCAGCGCTTCCACCGCCGTCTTGGCCGTGTCCAGCGCCGAAACCATCAGCACCGGAATCTCGCTTCCCTGTTCGCGCATCCACCGCAGAAACGACAGTCCATCCTGACCCGGCAGCACCACGTCCAGCAGCACCAGATCCGGCTGCTCCCGTGCCAGCGCCTCGGTGGCCGCTTCCGCCGAATCCGCCTCCGCGATTCGATATTTCGCTTCCAGCGCCCGCCGCAGCCCGTATCTTGCCGCCGGCTCGTCGTCTACGATCAGAATGGTCTTCATCTTGTTTTCCTTACTTCGTTACTTCGTTATTTCATTACTTCTTTGTTCCTTCCACCGGCAGCGTCACCCGAAACCGCGTCCCATTGCC
>Ga0209056_10002027_pt1 | contig 22086 bp, 14 predicted proteins | sample GraSoiAngelo_114_FD_185876 | JGI IMG/M metagenome (GOLD analysis project Ga0209056, IMG submission 185876) | Grasslands soil microbial communities from the Angelo Coastal Reserve, California, USA - 14_0903_13_40cm (SPAdes) (version 2) | ecosystem: Environmental > Terrestrial > Soil > Grasslands...
GCACGCTGGAGTCGGCGCTTGGACCGCATTCTGAGCTGACCGGCGTCGCGACGGAGCTGAGTCGGCGTTCGGGGGTGTCGCGCCAGCCGGTGCGCGATTGCTTCGGAGCGCTGGCTGCGTTCATGCAGCAGCACACGATCGAGGGGTTTGAGCGAGAGCAGCGGCTGCTCATCAACCGGGCGATGCGTGTGCAGCCGGACTGGCCGGAGATCGAAATCGCGTGGGAGAACCTGCGGCTGGCGCTGAATCAGGTGACCGCGGGGCTGAAGCAGCTCGAACAGTCGCTGTCGGCGCCGGGCGCGGCCGAGATGCTGAACTACGAGCTCATCAGGGCAGAGGCAGACTCATTGCTCCAGGAGATGCAGGTAACGGCCCTCGGGCTGGCGGACGCGCTAGAGAAGGACGATCCGCAACGCATCGTCTGGCTCGAACGCGAGCGGTCCGACGGCAGCCTCGTGCTTTCATCGGTGCCGCTGGCGGTCGCAGGGCTACTAGGAGAGCATCTGTATAAGGGGCTGAGCACGCTGGTCCTTACGGGCGCGACGCTGCAGGCAGAGGGGTCATTTTCGTACTTACAAGAGCGCCTGGGATTGGCAGATGCGGACACGCTGGCGTTGGGATCTCCGTTCGACTACCGGCGGGCGGCGCTGGCCCTAGTCCCGCGAGACATGCCGGAACCCGAGTGGCCGGGATATATGGAATCGCTCGCGCAGGCGGTCGCGGACCTCGTGCGGGCGTCGCAGGGCCGGGCCCTCGTGTTGTTCACGTCGCACTCGAGTTTGGGCGTCACGCACCAGTTGGTAGGGGAAATGTTGCGGGGCGAGGCGATTCAGGTCCTCGGCCAGGGCATCGACGGTTCGGCGAGGCAACTCGTGCGTGCGCTACAGTCGCACCCGAAGACGGTCCTTCTGGGTACGGCGAGTTTCTGGGAGGGCGTGGACATACCGGGCGATGCGCTTTCGCTGCTTATCATCCCGCGGCTGCCATTCAGTGTGCCTTCGGACCCGGTATTTGCGGCGCGATCCGCGTTGTATGACCAGCCGTTCGAGCAGTACGCACTGCCGCAGGCCGTACTTCGCTTCAAGCAGGGGTGCGGACGGCTGATCCGGACGAAGACGGACCGGGGCGTGCTGGTGATCCTTGACCGGCGGATTGCCAGCCGTAAGTACGGGGCGGCGTTCCTGGGGTCGCTGCCGGACTGCCGGGTGCTGGAAGCATCGGTGCGGGAGATGGCGGGACTGGTTGAGCAGTGGCTCGACCAGCGTCGTCAGTTGTCAGCTGTCAGTTATCAGTGAAGGCGGCTGCTAGGACGCGGCTGCAGCGGATCGCCGCAATTCGAGTGAACCTGCGCACGCTGCACGAGCATGACTTGGCGGCGATCGAGATTTGGTACGAAGAGGCGGCGCGGGCGGCGTATGAGAGCCGATCGTTAGCGGAACTCTGGCGCTCCGCGCGCGAAGGAAGCAGCGGACTGCTGGCTATTGAGCGAGCGGACGAGGATGAGACGATCGGCCTGCTCGAGTATGCAGTGAGAGACGCCTGGCTAGCGGTCCCATTTATTGCGTTGGCGAAGGGGTATCGCGGGTGGGGGTACGGTTCCGAGGCCGTGCGGCTGCTAGAGGAGTGGCCGGCAAGTCAGCGTCTGGCAACGCGGTTTCGGGCAGAAGTGGACGTGCGGAACGGCCTGGGGCTGTACTTCTGGCTGCGGCTGGGTTATCGGTCGGCCCGGAAGGATGAGTTCGGTTGGCAAGAGGAAGGCGAGGCGGATAGGATGGCGATGGTCCGGGTCGTGGGAACGGTTGGCGCAGCGAATGCGAGCTAACCCCCTCACCAGATCCCTTCGCAAAGAGGCGTCGTTCAGCGCGCAAGCATGATCGTCGCTCAGGATGACGGATAGGAGCACCCATGCAAGACATCTTCAAGTACATCGAGGATCACCTCAACGAAACGATCGCCTCGCTGACCGGGCTGTGTAAGTTCCCGACCGTGAGCGCGCAGAAGCAGGCGATCGGAGAGACGGCCGAGCATGTCGTCGGTATGCTGCGGCCACTGGGGTTCGAGACGCAGGTGCTTCCGAAGACGGGAGGTCCTCCGGGCGCGCAGCCGGTCGTATTCGCAGAACTGCGAGGAAAGTCGCCGAGGACGCTGCTCTTCTACGACCACTACGACGTTCAGCCGCCTGAACCGCTCGAGCTTTGGACGTCGCCGCCGTTCCAGCCGACGTTGCGGGATGGGAAGCTGTACGGGCGGGGCGTCTCGGACAACAAGGGGAACATCGCAGCGCGAGTGGCGGCGATCAAGGCGTGGCGAAACGTACGCGGCGAGCTGCCTTGCAGCATCAAGTTCTGCATCGAGGGCGACGAGGAGATCGGCTCACCGCATATGGAGGAGTTCGTGGCCGAGCATCGGCAGTTGCTGGCGGCGGATGCCTGCCTCTGGGAGGGCGGTGGCGTGACGTGGGAAGGGCTGCCGATGGTGACGCTCGGTGTGAAGGGTCTGTTGTACGTCGAGCTGACCTGCGAGACGATCAACCGCGATGCGCACTCATCGTACGGGACGGTGCTGCCGAACGCGGCTTGGCGACTGGTGTGGGCGCTCTCGACGATCAAGTCGCCGGACGAGCGGATCCGGATCGACGGGTTCTACGATGACGTGCGGCCGCCGACGCCGGAGGAGCGCGCGGCGATCGAGGCGATGCCGCAGGAGGACGCCGAGACGCTGAAGAGCTTCGGGATCGAGAAGGCGCTGAAGGGCGTGACAGGCGTCGATTACATCGCGCGGCACCTGTTCGAGCCCACGGCGACGATCGACGGGCTGTCGTCGGGGTACGAGGGCGAGGGGCCGAAGACAGTGCTGCCGGCGAGGGCGATGGCGAAGATGGACTTCCGCCTGGTGCCGGACCAGGACCCGGACGACATCCTGGCGAAGCTGCGTCGGCACTTGGACTCCCACGGGTTCGGCGATATCGAGATCCAGACCCTCGGCGGCGAGCGGCCGGCGCGGACGCCGGTGACGGACCGGCTCGTTGGCATAATGCGCGAGGCGATCCGCGACGCGTATGGCAGCGAGCCATTCATCGTGCCGGCGATGGCGGGCACGGGGCCGCTGTATCCGTTCGTCGCGACACTCGGCCTGCCGGTCGCCGACTGCGGGATCGGCTACCCGGACGCTCACATCCACGCGCCGGACGAGAACATACGTGTGGAGGATTTTCTGCGCGGTACGAAGGCGATCGCGGCGCTGATTGGGCGGTTTGGCGAGCGGTAGCCCCGTTCCTCTCACGTCACACCAAGAGATAACGTGGGTAACAGATCGCCGCGTGACTCTATTCAATGTACGCTGTATCCGTATTGAGGTTGCTCGATTGTTCACACCTGAGCCGAGAGCTTCGCATACCAAAGGGACATGGATCCTCGATTTCATTTCGAGTGGACTTATCCCTGGGTCGTGTTGGTAGGAATGGTCATTGGATACCTCGTGACGAGCCTCCCTGGTACGAGCGGTTCCGAAACCAGTCTCGCAATTGGCATAGCGGCGGCGGGTGCCATCATCTTTCGAACAGTCTTCAGGTGGTACTGGTGGTTTAAAACACCCAAGACGCGCGGGAAGGGATCCTCTTTGGCGAGGAAACACGAGTATGGACAGGAATCAAGTCCACACTCGTGAGATTGACGTCATTCTCCCTTTGGCTGATCGGGTTGGATAGGTCTGCTCATCCTCATGGTTCGGTCTTTGGGTGATTAGAATCGTTCTCCTTGCGGATCACGGCACCACCCCGCCCTCCTAGTGGCCCCGCCCGACCGGCGGCTCTTCGGCTGCGGTGGGCGATTCGCGGCGGAGGCAGATGAAGCAGGCGAACTCGAGCGAGAGGAACTGCTCGTTGATCCAGATGTCACCGCAGTCGCGGCCTTCGGTGTCGTTGCGGAGGCGAAGGTGGAAGGGGTTGCCGCAGGTGTTGCAGACGGCAGAGTTGGCGCCGGTGAGAGGGTCGCCGCAGACGTGGCAGGCGAGCGTGCGTGCGCCGCTCATTCCTCCGATACCTCAGGATGAGCGGGACGGAACTCGTTCGCGGACATCAACTGTATCGTAGCGTAGTCGCCCCGCTCGTCCTTCGAGCAAGCCTCAGAAGCGGCGGCCTTCTTGGCATGATGGCGTGCCTTGTCGCCTTCCGCGAGGAAGCGGCGGACGAGGCGCTTCTCGCCTTCGCGAGAAGTGGCCTCGCGGTCGAGCCTCTTGGCCCGGAGGCTGCGTATGAGGTCGCCGAGCTGAGGGCCCTGGGGAACGCCGAGGGCGAGGAGGTCGTCGCCGTTGAGGTGGGGGCGTTCGTGACGGGCTTTCGTGAGGTAGTCGAGGATGCGGTTGCGGACGGTTGGATCTTCCGTGAGGGCAGCGAAGGCCCAGAGTGCAGGGAGCAGGAAGGGCGCGAGGACTTCGGTGAGGGCGCTGCGCTTGAGCGAGGGTCGAGCGAGCTTCGGTCCGAGGCGCCGGAGGCCGGGCATGGCGCGGAGTGCTTCGCGCTGAGGTTTGGTTACGCCAAGGCGGCGCGCAAGGTCCAAGGCTTGGGGCTCGGTCAGGTTCCAGGCGAGTACCGGCGAGTAGGAAGCGCGGGCGCCGGTCGGATTCAACTCGCGCAGGCGGGCGAAGGCGGCGGCGTGCTCGGTTTCGAAGCGAAGGGCTGGGTGGATGGCGGCGAAGGCGCCCAGATCGTGGAGATACCGGAGCGCGCCCTCGGGCTCATCCTCAGCGAGCATGCGGGCGAGTTCGCGATGGATGCGGGCGCCGCTGATGGTCTCGAGGTACGCGAGGTCGCGCTGGAGCCATGCGAGCGCGTCCGGCTCGATCTCGAAGCCGAAGCGGGAGGCGTAGCGGACGGCGCGGAGGATGCGGGTGGCGTCGTCCCGAAAGGAGCGCTCGTGGAGGACGCGGACGAGGCGCGCGTCGAGGTCCGCGCGGCCACCGGCCAGGTCGAGGATCTCGCCGGCTTCGGGGCCGCTCAGGCGGAGTGCGAGGGCGTTGATGGTGAAGTCGCGGCGGAGGAGGTCTTCTCGGATCGTGGCGGGCTTGACGGTGGGGAGGGCGCCTGGGCGGACATACGTCTCGGAGCGGGCGGTGATCAGGTCGATGTGGAAGCCCGGGAGGCGGATCGTAGCCGTAAGGAAGGGCGGGTGGACAACCGCACGGCCGCCGATTGTCTTGGCGAGCTCGCCGGCTAGGGCCATTGCGTCGCCTTCGACGGCGATGTCGAGGTCGAGGGAAGGACGGTCGAGGAGGAGGTCGCGGAGGGGGCCGCCCACGAGGTAAGTAGGCAGGCGGCGACCGCTGGCGAGGCTGACGACCTGGTCGAGTAGGGAGCGAGCGAGCGCAGGGAGGTCCGCCCTCAATTTTCCGATAAGGTTTGGGTTTCTCACGGATATGCGGCTTATCGTTGAGTTTTGCCTTGACAGGGCAATCGGGCAAACATATCATTTTCGAGTGAACCTTCGGCACGTCCGTTAGGTGGCTGGAGATTCGGCACTCAGATGCTTCCAGGACGTGACGCCGACAGATGGGCCGCCTTCGCGCGGCTCTCTTTGTCACTCGGAATATGACTGACGCTATGGTTAGGCAGGGGACGATAACGCGACGACGGGCGGCAAGTGAACTCGCCATCGCTCTGGGGCTCAGTTTCAACGACCCTGAGCTGCTGCAGCAGTCTCTCTACCATCGGTCCTACCTCAACGAGGCCCCTGACCGAGAGATTGAATCGAACGAAAGGCTCGAGTTCCTCGGTGACGCGGTGCTCGGCCTCATCGTCTCCGAGAAATTGTACCGCGACTATCCCGCGCTTAGCGAAGGCCACCTGAGCCAGCTCCGAGCGCTGCTGGTGCGCTGGGACGCCCTCGCGCAGGCCGCAGAGCGCATCGACCTCGGGTCATACCTGGTGCTCGGCAAGGGCGAGGAGCTCTCGGGTGGGCGCAAGCGACCGTCGAACCTGGCGGGGGCGTTCGAGGCACTGATCGGGGCGGCGTTCATGGATGGGGGGATGGCGAAGGCGCGCAAGCTCGTGCTGAAACTGCTCAAGCCGGACTTCGACGAGATAGCAGCGCGAGGCGTAACGGCCGATAGCAAGAGCGAGCTTCAGCATGTGGCGCAGACGCGCTGGCACCAGATACCAGAATATCGAATGATCTCGTCGGAAGGCCCGGACCACGCGAAGCTGTTCACGGTGGACGTGAGCGTAGGGGAGCAAGTGCTGGGCCGCGGGCAAGGGCGGAACAAGAAGCAGGCTGAGCTAAACGCGGCCCGGCAGGCGTTGGAGACACTCGCCGCGACGGGCACATAGCGGTCCGCAGTGTACCTGAAGCGGCTCGACGTCCAGGGCTTCAAGAGCTTCGCGACCCGCACGACATTCGAGTTCGGTCAGGGCATCACGGCAATCGTCGGGCCTAACGGGTCTGGCAAGTCCAATATCGCGGACGCGCTTCGCTGGGTGCTGGGCGAGCAGTCTGGCCGTCTGCTGCGCGCGAAGAAGCTGGACGACATCATCTTCGCGGGATCGGCGACGCGCGCGCGCTCCGACCGTGTCGAAGTCACGCTAACCCTCGACAACAGCGACCGCTGGCTGCCGGTGGACGTGCCTGAAGTGGCGGCGGCAAGGCGCGGCTACCGTTCCGGCGAGAGCGACTACATCATCAACAAGAAGAAGGTGCGGCTCCGCGAGATTCAGTCGCTGTTGACGAAAGCGAGCGCATCCCAAAGCTCGTACGCGATCATCGGGCAAGGTCTGGTGGAGAGCGTGCTCAATCTGCGGCCTGAGGAGCGGCGGCTCCTGATCGAAGAGGCGGCGGACATCCAGCGCTACCGTCTGAAGATAGAAGAAGCTCAAGACCGGCTGAAGGCGACGCACGAGAACGTCGAGCGCGTCCGGCTGTTGATGAAGGAGATCGCGCCGCGGCTGGCACAGCTCGAGCGACAGGCCAAGCGTGCCGGCGAGCACGCACGCCTCTCGAGGGAGCTGCGGCAGGCGCTGCAGGCGTTCTACGAGCACCAGTGGCACCGGGCGCAAGAGTCGCTGGCAGTGGCGCGGGCCAACCACGACCAGGCGAAGGCGGAGTTTGTACAGGCGAAGGTTGCGCTCGAGACCTGCCAGCGAGAACTTTCCGAGATAGCGAAGCAACTGGAAGAGCACCGGCAGGCGGCTGCTGCGTCGGCGGCGGAACGAGAGCGGCTCGACCAGCGCATCCGCGACCTCGAACGGCGGCTGGCGGTGGGCAAGGAACGGCGGGGGATTCTTGAAGCTCGCTCCGGCGAGCTGGCGGACGAACTGCGTGTGCTGGAGGAGGAGCGGAACCGGACAAGTGGCATCCTGGCAGCGGAAGAGGAGAGGCGCGGCGAGCTCGAGGGTGCACTGCAAGAAGCGAAGCAAGCCCTGGCGGCGCGACAGTCGGACCTGACGTCGTTGGAGCAGGAGTTCCGGGACGCGCTCACCCACGGGGCCGACGCCGAAGCGAAGGGCAAGCGTCTGCAGTCGGCCGCGGCCGAAATGAAGGCGCGCATCGGCAAGCTGATCGACGGCCAACGCGACATGGAGCGTGAGGCATCGCGGCTGGACACGCGGCGCCGCTCGCTGGTCGCCCAGATGGCCGAGCAGTTACGAGTGCTGCGCAGCCTCCGGGGCCAAGAAGCGGAGCTGCTGGACGGCGTATCCCTGACGATGGGCGGTCGCGAGACGCTCGAGAGGGATATGGGGCAGATTACGCAAACGCTGGGGAAGCTGGAGGCAGACCAGAACGAGCGGCGAGGCAAGCTGCAGGGGCTAGAGGCACGGCTCGATGTACTGGAGGAGGCGCAGAAGCAAGCGCGCGCAACGTCTCCCGACGCGGCGGTGACAATCGAGGGCGCGCTATCGACGGTGTACGAAATCATCCGCGTGCCCCGGGGCCTCGAAGACGCAATCGCCGCGGCTTTGACGGGGCAACTGGAAGCGTTCATCTTCGATAGGCAGGCACAGGCGATCTCAGCGATCCAATCGCTGGTGGCGGAGGGCGGGCCGCGCACGGCAGTGCTGCCGCTGGACACGATCAAGTCCGTCTACCCGCTGAACGTCATGAAGGAGCGGGGCGTCTTAGGCGTCGCCGCGAGGCTCGTGAAGTATCAGTCGCGTTACGAGAAGCTCGTGAATAACCTTCTGGGCCGCACAGTGGTCGTACAGGACGTGACGGCGGCGGCGCGGGTAATGCGGCGGGGTCTGGGCACAGTGGTGACGCTTGACGGCATCCTGTTCCATCCCTCCGGCTACATCAGCGGCGGGCAGCCAGCCGCGAGCAGGCCATTCATCCTAGGATACGAACGCGACCTCGAAATGATCCCGAAGGAAATGGACCGCATCAGACGGTCTTTGGGAGTGGCGGAGCGGGAAGTGGAATCGCTGCGCGAGAGGCGGCGGCACGCGGAGTCAGCTCTGGCCGCGCTTACGAAGGATGCCGAGAGTGCGCTGGACAAGCGGCGGAAGCTCCAAGACTCGCTGTCGCAGCGGCAGCAGAGGCTGGCCCAGTTGCGCGGCGAAATGCGCGGGCTCATCGGCTCGCAGGGAAGCCTGCGAGATCAGCAGCGCGCCCTGGCCGCGGAGGCGGAACGACTGGAGAGCGAGCGCGCGTCGCTGCTGGACCAGGCTAAGGAGTCCGCGGAGACGGCTAAGTACGTTGGGCAGGCGAACAGCGTGATCAAGCAGAGGCGGCGGGCTTTGACAGCCGCAGTCGAAGAAGCCGCGAATGCGCTGGGTAGCGTGGACGCCCGTTACCGCTCGCTGGGGGCTCAGCGAGAGGCTGCAGAGGCGGCGCTGGCCCGGCTTGAGGCGCAAGTTTCGGCGAAGGCGGTGCAACTGCGCGGCCTGGAGATGGAGCTGACCACACTAACATCCAGCGTGGAGGCGGACGAGAAGGGCCTGCGCGAGGCGAGGCAGCGGATGGAAAGCTTCGTGCAGTTCGTTCAACCCGGTGAGGAAGGCTCGCATCACCTTGAGGCAAGACAGCGCGACCTGCACTCTCAGGTGATGAGCTCGCAGAACCGGCTGTTCGAGAGCGAGCGCCAGGCGCTGGAGGCGGAGGCGGAGGTGCGCCGCTGGGAGACGGAAGTGGACACCATGCGAGTGCGGATCGAGGAGGACGGGCTGACATTGAGCGCGGACGGAAACATCCTTTTGGAGGACGCCAAAGAGGTAGCGGTGCCGTTCTGGCTGGCCGCCGGTCAGGAGCCGGAGGAAGGCGAAGGTCCGTCCTGGGAAGGACGCCCGATGTCCGGGGGCGCACACATCGACCAGGAAGGGCTGCGCGGCCAGATCGAGAGGCTGCGAGCGCAGATCCGCAACCTCGGGCCGGTAAACGTCGAGGCCCGGGAGGATTACGAATCGCTAAGCGAGCGGCACAGCTTCCTCGCGGGGCAGTTGGAAGACCTCGCCGCCGCCGAGAAGTCGTTGCACCGTGCGATTGAGGAGCTTACCACGCTGATGCGCAAGCGGTTCGAGACGACGTTCGAGAAGGTGGCGCGCGGGTTCGAGCAGTATTTTAAGGCGTTCTTCGGGGGCGGGCAGGCGGAGCTAAGCCTAACAGACCCAAAAGACCCGTCGAACTCGGGGGTGGAGGTTGAGGCGCGCCCGCCGGGGAAACGAACGAAGACGCTCGCGCAGCTTTCCGGCGGGGAGAAGGCGCTCACCTCGGTGTCACTGCTGTTCGCGCTGCTCCAGGCAAACCCTTCGCCATTTTGCGTGCTGGACGAAGTAGACGCGATGCTGGACGAAGCGAACGTCGGCCGCTTCGCGTCTGCGCTGCATGAACTGGCGCAGCGGACGCAGTTCATCGTGATCACACACAATCGCCGCACGATCGAGGTGGCCGATAGCATCTACGGAGTCTCGATGGCACCCGACGGCGCTTCGCGGGTGCTTTCGATGCGACTGGCGGACCTGCCGGCGGGCCAGACCGTGGCGGCCAACTGAACATGCTCGCTTTTCGGTAGAATAGCGGTCGGACGCTCGTTGCCGCCGTCCGCTCCGGCGAGGCGAACTGATGCCCCAGCAACCGATTGAACTAATCCTCACCCGTCAGTGGGCGAGCTATTTGGCTGTGCCCGTCTGGGTTATGGGCGAAAACGGACATTTGTCGTACTACAACGAGCCGGCGGAAGCGGTCCTCGGCCGGCGCTTCGATGAGGCCGGGGAGATGCCCGCCGAGGAGCTGGCGACGATCTTTCAAACGACCCGTGAGGACGGTTCTCGGCTAAATTCCGAGTCGCTTCCGATAAACATCGCACTCTTGGAACGGCGGCCGGCCCACTTGCGTCATCGCTTCCGGGGGCTAGACGGACAGTGGCGGCTTGTGGACGTGAGTGCTTTTCCGATCGAGGGTCAGGGTGGACGGCATCTCGGCGCAGTTGCAATCTTCTGGGAAGTGGAGCCGGGCACGGAGGGCTGAAGGGCAGGCATCGCAAGGATGGACGTGACTCTGTGGGGCACAAGGGGCTCGCTGGCTTCGCCGGGACCTCAAACGGCGGGCTATGGGGGAAACACATCCTGCGTGGAAGTGAGGGGCGCAGATGGCCAGTTGCTCATACTTGATGCCGGGACAGGCATCCGACCGTTGAGCGCAACGCTGGGCGCCGAGTTGCGGCGCGTGGACATTCTGTTGACGCACCTGCATATGGACCATATACAGGGCCTCGGCTTCTTCGCCGGGCTCTACAAGCCGGACCTGGAGGTGCACGTCTGGGGCCCGCCGTCCACGACGCTGCACCTGCGCGACCGGCTCGCCCGCTACCTTTCGCCGCCTTTGTTCCCTGTGCAGATGCGTGACCTTCCGAGCCGGTTGATGTTACACGACGTCCCGCTAAGCGATTTTGAAATCGAGGCGATGGGTATCAAGGCAAGCTTGGTTTGCCATCCAGGCCCCACTGTTGGCTATAGGATCAGTGAGAACGGGAAGGCGGTGGTTTACCTTCCCGATCACGAGCCGGCGCTCGGTGCGCGCCGTTTTCCGGGCGATGCGAACTGGACCTCGGGCTTTGAGCTCGCGGAAGAGGCAGACCTACTAATCCATGATGCGCAGTACACTCCCGAGGAGTATGCCGAGCATATCGGTTGGGGACATAGCTCACTGCCACAAGCCCTGGCGTTCGCGGCTAAAGCGGCAGCGCAAGAGGTCGTGACATTTCATCACGACCCCCAGCACAACGATGCGATGCTAGATAGGATGGTCGAACAGGCGAGAAGGGCCGTTAAGTTGCCGTTCACGCTCGTGGGCGGGACAGAGGGCGCGACGTTCGCGCTTTAGTCGCCCCGCGTTCACCGACCGGATGGAGTAAGGGTCATGATCGTGGCGGTCGTCGATGATCTTATGGTCGGCGTGCGCATTGAAGAGGCGGCCAAGGGTATCGGAGCGAGGGCAGAGGCGGTCTCTTCGTACGAGGAGGCCAGGCAAAGCCTGCGCTCAGGGGTAGTGGAGAGTCTGGTCGTCGATCTGGCGATTTCCGGGCTTGATCTTGATAAGCTCGTCCGAGAGGCGCGCCAGGCGCGGGCCTGGCTAATCGCTTTCTATCCGCATGTAAATGTAGAGCTGCGACGTGCGGCCAAGCGAGCGGGGGTCGAGCGAATATATCCGCGCAGCCGGTTCTTGCGCGATTTGCCGAATATTCTGCGAGAACGTTTAGATAAGTAGCAGATGTTGCCCCGTGCAGGACGCTGCCAATATCATCGAGACTAATGGTCAGGCTATTCAGGCGAAAGAAGGACGAAGAACCGATCGGCGCAGAGGAAGACGCCGCTGGGGTTACGGCCGTAACCGAGGGGCCAGTACCGCCGCCCGAGGCGACGGCGCCGGAAGACGAAGCCGCGCCCGTCGATCAGGCAGTCGAGCGTACGCGGCGAACGTGGTTCAGCCGCATAGGAGGGATGTTCCGTCGCGGCTTGAACGAGGAGTTATGGGAAGAGCTGGAAGAGACCCTTGTCGCAGCGGATACTGGGGTGACGACTACGATTAAGGTCATCGATGATCTGCGGGAGCGTGTCAAGCAAGAGTCGATTCGGGATCCGGAGCAGGCCCTTGGCGTTCTGAAGGAAGACCTAATCGCGACGCTGGAAGTGGACACCGGCCGGGGTCAGATATGGCACTCAAATGGGCATCGGCAGACGTTGCCCAGGCCGGCGATTATCCTGGTGGTGGGAGTGAACGGGACGGGGAAGACGACGAGCATCGGCAAGCTGGCGCACGCTTACAGATCCCAGGGGAAGAAGTTGGTATTAGCCGCGGCGGATACCTTCAGGGCGGCGGCGATCGAGCAGCTGAAGGAGTGGGGACAGCGGACGGGCGTCGACGTGGTGGCACATAAGCAGGGCGCGGACCCGGGCGCGGTCGTCTTCGACGCGCTGTCTGCGGCGGAAAGCCGGGGCGCGGACGTGTTAATCATCGACACCGCGGGAAGGCTGCACACAAAGGCGCACCTGATGGAAGAGCTGATGAAGGTGAACCGCGTTATCCAGCGCAAGTACCCGGAGGCGCCCCACGAGGTATTGCTAGTCCTTGACGCGACGACAGGCCAGAACGCGATGCACCAGGCGAAGTACTTCACCGAAGCGGTCGGCGTAACCGGCGTCGTACTGGCAAAGCTCGACGGGACGGCGAAAGGCGGCGTCATCTTCTCGATATGCGACCAACTCAGGGTGCCGGTGCGCTTCGTGGGTACGGGCGAGCGGCCACAGGACCTGGCGCCGTTCGAGCCGCGCGAGTTCGTCGAGGCGTTGTTCGCCTCGTAAGCGGACATCCCGTCGTTTTTGTCCTCAAGGGCGCCCCCATCCAATGGCCTCGCCCGCGCTCGCCCGAAGTGGGGAGCTGGGGGCCATCCCCAGACCCCGGTCTGACAGCCATCGAATTGTTATTGGGAAGCACGCCTTTTAGGGCGCCTGGGTGTACCCCCGCTCGTGAAGAACGCCTGGCCGGCCCACGTCCAAGCCCGATAGTCGAGCTTCCGCTAGACTGACAGAGTGCAAGACGCGCCTGAGCGTGACATAACGACTACACCCGCGGCGCCGGCCGTACACGCGGAAGGGCCCAACGCTCAGGTCAGAGCAGGGATTACCCTCAGCGTGGAAACGTTCATCTGGACAGGTCTTGTGCTGGCAGCGGGCGCGCTCCGGCTCCCACACCTGGGTAGGCCTCCGCTCACCGTGGACGAAGGGCTGCGTGCCTTCGATGCGACGCGGGTGGCCGGTGGGGATGTGCCCCAAACGTGGCGAGGCGATCTCTCGGAAGCGGCGACCTCGTACCTGTTCCGTATCTTTGGTGAGACGGACCTGCTTGTGCGGCTCCTACCGGCGCTTGCGGGTGTGGCGATGATCGGGCTCCTTTGGTTGGCAAGGCCGTATGCGGGGCGAGTTGGAACACTCCTAGCGGCGGGGCTACTAGCATTCTCGCCGATGTTGGTCATCTATTCGCGGTCAGGAACGGAGTTTAGCCTCGGGACATTGGTGGCCGGTCTGATCATGATTTCGCTGTTCGCCTACCTCCAGAACCCGAGGTCCGGGCTCGCCTTTCCGCTCATCTTTGGGCTGGCGCTGGCGCCGCTTACCGATGCGGTAGCGATGCTCGCCGCGCTGGCCGCACTCGTCTTCCTGGCGGTGGAGGCAGTGTTCTCCTCAAACAGCGACGTCAGGCACGCCTGGCAGACGTTCAGGCGGAGTCCGCTGCAGTGGGTGACGGCGCTTCTGATCGTCGCGGCGGCCCTTCAGTTCGGGATTACGCGTTTTGGTACTTCGCTGGAGGGGCTGGACTTGCCCGGGCTGAGGCTTTTCTGGGAGATGTTCGACATGCCGCGGGACTCGCGGCCGCCGGAGTACCATTTCGCGCTGTTGTTAGCCTACGATTGGCCGCTTCTGCTCGGGGGAACGGCCGGGTTTGCGTTCGTTGCGGTAAAGTTCTTGCGACAACGGAGGAAGACCACGGCGTTCGAGCGATTTCTGCTGCTCTGGACACTGGCGGCGGCATTCGCGCTGGCGCTTACGACGAGGCGAGAGGCTGGGCAGCTGCTGATGCTGCTGCTGCCGCTAGGGCTGCTGGCCGGGAGGCTAGCGGAGGAAATCGCGGCGCGGGCCGATTGGGCGGCCACATGCCGCTGGTGGCCGGCGGGCGCGGCGGTCGCCGCGGCTGCGGCCGCTGCTGCTGTACTCATGACGAAGTGGTCTTCCGGTAACGCAGATACAGCGGAGCGGCTGACCTTACTTGCAGCCGTGGTCATCGGCGTCGCGATAGTCGCTCTCGTAGGGGTGAGGGCGCGGGCTGGGGCGATACCGGTCGTAGCCGTGGTTGCGCTCGCGGCGACCGTGTTTGTCGCCCACTCGTCTCTCGCGGTCGCGTTCTCGGGTGGGACGGAGTTCGCAGTGGACCTTCGGCTCACGCCTCGTGCCGATCAGCTGCGCGAGACGGTCGACAAGCTGGCGCGCGAACGGGGCGGAACGATTGTTGTCGACTCAGATCTGAGTGACGAACTCGGGTGGACGTTACGGGACTCGCCGGTGGTCTTTGGCGGACCGACCAATCGCGCTTCGGCGGTGGTCTCGAGGCCCAATGCAAACCCGGCGGGGTTCGTTGCGAGGGAGGAGGTCTGGCGAGTAGCCGAGGGTTGGTACCCGGACGAGGTGCTGGCGCCGCGCCGAATGTGGCGCTGGGTGTTGTACCGGGAGCCGTACTCGGACGTGAACGCCTTGGACGTGCGTATATTCGTCAGGACGATCTAGAGGCAAACGCGCCGAGCGGACAAGCCAAGGGCAAGAGGTAATGAACTTTGGAGCGACGGGGCTGAAGAATGAGTGAACTCGTGCGACCGCTGCCGTTAGGAACGACCGCCGCAAGAACGCGCGACACATTCAGCACGCTAACCTTGCGACTCCCGTTGACCTGGGAGGCGGCGGCTTACGGCGTGCTGATCGCGTGCGCTTTCGGGTTCCGGTTGTGGGACCTTGGGTCAAGGGCGATGCACCATGACGAGAGCCTTCACTCGTACTACGCCTACCAGATTCTTCAGGGGCACGGCTACGAGCACAGCCCCGTGCTGCACGGGCCGTTCCAGTTTTTCGGGACGGCATTGACGTTCTTCTTGACCGGCGGCGCGTCGGATACCTCGGCACGCATCCTGCCGGCGCTATTCGGCGGCGTCCTCGTGCTGCTGCCTCTGCTGTTCCGAAGCCGGCTCGGCCGACTAGGAGCGCTAGTGACGGCTACGTTGATCGCCTTCTCGCCGACACTGATGTATTACAGCCGCTTCGCACGCGAGGACATCTACGCGGCCGTCTTCACGCTGGGGATCGTCATCTGCGTCTGGCGCTACATCGATGAGGAGAAGCCGCATTACCTCTACATCTCGGCCGCGCTGCTGGCGCTGAGCTTTGCCACCAAGGAGACGACGTTCGTCTTCACGGCCATAATGCTGATTTTCCTCGACCTGTGGGCGGCATTGGAATTCGCCGGTCAGGCACGCGGGAGAGGATCGAGGATGGCGCGCGGGTCAGCCTTCCTGGGATACGCGCCGTTCGCTTGGGCGATCGCGGCGCTGTGGCCGTTCATCGGAGGAATCCGCAAACGGCTGGGGCTCCAGGAGCGGCATCCAGCCGTGGATGTCCTGGTGGTCATGGGCACGCTGGCGGGGCCGCAGTTCGCGGCCGCTGTGAAGGTCCCGCTGGAAGGTGCCGGAATGGAGATTAGTCCGGGGGCCGACGAGCGTGCGCTGGCGATCCCGGTCGTGCTCGCGCTTGTAGCCGCGAGCGTGCTCGTGGGGCTGGCTTGGGACCGGCGAGTGTGGTTGACGGCGGCCCTCTGTTTTTGGGCGCCGTATGCCCTGCTCTTCACGGCGTTTCTTACCGACATCGACGGATTCGGCGGCGGCATCTGGCAATCTCTCGACTACTGGATCGGCCAGCACGGGGCGCAGCGCGGCGACCAGCCGGAGTTTTATTACTTGATGTTCTGGCCGGCGTATGAGTACCTGGCGCTTGCGTTCGCGGGACCGGCTCTCCTGTATTACTCGCTGCGCGGCGGGCCAGGCTCCTGGCTTCTGACGGTAATCACGGTGGTTGCTTTATTGTCTGCGTTCGGAGCGGACAGCTTCGCCGACGACACGGCGGTTGAGGTCGCCCAATGCCTTGCGCTGGCTCTGGCGGCGGTGACGCTGTTTCTCGCGGTGAAAGGCGACATTTTCGAGCGCTTTCTAGTGTTCTGGACCGTAACGAGTCTCGTCGCCTACTCGCTCGTGGGAGAGAAGATGCCCTGGCTGACGGTCCACACGACTCTTCCGCTCGTAATCCTGGCGGGCTATAGCGCCGGGCGCTTCTTCTCGTGGCTGGCGGCGAGACGGAAAGCAGACGGAGGCGCGCAACGAAGCCGCTTCAGGCCCGGGCGGGCAGTGGCGATCGCGGTGGCAGCGCCAATCGCCGTCCTCGCGCTACTAAGCATGCGCACCGCCATCCTGGCGACCTACGACCACGGGGACGTGCCGCGCGAGTTCTTGTTCTATACGCAGACATCGCCTGACGTGCCAGACGTTGTGGAGCGCGTCGACCGCATCGCCGAATCCTCGGGAAGAGGGAAGGGCCTGCGCATTCAGGTCGATCGGACGGACCCTTGGCCGTGGGCCTGGTACTTCCGTGACTACGACGTGAGTTTCGATGAGATGGGGGCGGAGTTCCGGCCGGAAGCGGATTCAGTACTGCTTCTTTCAGCTCCGAACGAGACGTACTCCAGCGCATACATCGACAGCTATCAGCCGTCGCAGCCGTACACACTACGCTGGTGGTTCCCGGAGGACTACCGAGGCATCGGCGAGAAGAAAGACCTGGCGGAAGGCATCGCTGATTTCGCGTCGAGCCTCAAGGCCGGCCATACTTGGGAGCGCTGGTGGGGCTTCTGGTTTCACCGCGATATCTTGCCGCAAGGTGGAGTGGAGGGCCGGCTGTTTGTGCCGTTGGAGTTCGAGGCGGTCGATCCCGGACCGTCATCATCCACGCCTGTGGGCCGAGGCGAAACCGCGACACGGCCGGCGGCGGACCTGGAGGGACGCTACATCATCGGGCGGCTCGGTGCGGAGCCGGGGCAGATGGACCTGCCGCTGGGGGTGGCGCTCGACGCTGGCGGCAATATCTACGTCGTCGATAGCGGCAACTCTCGGATCCAGAAATTCGATCCCCGCGGGAGGCCTTTAGCGGCAGTGGGCTCGGCGGGCTCGGCGCCCGGCCAGTTCAACCAGCCTTCCGATATCGCGGTCGACGCCGCCGGGAACGTTTATGTAGCCGACACATGGAACCACCGGATCCAAAAATTCGGCGCGGACCTGACACCTATCTTGGTTTGGGGGCAGGCGACGGGCGATCTAATCAACCCCGCGCCGGACAAGTTCTGGGGCCCGCGGGGGATCGCGATTGACCACCAGGGCAACATCCTGGTAGCCGATACGGGCACCAACCGCATCCGCAGGTACACTCCAGACGGGACGCACCTTGGCGACTTCGGGCGGCGCGGCAAGGAGGCGGGGGAGTTCGATGAGCCGACGGGAATCGCGGTTGGCCCGGACGGGTCGATCTACGTGGCGGAAGGAGGCAACGCGCGCATTCAGAAGTTCGACGCCTCGGGGAAGTTCATTGCAGCGTGGCCGATCGAGGACTGGGGCGAGCGGAGCCTGCGCAACAAGCCGCGCATCGAGGCCCTGCCTGACGGCCGCCTGATCGCGACCGACGCGCCGCATGCGCGGCTACTGTTGATCGGCAAAGACGGGCATGTGACGGCGCGGTTGGGCACGGTGGTGGAGGTGCCGCTGTTCTCGCCGGAGGGGGTGGCCTTCGACCCGGAGCATGGGTTTGTCTACGTGACGGACGGGCTGGCGGGGCACATACGGCGCTTCCCGTTCACTGACTTTGCGCTGCGTTAGTCTGCGCGCTTTTCGGTGGCTGCGTCTCCAAACACTGTCTTGTATGCTATGTGAGAATTGGCACAATCGTCCGTTCTTAGAATGGCAGCAAGCGCATGTTTTCGCAGGCCAGTCATAATTCGCGGGTAACGCCGGTCGATCCGGTGGCGGGCAGCCCCGAGCTTCTTGTCCGCATCAGCGAGCTGATCGAGGACTTGTCCGCCGACCACGTCGATCTCTTGAAGGCGTTTCACCGCATCCAACACGAGTTCGGCTACCTGCCTCACGAAGCAGTGCCGCTGCTTGCGGGGAAGTTTCGGACGACGCCGGCGATCATCTTCGGGACCATCGACTTCTACTCTGAGGTGCGTACGGCGCCAGCGGCCGAGACGACGGTTGAGTGGTGCAGCGGGCCGGCCTGCCTGCTAAAGGGATCGCTGAACATCCGGCGCGCGCTGGAGGCGATCCTGGAATGCGAGATGAACCGGACGAGCTCCAACGGCAATTTCGGCCTGCGGCTGGTCCAGTGCGATGGCACCTGCCACCTGGCGCCGCTCGTTCGGCAGGACGGGCGGTACATCGGACCGCTGACGGTCAGCGAGTCGATCGAGTGGGCGCGGCGGCTTAAAGGCGAGGACGGAGCGGTGCAGACGGAGGGCGAGGGCGCCCCTGCGGAGGAAGAGTCCTCGCAGACGGCCCAAAAGGTGGAGTCGGAATGACGCTGCCGACATACAAGGAGATGTGGCAGCAGGCCGACGAGGTCTGGACACGGACGGCAAGGCCGGCGCGTACGCTGATAAAGGTTGGCGTGGCCACCTGCTCGCGAGTCGTGGGGGCGGAGGAGACGCTCGAGACGCTCAGGAGGGAGGTCCAGGCGCGCAGGCTCGACGCCGACGTCATGCTGACCGGTTGTCTGGGGCTCTGCTACGCGGAACCACTCGTCGAAGTGATCCGGCCGAACGTCCCAGGTATCCTCTACCAGCTCATGACGGCAGACAAGGTGGCGTCGCTCCTGGAGACGGCGGTGGCGGCGGACGGGAACGCGCGCGAGCATGCGCTGGCTGTAATGGGGGACAAAGAATTCGGCGGTCTGCCGGCCCTCGGTTCGCTCGAATTCATGCGCGGGCAGGTACGCCGATTGATGGCGAATTGCGGCGTGACGGATCCCGAAAGCATCGACCACTATCTTGCGCGCGGAGGCTACGAAGGGCTAGTTGGTGCGCTGCGGCTGAAGCCCGTGGAAGTGATCGACGAAGTAAAGAAATCCGGGCTCTGGGGCCGCGGCGGCGCGGCGTTCTCGACGGGTCTGAAGTGGGAATTTCTGTATAACGCCAAGCGTAAGCCGAAATACCTGATCTGCAATGCAGATGAGGGCGACCCGGGTTCGTTCGTCAACCGCAACCTGATGGAAAGCGATCCGCAGCTCCTGGTGGAAGGGATGATCATCGGCGGCTACGCCACAGAGGCGGACAAAGGATGCATCTACATCAGGGACGAGTACCCGTTACCGGTCGAAAGAATGGAGCTGGCAGTCGCCCAGGCACGCGAGCGGGGCCTGGTGGGCGAAGGGATCCTGGGAAGCGACTTCTCTTTCGAGCTGGAGGTCGTGCGCGGCGCGGGGAGCTACGTCTGCGGCGACGAGACGGGGCTGCTGTCATCGCTCGAGGACAGGCGGGGGATGCCGAAGATCAAGCCGCCCTTTCCGGCTCAGGCCGGCGTCTTCGCGATGCCATCGAACATCAACAACGTCGAGTCTTACACCAACGTGCCCCTAATCATGCGCCACGGGGCTGATTGGTGGGCGGAGATGGGGTCCGAGAAGCACAAGGGCACGAAGATGTTTTCGCTCTCGGGCCAGATCCAGCGGGTGGGAATTCTGGAGGTGCCGCTCGGAACGCCGACCAGCGACGTCGTGATGCGTATGGGCGGGGGCCCGCCCAAAGGGCGCAAGTTGAAAGCCGTCCAGCCCGGCGGCCCGCTCTCCGGAGTCATACCGGCAAGCGACGTGGACATCCCACTGGAACCGGACCCCTATCGCGAGCGCGGGGTACTGATGGGATCGGGCGGGCTCGTGATACTGGACGACACGAACTGCATCGTCGACCTCTGCGTCTACTTCGAGTGGTTCGCGGAGGACGAATCGTGCGGTCGGTGCACGACCTGCTTCGCGGGGACGCGGCGGATGCTGGAGATCCTGCGCCGGATTAGCAGCGGGCGCGGGCGGCTGGCCGATCTGGAACTGATCAAACTTTTGGGGAGCATCGCGCAGAACGCGAACTGTTTTCACGGGCAGGGAGCGCCGACAGCCGTCATGTCTATGTTCCGCTTCTTCGAGGGCGAGCTTTTGGAACATGTGGAGCGAAAGCGCTGCCCGGCGAAAGTATGTCGCGGTCTGGTGCGCTACGAGGTGCTTCACCACTCGGACCGCCTGCCAGCGGCGGAGGCCATCTGTCCCACGAATGCGGTGGTGCGCGACAACGGGACATACAGGATCGACCAGCTGAAATGCATCAAGTGCGACGCCTGCCGTGAACAGGCGCCTTATGCTATCGCGGTTGTAGACGAGTTCGCGCCCGCCTGAACGCCGCTCGCTCGTCGCGCGTCTGGCGCTTTTGAGCATCTCTGCTCAATTGACGGTAAGGCGTGCTATAATCCGCGTGCAAAGAACGAGGGTGCGCCTTCCCGACCCGGGGCGGTCCCGAAGGCCTGCGGAGCTGCTTCGTGGCTCCGCTCACCCAGTGCGCCTCTGCCTTTACCGGGGCTGTCCAATGAGTGTAGTTGAAGGCGCCGGGCGCCGGCCCGGCGTGCGGACGACGAAAGCGGGCCTGCAGACCGGCGTACCGAGCAGAGCTGGGCCGGTGCAACCGGACGCCAGCGGACAGCCGGCACCCTCAACGCTGGCCGTCGACTCTCCGTTCGGTTGGGCGGCGGCGCTCTACCGAAGCATCGTTGACACTTCCCCCGACGCGATCACGGTAACGACGATCGAGGGCAAGATAATTCTTTGCAACCAGCAAGCGGCGACGCTGCACGGCTTGCAACGAGTCGACGAGATGATCGCCCGTTCGGCCTGGGAGTTCGTGGCGGGAGAAGACATCGAGCGCGCCTCGCGGGATTTCCTGCGTATTTTGACGGAAGGTAGCATTCGGGACGTCGAGTATTCGCTGTTGCGTGCCGACGGCAGGCGGGTGCCCGTGGAGCTAAGCGCTTCGGCGATTATTGATAAGGAGGGTAAACCGCGAGCGCTAATCAGCGTCGTTCGAGACGTTACGGAGCGGCGGACGGCCCAGGAGGCGCTGCGCCGGAGCGAGGAGCACTTCCGCCATCTAATCGAGAACGCGCCGGACTTGATCACGGTCATCGAGCCAAGCGGTGAGATTCGCTACCAGAGCCCGTCGGTACGACGGACGCTGGGGTATATGCCAGACGAGCTGGTAGGCACAAGCATCTGGCAAATTATTCATCCGGACGACCTGCGAGAGGTCGGGGATGCAATAGCACGAGGGCTCCTCGAGGTACAGTCATCGGAATCGGGGCTGCCACACAAACTGCTTGTCTTCCGGGCGAGGCACAGAGATGGGCGCTGGCGCTACATGGAGGGGTCCGGCAAGGTGCTGATGGAGGACGGCCGCGCATATGGGTTGATCAACTCGCGCGACATCACCGACCGGATCGAGGCGGAACGGGCGCTGGAAGCGAGCGAGCGGCGCAAGGCGGCTATCTTAAAGACAGCTCTGGACGCAATTATCACCATCGATTACGAGAGCAAGATCCTCGAGTTCAATCCGGCGGCCGAGGCGATGTTCGGTCACGCTGCCGCCGAGGCGATAGGGAAATCCCTCGACGACCTGATCGTGCCACCTTCGCTGCAAGCCAAGCATCGGCCCGGGATGGAGCGCTACATGACAACCAGTGAGGGCCCGGTGCTGCGGAAGCGGATCGAGCTGACCGGGATGCGGGCGGATGGAAGTGAGTTTCCGGTGGAAATCGCCATCGTACCCATCGAGATGGCCGGGGCAACGATTTTTACTGGTCACGTACGCAATTTGACCGAGCGCAAGCGAGCGGAAGAGGAGCTTCAGCGGGCCAGGGAGGAGCTGGAGAGTAGAGTCGAGCAGCGGTGGGGCGTGGAAGGTGCGTACGGACTGACTTTTCGCGAGCTGACCGTGT
>Ga0209056_10002029_pt1 | contig 22084 bp, 18 predicted proteins | sample GraSoiAngelo_114_FD_185876 | JGI IMG/M metagenome (GOLD analysis project Ga0209056, IMG submission 185876) | Grasslands soil microbial communities from the Angelo Coastal Reserve, California, USA - 14_0903_13_40cm (SPAdes) (version 2) | ecosystem: Environmental > Terrestrial > Soil > Grasslands...
TGGCGAACCGGGAACTCAGCTGACGATGCGGACCTTCCACATCGGCGGTACGGCATCACGAGTATCCGAGCAATCTCGCCTGGATGCGCGCACCAACGGCAGTGTTCGCTTCATTGGGTTGCAGACAGTGAAGTCAAAGTCCGGCGATCTGGTGGTCATGAACCGCCAGGGTTCCATCGCGGTGGTGGACGACAAAAACCGCGAGCGCGAGCGCTATTCGGTTGTGTACGGCGCGCGGCTCAAGGTGAACGAAGGCGATCCGGTCACGCTCGGCCAAGTCATGGTTGAGTGGGACCCCTACACCTTCGCAATCCTGACCGAAATCGGCGGCACGGTCCAGTTCAAGGACCTTCAGGAAGGCGTCACCTTGCATGAAGAAGTGGACGAAGTTACCGGCCTCTCGCGTCACGTGGTCGGCGACTCGCCTGATGAAAAGCGCCAGCCTGCGATTGTCATAAAGGGCAAGAGCAGCAAGCGGTACTTGATGCCGTCGCGTTCGCACCTGATGGTACAAGAAGGCGATACGGTGTTTCCGGGCGACGTGTTGGCGAAGATCCCGCGCGAAACCACTAAGACCAAAGACATCACCGGTGGTCTGCCGCGTGTGGTCGAACTTTTCGAAGCCCGCAAGCCGCACGAGACTGCGGTCATCAGCGAAATTGATGGCAGCGTCAAGTTTGGTGAGGTTTCAAAAGGCCAGCGCAAACTCTACGTGCAGGCCGACAACGGGACCGAAAAGGAGTACTCGGTTCCACGCGGTGTTCACGTCAACGTGCAGGAAGGCGAGCGCGTGAAAGCGGGCGAACCGCTCATGGACGGCCCGCTCAACCCGCACGACATTCTGGCGGTGCTTGGCGAGAAAGAGCTGCAGGCCTATCTGGTGAACGAAATCCAGGAAGTCTATCGGCTCCAGGGCGTCAACATCTCGGACAAGCACATCGAGGTGATCGTCCGCCAGATGATGCGCTGGGTGAAAGTCGAAGATGTGGGCGACACACAGTTCCTGCTCGAGCAGCAAGTGGACAAGTTCCGCTTCCGCGAAGAGAACGAACGCGTGATTCGCGAAGGCGGCAAGCCGGCAACCGGACGGCCGTTGCTCCTCGGCATCACCAAAGCGTCACTCTCGACTGACTCGTTCATTTCGGCGGCGTCGTTCCAGGAGACCACGCGAGTGCTCACTGAAGCTTCCATTCAGGGAGCGGTGGACCACCTGCGCGGTCTGAAAGAGAACGTCATCGTGGGACGCCTCATTCCTGCCGGCACTGGCATGGAGTACTACCGCAACGTGCGTCTCTCGCCAGAGATGGAAGAGGCCGCGGCCAAGGTGCAGGAGGAAGTCTCACAGGCATACGAAGAGGCCGAGCGCGCGCTCGAACTCATGCGTACCGAAGGCGAGACGGAGGAACTCACAGCGGAGTAATGGGAACGAAAAAGGGCAGCTTACGGGCTGCCCTTTTTCTTTGCGCCGCTTTGCGGGTTTTCTTTGCGTTCTTTGCGGTTACAAGCTTTTAACCGCAAAGATCGCGAAGAACGTCGCAAAGTTCGCAGAGAACAGCCCAAGCCCTCCGCATCGAATCCATGCACGCCAACCCACAACGAGTGCCGAGTGAAGAACCTGGGCCCACTCTCCTCTTGCTTGAAGCGCCGGGCGACTCTACTCTGACTCCGTTGATCCTGCGCTTCTTCAAATTGATGGGAAGGTCAATCTGGCGAGCTTTTCAGCATGACGCCTTTGCCATCGCCAAAGCGTCTGCTTACTCGTCGATCCTTACTTTTTTCCCCACATTGCTGGTCCTCGGTTCCGTACTTGCCGCGCGCAGAAATACGCAACCTTTTCTGCGCGAAATCTCAGATGCTCTTGCCAAGATCATGCCCGCTGGCACCTCTGCAGCTCAGGCTTATCTCAGGGGTAGCACCAGCCGTTCGGTGGGATTGCTCTTCAGTACATCTCTGCTGGCGCTTTGGCTTGCTTCCGGCGTGATGATTTCCTGGATGGAAGGTTTCAGGCGGTGCTATGAACTGCCCAAGCTGTGGGGACTGGTCAAAGAACGTTTGGTCGCGCTATCGCTGGTAGTGCTCGCAGGAATTCCTTTGAGCTGCGCCACGATTCTTGTCGCGTTTGGAAACCGGATTGAAACCCGCATTCTGTTTCACATTGGGCACGAATTCAGCCCTTATGTGTACTTGATGTGGATGCTGATCCGCTGGCTGATCGCAATGGTGACCAGTGTGGCGGTCATAGCGCTTGTTTACCACAATGCAGTCCCGCGTACGCAGCCCTGGCACAGCGTTCTTCCTGGAGCGACTCTGGCTACGGCAATGTGGTTCATCGTGACCATGCTTTTTGGCTTTTACCTGCAGCATTACGCCGACTACAGCGTGATCTACGGTTCGCTGGGCGTAGCAATTGCGCTGCTGGTGTGGATGTATCTCATCTCTCTGGTAATCCTGATCGGCGCGGAGTTCAATGCGATATTGTTTCCGAGATCGCTGCTGGGGAGTGAGTTGAGAATCGGCACAGCGAATTCGCGTTAGAAGCCCGCGCGGGTGTTATGCATGTTCGCCTGGAAGCCCCGCCTCGCCCCCGAAGGGACAAATTCCAATAGCCCGGCCTTTCAAGCGCCAGGTCGTGGGTAGGTAATGCGATGAGTCCCAGAATGGACGAAGGGACGGCTGAACGCAGCCGTGCCTCCGTCACTGCTATTCGGCGCACGGCAAACCGCCACTGAAGTGGCGGTCTATTGGCATGTGTCCCTCCGGGACATTTACGCTGCGAGAATCGCAAGAAGCTACGGCCGACGACTGACGACGCTCCATTTACAATATCCGCACCCATCCTATGAGCGAGAATTCGCCTCGAACTCAATCCTTGTGTCCTCCCGAAGCCTCTGCCCGTAGGGCCAAAATCATCTGCACGATCGGGCCTTCCTGCAACAGTGAAGTGGCATTACGCGAACTCATGCAGGCTGGCATGGATGTTGCGCGTTTGAATTTTTCGCATGGATCGCCACAAGACCACGTCCGCCGCATTGAGACTTTGCGCCAGGTTGCCGCCGCAGAGGACCGCACGATTTGCATACTGCAAGACCTGCAAGGCCCAAAAATTCGCACGGGAGCGCTGAGGGACCATCAGCCAGTCATACTCAAGGCCGGTGCTATCGTCACAGTTACCACTAGGGAGATCGAGGGCTCGGCTGATCTGATCTCAACTACGTTCAAAAGTCTTCCGCAGGAGGTCAGGCCCGGGTCGCGTGTCCTGCTTTCGGATGGGCGCATTGAGCTGCGCGTCAAGGCAGTGCACGGCGAAGACATCGAATGTCAGATTGTTAACGGCGGCACGCTTGCTGAAAATCAGGGAATCAATCTGCCTGGAGCGGCGCTTTCGATTCCGGCGCTGACGGAAAAAGACCGCAAGGACCTCGAATTTGGCTTGGAGCACGGAGTCGATGCGGTGGCGCTGTCGTTTGTGCGCTCGGCAAACGATGTCCGCGAGGTCAAGGCAATAATCGCCGCGTATAAGCAACATGTTCCGGTGATAGCCAAATTGGAAAAACCGCAGGCCCTCGATGAGTTGGAAGCGATTCTGGAAGTCTCTGATGGAGTGATGGTCGCGCGCGGCGATCTCGGGGTCGAGATGCCGCCGGAGAAAGTCCCGGTCATTCAGAAGCACGTGATCCGGCGCGCAGCGGAGTGGCGCAAGCCCGTAATCATTGCGACGCAGATGCTCGAGTCCATGATTGAGAATCCGCGGCCGACACGCGCCGAGGCCAGCGACGTGGCCAACGCCGTTTTCGATGGGACCGACGCAGTGATGCTTTCTGCCGAGACAGCCAGCGGGCGCTATCCCCGCGAGGCGGTTTGCATGATGGCAAAAATCATAGTCGAGGCGGAAAGCAACATGGACGAATTCATGCAGCCGCGCCGCCGCCGTGAACATCGCGGCCTTTCCATCTCTGAGACGATCTGCGAATCGGTGGCGCATGCCGCAGAAGACCTGGACATGGCAGCAATTGCAGTATTCACAGAAACTGGCAACACCGCCCGTACGCTTTCAAAGTTCAGGCCTAAGTCGCGGATTTTCGCCTTTAGCCATGTTCCAGCTGTATGTAATCGCATGAATCTGCTCTGGGGAGTGCAGCCGGTGCGTCGTGACCATGTTTTGGGCGCGGAAGAAATGCTCGGCACCGCCGAACAGGAGTTGCTGAGGTCCGGGAGGCTGAAAGCGGGAGACGTGCTCGGAGTGGTTGCCGGAACGCAAATGGCGAGCGGCTCAACCAATTTCATGCGGCTGCATGTGGTGGAAGCGAGGAAGAGTGAAGCCCGCCATCCAGATTGACGAAACATTCCCTGGTACGTACGAAGTCGAGGAACTGCCGGAGCTGCCGGGAAGAGGAAGGTTCGATGTTCCTGTGTTTTATTTTACACGGGCTACCAAGACTCGGCCGGAGCACGATGGCCTGTGGCTGAAGGTGCGCCCTAGGAGTGGGAAATCCTGGGTCGGCGTTTTCGGTTTCGGCTACGCGGAGCCACCAGCTATCTCACGCGTCCTTAGCACACCTGACCCCGATCGTGTGTGTATCGTCTCAATGGGCGCCTATATTGTGAAACCGGACCAGCCCGATCTCTGGGCGGAAATCCCCATTATGCCTGGGTGTGACGTTCGGCCTGTTTCAGAGCACCAACTTCTGGTCTTCGCTGACCTTACGAGACTGGTATGGCGAAGTCTGCGGGTCTGTTGGGATGAATTGAAAATTCTCACCTTGGCCGGCGACTGGATTGAAGGGGTGGGATACGAGCCCACGAGTCTTGACGAAATGCGCTTCGCAGTCGATCTAAGGACGGGCTGTTCATTGCTTCCTTCGCCTGTCTCTAACGATGGCAAACCGCTCTGGTAATTCGCCTGTGTCGAGTCCTACATCTCAAGTCCTAGAACACCCGATGCGTTGCATTAGCAATAACCTGTGGTAGGATTTTCCTACCATGGCCCAATAACAGCCCAGCTCTCGAATTTCTCGCGACGACCCGCATAGGCGAAAAGGGGCCGCTTACTGTTCCAAAAGAGTTCCGCAGCGAGCTCGGGTTAGGAGCGGGCGCTCCCTTTACCGTATTGCGACTCGGCGACGGCCTAATCCTTCTACCGGAACAACACCGATTTGAGCAACTGTGCAAGCGGATCAGCTCTGAGCTCACCGACGCTGGTCTAAAGCCAAAGGACGCGCTAGCTTCACTCGACGAAGTACGGAATCGCGTCTATGCGCGGCATTACGGTAAACCCAGGGCTGGCGTCCGGCGTACCCGCACTCACCGCCAAAAGTGAGCGCTCGACGCAGAATCCGACTGTTTCTCGACTCCAATGTATTAATGGCAGGGATCGTTTCCGACCGGGGCCTTGATAAGGCAACGCTGTCGCTGTGTGCTGCCAAAATATGCAAGCTGGTCTTGGCCGAAGTAGTTAGAGAGGAAGTCGAGGAGAACCTCCTGCTTCACGCCGAAGGCCTTCGGTCAGCCGACTCGGATCAACTGATTCAGGATTACCATCACGTAATCAAGCTCACTGGCCCTGAGGTTGTGCCCTATCCCAGCAAAGACCTTGTTCGAGCGAACCGGCATCTTATTCGGCACGAGGCAGATGTTCCCGTGCTTCTTTCTGCCATCGCCAGCAAACCCGACTGGTTGTTGACCCACAATACAAAACACTTTACGAGGGCAGTCGCCCGACGGGCATCTCTTCACATCGCGACACCTGCCGAATTTTTCCGAACTCTTTCCGGAATTGTTAGGTAAACAATTCGAAACCACTTGGATCGTTCTTTAGGGAGTTGTTTATTTCCTTGAAAAGACAGCTCTTGAACGTGGGAAGGTTCACAACCTTGGTTACCTGTGGGGGTCGAACTCCAGCTGTACAACGAGTTTCTCTTTAGCCGCAGCCGACGCGTATTTCCACTGCTTGATCGCCTTCATGGCAGATTGGCCGAGGATCGGATTCCCTCCGAGTAGCTCAGTAGTCTGAACCGTGCCGTTGGGACCGACGACGACCTCCACTCGTACCACTCCACCAATGTAAAGCCGCTTCAGAGTCTCGGGATATTCAGCTTCGACGCGAGTGACGATTTTTCGCTCGACCGCGTTTGGCTGGGTCTGCGACGCAAGAGGCTTTACGGATCCGCACATGACAATCGACAGCACGCCTGCAATAAGAAACGATGCCATTGCGCGATGTGACTCCTGGCCATGTGTGCTGTATTTCATAGTTAGCCTTGCTGTGAAGCTGTGATTCACGGAAGTTCCAGCGTTAGCTGGTACACTTCCTGCGTGCTGCGATCGCGCACGAACATCCACGAACCATCCCCCATGCGGCCACTCCAGAGGCCAAACGGACCAGGGTAACGTTCAATGCCCTCCAGCTTAAACACGCGCTCGGCGCGGTTCTCGCCGACTTTTATCCGGCGGATGGATTCTTCGTCGCTGACCAGGTCATCGAAGTAAATATATTTGCTATCGGCAGACCAGACGGGATAGCTCACACCGCCTGCCGGCTCGCTCAACCAGACGGACCATTTGTTTGTTTTGTAGTCGAATAGCAAAACTTTCGTAAAGTCCGGGGATAGGGCGGCGACATATCTTCCGTCTGGCGACCATCGTGGGCTGAACAAATTCCGGGACCCGGGAACGACGTTAGTCTTGCGTGATTTCAGATCCAGGATTTCAATATTCAAATCCTCAGCATCGTGCAGATAGCCAAACATGATGCGAGTGCCGTCGGACGACCAATTGGCATCGATCTGGCCGCGTTTCTCGGGAAGTATGGCTTGCGCATCTCCTCCACTCAGTGACACCAAATAAATCTGAGAAGGCTTGTCGGGCCGAAATGATACGTACGCGATACGGTCTCCCAGGGGAGACCAGTGAGGCAGTGCCGCCCGCTCTGGCGGCGAGGTGAGCTGAAGTTTTTCTGTTCCGTCAGCTTTGCATCGCCACAACACGCCGTCTGGAACTGAAATATAGGTGACCCATTTGCCATCTGCCGAGTAGTCCAGGTCTGTGGCTGAGACCCCTGACAGTAGCGGGATGAATTTTTGCTGACCGGGATCATACCTAACGGCTTCGCCCGTTGGCTGCACGCCAAGTGCCCAGACCCTTCTGTTATCTCGAGAAGGCAAGGCGTTTCCGAACGAAATGGGACCCTGGGTGAGCTGCAATGGTGTGGCTTTGCCCGATGAATTGGGATCTGCGATCGCCCAGAGTGTAGTCAAATTCGAGGGGCTAGTCTGCGTTACCTGGAAAATGTAGTAAGCGCCGTTAGCTGTCCAGTTGCCGCAACAGGCGGCGGAAGCGTGCTCCCATCCTTCCAGCACAGCGTGAGAATGTGAACCGTTTATGCCGACTTCCCAAATCGAAGTTGTGTTCTGAACGGTATTGCCGATGCTGAAACGAATGTGTTTTCCGTCCGGCGAAAAACGAGGCGAGAACACAGACCCGTTGGCCGTGTATAGCTCACGCGCGGCACTTCCGTCCGCGTTCGCCAGAAAAATGGTTGAGCCTTTCACAAATGCCAAGCGCTTGTTATCTGGAGACCAAGTTGCGTAGCGGCCGGTAGAATCAGCCAGCCGTTGCGGCAGCCCGGCATTGATTGGCAGCGTCCAAAATTCGTTCTCCCCGGCGGCGCCTTGGAGTCTGGACACGAGAAGCTTGGTGCGATCGGAAGAAATGTCGAGCGCCTGCACGTCCGGGAAAGCACCGGAAATGACCACCCGCTCAGCGTTCCGGAGAGATAGCTTGGTAACAAGATGGCCAAATGCAGGAGATTCCGTCACGTAGAGATTGGATTCGTCTGATACCAGGTTTGCTTTGCTGATTCCATCGTGAGTGATTTGAATAACTGCCGTCACTTTCGGCGAGTTAGCTGTGGATTCCTTGGCAGGTTCCGCGCAAAAGACGGCGGTGGAAGCGAGAGCCGCGAAAAGAGCCGCTCGTAAAACGAACAGAAGCGAGACCCCCTCGCCTGTGTTGCGCATTCGGGGATGCTAGCAAAAGCAAGAGTTATGACATCAATAAAGTTGTTCGAGCGGCTTACGAAAGTAACACTCGAAAGTTCCAGGGCGGCATCGTGCCGAAGCGGTCGACCAAATTCGATACTTCATAAGCCGTCGACGGGTGGGAGCGGCTTTCCAGCACATTCATTCGGCGTCATCTGTCTCTTTCCCCTGCTAGAATCATTCGTTTGCTCTGGCTCATCAATTCACAGTAGAGGAGCACGACTTTGCCTGAGACCATCTACGATGTCGCCATCATAGGCAGCGGCCCCGCCGGATATACGGCCGCGATCCGCGCAGGCCAATATGGCTTGAAGACCGCTTTGATCGAAAAAGATCCCTACCTTGGCGGCACTTGCCTGCACGTTGGCTGTATTCCAACCAAGGCATTGCTATTCAACGCTGAACTCTGGGACCACCTGAAAGACGCAAAGGAATACGGGATCGAGGGTGTTGCGTCGAGGAAACTGAATTGGGCATCGGTGCTAGATCGCAAGACGAAGGTCGTTGACAAGCACGCCAAAGGGCTCCAATTCCTGATGCGCAAGAACAAAGTTGACACCGTTAAGGGGTTTGGCAAACTGACTGGCCCCGCCCAAAATGGCGTTCACACGATCGAAATAAAAATCGAAATAAAAGATGGCGCGAAAACGACCCAGCTAAAGACAAGAAACGTTATCCTGGCGATGGGTTCGGAAGCGCGGATGATCCCCGGACTCCAGCTGGACGACCGCGTGCTCACCAATATCGAGATCCTGGAGCTGGGCAGCGTGCCGAAATCTCTGATCGTGGTCGGTTCGGGAGCTGTCGGTGTGGAGTTTGCCTCCATCTTCCGCTCGTTTGATACCGAGGTGACCATTCTCGAGATGTTGCCGTATATGGTGCCGCTTGAGGACGAGGAAGTCTCGAAAGAGTTGGCACGCGTCTATCGCAAGCGCGGAATCAACTTCCACGCCGGTGCAAAAGTCGAGAAAGTTGAGAAGACGAAGTCGGGCGTGTCGGTAACGTTCACTGCTGATGGCAAGCAGCAGAAACTGGAAGCCGAGAAGATTCTTATCGCGATTGGGCGCAAGCCTAATATTGACGGCGTGGGGCTAGAGAAGACAAAAGTCCAGACCGACCGCGGGTTTGTGAAAACGAACGAATGGATGCAGACCGGGGAGCCGGGCATTTACGCCATTGGCGACATTGTGCTCGGCACGCCGCAGTTGGCGCACGTCGGCGCGATGGAAGGAATTGTTGCTATCTCGAAGATCGCCGGCAAGGAAGACAAACCGATTAACTTGCTGCGCATTCCTAATGTGACGTTCTGCCACCCGGAGATTGGCAGCGTGGGTTTGACCGAAGCCAAGGCCCGGGAGCAGGGATACAACGTGAAAGTCGGGAAATTTCCGTTCACCGCGAATTCGCGCGCGAGCATAGTCGGCGAACACGAAGGTTTCATCAAAATGGTGTCGGATTCCAAGTACGGAGAGATCCTCGGAGTTCACATAATCGGCCCGCAGGCGACAGAGTTGATTGCGGAAGCTGTAACTGCCATGGAGCTCGAAGCGACAGTCGAGGACCTGATGTGGACGATTCACGCGCATCCAACGCTGGCGGAGGCGATGCTGGATGCGTCGAATGGTGTGTACGGATTGGCGATAAACATGTAATTTCACCACGGAGACACGGAGACACGGAGACACGGAGAGAAACAAAATCTAATTCGGGTTTAAATCTGGATTGTGTGGTGTCTGCGTGGGAAAAGGCTTTGATTTGATTTCTGTTCTCCAACTCGGGACTGTCGATTACGCGATCGCACTTCGCCTGCAGGAAAAGCTGGTCACATTACGAAAGGAAGGCCGCATCGGCGACGTGCTGCTTCTGCTGGAACACATGCCCGTCATTACCCTGGGACGTAACGCCAAATCGGCGAACATTGTTGCTGTCCCCGAGGTGCTCGCTTCGCGGGGAGTCGAAGTTTACGAGTGCGATCGCGGAGGCGATGTCACCTTTCACGGGCCGGGGCAATTGGTCGCGTATCCGATATTCGATCTGCGGGGGTTCCCATCTGCAAGCACTACCCGAAAGACGCTCGGTGCAGTGGAGTTTGTGCGCCGATTAGAGGAAGTGCTGATTCGCACGTGTGCAGAGTTTGGGATTGGGACGAAGCGAATTGATGGCTTAACGGGAGTTTGGACGGGCGAGGACGCCCGTCTCCCCGCTAATTCCTCAGTCCATGCCGAGTCGTCGACTCAGCCGGACATCCGAGGGCGGCTGTCCCCACGTGGTTCAGTGCTAAGCGCGGGGTCTGAAGCAAAGATTGCCGCTCTCGGAGTCCACATTTCGCGTGGAGTAACTTCGCACGGCGTTGCGCTAAATGTGAATACCGATCTGAGCTTCTTTAACCTGATCATCCCCTGCGGGATTACATCAAAGCCAGTCACGTCCATACAGAAAGAACTCACCCGCGTGGTGCCAATGCAGGATGTCGCCCACACGCTTTCACGAAATTTCGGAATGGTTTTCGAAAGCCAGATTTTGTGGCTGGACAGTCTCGACGCTCTGCTCAGCACTAACGTTGACGTGCCAATGACGGTTCCGGAAAACCTGCGCAAGATTCATGGTGAAGAAGACTCGGCGTGGGCGTGAGGGCTCAAACTGCTCCCTCGCAGCGATCCTCCGCGTAAAATCTGTCTATGAGTGCTCCGAGTATCGCGCCTCCGCTTGCAGGAAACGTTCTGGGGCTTGCCAACAATCACTTCGTGATCGCCGAATGGCAGGATGCAGGCGGTCCTCCCCGTTGGATTGCTCCCCTTCACCTTCATCGGAACGATGACGAGGCGTGGTACGTGCTGGAAGGAAGACTCTGCGTAAAAATGGGAGATGAAGAAGTAGAGCTGCGTGCCGGATCAGGCGTGCTGGTGCCGCGAGGAACGCCGCACACGTACTGGAACCCTTCCAGTGAGCGAGTTCGATATCTTCTGATTATGACCCCGAAGATTCATCGGCTGATCCAGGAAATCCATGCGACCAAGGAGCGCAGTCCGGCGATCATGCGGGAGCTCTTTGAGAAGTTTGATTCGGAGTTGCGAGCCTAGCTCCGCCTGTTTGGAGGCACGGCGTCGCCCAATCCGGAAGTTTGGCGTCCTTGGTCACTACCAAAGTTCCGGAGTAGGATTGTTTCTGGCATGAAGAAGCCGAAAAAGATCAGCAAGACCGCACAAACCAAAATTTCAAAGAATGGTGCGAAGCGCCCAGCTACAGCGCTTCCTCAGCAACGCACTTACTCCATCCCTGATTACCGGCTTGAGAAGCCTAGTTTCACCGTTCGCCAAGTCCGGAAGGGCGAAGAATGTTGTTATGAAGTCTCCGGGAACCTTTTTGCGCCCGTCCCCCCCATTCGCGATTCGAAGTATTTGAGCAAGCAGCAGTGCATCGAGATTTATCGCTGGATGGTGCTCAATCGCAAGATGGAACAGGCACTAGAGAATCTATATAAGCAGGGAAAAGTTGTGGGCGGCGTTTATTTCGGACTGGGCCAGGAGGCGTGCTCGTGTGCGTCAGCTTACGCGCTTAGCAAGGACGACTGGCTTGCGCCAATGATCCGAAATCAAGGATCGCTGCTGGTTCGCGACTTCGAGCCGCGTGACATGATGATGCAGTACATGGCCAAGGCCGACTCGCCGACCAAAGGCCGTGACGGCACCTCGCACTTCGGCGATATTTACAAACGCAACGTGGTCTCGCCGATTTCCATGCTTGGCGATCTCATCCCGGTGTTGGCGGGCGTTGCCCTTGGTGCGCGGCTGCAAGGAAAGAATATCGCCGTGATGACCTATATCGGTGATGGGGGACAGTCGACCGGCGTCACCTACGAGGGCATAAATCTTGCCGCGGTGCAGAACCTCGGGCTGGTGCTCTTCGTTGAGAGCAATTTGTGGGCGTACTCAACTCCGTCGGAAATGCAATACAAGGTGCAAGACCTGGCGGAGCGTGCTATTGCATACGGAATTCCCGGCGTCATTGTGGACGGCACCGACGCTTGCCAGATTTACGATGCCGCGCGGAATGCTGTGGAACGAGCCCATCGTGGAGAAGGGCCGACGCTGATCGAAGCCAAAATGATGCGCATGAAAGGGCATGCCATCCATGACGCCGCTGATTATGTTCCCAAGCCGATGTTCGAATACTGGCGCAAGCGTGATCCGATAGCGCGCTTTGAAAATTATTTGGTGAACATCAAGAAGTGGCTATCTCCGCAAGAGCACGAAAATCTGATCGCTCAGGTCGAGGGTTACCTGGAGAAAGAACGCGAGATTGCTGTGAACTCTCCGATGCCCGCGCCCGAAACAGCCGAAGGCGGCGTGTACTGCGAGAATGGCTGCCACGAGATCAAGCCGAAGTACGGCACTCCAAAGACCCGACAAGGCCGCCGCACCGGCCCGAAGACCGCCGAGGACGTGGTGCATCTGAAATAAATTACTCACGTGGAACAGGCGGCTCGCCTGTTCACGAGCGAGGAGGATTGCTAAGAATTGCTACGGACAGCGAGCCGCCTGTCCCCGAAGATTCCTAAATGAATCGAGTCAAAGTCATTGGCGCAGGTCTGGCGGGTTCGGAAGCCGCGTGGCAGTTGGCACGCCGTGGAGTGCCGGTTGAGCTGTATGAAATGCGTCCTGTGCGGACGACGCCAGCGCATCAGACCTCGGACTTTGCCGAACTGGTCTGCTCGAACTCCCTGAAATCTGAGAGCGAGAACACGGCTCCGTGGCTTCTGAAGGAAGAGATGCGGCGAATGGGATCGTTGCTGCTGGAGATCGCACGTGAATGTGCGGTGCCAGCCGGGCATGCGTTGGCCGTGGATCGCGCGCAATTCTCGGCGAGAGTCACTGAGGCAATTTCACGCGAGCCGCTGATCCAGATTCGCCGTGAAGAGGTTATCAAGATCAACGAAGACGAGATTACGATTATTGCGACTGGGCCGCTAACTTCAGATGCGCTGGCAGAAGAAATTGCAAGATTGAGTACAGCCGGTGTGGCTCGGACAGGAGTGTCCGACCCACACAAGCAGTTATATTTCTACGATTCCATCAGCCCCATCGTCGAAGCCGACTCGATCGACATGTCGAAGGTGTATCTGGCGGCGCGATACGACAAAGGCTCGGCGGACTACATCAATTGCCCGATGTCGAAAGAAGAATACGACCGCTTTTATGATGCGATGATCTCCGCCGACTCGGTCGAAGCCAAAGAATGGGAGAAGCTGAACTACTTCGAGAGCTGCCTTCCGATCGAGGAAATCGCACGCCGGGGCCGGCACACGCTGCGTTTTGGGCCGATGAAGCCGGTGGGACTCAAAGATCCGCGGACTGGCAACCAGCCTTATGCCGTGGTGCAATTGCGCCAAGAGAACCTACGCGCAGAGTCCTACAATCTGGTCGGATTCCAGAATCATTTGAAGTTCGGCGAGCAAGCCCGAGTACTACGCCTGATTCCGGGACTCGAAAGTGCGCGGTTTCTGCGCTACGGCCAAATTCACCGCAACACGTATATCAATTCACCGGTACTGCTCACGCCCACGCTCCAGATGAAAGCGCATCCGAACGTTTTGTTTGCGGGACAGATTTGCGGAGTTGAAGGTTATGTCGAGTCCATCGCAACGGGAACGCTGGCCGGAATTCATGCTGCGGCACTTGTCTCCGGGGAGACTCCGAAGGCACCACCACGCACGACCGCCTTGGGGGCGCTGATGCATTACATCACCAACGCCGACCCAAAGAAGTTCCAGCCGGCGAACATCACATTCGATCTTCTTCCGCCGTTGGAAAAGAAAATTCGCGATCGGCAGCTGAGACACAAGATGCAGTGCGCGATGGCGCTGCAAGAACTCCGGACCTGGTTGAACGCAAAAGTCTCGCCAGCAATCCTTACTCATGCGTCCTAGGTGACTTCCACTGGCTCCAGCGAACTTCAAGCCGGCTTCCGATTGCAAGCCACTGCAAGCTACCTGCAATCAGGAATTCCGCTGCGTTACATATGAGCGCTCGAATGTTCCTAGATGAACGAACCGAACGATAGGAGATACGATCATTCCGGGCAACATTGCCAATAACATTGCTGGCAAGTCGGCCGCAAAAAGAGAGTTCACAATCAATGGTTCGTAATGAAAGTGGAACCATCGCCCTGCAAAGATCGTAAAGTCCGCTCCTTCAAAACTGTCTTTAAACGCCGCTGCGGCGCGTGATAGCGGTCCCATGGCGTGAAGAGCCACAAAAAACCAAACCCCATGAAAGCTAGCGAGGATCCAACCCAATCGGCTTCGGAGGCAATCATCAAACCACTTCCAACCCTTACCTAAGATTTTCATCGTATGTTCGGACACCGGACTGTACATCATAGTTCTGGCCCCCATTCTCGCGTGAACAAAACTGCTCCGGTATGCGTATCACTCACAGGACGCGCCTCCGCCCAGCTTACTTTTTCGCTGGGCAAGCGTCCAACTCGTGCGAGTGCGAAGATTTCTCGGCTGCATTTGGCGGGCGAGGGCGCCCGCCCCACACTAGTGAGCCATGGTTCTGCGCGACCTCATCCGCGACGTGTTTCGCACCCTGTGGTCGCATAAGGTGCGCACGTTCTTGACCATGTTTGGCATCGCCTGGGGAATTGTTTCCATCGTGCTGATGGTCGCCGCTGGCGAGGGTCTCCGCAAAGGGCAAGAAGAGCAATCGAAGACACTGGGCAAAGACATCATGATCGTCTTTCACGGCCGCACCAGTCTGCAAGCCGGAGGGGCGCGCGCGGGGAAGTTGGTCCGCTGGGAAGACGCTGATGTGCAGGCTGTGCAATCCGAGGCCCCTGATTGCCAGTACGCACTTCCTGAGCTTGAGCAGGGGGACGTGCGCATTCACAGCAACTACAACAATGGCGCGTTTCTCGTCACGGGGTCGTATCCCGAGTTCGGCGAAATTCGCACGCTCAATGTCGGCTCGGGCCGCTTCTACAATTGGGACGACGAGCGCGAGGGCCGCCGCGTTGCGTTTCTCGGCACTGATGCCGCAAAGCAGCTTTTCCCTGAAGGCCGCAATCCACTTGGCGACAATGTTTATCTGAACGAAATGCCTTATCTCGTGATCGGCGTCATGGCAAAGAAAAAGCAGGATTCAAGTTATGACGGATGGGACGTGAACAAAGTTTTTGTTCCGTTTTCCGCAATGCGGCGGGACTTCCCTGACAAGCCTCCGGGAACCTCTCGCACCTTCGACCAACTGCTGGTAACGCCGAAATCGGTGCAACAGCATGAGGCTTGCAAGCACGAACTGCGTGCCGCGCTCGGCAAAATGCACAAGTACGATCCGACTGACAAAGAAGCCTGCCCCATCTGGGACACGGTGCAGGAGGCGAAGGCCTTCAGCCAGATGACCGACGGAATGAAATATTTCCTGGGCGCGGTCGGACTCGTGACCCTATTCCTTGGCGGCATCGGCGTGATGAACGTAATGATGGTCGCGGTCCGCGAACGCACTCGAGAGATTGGCGTAAGAAAGGCCCTGGGCGCTCCGGCCCGTGCAATCTTGCAACAATTTTTCATTGAAGCGATGGTCATCGCACTGGTCAGTGGAGGCGTGGGGCTCGGTGTCGCCTATGGCCTATGCGCGCTGGTTGATTTGCTGCCCATGCCAGATTTCTTTGCTGGGCTCCTGCCGACCTGGAAATCCGGATTGCTAGCTTGCGGCATGCTGGGAGGAGTCGCGGTGCTATCGGCGATGTATCCCGCGCGCAGAGCTGCTTCGATAGACCCGATCGAGGCATTGAGGTTTGAGGCGGGAGGGTGAATCGAAGTCAGAAGGGAGAAGTCAGAATGCAGATTATTTGGGGTGACTTATTTAGTGCTCCACGTTTACGCATTCTTGCTTCTGCATTCTTACTTGTGACTTCTGCGTTCGCTAAAAGCTATGAGCTAACGCTAAGAGCTGATGCTTACTGAAATCATTCGCGAAGCCTGGATCGCCCTGAAGCGTAACTACACGCGCACCTTCCTGACCATGCTCGGCATTGTGTGGGGAATTGCGACAGTTACGCTTCTCATCGCCTATGGCAGCAGCTTCCGAAATATTCTGGTGGGCGGATTTAATGCGTTCGGCAAGAGCGTCGTGATCGCCTGGCCCGGCCAGACCAGCGAACAACCTGGCGGCCAGCGCGTGGGAAAGAAGGTCTTACTCGAACAAGCTGACCTCGACATGGTCAAGGCTAATGCGCCATTGGTGAAATACGCCTGTCGCGAGACGGTGCGGCGGCCGGGAATCGCTTATCAGGACCGGCTGGTTGGCACGGCCGCAATTCGTGGCGTCTGCCCGGAGTATGGCGAGATGCGCAACGAAGTGCCCTCCGAGGGCCGCTGGATCAGTAGCAGCGACGAAATTGAACGGCGGCGCGTCTGTTTCCTGGGCGGGCGTATTCGCGAGCAGCTATTCAGCGGTCGGCCAGCAGTTGGCGAATTTGTCACCATCGCGGGCGTCCGCTTCGAAGTGATAGGCGTGATGCAGCGCAAAATCCAGCTGAGTAACTATTTTTCCAGCGATGACGAATCAGTTTGGATTCCATACGCTTCTGCGGGCGACCTTTGGAACACGCGCTATGCGGCGGTCATGGTGTTCGAGCCAATCGCGCCGCAATTTGAGAAACGGGCCATGGCGCAGGTGCTGGCTGCGGTAGCGACTCGCCAGCAGTTTTCGCCCACGGATCCAAAGGCCTTTCAGATGTTCGGCCGCGACGAATTCCGCCCCGTGATCGACGCAATCACCATTGGACTCGAAGTCCTGCTGGCATTCGTAGGCGCGCTAACGCTTGGCATTGGCGGCGTTGGCGTGATGAACATCATGCTGGTTTCGGTCGAAGAGAGAATCCGAGAAATCGGCTTGCGCCGTGCTCTAGGCGCAAAGAAAAGTCATATCAAGCTGCAATTCCTCGCGGAGACATTGCTGATCATGCTGCTAGGCGGCGCCATTGGTGTGGTCATTTCCTACCTGGTTGCCGCGGCAGTTGGCACGCTTCCGTTGATGGGCCCGCTATTCGAGGATGACTCCGGTCGCGGCGACATTCATCTGCATATCTCTTCGATGACGCTGATGGTTTCGACTTTGGTGCTGCTGTTGGTCGGAGTGATCAGTGGCCTAGTGCCAGCGCTGCGAGCCTCGAAACTCGATCCGGTGGAAGCGCTGAGGTATGAGTGAAGCGAATTGATTTAATGAAGCCCTTAGCTATTAGCCTTTAGCTCTTAGCCAAACCGTATTGAGATTCCCCTAGACGCTAAGAGCCAACAGCTAAGAGCTGTTTCCCGGCAAGTTCAGCCTGATGGATCCTTTCCAGCAGGGCTATCCGCCGCCGGCGCGCGTGCTGCTGGTCGGTCAACGGAATTTCGAATAACAGGATCACCGTCGGTCAGGGATTCTCATTCGATTTCAACCAGTCGTGGTTGAAGCAAGGCGGCGATCTCGACTACTTCACGGATACTCCGCCGGGAAACAACGGAAGCGATACTTCGTGAGGGGAGTCAACTCTTTCGCCGACGTCGTGGGATTTGACCGTCGAGGATGGCTGGCTAAGAAAATCGAATTGGGTGAGGGAACCGAGATTTCGGCGAAGCGAAGCCTGCTTTTACGACAGTTTCGTTTCCGGGCACTCAAAATGGCCAGACATTCCCGTTCGCGATCAACGACGTTCGCGGCATCGTTGGAACGTATTTCGATTCAACGGGAAAACAGCACGGATTTTTGACGAAGTAGGCTCGACCGCAGGGCAACAAAACCGCTCACGTCGGGGCGGGTGCCCTCACCCGCCCTGCGGAGCGAAGCTCCGCGAACGACGGACAACACACAAAAACGCCATTCACCCCAACTCGGTCTCAAGATCGCACCTGCTGAGGTGCAATCGATGGCATCGCAGGGCGGGTAAGGCACCCGCCCCCTACGTGAGCCCGTGGCCCATCTGAAATTCAGCGCCCGTGCAAGCCTTGTGCAACCAAACCATCCTTCAGCCGCAACTAAATCATTAGTTACTTTTTCGCGGGTCCCGCGTCTAACAATCAGGAGAACGAAGTGCCGCCGAAGCAATCGCCAACTCTGACGGAAGCCGAGCTCCGCATCATGAACGTGCTCTGGCCTTTAGGGTCTGGGACCGTCCAGCAGGTGCTTGAGTCCCTGCCCGGCAAACCGGAGCTGGCCTATAACTCCGTGCTGACCACCATCCGCATACTTGAGAAGAAGGGATACATAAAGCACGTGAAGGACGGGCGGGCACACGTCTATGTTCCTGTGGTCGCGCGGCAGGACGCGAGCCGTTCTGAAATTCGCCATCTGGTGGGCAGGTTCTTCAAGAACTCGCATGAGCAATTGGTGTTAAACATTCTTGAAGATCGCGGATTGGATCCCAAAGAGTTGAAGCGGCTGAGAGAAATGCTGGAGGGCAGCATACAAAAATGATGTTCTTCCAGGGAATCACCGAAATCGTGGCGGAACGGGCCCTGAATTCCATTCCAGCAGGGCTAATGATTGCGACCGTGGCCTGGGTTGGCCTGCGAGCTTTCAAGAAGCAAGATTCAGGAATTCGATTTGCAGTCTGGTTCCTTGCGTTGGTGGGAATCGCTGCTGTTCCCTTCGTGCCGTCGTTTGGCGGTTCCGGCGGAGTTTCCGGCACACTGCACGCACGCGTAACCTTGCCGGCAGCGTGGGCAGACGCAATTTTCGGTTTCTGGGTAGCAGTCGTCGGCCTGGTCGCATTGCGGCTCTTCGTCGGCATTTGGAAGCTGTGGAGTCTCAAACGAGACGCTGCACCGGTTGCATTCTCAGACTTGCCGGCCGAAGCGCAACCGGCAATCGCGGAATTTCGGGCCAGCCGTCCGGTTGAGGTTTGCAGTTCGACGCGGGTGCGAGTTCCCACAGCAGTAGGCTTCTTCAAGCCAACGGTGCTGCTTCCGGAGTGGGTGCTGACCGAAGTTTCTGAACGGGATCTGACGGCGGTCATTCTGCATGAACTGGCGCATCTGCAGCGCAGAGACGATTGGACGAATCTCGCGCAGAAGTTGCTGGGAGCCATCTTCTTCTTTCATCCGGCGGTGTGGTGGGTTGAAAGAAAGCTTGCTCTCGAGCGCGAAATGGCGTGCGACGAACTGGTGTTGGCGAAGACGGGTAATCGGCACGCATACGCTGAGTGTTTGGTCTCACTCGCCGAAAAAAGTTTTGCACGGCATGGGATTGCGCTTGCTCAGTCGCTGATTGGTCATGCAAAAAGTACTGCACTGCGGCTGGCGCGAATTCTCGATCCGAGTCGGTCGGCAACGCCTCGCGCGTATCTGCCAGCGCTGGCGCTGACGTCAGCGGCGCTAGTGCTTTGCGTTGTGGCGGGACCGGGTGCTCCGAGACTGATCGGCTTCGAGGACCGAGTGGTTGGCTCGGAAGCTGCGCCTGTCCCCCCCGTGAAAGCTTCGCCGGAACAAGCTGCTCTGCCGCCGGTAAGAATCGAGGCAAGCTTCCATCCGGATAGGGTAGCGACGTCCCACTCCGCGTTACCTGCGCAGCATCGCGTCGCGCAGAGAGCAGCTCCGGCAACCATTGCGCAGAAACGCGCTCCAGGACGGGAACTGTTCGCGCGTGAGACCGAGACCGATCTCGCTCCCGACTCTAGAACGCAATATGTCGTGTTTGTGCAAACCAGTATTGACCGTGATGGTGAAGTGAAGACTGATTTCTGCGTGTGGAAGTTGACATTGCGCGAGTCCGATAATCGGGCAATTAGAGCGCAGATCATAACCAGCTCGCTCTAAAAATTTTTGAGTATCAGAACTAAATAATTAGTTTCAAGGAGGAAGAACAATGAATGGTTGGACAAATAGTTTGAAGAACAAATTGAGCAAGAAAATAATCGTGCCTTCGCTGGCAGCGCTGATGGCGGTGTCGCTCAGCGCATACAAGGTGGTTAAGCCAGCGAATTCCGCGCTAGCAGCAGCAGCGGCGGCGCCCGCCCCCGCGGCTGCTGCCCTCGACGACAGCAGCATTGAACCATTGCTGGCCCTTGATCGCGCGATGGAGAATGTGGCTGCGCGCGTTACTCCGGCGATCGTAAACGTCACAGTCGCTTCGAAGACGGACGCTCGCAGACAAAGCGGCGACGACAATGGCGATAATTCCAATGACAACGACATGCAACAATTCAACCCGTTCGGGCAATTCGGAATGCCGATGCCCATGCCGCAAAGGCCACGGATCGAGCATGGCCTCGGCAGCGGTGTGATTATTTCGCCCGACGGATACATCGTCACCAACAATCATGTCATTGACGGAGCGGTGAACATTAATGTGACTTTGGGCGACCGGCGTGTATTGCCAGCGAAGCTAGTCGGCGCTGATCCGCTTACTGATCTGGCGGTTGTTAAGGTCGACGCTACCGATCTGCCTAGCATTCCCTGGGGCGACTCAACCAAACTTCGGCCCGGCCAGACCGTGCTCGCATTCGGCAATCCTTTCGGATTGCGCTTTACCGTGACGCGCGGAATTGTGAGCGCGCTGAATCGTCCGAACCCTGATGCCAGCAACCGCCGCAAACCTGGGCAATTCATTCAGACCGACGCCGCCATCAATCCTGGCAATTCGGGTGGACCCCTCGTAGATGCGCGTGGCGAGGTGATCGGCATTAACACCTTCCTGATCTCCGGTTCCGGTTCATTTGCAGGCGCAGGCTTCGCGATTCCGACTCAGATCGTGCGCCCGACGGTGGACAATCTGATCAAGTACGGCAAAGTAAGCCATGGCTACATCGGAATCGGTATCAACGATGTGACCCCTGAGAATGCCCGCTTTTTCGGCGTGAAGAAAGCCGAAGGCGCGCTGGTTTCTCAGGTTGAACCGAACTCTCCAGGCGCAAAGGGTGGACTCAAGACTGGAGACGTGATTACCGGAATTAACGGGCAGGCCGTAAATGACTCCGGGGAACTCCAGGTTGTAGTGGGCCAGAAAAGTCCTGGCACGACCATAAATCTGGATGTCTTGCGAGAGGGTAAGGAGCTGAAAGTTCCAGTGACGCTCGAAGCCATGGATAAGCGAAATGGTGAAACCGAGTCAGGCAATGCCGAGCACGGAAAGCCGCGCTGGGGGCTGGGATTGGAAGATCTCACTCCTGATGCTCGCGGCCAACTTCAGACCCCGTCTGATGTTCGTGGCGCGATCGTAGGAAATGTGCAGCCGGGTAGCCCTGCCGATAATGCCGGACTACAGCGCGGCGACATCATCGTTGAAGTCAACCGGCATGCTGTGCAATCAGCCTCGGACGCAGTTGACCAGTTGAGCAAAACTGCTAAAGGGCAAGATGCGCTGGTGCTGGTCTGGTCGAACGGCGGCAATACGTTCCGCGTGTTGCATCCCAGCCAGGGATAATAGATCGCGTTGTTGATGAAAGTCCCATCCTTCAAGGATCGGACTTTACTTTTCGGTGGGGATTGTCCAGTTCTCTATTGTCAGGTTCTGAACGCGCCGGAACTCGTCGGTATTATTCGTCACCAGCGTCAAACCGAGACTGCGGGCATGCGCGGCAATAAAAAGATCGTTTGCGCCGATCATCGTGCCGCGAGTTTTCAGGTCCGCACGAATCTTCGCGTAGTCCGATGCTGCTTTGTCAGGGAAATCGAGAACTTCGACGTATCCCAAAAATGCGTTAAGCGCCACTTCATCCTGACCTCGTCGCGGAGACGGTTCGACGCCGAATAGGAGCTCGGATTTCGTGATTACCGAGATGCAGACATAACTCACCGGAACATCTTGTAGTCGTGTGAGCACTGCATCATTCGAGCGCTTCATCACGTAGGAACAAGTGTCGTTATCCAGCATGTAGCGCGCCATCAGACCTTAGGTTCCGGTACTGGCAGGTCTTCAATCCCTTCCATAAACGTCTCCGAGGCAACGGGTCCCTGACTCAGGTATGAGGACCAATCCAGAGGTCGCGGCGAAAGGATTATTTCGTTTCCCTCTCTTCGTATGAAGACTTCGCGGGAATGGAACTGGAGGTCCTTAGAGGCAAAC
>Ga0209056_10002031_pt1 | contig 22064 bp, 22 predicted proteins | sample GraSoiAngelo_114_FD_185876 | JGI IMG/M metagenome (GOLD analysis project Ga0209056, IMG submission 185876) | Grasslands soil microbial communities from the Angelo Coastal Reserve, California, USA - 14_0903_13_40cm (SPAdes) (version 2) | ecosystem: Environmental > Terrestrial > Soil > Grasslands...
TGTGTCTTCACCCGCGGCAACATCCGGATCGATCACCACCGTTTCCGGTAACTGAATGGTTACGCCGGCCTCCATGAGCGCGCTGCGCTTCCACTCCCGGAAGATGCGGTCGACTTCAGCAAGGTCCGCGCGCGTGTTGCAGCCAAGAACTTCGCGCGGATCCGCAGCCACATGAGCCAGGACGGTCTCGCCCTTCGCGTTCAGGACACCGATGGCGTCGGTCAGGTAGAGCTCGCGATGCTTGTTGTTGGGCTTCGCCTGAGCGAGCGCCGGCCACAGCTTCTCTAGCGTGAAGCAGTAAATCGCCGAATTGATTTCGTTAATCTCGCGCTGCTCATCGGTAAGCTGCGATTCTTCGACGATGGCGGACACCAGAGTCTCGGATTTCCGCACGACTCGCCCGTAGCCGGATGGATCGGCAAGCACAGCGGAGAGGATTGTTGCGGCCGCGTTTCCCTTATGATGGGTGGCCGCGAGCGCCTTGAGCGTTTCCGTTCGCACCAGCGGGGCGTCTCCCGCGATCACGATCGCAAACTTCGCCCGGCCCACGGCGCGCTTGGCCACTTGCATGGCGTGGCCGGTGCCGTTTTGCGGCTGCTGCAGAACCGTGACAGCCCCGAGCGGCCCCACCACGGCGCCTACTTGCTCTGCCTGATGCCCGACGACGACAACCGTCTCCCTCGGTTTCAGCGGCGCGCAGGAGCGTACAACGTGTTCGACGAGCGTGCGTCCCCCCGCGCGGTGGAGAACTTTCGCCAGGCTGGATTTCAGCCGCGTGCCTTTTCCCGCTGCCAGGATTACGATGGCTAGATCATTGTTCGACATAACTCCTCATTCTCGCCCGCCCATCCCTCTTTGACAATCATTCACATGTAGGGAGGCCCCGTATTGTGCTCTGGACGTAATCCGGTTTCTCATCTACAGTTTGGCGCTTAGGATTTGTCACGCCTTAGTAAACCGTCGAGGGAGGCCACACATGCGACCCTGTCCTTACTGTGCCGAAACAATTGAAGATCAGGCGCAAGTCTGTCCATTCTGCAACACTAACCTGGCTGCACCTGCATCTGCGTCCGGCTTTCAGTCTACACCGCCTCTCGGCAACCGAGAGACGAGCGGAAAGGCTATCGCCAGCCTAATCTGCGGCATTCTCTTTTTCTTCCTGCCATCGGCGATAGTGGCCATAATCATGGGCCATCTGTCTCTGTCGGACATCCGGCGGAGTGCAGGACGTCTAGGCGGACGAGGTATGGCCATTGCCGGCCTCGTGCTTGGATACACCGGCTTGGCGATCATCCCTGTCCTAATCATCGCTGCGATTGCCATTCCCAATTTATTGCGCGCACGGATGGCTGCGAACGAAGCGTCGGCTGTGGGTTCGCTCCGCACAATCAATACTGCCTGCGTGACTTACGGGACAGAGTACAAATCATTCCCTACGTCTCTTGCGAACCTCGGGCCCGGCGCACAGTCAAACGCAAACGCAGCTGGTCTAATTAGCGACGTTCTGGCCTCCCGCCAAAAATCAGGCTATCTCTTCACGTACGAGCCGGGACCACCTCAAGACGGAGTGATCATCTCGTATGAGGTGCATGCGGACCCCGTGACTCCAGGAACGACAGGTGTGCGCCATTTCTTCACGGATCAATCAGGCGTCATCCGCGTTCGCATGGAAGGTCAGGCCACCGTAGAGAGCCCGCCGCTCTCTTAGGGAACAGAGAAATGGCACGAACACGGTAGAGGTTCGCCAGATGAAAGCATGTCCTATTTGCAATCAGCAGATTCAAGACGCCGCTCTGCGCTGTCGCTACTGCAAGAATTGGCTGCTTGCTCCAGTCGCCGGAGGCGACCAATACCCGGCAGCTCTTCCGTACCCGTCGACTACGACTAGCGGGACGGCGATTGCGAGCATGGTTCTGGGAATCCTCTGGATCTATTGGATTGGTTCAATCGTTGCGCTGGTTCTTGGTTATCTCGCTCTGCGAGAAATTCGGCAGAATCCTCAACGTATTGAGGGAAAAGGGATGGCCATCGCCGGCATCGTTCTCGGTGGGGTTGGAATGGCCACGCTTTTACTAGCGGTCCTAATGGGAATCTATATCTGGCAAGAGCACCGCAACAATCACTCCACTCCAGAACGAGTTAGAGCGGCCGTCTACATCGGAGAGAGGATCAGCTAGTCGGCGGCCGAGGCAGGAGCAAGCGCCGGAGCGCGAGCGTCTGTTTCGGCATAGAGCGATTCGTGAGTTGTTATAGTCCAAAGCGAGGGGTCGGCGAGTAGCCGACTCACAAGTTGGGTGTGCAGGGCATGGCCGGCTTTGTGGGCCTCGACGTGGGCCAGGAGCGGCAAGCCAGCCAGCGCCAAGTCGCCAATGAGGTCCAGAGCCTTATGCCGGCCAAATTCATCGGGAAAACGCAGGGGCCCGTTCATGACGCCATCGTCGGTGAGCACGATAGCGTTTTCAAGCGAGCCGCCGCGAATGAGGCCCATGGCCTTGAGCGGCTCGATATCGCGTTCGAAGCAAAACGTGCGGGCCCGAGCAAGCAGATGGCGGAAGGTTTCCGGTCCGACCACCATCTCTACTTCCTGCTGGCCGACCAGCGGGTGCGCGAAATCCACGTAGCAGCGCACACGAAATTCATCAGCGGGATAGATGCCGATGCGGCGGTCGCCTTCGACGACTTCGAGAGTCTTCAAAACCTTCATGTAGCGGCGCCTTCTGCGGAGTTTTCGAACGCCGCACTGCTCCAACATTTGCATAAACGGCTCGGCGGAGCCGTCCAGGATCGGTATTTCAATCGAATCAATGTCGATGAAAATGTTGTCAATGCCGCAGGAATAGATGGCGGCGAGCAGGTGCTCGGTGGTGGAGAGAAGAACGCCCTGCTTCATGAGGCTGGTGGCATAACTTACGCGCGCGACATTGTGGCCCTGCGCCTCGATGGGAAAGTTATCGAGATCCACGCGGCGAAAAACGATGCCGGTTTCGGCTGGCGCAGGGACGAGACGAACGTGGCCATAGACGCCAGTGTGGAGTCCTATGCCTTCGGCAACAGCCGAGCGCGCGATGGTAGTCTGAAACATTCGTGCTCTAAAATGGTAGCCATTGCGGGCCAGACTAAACTCCGTTTGTGCTTTATTATCAATAACTTAAGAACAGCCACAAGCCTGATTTGAAGATGCCTGTGGCAAATACACAACATTCTTGCTGGAAGCCGCGTGTCTTTTTGGGACAATCTGCTGAGGTGTACCTTCCGCAGGCTTCCTTTTTCTTTCTTACCGCGTCCCAAACAGTTGCAGTGTTATAATCAGAGCTTGTAGATTTTTGGGACAGGTGAGGAATGAATCGAGCGGCTCGCATCGGCATCGTTGTAGTTTCGGTGGTGATCTTCTGTTACGCGGGACTGGGACACGTCCTGGGACGCGCAACCGATGACAAGGCTTACAAGTCACTCACGGTTTATGGCGAAGTCCTACAGAAGATCCAGCAGGACTACGTGGATGACCCGAACATGCATACGGTGACTGCGGGTTCCCTCCACGGCTTGCTTGAATCGCTTGACCCCCAATCCAGCTACCTCACGCCGCGGGAATACGACGAATACAAAAAGAAATTGCAGAATTCCGGTACCGGCGAAACCGGCTTGACGCTCAGCAAACGCTTCGGCTATGTGATCGTTCTCTCCGTTCTTCCGGATAGCCCGGGAACCAAGGCTGGCATTCGCAGCGGCGACATCTTCGAATCCATCGGCGGGTTTACGACGCGGGACATGTCCGTGGGCCAGGCTTTGAATCTTCTCTCGGGGCAGCCCGGCACCGGCATCAAAGTGGCAGTCATTCGCCGTGGAAAAGCCACGCCCGATGAAGTCGATCTCGTCCGCGAAAAATTGGCTACCCCGAAAATCATCGTCCAGAAAGCAGATCCGGACATTCTCGTGTTGCGCTTGCCGTCGCTGGATGCGGGGCGCGCCGATGAAGTACGCAACCGCTTGCTGGATGCGGAGAAGCAGGGTGTTCGCAAGGTCATTGTGGACCTGCGCGAATGCGGGCGCGGGCCGGTCTCGGAAGCGATTTCTCTAGCGCGGCTTTTCGTGCCGTCCGGGACCATCTCCACACTGCGCGGCCAGACGGTTTCGGCGCAGGTTTTTTCGGCTGAGCCAAAGCAAGTGGTATGGAGAAACACTGTTTCCGTGCTGATCGATGCAACCACCTCCGGCGCTGCGGAAGTTTTCGCCTCCGCCATCGTGGCGAATCATCGCGGCGACGTCGTGGGAGAGCGCACGTTTGGCTTGGCGTCCGAGCAGAAACTGATCACTATGGATGACGGCGCGGCGCTGATTCTCACTGTGGCGAATTACTATAATCCCGGCGGGAAATCGATTCTGGAAGAAGGCATAACTCCCACGGAAATTGTGCGCGCCGTTCCGGAAGATTCGGATTCCGGCGATGACGATGCGGCGCCGGCACAGGAAACGCAGAAAGAACCGGGCCTTGGCCCGCGGCCGCTTTCGCCAGAGGATCCGATCTTCCACCGGGCGTTGGACCTCTTGAAAACTCCTGTAAAAAAGGCCGCGTAGTATTCCGTGGCCTTTTGGGGCGCTCTGAAAGCTTCGTATTCCTCCTTCTCAACCGATACTCAAGCAAATCTAGACCGTCTTTCCGCGTTTGTTGTTTTCCTGTTTTTCCTGGGCTGGGCCGCCGCTGGCTGTAAGAAGCCGGAGCCCGCGCACCCCGCGCCGGCAAAAATTCACGCCATCACGCGCGAACTCGCTGCCGCGGCTAAGTGGGCGGCACCCACCGGTTCCGAGATCCGCGTGGCGTTCCAGGCCCCCGGTGCAAATGGGGGCGTCACCGATCGTCTGAACATCACACTTTTTTCGACAGGAGCGGATTCCGCTACACGGACTCAAGTTGCGAAACTGCAGCAGTCCTTGAGTTCCGTAGCGACCCGTCATGGCCTTACCGAAGAGCCATCGGAAAGCCGCGAAGGAGTACTCCTCTTTTTTCTGAAGTCGGGCGTTCGAACGCACGCGATTCACATCCATGCGGGCGCGAAAGCCTCACTGCACGCCGGCGGTCCTTCCGGCCCACCCTCTGCACCGCGGCTCGCAATTATTGCTGATGACCTTGGCAGCGACCGCGCCGCTGCCGAAGCGATCTTTGCGCTGCCCTATCCGCTGACCATTTCCATCTTGCCAAATCACGAGCATTCCACCGAAATTGCGAGCGAAGCGCATCGCCGGGGCTACCAGGTGATGCTGCATCTACCGATGCAATCCATCGCGAATGAAACACCCGAAGCGCAGGAATTGCGCCCGGGCATGCCGGCAACCGAGGTGAGCGCCCTCGTCGAGCAGTTCTTGCAGAGTGTCCCCGGCGTTGTGGGCATCAACAATCATCAGGGTTCGCAAGCCACTTCCGATCCTGAGCTCATGGACGAACTCATGCCGGTATTGCGCGACCGGCATCTCTTTTATGTGGACAGCCGGACAACAGCGGCGACGGTGGCCTTTGATACCGCACAAAGCTTCGGGGTTCGCTCCGCCTTTCGAAACGTTCCGTTCCTGGATGATGTCGCAGAAGTTGCGGCCGTGCGCAAGCAACTGGAATTGGCGCTGCGCGGCGCTCGCGAAAAGGGCGAGGCCATCGCGATCGGCCACCCGCACCCCGCAACGCTTCAGGCGTTGCGTGAAATCTTGCCGCGCGCGCAGGCGCAAGGAATCCGCCTCGTCTTCGTATCCGAACTCGTCCACTAAGAAAGTTGCGTAGCCTGGTTGGGCGTGGGATTCGAACTCTTCGCAGGATACAGCCGGTTCACAACCAGGGCAAAGATGGCCATAGTCAGGAAGCTGAAGACGCTTCCCTCAGGGCCGACGGTGCCTCCGGTTAGCCACTTGGCGCCGTGCAACGAAGCGTTGCTAAGGTGTCCGTCGAACACGACTCCGCTGTTCGGAACCGAAAAAAGAAATGTCTCGCCGAAATCAAAGCTTGCATGCCACCCGACCGCCAACCAAAGGTTGCCGGTACGACGAAGGGTTAGAGCAAATACCAGTCCAATCATCACAACCGCCGCCGCACCCACCCAACCTTCCCCGGGATTGCCGAGATGGACTGCCCCGAACGATACGGAAAGCAGGATCGCCGCAGGCCAGAAGCCGATCCCGTCAGCCAAAGTAAATTGCGTATACCCACGAAAGAGAAATTCTTCGAAGAGGCCAACGAACACAAAGAAGATCGCCCACACGATGGCCCAGCGCAAAATGTCAGAGCCGTGTAACGCCAAAGCTCCAAAAGAATACCCGCCAAACGCAGAGATTAGACCGACCAGAGCCGAAATCTCCACTAAGCCGATCAGGAAGCCCTGCCAGAATAGTTTCCCAAACGCGCTGTTCGCAGGCAGCCCATAGGCACCGGGCGAGCGATGTTCGATCCACGACATGATCAGTGCCGCTCCAAAAACCACGACGAAGCTGAATATCTCACCCGCAAAAAGATAGCGTGGAGAGAAGACGCCATGTGTGGGAGGAGCGAAATGCCGGAGGACCATTCCACCGCCAAACCCGATGGCCGCCACGAAAGCGGCATAGATGAGCAGGCGCCAGCCGGCGCGCAATCCTTTTTCATTCAAGAAAATCGTGCTCGCAATTCCCACGGGCGGAGGGGGCGTCAGCGGTGGGAGTGAGGAAGGATCGGTAAGTGGTTCAGCATCCAACAATCACCTCGAAAAAAATGAAAGTTCCACACCGCAGTCAGACGCGTGGAAGGATTCCCCGTGAATGCGCAGTCCATATAACTCAAAATATCTTTTCCAGGCAAGGATTCTTTGGAGGAACTACCTGTGTTTGCACCCCTCTTCATCTTGTCTTGGAATCGCCGGCTTCCGTATTCGATACGGCTTGAACTGCGAGACTTCAGCAGGATGAGATAAGGCCTCTGGCTAACGTGCCACGGGAATTGTGGCTGCGCCAAGTATGCGGCGGCTCTTTTTTCCTTGCACAAAAACTACGGAATGCAAATTCTCGCGTTTCCATTCCGCGCGCAATGGAACCGTTGCGTCTCCGGAAAATGATGTTTCGTCTCCGGGCTTCGCTTCACCGATCTTGCGAATGCTTCGGACGACCGCGGCGTGATGCAAATCCTCGCCGGCATTTTCCCCGCGTTTAACCGCGGAATGAAGCCCCGTTTCCGTAATTGCCAGCCACACTTCCGCCGTATCACGGCCGGGCGTTTCCGGTAACTTGCTTATCCTCACGGACAAGTTTTCTGTACCGAAATCCGGCGAATTTCCTGGCCGCAGAGTTACCCGGGCTCTCTGCTCCGCCGCGGCCTGCTGCACCGCCTGCCAGGCTTTCCGCGATTGGCTGCCCACAAACTCGGTTTTGCCATCAACCACCATTTGCGGCGTATAGGCATTGCCATTTCCAAGGACCCCGGCGTAGACCTGCTGCCGTGCCGTCCATTCACGCGAAGAAAATGGGTCCACCCAACCAAGTTCATTCCAGTAATCCACGTGCTCTTCTAGCGCGATTACTTCCGCATTGGCGATGGGCTGTTGTTTCGCCATTCGCGACAGCAACTCGTCCGCAGGGGGACAGCTCGAGCAGCCTTCCGAAGTGAACAGCTCCACGACCACGGGCGTGCGCGTGGGCCTCGCAGCAGGGGATGCCGATTGCGGCCGAGGCCGAATCACCGCCATTACAGCGAAAACAGATAGCAGACTGAGCGTCAATCCAGCCAAGAGGGACTTCATGGAATCTCCCGTACCAGCAAACTATCTGATACTCACTCTGGCAAAAGGTTTCCGGCACTTGCCGATGAACAATGCTTTGCACCGCATAACCAGTATGTTAGCTTTAACTGGTTATTGGAGGCTCAACCCTGCCTTCCTCGCTTTCTTTCATCCGGTTACTTGGCGGCCGGCTCTGCCTTGACTTCGTCAACACGACTCCTTCCCACTCGGAGCTTTCCTGGGAGGGACTCGTCCTTCTCCTGGAGGCCACCCGCATTGTCTCCGCGGAACGCGGAGCCCAACTTCTCGCTCTGCCTCAATCGGATCCCCCGGCAGCAGAAGGATTGCTCCTGAAGGCCCGGCGCCTGTCCGCCTCTCTTCGTAAGGCCCTGACGGCCATGCATCGAAAACATAAGATCGCAGGGGAATGGGTCGAGCCCATCAACGAAATCCTGCGGATCACCGAAGGACATGACGAGTTGATTTTCGAAGACGGCGCCTGGCGCATGGAATTCATCGCGCGCGAAGGCGGCCTGGATTGGCTGCTGGCTGCCATTGCCCGTTCGGCGGCGGAACTTGTCGCCGAGGGTCCAAAGGCGCCTCTCAGAATTTGCGCCGATCCCCAATGCGGGCTCTTCTTCTACGACAAGTCCCGCACGCATCGCCGCCGCTGGTGTTCCATGTCGGCCTGCGGAAACCGCAGCAAGGTTGCCACCTTTGCACGCAGGCATTCCCCTGCGCATGGGGATGCTTGACGCAACGAGTGATGCTCACCTCTGCTTCATTTCACGTACTTCGGCGATTCGCCCTTGGACCAGGGATCATAGCTATGAGCGAACACCAGCCGCTCTGCCAAAGGCGGATGCGAGTACAGCCAGAATTTGATAAACGCCGGCGGATTCGGATCCGCCAGATCCAATTCCCCTAGGACCTGAAATGCGTGGGCCGCGACTTCTTCCGAATTCGGCACCAGCCCGTGAATCACTTCCAATCCGTAAATGTCCGCGGCATGTTCCTGCATCCGGCTGAACCCGTTGATGGCGGGGGATGCGACGAAGAGCAGCACGTGGAGCAGCAACAGTAAGACTGCCAGCGAGGCCCAATCTTCTTGTCCATAGATTTTCCAGTCCTTGGCCCAGCGGTCTAGCGCCCAATGCAAACCTTGAAACAGGAAATACAGCGCCACCAGAAGCCCCATGGCGCCGACCAAAAATCCCTGACGCACGTGGCCGAGAACGTAATGCCCCAGCTCGTGCCCAACGATGAACAGTGCTTCTTCGGGTGCCGTCTTCTGAATCGTGGTATCCCAGATGACGACCCGCTTGGACGCGCCCAATCCCGTGACGTAGGCATTGATCTGGTTCGTCTTCCTGCTCGCCATCATCAGGAACATACGATCCGGCGGAATCGGAACGGCGGCATGCCGGGTGAGTTTTTCGATGGACGCGACAAGTTCGGGATGCCGCTGGTTCAGCGGCTCAAACCTATTGAACAGTGGATCGATCACCAAAGGTGTGATGAAGATCAAGCCGAATAGGATTAGCACCGCGGGAAACCAGAACTGCAGCCACCAGCGGCGCGGGCTGAACCGCATAACAGCAAACAGGATCACGGTCAGCACGGTTCCGAACGCCATCCCGAGCAACTCTCCCTTGCTCCAGTCCCACAGCCAGGAACCCCAGCCCTGGATGGATTGTTCGTAGCGCAGCGAGAGCAGATGCCAGTAGGCGCTCAATGGCAGGCCGAGAATGTCGATGGTGAAAAACAAAAGCGGCACAAACACAAGGCCCTGGATCCACCTTCTGTCGCTCACATTCTCGGCGATATCTCGAAATCTTGCCGCCAGTCCGAAACGAAGAATCAGGAGCAGGAACACCGCGCTGAGAAAGTAAGAAACAAAGTACAGCGTGTATCCCGCCCGCGAATAGGCCACGGCTTTCTCATAGCGTTCATGGGAGAGCGTGTATTGTTCCGTTTTTGTCTGCTCGGAAGCCTGGGAATCCGAAGGTGGTCTGCCGGGCAAACTAGTTTGCGGCGCAAACCATCGGACCACCGGTAATTCGACCCTTGGAGCAGGAAAGGGAGTCGCGGAACCGCCGGCAACTCCTGCAAATGGAAGCAAGACAGAGAAGGCCAACACGAAACGGTGACTGCAGAGACACCGTCCCATAAGACCTCCTCGCGTCTTTCCTGACAGAGTTGTCCGTGCGCTTCCGACCCCGGCCCACACGCGCCGCGAGTATGCCGCACCATCGGTCGAGCCGCAACAATTCATGCCATTGAGTAAGATGAGCGAAACTTGTTGCGCGTTTCCGCGCTTAGGAACTGCGAGAGGCTAAGGCGAAGCCTACGGATGCGCAGTTGGCAAGCAGTAGTTGCGCACGGCGCCCGAGGTTGCAACCCCGATATGCACAATCGAAGTCCAGCGTTCGAGTTTGTGATGTCCGGAACGATGGAATAAGTAGGAGGCCCCGATCGAGACGGCAGTTCCCGCAGCCTCGACCGCCGCAAATGCCGCGTGATTATCCACAAGATCATTGGTAAGCAGGATTTCGTTGTCACCCCGCCGCCGCATGTTCAATGTTGAGGAGTAGTCCAGCGCGCGCGACGCCCCAACTCCGGCGAACAGCCAGGCATTCTTCTTGTCCCAGAAGCGGTGTTCCCGCAGCACAGCCATCTTCCGACTCCTTGCTGTGCGGGCGGAGTCATCGGGAGATGGAGTTTGAGCAGCTGCTGGCGGCGCCTGTCCGCGAGTCGCGCTCGCTCCGGGCACGGCCATCAAGGCGAGCAGCACAAAGCTTTTTCCGTTCAGCACTCTCTTTTCGCTCCGCACAGGGCCGGCATGCCACTGTCTCTTTTTCGCGAATGAGTATATCCGGCGCGAAAGAATAGTGCTGCGTATTAGATAGTCGTGGGTCGAATTGGAGTGAACGAAGGCGCTCTCTTTTGAAGCGGGTCTCGGTATTTCCGAGGCCTGTTTCACATGTTAGGCAGGAGCGCCTTCTCGAACCTCCGCGTGTCGAGCGCGGATTTTACTGCCCTCCGGCTTGATGCGCAGGTGGGCGTCCTCCTGCTGCCACTTCCGCGCCAGTTCATCCAAGTCGCCCATTACCTTGCTGATGTCCTTCATGCGCTTCGTGATGCCGTAGGTTACCGAAGGAGGGATGGTCGGCTCATAGTCGCGGAAGACGAAGCCTTTTTGCTCCAGAACGCGGAGGCGCTCCGTCAGCACCCGCGAAGAAATCCCCTCCACCTGCCGCCGCAGCGCTCCGAAGCGCGTGGGGCCGTTCGTACTCAGAACCCACAGAACGTGCATGGTCCAGGGTCGGGCCAGGATTTCCAGTAACTCACCGAAGGGACAAGAGGGTGGTTTTTTCACAGCCTGTCGCATGGAAGCTCCTCACTCGGTTACTTTAAAGTTCCTACTGTACAAATGCAAGTAGTTATTTATAGTAACCGATAAGCGCCTCAGGTCATCTAACGAGCGAAAGAGAGGAAAAATATGGCAACGAATTCAATGGCAATTTCCACCGGTGCGGAGGCAAGAAGCTTTTCCCAGGGTGCAGTGGTGGTTTTGGGGCGGTTTTTCTTCGCCCTGATTTTCCTGGTGGCTGCCCCCAATCACTTTACCAGACAGACCATCGCCTTTTCGGCTTCCCAAGGCGTGCCTTTGGCTTCCATCGCGGTTCCACTTTCCGGTGTCGTGGCCATCGCCGGCGGCCTCAGCATTTTGCTGGGCTACCGCGCAAAACTTGGCGCCTGGCTCATTGTGCTGTTCCTGATTCCGGTTACCTTGATGTTGCACAAGTTCTGGACGGTGCAGGATCCCATGATGGCGCAGATACAAATGATTCTGTTCATGAAGAACGTCTCCATGCTCGGCGGCGCCCTGCTGATTTCTCAGTTCGGAGCGGGACCGTTCAGCCTTGATGCCCGCCGCTCGCGTTAAGCGTCCAGAAAGAGAGAACCAAAATGCATAATCAATCTGAATCACCGAGTCTTGCTGCTATCAAAACCCCAATCTCACAGGAGGCCGTCGATCAGCTTTTTCGCGAAGCGCGGACATATTCCGCGTGGCTTCCCGAACCCGTGCCAGTAGAGCTCCTGCGCAAGGCTTACGAATTGGCGCGTCTTGGGCCGACCAGTGCCAACGGCTCTCCTGCCAGATTCGTTTTTCTGACCACTCCAGGCGCCAAGGCGCTCCTCAAGCCAGTTCTGGCGCCCGGCAATGTCGACAAAACCATGGCCGCTCCTGTAACAGTTATCATCGCCTGGGACACGGAATTCCACGAGAATCTTCCCAAGCTCTTTCCACAGGCGGATATCCGCTCCTACTTTGCCGGAAATAAACCTCTAATCGAAGAGCATGCCTTTCGCAACAGTTCGCTGCAAGCCGCATACTTCATCCTAGCCGCACGCGCTTTGGGATTGGACTGCGGACCAATGTCCGGTTTCGACGCAGATAAACTGAATGCACAATTCTTTCCTGACGGCAAGTGGAAGGTCAATCTTATCTGCAACCTGGGCTATGGAAACCCAAACAAGCTCCACACACGCAATCCTCGGCTGAATTTTGAGGAAGCGTCTGTGATTCTGTAGATCGAAACTCAATCTAAGCCCTCAGCCCCTTAGCGTGCCCCATTTTGAATGAGTGATTGGCAACGCGGAAACAATCCAGAAACGGGTTCAGGGAAGCGGCGGGCTTCCTGCGCTATGTCAAACAGGCCCACTAGCTATTAAGTTGTCGGATTGGGACGCGTCGGCGGCTTGGGATTGTCATTCCCATTTCGGCGGCGTATCTTGAGAATTGACCCATTTCCGCTCTTCACGAGGAGTTGCATCATGTCGCGTTTGATTTCCTTACGTCTGGCCGTTTCAATTGTCTTGGCTTCAGCGTTGCTTCCCGCAGCCGGGTTCGCACAATCCCAGGATTCCGTAGCGGAGGCCGCCCGCCGCGCGCGCGCGCAGAAGAAGAACTCCGAGAAGCCCGTGAAGGTCGTCACTGATGAAACTTTGGAAGTAAAGAAGGGCGACGTGCAGAGCGCCGCTGCGGAACAACTCAGAATGCCCGGCACCCCGGAAACACCGGCCCAGCCGGCCCCTGCAAATGCTCCATCCTCCGCAGCCCAGAACGAAAAGAAGGCTTCCGAAGATGAAAAACTTGCCAAGGAAGTCGCCGCGTTAAAGGAGCAGATCAAGCAAGCCCAGAGCGACCTCGATCTTGCGAAGCGGGAACAAGCCTTGCAGCAGGATACCTACTTTTCGAATCCTGATTACGTGCACGACACCGCCGGGAAGGCCAAATTAGACGCGCTCAAGCAACAGATCACCGACAAGCAGCAAGAACTCGACCGCCTGAAGGCACGCCTCGCGGAATTACAGCCGCAAGGCGATTCCATAACGGCGCCGCCCAAATCTTAGTTTTTTGCCGATGCGATCCCTGGCTTCCGGCCTGTGCGGTTCAAGGCGGAGTCTGATCGGGTGAATCCAGGCTGGTATTCTCAACTCTCACAAGCAATCGAGTTTTTCTAGTAATTTCAAATGGCGGGATAGAACTAGTCGATCCCGTGAATCCGCAGGCTGACGAGTTGATCGATCGTAAGGTTCTTCATGCCGCGCGATTGCAGATGGGTGATGAAGTCCGGCGTCACTCCATGAATGCGCATGGCTACCAGTTGATCCGGGGCGGGATGCGAGTACCCCAGCTTCTGAAGCTGGCCGATAAACTCCGGAGACACGCCATGAATCCGGAACGCGATCAGTTTGTCCAGTTCCAGATGATCGTAATTCTCATGGCGATGAGTTTGTCCGCGTCCGGCGTGTAACCGGCCTGTTTAAGACTGCGGATCATCTCCGGAGATACGCCGCGGATTCGAAAGGCGATGAATTTATCGCTGTCCGAAAGATTCAGGCCCGCCGCCCGGATCTCCGAAACAAACGCCGGTGACACGCCATGGATGCGAAACGCGATCAGCTTGTCGCTGTCGGAGGCATTTAATCCCGCTGCACGAATGCCTTCGATGAATTCCGGCGTCACTCCATGAATCTTAAACGCGATGAGCTTGTCCGTGTCCAGCCCATGCAGGTTCTTGGATTTAATCTCCCGGACAAATTTCAGGCTGATGTCGTGAATCGCCATCGCTAGTTGCTTATCCGCGTCAATCCCTTCGAATCCGAGCGATTTCATCTCCTGCGGATACTTCGGATCCGCCAGGAAGTGAAACAGGCCCGCTCCCTCGCCATTATTTAGATATCCTTCGCATTCGAACTTTCCGGCGTCGCGCGCGATCGTGAAATGAACTTCCTGCCGCCCGGCCTTCGCAAAATCCAAACCGGAAAACTCATTTGCGGGCCAATCGGAGCTGTAGTGAAAATGCCGCCCCGCGCGGGAGTCCATCAAGGAAAACTCGACCTTCCCTGGAATGTCCGAACGGTGAATCGTCCAGTCGCCGCCCTGCGATTGGCCGTGAATCGTGCTGACCACGCTAAACGCAATCCCCGCGACGATGAGAACCAGCCCGAAAGCTCGTTTGTAGTTCATGGAACGCACTCCTCCTCGCGTCTCTCGCGCAACTCAGAAAATATTGGCGTGCTTCAGTGAAATCAGCTTGTCCAAAGTCAAATTCTGAAATCCGTGCTTGCGCGCTTTCTCGATGAACTCCGGCGTGATCCCCTGCACTTTGGCGCCGATAACTTCGTCACAGCTCAGGTTCTTGAATCCAGCAGACTGGAGCGTTTTCACATACTCCGCCGTGACTCCCTGCACTTTCATTCCGACGATCTCATCCACATCGGGATTGATTCCGGTGGCTCGCAGCTCCTTGACGTATTCGGGCGTTACTCCCTGCACTTTCATTCCCACAATTTCGTCAGCGCCCGGTTGCAGTCCTAATTCGCGTAATTCGCGTACGTATTGAAGGGTGACTCCCTGCACTTTCATTCCGATCAGATCCTCGACCGAAAGATTCTGCGCCACCGTCCTCATGTCTCGAATGTATTCGGGCGTGATGCCCTGGACGCGCATTCCGACAACTTCCTCCGCGGTTGGTTGCATTCCCAAATCGTGAATGGCTTTGATGTATTCCGGCGTGACACCCTGGACCTTCATCGCAATGATCTCGTCCACATCCAGGTTCTTGAAACCGGCGGCTTCCATGGCATCCAGATAAGATTGTTTCTTGTTGTCGTCATGGGCCGCTGCCGGATTTTTGTCATTGTTGCTTTGCGGCTTCGACGCGGGCTCGGCTTTTCCGGCAGGCTTGGCGGCTTGCGTGGCGCGTTCCTTCGCCGAAACAGGCTCAGGCTTGACGATGATGATGCTGCTGCCTTCTTGTAGCTCTTTTGCCGAGGAGCTGGTCCCCAAGGACGCGTGCGCCACGCCCAGAAACGCGTTCCCCGCCAACAGCGCTCCGGTCAGGCAAACAGCACTCACTCCCAGTCCGGCCATGCGTGTCCTCCCTGTCGCTGCGTCTCCATCCAATCCGAGTAGCCGGACGACACGCTCCGCCAGCCGGCTGCGATTTGCCGCCATCATCAAGGCTGGAGCCGTCCGCCATTCTTCCATCAGGGTGAGGGCGCGCGCGTAGACCACCGCGTCGCCGCAAATGGAAATCGCTTCATCGTCGCAGCAGTTCTCGCGTTCGGCGCGAACCCGCTGGCTCACCCACCAGACGGCCGGGTGATAGAACAGCAGCGTTTCGACGGCGATCTGGAAGAGATTTACGAAGCAATCCAGCCGGCGAATGTGCGCCAGCTCATGCACGATCACCGCTTCGATCTGCTGCTCGCCCATGCCGGTCAGCGCCCTCATGGGCAGCAGAACTACCGGCCGGAACCATCCCAGAACGGCTGGAGCATCCAGGCGGTGGCATTCGCAATACCGGATGACGCGATCGAGCCCCATCCTCCGTTGCAGAGCCATGCACCTTTCATGCAGTTCCTGTCCGATCGGCTTGATTTCTTTCCGCCGCATTCTTTCGATCAACAGCAAACCGCCCGCGGTTCTCAAGCTCAAGACTAGGACGCCAAGGAACCACAACTCCACGAGCCAGAGCATGGCGGTCGGTTGTGCGCTTAGGGATGCAGCGGCCGGGGCGCCGGAAACTGCTGCGACGACGGCGTGTCGCGCCGCCGTCCCAACCCACGGCAAAGAACCTTGCGCCCCGGACCGCACGGCCGGAATGGTTTCGCGCTGCAACCACACGAAGGTAATCACCGGAGAAGCCATCATCAGTGCCAGCACACCGGCGGCCACCGCGTAACGTGCCGCAGCACTCCGGCAAGCCGCCATCGCGACCGCAAACAGCGCTGCCAGCGCCGCGCCTTGCCAGATGAAGTGCAGCAGGGTCCACCCGAGCGTCCGCATCGCCTCTGGCGAAATCCAATGCGCGAAGTTCGTCATCGCGTTCTCCCTTCGTACTTATCCAGCAGGCGGCGCAGCTCGTCCAGTTCTTTCTTGGACGTTCGCCGGCCCTCCAGCGCATGAATCATCAATTCGCTCGCGGAGCCCTCGAAAACCCGGTGTAGCACGTCGCCCACGAGCTGCCGCTTCGTTTCCTCCGCGGGCTGACAAGCTTCGTAGACGTGGGCACGCTGCTCTTCGTTTCTGCGTACCGTCCCTTTTGCCGTCATTATTTGCAGGAGTTTCAGGACTGTGGTGTATCCGAGCGACTTTTGCTCGCGCAGCGCCTCGTAGACCTCGCGCACGGTGGAAGGGCCCTGCGCCCATAAGACGCGAAGGATTTCCAGCTCCGAAGCCGTCGGTTTCTGTGGAGGTTCCTGGCTCATGCGGAGAGGCTAATACGAAGACCTTCGTATTGTCAACGAAAATCTTCGTACTTCCTCTTGGCCCACGCTATGGCCTGTCTCCCCGCTTCGTTTTATCTCGGTTCCAGCACCAGCGGAAGTCCGTTCTTCGGATTCCCAATGATCACAATCTTGGCGTTCGTGCTCGTGGCCAGCTTCTCCGTGGCTTCAATCCCTTTCCATTCGAGCAATTGCGCGCTGATGCCCGTCGCCACAATCCTCTGAAAGTCCGAGATGCCTTGCGCTTCGATGCGCTTGCGTTCCGCCTCTTGCTTTTCCTTTTGCAAGATGAAGCTCATCCGCAGGGCATCCTGCTCGGCCTGCTGCTTGGCTTCGATCGAGCCTTTGAGCATCGCCGGCAATTGCACGTCGCGCAGAAGCACGTTCTCCACGATCACCCCGCGCGGGGCAAGCTGCGCCCTCAACTCATCCTGAATTTGCTGCTGCACCAGTTCGCGCGCATTGGTGTAGAGCGCATTGGCCGAATGCGCCGACGTTGAGGCGCGTATCGCAGCCCGCAGTGTCGGTTCGACAATCTTCTCCGCGTAATTTTCGCCTACGGTCTGGTAAACGTACGCGGCCTTGTCCTTGTCCAACCGGAAAAGCAGCGACGTGTCCAGCGCAAGAATAAGCCCCTCATTCGAGGGCACGTTGGCGCTCTCTTTCACCGACTGCGTCTGGACGGACATCTTTTGTACTGATTTCAACGGATTAACCAGATGGATCCCTTCGGGCAAAGTTTGTCCGGTCACGCGCCCGAAGAGCGTCAGCACTCCCACGTGCCCGGTTGGAATCGAAGTCGTGCTGGCCATCAACAGGATGATCACCAGCACCACAATCGCAAGCTGCAATAATTTTTTCCCTGCGCCGCTGAAACTCGGCATTCCCGGCAATCCTCCGCCGCCCAGATCAAATCTCGTTGTCGTTGGCATTTTCCCCTCCGTCTTGCGGCTCGTACGCATACGAATCGAGCCACTCCACCCTCACTCCCTAATACGCACTATGACCCTTCCCGATTTCCTGATTCTCTTCAACTGGCTGCCACTGCCAATGCAGCCTGACTTCCACAAGTCACGAGTCACGCTGTCAGCTTCCCAAATGAAGGCCTTCACTCCCCCGCAACCTTACCACAATATCTTGTAGTCTTTTCTCTTGACACCACAGCTCTCTCGCGCCAGAATGCGCCCCATCAGTTGCTTGGTTCCAGCGCGGCCCTGACGACCTTTTGGATCTTGCATCGGAATCTGCCCTGTCCGGAGTCGAGGCAGAGCATGCCGCGGGATTTGGCCAACTAGGGGAGCTCCGGTTTTTCTTGCGCGATCGAGATCCGGCCGTGCAGGAATCGACCTGAGCTTTACGGCCTCTGAGGGAGACTCAATGCAATACTTGCCCGGTTTCACCGTGCAGTGCATCAATCCGCTTTGCGAAGCCCGCGGCCAATGGATGCGCGCCGATATCACTGTTCCCACTCCCAACGACGGCCACTGCCCCTGCTGCGGCGACTACCTTCGCAACGTTCCCCCGCCGCTCGGCCCGCGCTTCCGCATGCGCCCCCGCTCCCTCACCGCGCGCCCGCCGCTACGGGCGCGTCCTCGCTGACTGGCCTCTCTGTCTTTCATTCGAGATATTTATTGTCGTCCGTCAAAAACGAAACGGCCAGAGCATCTCTGCTCCGGCCGTTGTCGCGTAGTTCAGTTTGATCCTAGCCCTCGACGAGGCCTTTCTCAATCATCTCCTCGTCGCTGAGCCACAGATCGGGGATATTGGCTGAGCCGAGCCGAAGAATATCTTCGAGTGCACCGCGAACTTCAGCGAGGCGAAAGTCCACGCCGATTCGTTCGAGCAGTTCGATCAACGCCTGGGACCCTTCCGCCAGTACCGGTTTCGCTTCCGCGGCGGCGCGATCCAGGCGGTGGTATTTCACGATGTAAATGGATTGTGGTCCTGCACCGTGTCTCACAATATGCAAAAACCCGTTCGTTTTGGGTTTGGCTGGGGCAAGCCGTGCCGCTGCTGCTGAGCCGGAGGGGAGCGCGCTCATCTCGTTTGTCGTCTCACCTGTCCTTTGCGCCTCAACTGCATCCACTCGTGCTGCCGCAGTTTTCGCACTTGTAGCATGCGCCGTTCGGCACCATCAGCATCCCGCACTCAGCTTGGACGCGGACAGCGCTGCCTGCATCGCATCCAACGACACGTTGTTCATCGCCGGAAGCGCCGCAGCCGAAGCAACCGCGGCCGTCGAAGTCTCTGCTGCCGCTCCACCGTTCAGCTTCAGATAGTCGAAGGAAATAAATTTTCCGCCCAGCCACCGCGCGATGTAATCCAGCACCGAGGAGACAAAACGGATGTTCGGATTCGCCGTGATGCCCGACGGCTCAAAGCGCGTGTTCAGTAGCTTGTCCACGAACACTTTCAGCGGCACGCCGTACTGCAGGCCCAGCGAAATCGTCAGCGCCAGTCCGTCCATCACGCCCGAAAGCGTCGAGCCTTCCTTGGACATCTTGATAAAAATTTCACCAGGACGATTGTCCTCGTACATGCCGACGGTAATGTAGCCTTCGTGGCCCCCGACGCTGAACTTGTGAGTGACCGACGCGCGCTCTACCGGCATCTTCTCGCGTTGCTGCCGTCCAAACAGTTCGCGCTGCATCGGTTCCATCACCGGCGCGGCTGCGGTCTTCGGCTCGTTCTTCTTCTCTCCCGCCGCGGACAGCGGCTGCGAACGCTTCGAATTGTCGCGGTAGATGGCCACGGCCTTCAGCCCCACCTTCCACGACTCGATGTACGCGTTCATGATGTCTTCGATGGTCGACTCTTCGGGCATGTTGATGGTCTTCGAAATCGCGCCCGAAAGGAACGGCTGCGCTGCCGCCATCATCTTCACGTGACCCGTCCAGGAAATCGAGCGGCCCCCGGCGGTCGCCAGCGAGCAATCGAAAACCGGCAAGTGCTCCGCCTTGAAGTGCGGCGCGCCTTCCACGGTCCCCTTCTGGTCAATGTGCGAAACGATTTCGCTCGTCTGTTCCGGCGTGTAGCCCAGCTTCATCAGCGCCTGCGGCACGGTGTTGTTCACGATCTTGATCAGCCCGCCGCCCACCAGCTTCTTGTACTTCACCAGCGCCAGGTCCGGCTCGATGCCTGTCGTATCGCAGTCCATCATGAAGCCGATCGTGCCTGTCGGCGCCAGCACCGTTACTTGCGAATTTCTGAAGCCGAACTTTTCGCCGTGCGTCAGCGCGGTGTCCCAGGATTCCTGCGCCGCCATGAACAGCTCCGGCTGCACATGCTTCGGCTCGATCCCGCGCATCGCCTCGCGGTGCATGCGAATCACGTCCAGCATGGGCTCGCGGTTCACTTCGTAGCCCGCAAACGGCCCCATGCGCTCCGCGATCCGCGAAGACTGCGCGTAGGCCTCGCCGCACATCAGCGCCGTGACGGCGCCGGACATGTCGCGCCCTTCCTCGGAGTCGTACGGCAGCGCCATGGACATCAACAGCGCGCCCAGGTTCGCGTAGCCCAGTCCCAACGGCCGGAACTCGTGCGAGTTTTTCTCGATCTTCGACGTCGGATAGCTCGCGTTGTCCACCAGGATTTCCTGCGCCGTGACGGTCACGTCCACCGCATGCTTGAAAGCCGGGACGTCAAACTGCCCGCCGGCATTCACGAATTTCATCAGGTTCAGCGAAGCCAGGTTGCACGCCGTATCGTCCAGGAACATATATTCCGAGCACGGATTCGAAGCATTGATCCGCGCCGTGTTCTTCGACGTGTGCCACCGGTTGATGGTCGTGTCGTACTGCATTCCCGGATCACCGCAGCGCCAGGTCGAATCCGAAATCTTCATCATCAAGTCGCGCGCGCGCAGCTTTTCATTCGGCTGCCCATCCAAAACGTTCTTCGTCCACCAATCCTTGTCATCTACTACCGCGCGCATGAACTCGTCCGTCACGCGCACCGAGTGATTCGCGTTCTGGAAGAAGATCGAGCTGTACGCGTCGCCGTCAATCGAACTGTCATAACCCTGCTCGATCAGCACATGCGCCTTGCGCTCTTCCTTCATCTTGCATTCGATGAATTCGACGATGTCTGGATGATCGATGTTCAGGATCACCATCTTCGCTGCGCGCCGCGTCTTGCCGCCGCTCTTGATTACGCCCGCGAAGGCATCGAAACCCTTCATGAAGCTCACCGGCCCCGAGGCAATTCCCCCGCCGCTCAGCGTTTCCTTGCTTCCCCGCAGCGTCGAGAAATTCGTGCCGGTCCCGGAACCCCACTTGAAAAGCATTCCCTCGGTCCGCGTCAGCCCCATGATCGATTCCATGCTGTCGTTGACTGAATTGATGAAGCACGCCGAGCACTGCGGCTTCGGCTGCACGCCCACGTTGAACCACACGGGCGAATTGAATGCCATCTTCTGTTCGACCAGCAAGTGGATCAGCTCGTCGCGGAAGGCGTCCCGCGACGCGGCATCGGCGAAATATCCGCCCTGTTCTCCCCAGCGCACAATCGTGTTCGTCACGCGGGCGATCAACTGCCGCACCGATCCTTCGCGCTCCGGGGTCCCCGGCTTCCCGTGGAAATATTTGCTGGTCACGATGTTGGTCGCCGTCTGCGACCAGCTCTTCGGCACTTCCACGTCTTCCTGGCGGAAGATCGTCACGCCCTTTTCGTTTCCGATCAGCGCGGTGCGCTTTTCCCACTCCACCACATCGAAGGGAGACTTCTTCCCGTCGGTGAAGTACCGCTGGAAGACCAGACCTGTCCCCGCGTCCCTCGCTGTCTTTTCTACAGCCGTTTCCGTAGCAGGGAATTTCCCGCTCAGTGCATGCTTCACGGTCGCCATCCGTCCCTCCGCGCTTTGGGGCTCCCACTCGCGGGGGAACCCTCCTATTTTACACCTCTGCGTCCGGCAGAGGCGCCGCGTGTCGCTTTAGGGTCTGGGCTAAAGCCAACGCGACTCGATTCGAGCGGTTCGTGAAAGCAGCCGGCGAAAAAAAAGCCGATCGCATGGCGATCGCACTTTCGAGTGACCAAATGGCGGCTGCACTCTTGTAACCGTGCAAAACGCCAATGCTCTGCCGCTGGCCGGTGGGTCGCACACAGCCTCACAGCAGGTGCCGCGCCTCAAATGCGGGCGCGGAGCATGTACTTCGCGCTCGGTTTTTTCGCTTAGGGCCCGGGTTGGTTTCGTTGCTCCCCACGGACTGTACAGGTTCCCCGACTCAGTCCGTCTGGCGCTTTCACGTCCCCCGAATCTGGAATCGCAGTATCAACGTATGCAAATTTCCTGTCAAGAGAAAAACGCAAAATATGGTTGACGTTTACGTACTGTGTCTATTTGTAGTGGTGCTCTTTCCGCCTAACCGCCGTCGCTTCAACGCTTTTCACTTCTTTCCATCCCGCGCGGCTCTGTTGACATCCTCGATGCAGTTCTCGTTACGAGGGATCGACAAGGAGAGGCTTACGGTGTTTTCTGCTAGGGCAGGAGGGACGATGGCCGAGGTCGGACTCCTGCCCTTGGCTCGCGTGGCG
>Ga0209056_10002032_pt1 | contig 22062 bp, 20 predicted proteins | sample GraSoiAngelo_114_FD_185876 | JGI IMG/M metagenome (GOLD analysis project Ga0209056, IMG submission 185876) | Grasslands soil microbial communities from the Angelo Coastal Reserve, California, USA - 14_0903_13_40cm (SPAdes) (version 2) | ecosystem: Environmental > Terrestrial > Soil > Grasslands...
CGTGCCGGCGGCGGCGAAGACCCGGGACATTTCTGATTCCGCGAAGGACAGGAAGGACTTGACGACAGTAGGGTCGAACTGAGTGCCACTTGCCTCGTTGAGCCGGCGCACAGCTTCTTGGTATGGCAGGCCTTTTCGATAAGGACGAGATGAAACCATCGCATCAAAGGCATCGATGACGCAGACAATCCGCGAAACTACGGGAATCTCAGTGTTCTTTAGTCCCGCCGGGTATCCCTTTCCGTTGAAAGATTCGTGATGATGGAGAATATCAAGAGCGGCGCGCTCGAAGCCTGGAAGCATGCGCAGGACAGCCCAGCCGTACTCGGAGTGTTTTCTCATGAGTGCGTATTCTTCCGCGTCCAGACTCTCAGGCTTGAGGAGGACGGAATCCGGGATGCCAACTTTACCAATGTCGTGCAGGAGCGCGGCAACTTCGAGATTCTGAAGCTCGGCTTCTTCCAGGCCCAGTTCTCGTCCGACACGCATGCCCCATTCCGCCAGCCGCGTACTGTGCACGCCGGTATTTAGGTCTTTTAAATCCAGAAGCTGGTTGAAAGCGCAGATGACCGACTTACGAAGCGCGGAAGTCTGTTCTTCGAGCTGCTTGATGCGAAGCAAGTCCGGCGCACGCGAGGATGAAGAACTCATGGTGGGCGGCGGAATTTCGTTGTTCGACACGGCAGTTACCAGCAGAACAAGGAGCACGAACCGGAATTTGAGCTGGAGTTATTCAGCCACGCAGCGATGGCCTGGTACACATCGAGGCGGCCATGATTGAGGTCAGGCGTGAGCCGTACCGCATGTGACAAAGCGCTGGCGGCCTGCTTTTGGTTTAGCGACGGTTTTGCACTGATGAGCAGCGGGGCCGTGCCCGCGACCAGCGGAGAGCTGAACGAGGTGCCAGAAGCGCTAGGATGGGTTCCGCCAGGAAAGGTGCTGATGACGTAGTCGCCGGGGGCGGCGATCCAGGCGTCCGTGGTGCCGTAGTTGGAAAAGGAAGAAGGGGTGTCCCAATCCGTCGTCGAGGCGATACCCACGACGGAGCCATTGAAGGCCGCGGCCTTGGTACCTTCGTGCCAGGGCTGCGATGTGCGGCAAGGGCATGAATCGGTTGCCATCAGTCGTTCCCAGACAGACTACCAAGCGCATCCCGGAGCGAAATCACGATTGGCCGGCTGCTGGGGTTTGCGAACGTCATCTGCAGGTCTCCGCTGTTCTCAATCTCTCCACTAAACTCGCCAAACTGATTGGTCATGGCATTCACAACTTTTCCGCGCATGTTGGAAAGAGCGATTTTCGTGCCTTGGTCAAGGATTCCAGGATTGCTCAAGTTCAGGAGCTGCCCGGTAACCACGATGCGGTTCCGGCCAGCCGCGGCCTCCACCTGAATATCAATCTGAAATGGGTCCGCGCGATAAAGCATCTGCCTTGTGCCAGCGCCTGCCGATCGAGCTCCTTCGAAAGCCGGCTGAAGAAAGCTGTCGAAGAGAAGTTTGATGCGGCTGCCCGCTCCCTTTCTTTGACCCGCCAACCCGGCTTCCGCAAACGCGGCCCTGGCGAGCCTCACGGCGTGCTCGGGAGGCTGGTAGTTCGCTTCCGAAGCCGCTGATTGCCGAACTTTCTGCCACAGCGAAACTGTCTTTCTACACCGTTTGCAGCCTTGCTGGAGGTGGCGCTCCATCAACTGCTTCTCGTTGGTGTCCACTGCCTGATTCACGAAATCGATCCACTTCTCGGTCGCAAAGTGTTCCATACTCTTCCCCCAAATTTCTTTCCGCGTCCCGAGCGATCCCCGGTGAATGGGACGGTCTGGCATCCTCATGGCATAAGGGCAGGCAGAGGGCCAAGAAATATATGAGTCTTAGCGATTAGGTAAGCCTTGTAGAATCAGAGAGTTTGCCGACCAGGACGAAGGGTGCCCAGAAGTAGGGATGGGGATTCTCGCGCCGAAGTTCTTGCATGGCGTGCTGGAGTGCGCCTGCCATGTTGCCGGTGCGCAAGAAATCCCGATAGAAAAATTGCATTAATTGCGAAGTGCTTTGATCGTGTACGTCCCACAACGATAGCAGCAGTGTTGTCGCTCCGGCACAGAAAAGGCCTCGCTGAAGTCCGAGCAATTCGTCGCCGGCTGCGACGAAGTTCATGCCTGTGGCGCAGCCGCTCAGAGTCACCAACCGGGCGTCCAAACGCATCTGGTAGAGGTCATACAGATTCAGGTACCCATCGCCTAGCCGGATGCCCGAAAACATCGGGTTGTCCTGCCGGTAGATGCCGTGAGTAGCGAGATGAAGAAGGCCGCTCTGCGGACCTTCTTCGCGAAGCACCGAGGACGTTGCACGGTCTCCAACGTGGAGCGAAGATTTTGGCAGGAGCGCCGCCACGGACTGGGCTTCCTCGAGGATCTGCGGCGCTCGCTCGTCGGCGATTCCAAAAACGAGCGAACTCAGGTTTGCGCTTGCCGGTTTCTCCTGACACCAGGAGAAAACCGTCGCACTGGGAGCGTAGGAAACCGTGAAGGCATCGCAAAGATACTGTTCTCCATTTCTCAGAGCATGGAATGGCAAAAAATGGAGGAGCCCGTGGGGCACCACAATGAGGTGCCTTCCCTCGAAAAATGGTCTCAGGGGTGCGATGAGTTCGCTGTAGAGAGTTTCCAGATGGCTATGGGTGGCACTCAAAAGCGGTTCTGCAAATCGCCGGACATATTCGTTGCCCATGCGAAACTTGGAGAGTTGAAATCGCAGCAATTGCAGAAAATGAGCAACCCGCGACAGTACGGTCACGGGCAGAATCTGGATATCCTTGCGGGTAATGACCGCGGCTACGAGGCGTTCGCCAGCCGAAAAGTATTCGACCAGGGTGGTGTCCTGCGGAAGATGGGCTTGAAGCTTTGCGAGGGAAAAGTCCGCGGGAGCTTCCAGCGTGGCGTTCTCCCGCTCGTGCGCCGGGAGCTCGCGCAGCGTTCGCATCAGTTCTTTCTCCTGCAATTGAGCCTTTTCCCGCAAACTCCCGAGTCTTTGGTGGGATTTTTCTTCGGGACGAAGCTGCTCGAGTTCGATACGGTGGTAGTACCAGTTGAGTTCCTCGCGCAGGTCTCTTATTCTGCGGACGAGGTCGCTCTGCCCCGCTTCACCCAGCGGAAGACTCTGTCCGCTTTGAAATATCATTTCGATCATGCTGCGCGATTTCGCAGCTTCCATGCAGGCGAGCGCTTCTTCGGTGGAGGTCTCCGTTCCATCTCCCGCAATGTACAAATCCACCAGCGCTTCGTAGACCTGCATTCTATTCTTGACAAAAGAGATCTTCAGTTCTTCGCCTTGCAATCGGCTGCGCAGGGCTTCCAGCGCTTTCCTTGCTTCCAGGTAGGCCTGGTGCGCCGCCGCGCGGTCGTCGCGAGCTTGCGCGATCTGTCCTTCGAGTAAGTGCGCTTGATAGGCAAGCACTGGAGTCTGAAGGCCAGTCAGCCGCGCGAGCGATTCGTTTGTCTCCTTTTGTGCTTCCGCCGAGTCCCCCACCTGCAGAGCAATGCGCGCGAGCAGCAGGTGCACGAGTACGGCTTTCCCGGAGAGCGCCGATTGATCGAAAAAAGCAGCGGCGGCAACACACAGCCGCCGGGCTTCAAAGTAACGTCCTTCGTGGAAGAGCAGCAAGCCTTGGTACAAATCGATGAGCCAGGGCCAAACGAGATTTTTCTCCCGTCCAAACATGTCTCGCGCTTTTGCAAAGCGCTCCAGAGCTTGGACCGTCTTCCCTTGTTGGCCATAGGCCGTGGCTTCGTTCGCCAGCGTCTTGGCGGCCTCATAGCCCATCCCGAGCTTCTCGAACCGGAGGAATCCTTCATGCGCTATTTCCCGGGCTTCTTCGCTAAGGTTCAGCTCGAGATAGATGTCGGAAAGATCCAAATGGCATAACGCGAAGTGATAGGCATCGCCAGTGGCTTCGCAGGCGCGCCGCGCAGCATAGAGCGCCTCGATGGCGCGGCTGTACTCGCCGCGCAGGTAATAGAGATACGCAATGTTGTAATCGGCCTGGGCCACCAGCAGGGGCATGTTGTTCTGCTGGCAGAAGGAACGAGCCCCCTGATAGGTTGCCAGGGCCCGCTGGAAATCGTTGAGGCTGATCAGGCAAACGGCCATATTGCTAAGGACCACGGCGATCCCTTCGGCGTCTTTGTATGGCATCAGGTCGGCATAAGCACGCTCGTAGTGTGCAATCGATTCTTCGAACCGGTCTTGACGGTGATAGATGTTGCCGACGTTGATTTCCAACCGCGCCAAGCGCCACGGATCGTTCAGGCGGGTAAAGATTTCTCGCGCACGCTCCGCGGCCTGAAACGCCTTGTCGTACTCTCCCAGCAGGATCATCGGCTGGATGGAGGTGCTCAGCGTGCGTGCCGCTTCTTTCCAATGCCCCTGCGATTCGTAAAGCCGGAAAGCTTGTTCGTGATATTCGACCGCGGCACGATTGTCCCCGGAGGAATACAGGGCGTTGGCCTTCTGGCGCAAGGCCAGCGCCAGGAACTCTTTGCGCTTCAGTTTTTTCGCGATGAGCACGGCTGCTTCGGCAAGGTGGAGCGCCTCGCGCGTGCTCACGCGGACCCTCTCGAGGACCAACTGCGCGAGCTGTTCGACAACCTCTTTGCGAATCAGCGTCTTGTGTCGGGCAAAAAATCCGCGGCGGGCCGCATCGCCGGAGAGTTGCCCCAATTTTGCGATGAGGGAATCCCGCGAATTTTTCCTGAGGGTTGCCGGCATCAGTTAAAACCCAGTTCGTCGAGTTGCACCCGCAACCGTTCGAGGCATTTCTGGCGGGTGAATCCAATGGAGCCCACAGCCAGACCAAGTTCCGCCGCGACTTCCGTGTAAGGCCGCGACGGCGTTTCAAAGAACAGCAACTCCACGAGCCGGCGACATTGCGGCGTCAACACGGTCATGGCCTCTCGCAGCATCTGCTCTTCTTGCGTCTGCTGAAAGAGGCTCTCGGCGATGGCCGGTGTTGTCGGTTCCGGTAAATCCGTCTCCGCATCGCGGCTCACCGTGCGCTGGCTTTGCCGCTTCCACCGGTAACTTTCGTGGTGCGCTACCTGCATCAACCATTTGGGCAGCGCGCGTGGTTCGCGCAGTTCGGGCAGCCGCACGAGAAGCTCCGTGCAGGTCGCTTGAAAGACGTCGGCGGCTTCCTGACGCGACAAACCGTACTTCACGGGAATGGAATAGATCAGCGCCTTGTACTTATCAATGAGCAATGACCACGCTTCTTCATCGCCGGAGAGACATGCTTTGACGAGCCGCGTGTCGCTCCAGGCGGCCGGCGGTTTCTTCCGGGTTTTTGTCACCACCGGGCTCATCGGGTGGCATTCTCCATCCCGTTCTTGAGATAGAGCTGCTCCACATTCCAGAGTACGTAGGGTTCCAGAACGGCGGGATGGAAATTGCCGATGGAGTTTTTGGCGCCGGCAAGAATATTCGGGCTCGCGAGAAAAATCATGGGCTGATTCTCGGCAAGAATTTCTTGCGCGCGATCATACAGTTTCTTCCGTTGTTCGAAAGTACGCGCAGACATTTGTTCTTCGATCAACCGATCAATTTCCGCTTCCCATGAAGTGGCGGGATGCGCCTGCGAGGGACTCCACAAGTGTAATCCGCCGCTCGATAGCCAGACACTGATATCGGAATTCGCGTCCGCATCGTAGCTGGCTATCCCCATGATACAGGCATCGTAGTCCCTGCTCTGGGTGACCCGATCGAGGAGAGAACGAGACTCGAGCGGCACTACCTGGACGCGCATCCCGAGTTGCTTCAAGTCGTCCTGGATGAGCGCCGCCATCTTTGCGCGGTCTGCGTTCGTAGAACTCGTGAGGATGGAGAACTCGACGGATTTTCCATCGGAATCCAGGAGCGTTGATCCTCCGTCAGGACCATTGCTCCAGGAAAAACCAGCCTCCTTGAGCAGTGTTCGTGCGCGATCAAGCGACCGCGCGGGATGGGGGAGTTTCTCATTTCCCCATCGGCGATTGCCCGGTGCGACCAAGCCCCACAGGGCGGCACCGCGTCCCTGGTAAACGAGCCGAACGATGGCTTCGCGGTCCACCGCAGCGGAAACTGCCTGCCGGAAGTTCACCTCGCGGAACCATTTTTGCTTCCGCTGGATATCCGGCGATGTTTTTTCGATGGAGTCATTCAGATTGAAGAAAAGAAAGTTGTACTCGAGGCCGGGTCATCGTATAACTACGCTGCTGCTTCGATAATACGGAGAAATTCTCCGCCCCCACCTGGCTGATCATATCGGTTTCGCCCGATTGGAACTTTAAGACCTGGGCATCCGCGTTTGGCACGAATAGAAACACGAGTTCATCCAGATAAGGCAGGCGACCGCCCTGGGCATCCGATTTCCAATAGTAAGGATTCCGCTCCAGGACCAATCGTTGCCCCGCGACGTACTCCTTCAACCGGAACGGGCCGAGTCCCGCCCATTGATCCGCGGCCGTGGCCAAGGATCCGATCTGCCCCAGCTTCCCCTCCTCGTAGCGTTTTTCCAGGAGATGCCGGGGGAGAATCGCCAAGCCATCGAACAGCCTTTCGCCCACACCGTAAGTCTTCGCCAATTGAAAAACGACGGTATGTTCGTCTACCTTGCGCACGGTGATCGGTTTCCCGCCAACCATCAACAGATCTCGTTGCGGGGCATGCACATTTTCATCGAGATAGACCCGAAAAGTGAAGAGCACATCATCCGCATCGAGCGGCTGCCCGTCCGAAAATTTCAATCCCCGCCGGAGCACGATTGTGTACGACAGGCCGTCTGGCGAGATCTTCCAGGACTTGGCCAGTGCAGGTTCCGTTTGTTGCGTCGCGCGGTTAATATGGACGAGGTCGGCCTGCATTACGCCAATCACTTCGCGGGATCGCGCATCAGCGGCGATCAAGGGATTCAAAGTCTTCGGTTCGCCGCGGAGCGATACGACCAGGCGCCCTCCTGCCCGGCCCACTTCTCCCGGGAGCACCAGTAATTCTTCTTTTCCAATTTTCTCTTGAGGAAAGGCAATCGCCTGGTGGCCGACAAACACGAAAAGCAGCAGGAGCACGATCGAGCGGATCCCACAGCATTTGCAATTTGCTGTCGTTTTTTTCACGTTACATTCCCCAGATTCTCGATTCTATCTTGTAGACCGCTCCTCGCTCCTCGAACGAGCTCGCCAGGCCCAAGTATCCTAGGAAGAACGGAACCATTGCCAGCGCGGGCAAATACATCCACCAATAAGAGACCAGCACGCTGTATTGCTGCAAGCCGGAGAGAAGATTTCCCCAGCTTGGCACCGGCTCGGGGACGCCCAGACCAAGAAACGAAAGGGTCATCTCCGCCAACACATATTGTGGGATAAGAATCGCTGCCTGTGTCACGAGCACACTGGAGGTCTCCGGAAGGATGTGGCGCCGGAGCAAGTATCCATTTGATGCTCCGAAGCCTCGGGCGGCCCGAACGAAGTCGCGTTCTTTGGCACTAAGTACGACGCCGCGAACGAGCCGCGCCGGACGGGCCCAGCCTACTGCTCCCAGGACCGCGGTGATGAGAAAGAAGGCTTCCAGCGGGCTGACCGCCAGGGGCAGGAAAGCGCGGAGGGCGAAGAGCAGATACAACCAAGGCAGGGCGAGAAACAGCTCGGCGACTCGCATGAGCAGGCTATCTCTCCAACCGCCGTAGTAACCCGCCACCGCACCGATCGACCAGCCGATGAATAACGTAACTCCCGCTCCCAGCAGGCCAGCGAACAGCGACACCTGGCCACCAAAGAGGAGTCTCGAAAACTGGTCGCGGCCATAAGCATCGGTACCGAGAAGATAGATGCGCGTGTTCTCGCCGCCGAAAAAGTGCATGCGGAGCGGCAGGAATCCCAACAATCGGTAACCAGCCCCACGCAGGAAGAACTTCACGGGATGAGGCTCCGTGGTGTCTTCCTCAAATTGGTCGAACGAACTTTCGCGCAATCTCAGCGGATACACAAAGGGCCGCACGTGGAGATGACCGTGTGCATCTAGGAGATGAAGCCGCATGGGCGGTAGATACGGGCTTTGGCGGTCCTGCTCGACCGGATCGTAGGGTGCGAAAAAACCCGCACAGACCACCATCCCATGCAGCACGCCAAGGACCACCAGCCATTTCGCGAACGTGCGCCGCACTCTCATCTTGCGCCACTCTCGGTCCGGATCCGCGGATCAGCCCAGTAAAGAAGCAAGTCGGCCAATAAATTTCCTCCGACCAAGAAAAGCGTCGAACCCAGGATTCCACCGACGACTACGTAGAGATCACGCGCCAGGACGGCCTCTAGTAACAGCGGGCCGAGTCCCGGCCAGCTCATCACCACTTCGATGAGCAGCGATCCGCTCAACAATACACCGATGCTGAAACCAAAGAGGGAGATCAAAGGATTCGCCGCCGCCGGAAGTGCATATCGATATAGAAGTGTGCGTTTGCGGATGCCATGCCCCACGGCAGCCAACAGAAACGGAGCGTTGAGCACGTCCGCCATGGCTGCGCGCACATGACGGACGAGCAGAGGCAGAGATGATAACACGAGTGCCGTCACTGGCAGAATCATGTGCAGCGCCAAATCGCGCAGCTTGTTGAAGGGTGAAAGCGTTTCAAAATCGACGGAAGCCATCCCTCCTGTCGGAAACCATCCACTTCTCACTGCAAGCACTAAGAGTCCCAGAGCAACCGCCAGGTCAGGAATAACCAGCAGCCCTGCGGTTGCCCACGATAGCAAACGGTCCGGCAGGCGCCCGAGCCGGTCCGCGCTCCATACACCGAGTGGTAGGGCAATCCCCCAGGCAAGCAGCGTGGCGGTAATTGTCAGGAGCAGGGTGTTCCGTGCGCGTACCAGCAGAAGCGGCGCTACCGGACCGTTATAGGCAAACGAGAATCCCATCTCGCCGTGAATTACTGAACGGAGCCAGGATGCATAACGGACCGGCAGCGGCTTGTCGAAACCGTATTGGGCACGCAGCGCCGTTACCGTCTCCGGCGCAATCTGCGGATTCAAGCGCATTTCGTCGAAGTACGTTCCCGGGGCCAACGCCGTGAAGAGGAAGGCGAGAATGGACACTCCGGCCAGTAAAAACAAAGCGTGACTTAGCCGGCGCAGCAGGTAGCGCATCATTGCTCCGGCGCTGGCAGCGCGCGCGTCATTCGGGGCAAAGCCCTGAGCAGCTGGCGAGTAGTTTCATGCTGGGGCTGGTCCAATATTTGCTCTGCCGAGCCCAACTCCACGATTCGGCCGCGACTCATCACGGCGATCTCGTCGGCAAGATAGACAGCCATGGCCAGGTCATGCGTGACGAACAAATACGTCATCCCCAGAGAGCTTTGCAGCTCCCTCAGGAGATTGGCGATTTGCGCCTGCACCGAACCATCGAGAGCCGAAAGCGCTTCATCCAGAATCAAGAGCTTCGGCTGGAGTGCCAATGCTCGAGCAATGGCCAGTCTTTGGCGTTGACCGCCGCTCAACTCGGTTGGAGGCCGCTCCACAAAGTCTGGCGAAAGACCAACTCGTTCGAGCAGAGAACTGGCGCACTGCTTCATTTCTTCGCGCGTGAATTTGCGCCGCAAAATCAGCGGCTCAAGGAGTATCTCGAGCACGCTCCATCTGGGATTCAAGGAGCATGCGGGATCTTGAAATATGAGCTGGATTTGCGGGCGAAGTTGCCGACGCACGCGTTCCTCGACCTTGACGATGTCTTTTCCTTCAAACCAAATGTTTCCCGCCGTAGGAGATTCCAGACAGGCGAGGCACGACGCCAGCGTACTCTTGCCGGATCCCGATTCTCCGACGACCGCCAGCGTGGTTCCCGGGAAAACCGTGAACGATACTCCATTCAAAGCCAGCAACTCTTCCCCCCTGCCAACGAGACTCCGCCGGGCATAGCACTTCACGAGATTTTCGACCTTCAAGAGTGGCGGCATGTTTTGGCTGCCAGCTGATGCTTCAACTTTCATACTTGAAACACGAAACCACATGAGACGCGCTCAAGTTCACCAATGCGGGCTCACGCTCTCTGCACACGCTCATTCTTTCCGTGCACCTCGGTTCGAAGGGACAACCACCGCGGGGCAGGGACGAGCGCGCTGAATCGCCAAGGATTACCGGCAGTTTCGTCTTACGACCGCTCCCACGCTCCTCGAATATCGCCGGAATGGACTGGAACAAAGCCTTGGTGTAGGGATGCCGGGGCGACGCGAGCACGGTTGCAGCCGGTCCACATTCGACAACCTGGCCGCCATAGAGGACCAGCACACGGTCGGCAAAGCCGGAGAGCAGGGCTGGGTTATGAGTGATGAAGATCATTGCCAGACCCATTCTTTCCCGGAGCGTTCGAAACACGGCGAGGAGTTCCATTTGTGTCGCGGAGTCGAGCGATGCGGTAGGTTCATCAGCAATCACAACGGATGGACCGCAGGCAATCGCTTGCGCGATGAGCACGCGTTGCCGTTGTCCTCCGCTCAGCTGGTGTGGATAGGAGCGCGAAATGCGGTCCGCGTCTTCAGGAAAGAGTTGTGCGAAAACTTGACGCGTCCGCTCGTTCAGCGCGCTTTTTCCCGGAGAGCTGTGCGCCGCCAGCACCTGACGAACCTGTTCACCCGCGCGCAGGGTTGGATGGAGCGCCAGAGAGGGCTCCTGGAAAATCAGCGAAATGCACCGGCCACGGATTTGCTGCAGTTCATCCGGTGTGGCCCGGAGAAGATCTTGCCCTTCAAAGTGGACAGCCCCGCGAATGATCTCCCCATTCCGGGGAAGCAGCCGCACCAGCGATACGGCGAGCGTGCTCTTGCCTGATCCGGATTCGCCGAGGACGCCGATGATCTCGCCGGGCATGAGACCAAAACTGACGCCGGCTAACGCCGACGACAAGACACCCTCGCGTGACCGATATGAGACCTGAAGATCCTGTATTTCAAGAACGGATGCCATGCGCCGGGCCTGCTTTGGCCCATCCCCCGCGATTCATGTTGCGGCAGGATCATGGGGCGGAACAAGTCAAACGTGATCGCTCGCGCACCAAGGGTAAAGCTCTCAAGTGCACCGTCAACTTCGGGGAAGGGGTGGTGGAGTGCGGAGGTCCCCGGGATTGGGCAAACAAGGCAAATCTGAATGCCAGAGCCCAAGCCAAGTGGGGGGATTCAAGGGAGTTGGGGATGGGGAATCCTTGCAATCCCGCACTTGTGCCGAACTCGGCTAGTACATCGGCGACTCCAGCTATGGGCGATTCGCGCTTGGCCTTCGGCGGCTAGCGAACTTCTCCCCGCTGCGACGGTTTCCGTGCCACGGCGACATCCGATCGAGGAGTCATCGAAAGAACAAAATATTCGCGTTCCTTGCCGTCGGCTTCGGGAACTCGAAGCACTAGCTTGTCCTTGTGAATCCGGAATTGAGCGGTTTCGCCCACCGGCAGAAGCACCGGATGTTTGTCGTCTTTCGGCCTGATCCGATAGCTGACCCGCTCCGCCTGCAATATGTATTCCTGGCACATGACTACCTTGGTGTTCTTGTGCTGGCCGTCGGTTCCAAAGATTTCGCCGGCAATGGTCTTGCCATCTTTTTCGGCGTAACCACAAGACGAAGAATCCATCTGAAGCAGCACGCCTTTTTCGTATGCCGGCGCATCTTTGGCCTGCATGCCCATCGTCGTTGCGAAAGTGAGAATTGCAACCATCCCAATTTTCATCATTGCCCTCCGAGAAAGCGCTTGTTACTTCCGGCAGACCGCAAAATGAATGCGTCATGCGCTCGGACCAGCAGACTGGGTACAGGAACGCCCGCTCTTCCGCAGGCCGTTTCCAGCCCATGGTATAAGGGATGCCCACGAACAGAAAAATATAAGGATCTTTGGGGCTCGTTGTTCGCTCGGGATGCGAAATCTTCGGCCGTTTCTCTTTTTGCTTCTTTCGCGGCCATGATGGTGGTGCAAATTTCTCTCAAATTACTGTGCGTTTGTCCGCAGATCAAGGGGGGGCGCGCCTTGAGAAGGCACAACACGGTCTGGGAATTGCATGACCAATTCCTGCCCGTTTACTTGAAGATCGTTGGTTGAGTATCAGACGCGGTGCGCTCTCATCTGCTGCCTGATGTACTCCGCCTGTCGCAGCGCCAGCGCCACAATGGTTAAGGTGGGATTCGCTGCGCCAGGACTGCTTAAGACACTACCGTCGGAAATAAACAGATTCTTGATATCGTGTGTCTGGCCCCAGGCGTTCGTGACGCCGTCGCGCGGCGCGACGCTCATGCGCGCGGTGCAGAGATTATGGGTGGCAGGAGGAGTCGGGCCGAGGACGATGCGCTTGGCCCCGACGGCATCGTACAGCTTACTCATTTGTCCTTGCGCATGTTTGCGCATGGCCTGGTCGTTCACATGCTCGTCGACATGGACATTGGCCACCGGCAAACCATGGTCGTCCTTCACTGCGAAATTCAACGTGACGCGGTTGTCGGAGCGGGGCAGATCCTCGCCATTGATGAACATGCCGGCCAGATTCCTGTAGCTTTCCATGATGGAGGCGAAATCCCGGCCCCATCCGTAGGGCAAGCCCACCAGGGGAAACGTCGGAAGATCCAGGGTGAGGAGTTCAAGGCGGTATCCGCCGACAAAACCGCGGCGCGGATCGTTGCGCACTTCGTCTTCGACCACTCCTGCCAGCGTGGCTCCACGCCAAGAATAGACGGGCTTGTCAAAGATCCCCCAGACAAAGCCAGTGATATGGTGACAATAGTTGCGGCCCACCTGGCCGGAAGTGTTGCCGAGACCTTGCGGAAATTTCGAAGAAGCAGAAAGCAGCAGCAGACGAGCCGTCTCGATGGCGTTGCCCGCCACGCAGACCAGGCGGGCCTGTTGTCGCTGTTCTTTGCCATGATTATCCCGGTACACGACGGCGTTGACGCGGCCGTCGGCGCCATGTTCAATTTTTGTGGCCATGGATTCGATCCGTAGGTCTAGATTCCCGGTCGCTTCGGCTCGCGGGATTTCCGTGTAAAGCGTGCTCCACTTCGCGCCCATCTTGCAGCCCTGCACGCAAAAACCTTGTTGGATGCAGTAGCCCCGCCCGTCGAAGGCGCGCGAATTGATGGCCATGTGGCCGGTGTGCACTTGCTGGTAGCCGAGCTTCTTCGCTCCCGCGTACATGACCTTGAAATTGTTCGAGGCAGGCAGGCCGGGAACGCCATTGCGGCGTGTCACGCCGAGACGGTTTTCCGCGATTTCATAATACTTCTCGAGTTCTTCGTAGGAGATCGGCCAGTCGATCAGCGAAGCGCCGCCAATATTTCCATAAGTCGTTCTTGCACGAAGTTCCCAGGGCTGAAGCCGCGGCGCAGACGCGGTCCAGTGAACCGTGGTGCCGCCCACGGTCTTGCAGTGCCACACGGGCAGAGCCGGGAAGTCCCGCGCGACGCCCCAATTGCCGCTCTGCGTGCGTCGATCGAGCCAGGTCAATTGAGCAAAGGCTTCTCCGGGCACCTGTGAAAACGTCTCCGTAGATTGCCGCCTGCCGGCCTCCAGTAAAACGACTTTGATGCCGCGGCGGGTCAGTTCATGCGCCAGCGTGCCGCCTCCAGCACCGGAGCCGATGATGACCACAGCGCCGGAGTCATGAAGATCGATGTGACTCATGTCGGAGTTCTCCACTACCTATGAGCTGACCGGCAGCGGCCCGCCGTCCTCGACAGGCACTTCCGGCAACCAGCGCAGATCGTTGAATCCGCGCTGGAGATACCCGCCTTTGGAGAATGCCTCGCCCTCGTAACCAAAGTAGACATAGGCCATGGGCGTGGCATAGAGAACCTGCACCGTCTTCAGCCGCATCGCTTGAAAAAATGCGGAGAATTCCATTTTCTTCAGAGCCGCAACGCGGTCGTTCTCCGAGCTGGCTGCGAATTCCGGGCCGAGTGCAGCGAGACCCTCTTTGAGCATCTTGCGATTGCTCTCGTCTTTCCCTGCATCGCTGTCGATGGCCTTGATAACCATCGCATAGGCCGCATCATCCAGCTTGTCGTGCGGCACAATCGTGCGTGCCACGGCCATAAGTTTGGTGCCCTCGGTGCTCGTCAGGGCCGTCAGATCGACGGCCCAGGCACGCCCCCGCGCGACCAAGGCCAAGGGGCTTCCCGCGACAACCAAGCCGGTCAGCAGCCCGGTAGTAGTTTTGAGGAGTTCCCGGCGGTTCAGATTTACGAGATCATCCATGAATGTTCCGTCTTACGGCAGACTGCCTAACGGGCTGAAATGGCTGGCCCGCCCTCAGGCGTAGTTTGGCGGATTTACGGACTGATCCATCCCCATGCAAGTCTGTCCGCCTTTTGCAACATTGACGCTGATCAATCGCGGTCCGGGCGACTCGAACGCCTCTCTCAGAGCGATCTCGAGGTCTTCCGGTCGGTCGACTTCCTGCGCCGTCATGCCGTAACCCTGAGCGAGCTTCACCATGTTGATGCCAGGCAAGTCCATGCCAGGAACATTTCGTCCGACATTTGTGAAATCGCAGAACCCTTTCAAGGCGGAATAGTCGGCATTACGGAGCACGACAAAAATCACCCCGGCGTTGTATTGCACGGCGCTCCAAAGCGCTTGAATCGAGTACTGGATGGAGCCGTCACCGACCGGGCAAACCACTCTCCTCTCCGGATGCGCAAGTTGCAGACCAACGGAGGCAGGCACACCGAAGCCGAGAATTCCTGTGCGCACAGAGTAGAACGAGCCCGGCTGATCCAGGCGAACATACCGGTCGAGATCCCCTTTCGACGACGGACATTCTTCACAGATGACCGCATCGCTCGGCATGACGCGGTTCAGGACGCTGAAAAGAAAGCCAGGAGTAATGGGATATTCGGGTGGGGGTTCGGGCGGCGGAGACTGGGGCGAAATCGGATTACTTTTTCTTTTCTTGGTACGACTGCGAATGTACTTCATCGCGCAAGCCAGATTGCCGACCATGCTGGTTCCGGCGAGTGCGGCAGAAGCGTCGAGCGGGGAATTGGTGATCTGGAAAAGTTTCGTTCCCGGCTGAATCGGATTTCCGGGCACGTAGGCGTAATAAAGAAAAATGGGCGCACCCAGAACCACAATCGTGTCATAAGTGGCCAGCTGATCTGCCAGCGGCTGCTGCGCGGGCAAGAGATTTCCCCGAAAGAGCGGATGCCTCCGCGGGAACGTCACCCTCGGCGCAATCGGTTCCTGATAAACATCCGCGTTGAGATGTTCCGCGAGCTCGATAACTTCCTTCCAACCCTGGTCTTCTTCAATCTGCGAGCCGGCGACGATGGCGGGATTGCTGCTGGAATCGAGCGCGCGAACGACGGCATCGAGCGCCGCAGGATCGGCCAAGACAGTTCCGTGCACTTGGCGGGGATCCATGGACCGGCATTCGTGCGTCCAGTCGTCCATGGGAATGGAAATAAATACCGGCCCCCTGGGCGGCTGCATGGCGAGGTGATGTCCACGCACAATGGCGGCAGGTACGTCTTCCGCCCGCAGCGGTTCGCAGGCCCATTTCACGTAAGGCTTGACGACATCCACGGCCCGGCTCACAAGAAACGGTTCCGCCAATACCTGGCGGCGATCCTGCTGCCCCGTGGTTACCACTAGCGGTGCGTGGCTGTAGGCAGAATCGATGATGGCAGAGAGCCCATTGCCCGCACTGGCGACGGAGTGCAGGTTGGCGAAAGCGGCTTTTCCCCGCGCCAAGGCGTATCCAAGCGCCATGCCGGCCGCAGATCGCTCGTGGAGTCCCAGGACATATCGAAAATCAGAGGGCATGTCGCGGAGAAAGGGCAGTTCCGTCGAGCCGGGATTGCCGAAGATCACCGTCATCCCTAAATTGCGCAGAACTTCGTAGGTAACTTCTCTGACCGTGCTCAACGCCGGCTCCGGAATTCTTCAACCTCAAATTCTGAGAAGTTATACCACTTTGAATGCGCTAGGAGCGAGCCCGCGAAAGACCGGCCGTTAGGGTCAGGATGACCCCGCGAGTGGCGCAAGCCAGGGCTTCGGGCCGGGGTAAGCCACAGCTATAGAGTGTCGCAACGTATTGCTTGATTGGGTCGAGTGGTGCGCCGCCACAGCATGCCGCGAAATAAGAAGGCGATGGCCAGTTTGTGACCTAAATTCTTGCCGAGCGCTGGTACAATCTTTAGGGTTGCGCATAAGTCGAAACGCTTGGCTATAGTCGTGCGTCAAAACAAAAGGACGTGGGATCGGCAGTCACTGTGCGTCAGAAAATATACCGAAAACGGGATTTTCGGCGAGTGCGCGACGGCCTCGTCCCGTTCGTTCTGCTGGCCACGGTGTTCGGCGCAGGGTGTTCCAAGACGCAAACGGCCAGCGTGTTGGGAGACGCGGCTCACCCCACGCCGGTGCACTTCTACACCGTTGCCGAGGAAACCGCCCGGCGGCGCATCCAGACGGTGGGCTCCCTCTATGCGTTTGAAGAAAGCATTTTGAGTTCACAGGTGGATGGCCGAGTGGCCGAAGTGCTTGCCGACGTCGGCGACAATGTCAAAGAAGGTCAGGCGCTCATCACCATCGATCCGCAGGAGCTGCAATTCGAAGTGGACCGCCAGCGCGGCCTGGTGACGCAGGTGCGTGCGCAGCTGGGGATCGGACCGAACGATCCGCCGCCGTCCGATCCAAAAAGACTTGCCTCCGTGCAGCGCGCGGAAGCCGATCTCTTTGACGCGGATCACAAGTACGGCCGCGCGCAGCAAATGTTCAAGGACAACCTGATTTCGCAGCAGCAACTCGACGAAGCGGCAAGCCGCTTCCAGAGCACGAAGGCGACTTACAATGTTGCGCTGCAGGAAGTGGATCGACTGAAGGCGCTGCTGATTTCCAGCGAAGCCAGCGAGAACCTGGCCGAAAAAAAACTCGCTGACGCGGCCATTCGCGCGCCATTTCCGGGCGCCATCAAGACGCGAAACGTGCATCCCGGCGAATACCTGCGCGTCCAAAGTCCGGTAATGGTGCTGGTTCGCACGGACCGCTTGCGCGCGCGACTGGCGGTGCCGGAGCGCTGGGCCGGATGGGTGAAAGACGGAGCCACGGTCGATTTGCACGTGGAGGCTTTTCCCGGCGAAACCTTTCAAGGAAAAATCTCCCGCATCAATCCGGTGGTGGCACAGGATTCGCGTACCTTTGAAGCGGAAGCACTCCTTGTGAATCTCGATGGGCGGCTGAAACCCGGCTTCTTTCTCGAAGCCTCTATCCCCAGTGAGAAAGAAGAGAAAACCATCTTTGTGCCGGAGAGAGCCGTAAACTATCGCTACGGCGTCTACAAAGTCTTTCTGCTGAACGGTAATCGCGTCTCGGAGCGGCAGATTCGCCCCGCCGGCCAGACGGAAGATGAGCGGGGGCGGCGTTTTGAAGTGGCCGAGGGGTTGAAGCCGGGTGACCGGGTTGCCGTGGCCATTTCCGGCGATTTGCACGAGGGCTCCGTCGTGCGAGAACAGGCTGAAGGGACCACGCCGGCAGCGAAGTAATCCGGGTGTGAAGCTCACGCGCGTCCGTGGTTGAAGCGATAAAGCGATGAAGCTCGCCGAAACCTGCGTAAAGTATCCCGTCTTCACGGTGATGCTGATTGCGTTTCTCGTGACGCTGGGTGTGTTTTCCTACCGCGGGCTGGCCGTCGACCTTTTTCCCAAAGCGGACCCCGCCACGGTAAACGTGGAAGTACGGCTGCCCGGGGCAACTCCCGAAGAAGTTGTCACCGGAGTCGTCTTGCCACTCGAGGATGCCATCTCCTCGGTCAGCGGCATCGATGAGATCAGCGTTTATTCCTTCGAAGGCTTTGCTTATATCACCTGTACTTTTGTGCTCGAGCGCGACATCGAGGGCGCCGCTCAGGACATCCGAGAAAAAGTTGCGGGAGCCATTGATCGGCTGCCACGCGACACTCTTCCGCCAATCATCACAAAGCAGGACCCGCAGTCTGATCCCATCATGACACTCCTCGTGAGCGGCCCCATGAGCCGCCGCGAGCTGACGGAGATCGCCGACAAGCAAGTGCGCCGCGTCGTTCAAACGGTGGACGGAGTCGGCAGTGTCGAGCTTAACGGAGGGCAAGAGCGGCAAATTCGCGTCCTCCTGGACGCGCAAAAGCTCACCGCTCACAACTTCACGGTCCTGGACGTGCGCGAGGCGCTGCAGCGCGAAAACATTGAAGCGCCGGGCGGGCGCATGATCACCGGCCCTCAGGAACTGGGGCTGCGCACTCTGGGGCGGGTGACTTCCGCGGAGCAATTCGGCGAGATCGTGCTCGGGACGCGCGGAGGCACGCCCGTGCGCATCCGCGATGTGGCGCGAGTCGAGGATGGCGCCCAGGAACTGCGCACTTGGTCGGCACTCTTTCGGAAGGGCACGGCGGCACAAGACGTCGTGGCCATTCAGGTTCTCCGCCAATCCGGCGCCAACACCGTACGCGTTGCGGACGACGTGAGGAGCAAGCTTGATGATTTGCGCGCGCAGATGCCTCCTGGCATTCAACTCCAAGTGGTCCACGACATTTCCGATTTCATCAAAGCTTCCGTGCATTCGCTGATCGAGCACCTGATTCTGGGCAGCGTTCTCGCGAGCATGGTCGTTTGGCTCTTCATTCGCAACTGGCGTGCGGTGCTGATCGCTGCGGTGGCCATCCCCGCTTCCATCATTGCTACTTTCACTTTGATGCGGGGCATGGACTTCTCTCTCAACAATATAACGCTCCTGGCGCTGACCCTCGCCGTAGGAATCGTCATCGACGATGCCATCATTGTCCTCGAAAACATTTTTAGATTCATGGACGAAAAGGGAAGAGACCGCGTTCTTGCCGCGGTCGAGGCCACCAAGGAAATTGGGCTGGCGGTGATGGCCACCACACTCTCCTTGGTGATCATCTTCCTGCCCATCGCGTTCATGACCGGATACGCCCGCAAGTACGTCAATTCTTTCGGATGGACCATGGCCATGGCCATTCTCGTCTCACTGTTGGTGGCCTTCACGCTGACGCCGATGTTGAGTTCGCGTTTCCTCAAGTTGGGGGGCGCAGAAAAGAAAGCGCACACTCAGGGTTTCCTGCACTCGGTCGAAGTGCGTTATCTGAGGATGTTAGATTGGTCCCTGTTGCACCGGCGCGTGATTATCCTGATTTGTGTGGCGACTTTTTTTTCCACATTCGGTTTCTATCATCTGGTGGGACGCGACTGGATTCCCGCCGACGACCAATCCGAATTGATCAGTTCCTACTCGCTTCCCGAAGGCACCTCGCTCGACAAAACCACCAAGCTGGCGCAGGAGATGGCCGAGCGCATCGTGGCCCTGCCGGAGGTGGCCCTGGTCCAATCGTTTACGCACGGGACGACCAATCACGCCCACTTTTTCATCGCGCTGGTGCCGCGCGGCGAGCGAGACCGCACGCACGCGCAGATGGCCACCGCCGTTCGTGGAATTCTTTCGAGCTACCGAAACATGACCTACAACGTACGCCTGCCTTCCGTTCTGGGCGGTGAAATTTATTTTCCCATTGCCGCGGTAATTCGCGGTCCGGAGCTCGTGCAACTGGCGGAGCTCAGCAAGCAAGCCGCCAGCCGGATGATGAAGTATCCCGACCTGGTGGACGTCAACCCCAGCCTCAACCTGAATACTCCGGAGTTGCAGGTGAAGGTGGATCGGCAGCGCGCTGCGGATATCGGCGTGCGCATGACCGACGTCAGCGATGCCGTTAGACTGTTCTATTCCGGCGAGGACGAGATTACCCGGTTTAAAGAGGGCTCGGAACAGTATCCGGTCACCATGCAATTGTTGCCCGAGCAGCGGGACAATCCCGATGTTCTCGCCCGCATGATGGTGCCCTCAACGAAACTTGGGCAGGTGCGTCTGGAAAATGTCGCCACCATCGGGCGCGGCGCCGGCCCTGCGTCCCTCCAGCGTTACAATCGCGAATTTCAAGTCAGCGTCTACGCTAACGTGGCTACCGGCTATCCGCTGGACCTGGCTGCCGCGCACACCGTGCAGTCCATCAAGGAAGTCGGCTTGCCCGCCGGGTACTCCTACTTATTTTCCGGACAGGTGAAGGTCCTGGAGGAGACCACCTGGAATCTCCTGCTAGCGATGTTGCTGGCCTCCATCTTCATGTACATGGTGCTGGCGGCACAGTTCGAGAGTTTCACCTATCCCTTCATCATCATGCTGACGCTTCCGCTGAGCGTGCCGTTCGCGCTCTTCTCGTTGTGGATCACCGGACGCGCCCTGAGCCTGTGGAGCGCCTTGGGAATGTTCCTGCTGCTCGGTATCGTGAAAAAGAACGGCATCTTACAAGTGGATTACACCAATCGACTGCGGGCCCAAGGGATGCCCGTGGGAGAGGCGATCGTGGAGGCGAATCGCGTGCGCCTGCGGCCCATCCTGATGACCACGCTTTCTATCATCGCGGGGCTGATTCCGGTGGCCATCGGCATCGGGGCAGGTTCGGAGCAGCGCGCCTCGATCGCGGTAACGATTATCGGCGGACAGACACTTTGTTTGCTGCTCACCTTGTTGGTGGTACCGGTGGCGTATTCCTACCTGGCAGAGTTCGAAGCCGCGCCTTGGGCTGAATGGGCAGCTCGACTGCTTGGCCGCGCCCGCAGCTCCGTGCGCCCGTCCGACAACGATTAATGGCGCACCCTTTGCCGTTCGGACGGCACACTGCCGAGAAAAAGGTAAATGGAAATCGGAGAATTGCGAAACTCAGAAACTCTGAGAAGCCGCGCGGACCGCAAGCTGCCTGTTAGAGGAAGCTAGCGATTGGGCGAGTGTTAGGCATGGGGCTCGCAACAAGAGGAACAGTTCACCTGCCCAGAGCAAAATATCCAGCAAACGTCCGCGCTCAAGATTGTTCAAGTTCTTAGATTGCAGGCTGACGTCGAGCGCCTTTCGCGAGCATTCCTCAACGAAAGCGCGCATGGAGACCATGTCGACGCGTTCAGCGCTGAACTGGCGGCCCCGCGGATCAAGGCCCTCAAGCCTTTCATAACAACACAGCAGGAAGTGGTTCAGGCAAAGAGCCTGGTGATCCAATGCAGTAATCGCGGAGCCACCACAAGAACCCACCCGGCAGTTTCGTTTCCCAAGCATCGTATCCATTCCACCCCGGCCCGTTGATTTAACTCCACGCTCGATCTCATTCTTCTCCGAATCTTTCTTTAATCATAAGATGCGCTATGCGACACAAACGATTTCATCTTTGCAAAGAAGGTCCTGCATCACAGAGCACTCACGGGCTGCAATTGTTTCCGGACGAATCACTGGCAACAGCGGCACGTGCGCGACCATGGTTTGCACCCGCAGGCAGCGATCGAGATACGGCGCCAACAGCGCGTGCACCCAGCCGATGTTTTCGCCGCATCGTTGCACCCGATCATCCCCGCACCAGAGCGTGACCACGGTGACCAGCCGGGCTTCCTGATCTGCAATCATTACCAGGCATCCGGCGAATCCGGTTACATCCTTCAGCGCCCCGGCAATGGCGGCCGGAATCGCCCCTTGCACTCGGTGAGCTTCCTGGGGCTTGGCGACAAATTCCACACTCAGGGCAGTCACCGGGGGAACACCCGATCTCCGCGTGGTCGCCGGCGGCTGCGATCTTAGCTCGGTAGGTTGGGGGAAGTGATGAGCGGCATTTTTTGTACTGCCTACGTAACTCGCCGGACTTGTCAAAGTTCCTCCCATCAATTGGCCCACCCTTCGGAGAGGGGAGGCGCATCCTCGCCCGTTCAGGGCGGGCCAGAATGCGCCCACTGGGGCACATGGGGACCGGGGAGGGTTCCCCACGGATAAGGACTCCCGAGCCTACGGGGGTTCCTACAAACGAGTAGTGCATCTGTCCGCGAATCCGTTTCAGCGGAATGTTGATGAATCATAAGTCTCATTGCCCCAACAGGGGGTGCGACGCTATACTCCTCCGCCAAGAATCCGAGGCCAGCGTGGAGTTCTTCACTTTTAGCCAAGCGTATGTGGAACGGCTGCGGGAGGGGGACCCGTCGACCGAGCAACACTTTGTCGCTTA
>Ga0209056_10002034_pt1 | contig 22045 bp, 13 predicted proteins | sample GraSoiAngelo_114_FD_185876 | JGI IMG/M metagenome (GOLD analysis project Ga0209056, IMG submission 185876) | Grasslands soil microbial communities from the Angelo Coastal Reserve, California, USA - 14_0903_13_40cm (SPAdes) (version 2) | ecosystem: Environmental > Terrestrial > Soil > Grasslands...
GCGAAGATGATGAGCGCCACGAGCGCCACGCTTGCCCAGAACACATACGGCGAGTGCGGCTGCAGCAAGGCGACCGACAGGGGCACGCTGAGCACGGCGATGATCGAGCTGAGCGAGACGTAGCCGGTCAGCCAGAGACAAATCCCCCAGACCGGGATCGCGAGCAGCACGGCGACGGGCGCGAGCGCCAGAAACATCCCCGCCGCGGTGGCGACCCCTTTGCCGCCCTTGAAGCTGACGTAGGGCGAAAACATGTGCCCAAGCACGGCGGCGCCACCGAGGACGACCGGCAGCCAGGGATGTTCCGCCACCCCCGCCCACGCCGAGAAGAACAGCACGGGAATCGCGCCCTTGGCGATGTCGACCAATGCGACCGGGATCGCGTACTTCCAGCCGAGGATCCGATAGACGTTGGTGGCACCCAGGTTTCTGGAGCCATGCTCGCGCAGATCGATCCCCCGCCCCACCTTGCCGGCGATGTAGCTGGTTGGCGTAGCGCCGAGCAGGTAGGATGCCAGGATCGCGAGGACGGCGTTCAGCGCCGGCCTCGTTTGCGGCGGAACTTGATCGTCAGCGGCGCGCCCGTGAATTCCCACGCTTCGCGGAAGCCGTTGTGCAGGTACCGCGTGTATGACTCGGGGATCGCTTCCGGCCGGTTGGCGACGACGGCGAAGCGCGGCGGCGCGGTGCCCACCTGCGTCGCATAAAAGAGCCGCACCGACTCCCCCACCGGCTGCGGCGGCTGTTGCCGCGCCAGCAGCGCCTCCAGGACGCGATTCACCTCGGCCGTGGGCACGCGCTTTACCCGTTCGTCGGCCACGGCCAGGATGGCTTCGAGCAGCCGGGTGACGCGCTGGCCGGTCTTCGCCGAAACGTAGAAGAACGGAATGAACTCGAGGAACGGCGCGCGCGCCTTGATGTCCCGCTCGCCGTCGCGGGCGGTGTTCGTCTCCTTCTCTTCGATCAGGTCCCACTTGTTCACCACGATGATGACGCCGGCGCCGCGATCCCACGCCTCGTTGGCGATTTTCAGGTCCTGGGCGTGCATCCCGTCCTTCGCGTCCACGACGAGCAAACAGACATCGGCGCGCTCCATCGCACGCGACGTCCGCAGCGTCGAGTAGAACTCGAGATCTTCGTCGACTTTGCTGCGCTTGCGGAGCCCGGCGGTGTCGATGAATACGATCCTGCGCCCTTCATAGTCGAGCGGCGTATCGATCGCGTCCCGCGTGGTCCCGGCTTCGGCGGCGACGATGAGCCGGTCCTGACCCAACAGCGCGTTCACGAGACTCGACTTGCCGACGTTCGGCCGGCCGACGACGGCGACATGAATCGCCTCGTCTGCTTCGGCTGCTGGAGCATCGGGCAACAGCGCGACGAGCTTATCGAGCAGGTCGCCGCTGCTCTTTCCGACCGCCGCGGACACCGGAAACGGCTCCCCGATTCCGAGCTCGTAGAAGGCCAGGTGACGCGTCTCGTCGGGGAGATTGTCGGCCTTATTGACGACCAGCAGTACCGGCCGTTTTGCCTTGCGCAGGTACTGGACAATCTCGAGGTCCATCGGGTGGATGCCCGCCTCGATGTCCACGACAAACAGCAGCACGTCGCTATCGGCCACCGCCTGCTCCACCTGCCCGCGAATCGCGCGGTTCATCGGATCCGCCGAACCAGGGACCAGACCGCCGGTGTCCACCAGCCAGAACCGCCGGCCGTTCCACTCCGCAGGCGCGAAATGGCGGTCGCGTGTCACCCCGGGCTGCGCGTCCACGATCGCCTGGCGCCGCCCGATGATGCGGTTGAAGAGCGTCGACTTGCCCACGTTGGGGCGGCCGATGATGGCGACGGTCGGAACGCTCATAACACGACGGCAGGGGCGGCAGAGGCGGCATGGTTGCCGCCCGTGCCGCCATTGCCGCCCTTATCTCCCGCCAACGCATCCACAAAGTCATACGAGAGCCGCACCGGCACGGGCAGCTGCGCAGCCAGATCATGCGCCTCCAGATCGTCCATGAAGAGGAGGTCGTCGTTGACCGACTCGGCAGGCAGCAGCACGAGGTCGAGGTCCGTGCGACCCTGCAGCGCCGCGAGCACGGCCTTGCCGGGAAGCAAGCCGGCGGTAGTGACCGATGGCCCGAACAGTGTGTTCTCGAGCGTCAGGATCTCGAAGTGCGCTCCGGTCGCCGCGGTAAGATCAGCCGCCACCTGCGGGAGCAGCGGGCCCATAGCGGTCCCCGTCACGATACCGATGCGCTTGTCGCGCCAGCCCTCGCTCGCCAGCGCTGGGCGAGCCGCCTGAATCCGCGTCTGGAGATAGCGCACCGCGCCGACGCCGTTCTCCCGCTGCTCGAAGTCACCATACCACTCGGCCGGCGGCAGCGGCGCGTCGGCCTGCAAGTACAGATCGTCCGCCCCGTAGCACCACGGCATCCCCCGATCGGCAACCGCCCGGGCGGCGAAGTCGTCCACCGTGGCGAGCGCGGCTCGGCATTCCTCGCGGGTGGGCTGGCGCACCAGCGCATGCTTGCTGAATTCGGTCAAGGCGACCGGCACCACCGAGACGGAGAGCACGCCCGGCCCGAGGCCGTAGAGGTCGCTCAACGTACGCACGAGCTGCTGCCCGTCGTTGATGCCCGGGACCAGCACCACCTGCGTATGGAACGCGATCCCCCGCTCCACGAACCAGCGCAGCTGCGGGATGACCTCGGGCGCCTCGGGATTGCGGAGCAGCCAGCGCCGCACGACCGGGTCCGTCGCGTGAACGGACACGTACAACGGGGAGAGCCGGTACTCGACGATCCGCTCGAGATCCCACGGCTTCAGGTTGGTCAACGTGGCGAAGTTGCCGTAGCGAAACGAGAGCCGGTAATCGTCGTCCCGGATGTAGAGCGCTTGGCGCATCCCCTGCGGGTTGCCATCCACGAAGCAGAAATCGCAGTGGTTGGCGCAGCGCCGGATCCGGGGTGGCTCCAGCATGACGCCCATCGGCAGCCCTTCCGGCCGTTCGACGTCATACTCGACCTCCTGCCCCGAGGGCAGCCGCGCCCGAAGCACGAATTGCTCGTCCGCAGTCAGGAACTCCCAGTCGAGAAAGTCCTCGAGGTGCCTGCCATTCACCTCGAGCAGCTCGGTTCCTGGGATGAGTTCGAGGGCGGCACCCAACGAGTCGGGTGCCACCGCCTGTACGCGAATCACGGCTGACCGCCTAGAGGTTCAAGGAGTTTCTGAAGCTAGCGACGCAACTTCAACAGCTAATATCGCTTAGGAGGGGTCATGCGGCAAGCTGTTTTAACGCCGGGGAGAGGTCACCTCGATTCGCGTCTCATCGGTCGCACCGGACCGGGTAACCGCTCGGACGACGTGCGTCCCCGGCATGAGTGCCCAGCGGGACTCGAAGACGCGACGTCCGTCGATGAACCACCGCACGGCGCCGTCACCGGGCGTGGTGGAGGCCCGGAGCGCGATCGTGGCATAGCGGGGGTCCATCCCGGGAGGGATCTCGTACCGGTCGCCGGCGCGTGGGGAGACGATCTGGAACTGGGCCCCGCCGCCCCTCGCCGCCGTTTTAATCGCCGCCGTCGTTCTCACCGCCGTCTCACTCGCCGCCTCAATTCGGCCGTTCTGCTCGGCCCATTCCACGTATTCCGCCGGCCAGACGACCGCGCCATCACGATGCCAGTCGCAGTCCTGTCGGGGCGCCGTCCCCGGCAGGAACCACTCGTCCAAGTCAGCGCACCCCGCGGTCGCCCGTAGACCGGACAGTGCGCAAATCCGCGCGCGCGTCGCGCCGGCGGCGCGTGGACTCGGCAGCTCGCTGGGCGCGTAGCGGCGCGCTGTGACCAACATCGCACGATGCAGCAATGGTCCCGCGCCCGTTACCCCGCTCACCCCTCGCATCGGCTGCCCGTCGAAGTTGCCGACCCACACCGCGACGGTGAATCCTCCGGTGACGCCGACTGCCCAATTATCCGTGAAGTGATGGCTGGTACCTGTTTTGACGGCGGCCTGGAACGGGAAGTCGAACGGCGTCTCGATCCCGAAGCCGGGAATGCGTGCCGTCGGGTCGGCGAGGATATCAAGCACCAGCGCCGCGGCCCCCGCCGATACGAAACGACGATCCTCCGCAATTGGGCGACCCGGATCGACCGCGCGCCATTCGACCGCGCGCCACACCCCACCAGCGGCGAGTCCGCGGTAGCCGTTGGCCAGCTCGAGCAGCGTCACGTCGCCATTACCGAGCGCCAACCCGAGCCCGTAAAACTCGGCGCTGCGCGTCAACGAGCTGAATCCGGCACCGTGCAGCACCCGCAGCAGACTCGCCGCCCCGATGCGGTCGGCTAACGCCACGGCCGGCACATTGTATGAGCTCGCCAACGCTTCGCGCGCGCGTACGGGCCCGTGGAAGCGCCGATCGTAGTTGCGCGGCTGGTAGGGACCGGTCGAGGTCGCGTAGGCACGGGCAACGTCCGGCAACACCGACGCCGGCGTGTAGCCGCGATCGAATGCCAAGCCGTACAGGAACGGCTTCAGCGCCGACCCCGGTTGGCGCGGCGAGACGACCATGTCCACCTGACCGGCCGAGTCCGCCCAGAAGTCGGGCGATCCAACCCAGGCGAGCAGCTCGCCGGTGCGGTTGTCGACTACCACCAGCGATGCTTCGCGCGCGCCGCGGTCGGCCAGACTGCTGACAGTGTGCCGGACCTCTGCTTCGAGCGCCGTCTGCAACGGCAGATCGAGCGATGTGCGCCAGATTCCGCCCCCCGTGCCCCCCGTGGTCGAGTCCATCCATTGCAGCACGCGGCTCGTGAAGTGCGGCGCGAGAAATGGCGGGCTGGATCGCGGGGCGACCAACGGCTCGCGACTGGCGCGATCGAGCGCGTCGGCGGTCGCGTAGCCATACCGGCCGATCCGGCCGAGCACCAGGGCACGACGACTGCGTGCTCGGTCAGGAGCGACGAAGGGGTTGTCGGTCGAGGGCGCGCTCGCCAGGCCCGCCAGCAGTGCCGCCTGGCCCAGCGACAGTCGCGCGGCGGTGGCATTGAAGTACAGGACAGCCGCTGCGTCGACGCCGATCGTGCCCTGCCCCAACGGCACACGGTTCAAGTACTGCTCGAGGATCTGTTGCTTCGAGAGGTGCGCCTCGAGGCGCAGTGCCCAGAATGCCTGCAGCACTTTCCCCCGCCACGTCCGGCTTCCGCCGGGGCGGAGCAGTCGCGCGAGCTGCATCGTGATCGTGGATGCACCGGAGCGCACCCTCCGAGCGTGCATGTTTTCTGTGATCGCGCGCCCCACGGCGCGAAGATCGACGCCGTGATGATCGTAGAAGCGGTGATCCTCGCCGGCGACGAACGCCTCGAGGAGATCAGGATCGATCTCGCCGAGCGAGATCCAGCGTTGCAGCGAGCCATCGCCGGCGCGCGTGCTGCGCAGCACCAGGCCGTTGCGGTCTTCCAGCGTAAGGCTCGCTACCTGCGGCGGCGACAGGAGCGCGCCCGGCAGTGGCAGGGCAACCCAGACGCCGACCGCGAATACGCCGGCCGCCAGCGTCACACCAACGAGCGCGAGTACCCGCCTGCGCCGGCTCATGGGCCCCGCTGTGTCACAGTGAAGATGCCGCCGTCGCTTCGCCCCTGCACGGCCGGGTTGTACATCTCTTCCGCGTGTGCCGGCGGCCGTATGAATGTGCCCGGCGTGGTCGCGCGCGCAATGTAGGTCGCGGTGTAGCGACCGCTCCAGAGGACGGTGGCGACGTACACCACACGGTCGTCGCGCAGCTCTTTGTGGTCGAACGGGGACCACCAGCCGGCGTCCCAGCTGCCGTAGTACCAGCCCCATGGGTAGTAGCCTTCGTCCTCTTCAACATCTTCCGTGCGGGGATTTTCGGGCGCCGCGGCACCTGGACCGGGCAGTTGGCCGGTGGTGCGCAAGCTCAAGTCCACGGCCTCGAGCCCGGCGGGCAGCGGATCGGTTAGGGCCACGAATTGCCGATCGGCGGGCACCGTGACTCGCAGCCGCACCCGCACCAACGAACCCTCGGTCACACTTACGACCGGCTTGCCGGTCTCGTAATCCTCATACCAGCGCTCGACCTGAATCCCCTGCTGATCGGGCGTGACCGGTCGCTGCCGCGGGACCTCGTGGACCGTGACGTAGAAGAAGAGCGGCGAGCCGGCGGCGCTCGCTGCGTCGGTCGCGCGCACGCTCAAGGCCACGCGCTGGCCGCCGCCGGGAGCATTGGAGACCGCACCCGTAAGGGGCCGCGTCGTTTCGCGCAGCTGGTCGCCGTTCGAGCGGAAGACGACCTGATTCCCCGCCCGCACTTCGTAGCCGCGCTGCGCCGCGCGCGCCTGCCGCGCGGTGAAATCGGCGAGCGCTGCCGCCGCGGTCCCATAGTCCTGCGTGTTCCAATAGCCCCAGCCACCCGATCCCCGGCTCTGCTCGACCAGCGTCTCGACGAGCGGTCCAATCAGCGCGTTCGCCGAGTCCACCACGAGTGTGGCGGACAGCAGCCGAGCCACGGGCCGTTGGCCCGAGCGGAAGTAGAACCAGTCGCCGCGCCGCGCCGAATCGGGCAGAACGGCGCGCCGGCCCTCCACCCGCACCGACGCCCAGATCGGCGCGATCAGCTGTCGCGCTGCCCCGCGCGCCCCACGCCGGGCCATCATCTGCGCGAGGCGGAGCCGGTCCTCCCAGGACAGCTGCGCCGCTTGCCGGAACAGCTCGTTCTCCGTGGGCAAATCCGCTCGTCCCGCCCGGCTCAGGAAATCGGCCGCGGCGACCTGCTCGGCCATCACCACACGCAAATTGGAATACCACGTCGCGATTGGCGCCATGATCGTGCTGCGCTCGTGGGCGCTGCGATACAAGTAGTTGCCCAAGCGACCGAGTACCGAATCGCGAACCGGGACCCCGGCATCGCGCGCCGCCAGCAGAGCTTCGCCGGCATACGCGCTCAGCCATGGAGTAGTCCAGTCTTCGGCCGACCAGAGACCAATCCCCCCGTCCGGCCGCTGCCGCGCACTCAGCACGGCCACCCCCTGTTCGATCTCGCCGCGCGCCCGCTCGGGCGTAAGTCCCGGCAGCTGCGCCGTCGGCCCCGCCCGGTAGAGGGCGATCAGGGGGATCATTTCACTCGAGATCTGCTCGGAGCAGTCGAACGGGTACACCGAGAGCCAGCGATAGCTGCCGGCCAGCACGGCGAGCGGCGTGGTGCCGATGCCGAGCTCGAGGCGCGAGCGATCGGGATCGACGGGCTCGGGCAGATCGATGACGACGCTGGTCGTGTCTACGACGCTGCCTGTGACGGTGTAGGCCCGCGGCGTGAAGACCGGCCGCCCGGCAAGCCGCACCAGGACAGCGTCGGAGTCGCTCTGGGACGCGACGTCGAACCGGAAGGTGGTCGAATCGGCTGTCGTATCACGGAACGCGAACCGCACCTCGCTGCCGCGTCCCGGTGCGAGCGTCACGGTGCGCGTCGCAGCGCCGCTCCGTACCACACCCCTCGCGTCGGAGCGGACGGTGACGGTCGGGGTGCCACCGGCGCGTTGGTTCACCACGACGCCGGCGGTGAACGCGTCGCCGGAACGGAGGAATCGCGGCAGCGCGGGCCGTGCCAAGAGCGGACGAGTCACGAGCAGCGGCGACTCCCCATGGCCGTAGCGATCGCCCGCGGTCACGGCAACGGCCATGACGCGGAAGGTCGTCAGGTTGTCGGGCAACTTGGCGACTGCCACGGCGGCGCCGCTCGAATCGGTTTCGACTTCGCCCAGGAAAAACGCCGTTGCGGCGAAGCGCGACCGCAGGATGTCTCCACCAGCAAGCCCACCTCCACCACCCGGCTCCTGCTCGCCCTTGATCGAGGCGCCCTCCAGCTCTAACACCTGGGGCGCAATCGCGATGAGGTTGCTCGCGAGACGCAGACTGACGCCGCGCGGCTGGTACAGCAGATCCAGCGGATCCGGTGTCTTGTAGCCCGTGAGCGACAAGACGCCCTCGTCTACCGCCCACAGGGTGACCTCGCTGCGCCGTCCCCTGCCGCCGGCGTCGCGTACGCGGAGCTGCACCCGCGCGCTATCGCCCGGGCGGTATTCGGTGAGCAATGGCTTCACATCCACGGCCAGGCGTTTCACCTCGGGCGTGACGCGCAGCTCCGTGTATCCAACGCGCAACGTGGGCCGCCCCGGATCCGCGATCCCCCCGGGCGGCGCACTGCGGCCGCGCACCAGAACCATCGAGACAAAGACGTTTGGTGCGTATGCCTCGGGAATCTTGAACTTGAGCGAGGTGGCGCCGCCGCTGACGCGCATGCGCCGCTGCTCGATCAGGCCCTCGCGCTCGACCGTGATCCACGCTTCGGCGTCGGTGAACGGCGACGCGACCAGAATCGTGGCGGTGTCGCCGACGGAGTAGCGCGTCTTGTCCGGGATCAGATCCATCTTGAACTGGCTCTCGTCGTTCCAGGGGATCCAGTCCTTGCCGGTGGCCCAGCGATAGAAGCTGGTCGACGCCGCCCGGCCGACTTCGTCGGTAGCAGTGAACGACACGATGTAGGTGCCGCCGGCGCTCGGCGTGAAGCGGCAGGTCGCTGGATCCTCGGCGCTGACGAGATCGCAATGCGCCACGGTGTCGGCCACCCATTCGCCGACCTGCTCCTCGACGCCGTCGCGAGCGCGTTGCACGCGATGCCATTCGCGGCGCACGATCGTGCCGCGAATCCGCACCCCGGCCACGTGGTGTCCGTCGGGGCGCGCGGCGAGTACGCCGATCTGTTGCGGAGTCCCGGCTTTCCAGAAGTAATCGTTGCCAAGCGGCCGGGCGGCGAGATAGAAGGACGCCGGATGGACGAGCACGGTCGCTGACGCCGCGACCGTCTGACGGTTTACGTCGGTCACGGTCGCCTGGAGCCGGGCGTTGGTGGGGCGGCCTTCGGTCGCGCTGAGCGGCAGCCGCAGCGTCAGCCGGCCCGCCGCATCGAGCGTATCCACGCCGGTGGATGTCGTGCGCAGGTGGGACCGCCTCGTCGGCCCTTCCCATTCCTCCCACCACCAACCGTTCTCGCCGAGGTAGTAGCGGTCGAGACCCGGGATATCGAGGCCATACACAGTGCCTGGCTCGACATTGAGCGTCCAGTTCACCACGGCGCGCGCCATCGGCGCACCGAAGAGGTAGCGCGCTTCGACGTTGCCGTGCAGCGAGTCGCCGCTGAACCGCGGCGCCGAGTCGACGGTCACCGTCACCAGGAATTCGGGCGGCCGGTACTCCGCGACGCGGTACGTTGTGTTCGCCACGTCTTGCCACGTACCGCGTTTGACTTGCAGCGTGACATTGTATGTGCCGAGCGGCAAGTCGTTGGCGAGTTTCAGCGTCTGCGCAGCCGTACCGAACGAGGACAGGCGCACGATCGAGTCGCGGATCACGCCGCCTTCGCGATCGTGGAACAGCCAGCGCAGCGAGTCGCTCGCCGCCGGCACACGCAGAGCGCCGAGTGCGCCGCTGCGGACGATCGCTTTGACGTAGACCGGCTCACCGGGCCGGTAGATGCCGCGCTCGGTGAACACGGCCGCGGCGACCGGCAGGCGGGCCACGCCCCAGGCCGAGCCCACGTTGAATTGCCAGGGCGAGAGGTCGCCCGACCAGGTGTTGATCGGGACGACGGCGCGATCGAGCGCGAGACGGGCAGACACGTACCCAGCGAAGCCGCGCTCCTCGTAGTCACCCGTTTGGCTGGTATCGCGCAGGCCCGCCAGCCGGACGAGGCCCTGGGCGTTGGTCGTGCCGCGGGCCCGGACGCGGCCCGTAGGATCATGCAGCTCGACGTCGACAGCCGACTTGGGAATCCCGTCCTGGACCCCGGTGACCCACACGACGCCCTCTTCGTCTCCGACGCGCGCGGTAATGCCGAGGTCTGTCGTTTGTAACAGCGCCACGGGTGCGGGCCGCCGCGATTTGACGTTGCTGTCGGCTGCGTACGTGACACGCACCGCACTCAGCGTCGGTCCTCCCAGCCGGGCGGCGTACACCGGGGCCTTCACGACACTCACGAGCGGCACATCGCGCCGCGATTCGACGGCCATCGGCCGCTGCGTCGCACCGGAGGCCAGCCGTGCCCAAATGTCGCCCAGGTTCCACGCCGGCGCGCGGAGCACCAACGCTTCCAGGCTGTCCGGGACGGACGCCGTGGTGACGAAGACCGTGTCCACATTGACGTGGCGGATGGGAAACGTGCGGTACCCGTTCCGCTCGACCAGCATCATGCCGTAATCGTAGGTCACCGCCGGCTCGTACCCCGTCGTCCCAAACGCCTTCACGGGATTACCGACCAGGCGTTGCCCGAAGATGTCGTGCAGCGCGAGCGTGTCGACGATGACGGCGTAGCCGGTTCGCGGCTTCAACGACGCCTCGAGCGACCAGGTGGCCGATTCCTCGTTCGTATCCGACACGGCAATCGGAACGCGCGGCAGCAGGTGAATCCCCCGCAGCAGCTCGGCGCCGCGCACCGGCGTCGAGAACTGGATCCGCGGCGGCCCGACGGGACAGGTGGTCCAGTTCCAGCCACAGGTCGCGGAGATCAGTTGAAATGGTCCGTAGGTGGCGAAGCGCCAGCGCTGGTACGGGCTCGTACCTTCAGGATCCAGCTCGGAGGGCACGACGAGGGCGCCCCGGCATCCCTTGGGCAGCGGGACGATCGGCGTGAACTTCACGACGCGCCGGAGCGCATCCCCGCCCCGGTCGCGCTGCCAGCCACCGGCCTCGCGATAGCGCCACGAGTCGTCGGCGCTGATCGGGCGCTGCGAGACGGCCCGCACGCGCACGAGCAGCAACGGGCAATCCGTATCGAACTGGAGGTAGACGCGCTTGGTCACATCGCCGAGATCGACCGGTGTGCTCCACACGACTTCGAACTGCGCGTCGGGCTTGAGAAACTGTCCGACTTCGTTGGGCCCGGTGGGCGCCCCTGCGAGTGGGACGGTCCCGTGGACGCGGAACGTGAAGCTGTACGGTTGCGCGAGCCGGCCGCCGTCCATCGCGGCGAATTCGTTGCTCACCGTCACGGTGTACGCCGTCGCCGGACTGAGCGGGGCCGCCGGTGTGAAGCGGAGGGTGATCGGATCGCGCCACTCCACGCGGCCCGCGACCGCGGGTGTGATGGCGAAGATGCGCTGCGGATCAACGGTGGCGTCGAGCGATCCCGCAACGGGGCGATCGAAGGTCACGGTGACGACCGCCGTCGCCGCGGCGGCGTCGGTCGGTGTGACCCGGAGGACACGGAGCGGTGTCGGGCCGGACACGACGAAACTGCTGATGGCGAGCGTAACGACGGCGGAGAGCGCGCGCATACAGTCCTTATCGAGGGGTTCATAATAGCAAAAAGCAAAAAGGGGACCAGCCATCTGGCGGTGGTCCCCTCGCTGATCAATTGGTCTTCAGAGCGGGCGACGGGATTCGAACCCGTGACGTCCAGCTTGGGAAGCTGGCATTCTACCCCTGAATTACGCCCGCAGTCTGGGCGGAATGTGTTCGCACATCCCGCCCGCTGTCAACGTCATTCCTTGCGGTACCGCCACGCGGCGATGGTCGGACCGGCCGGTTTCATCTCAAACTGCTGGCTCTGCCCCGGCTGGATCGCCGCCACCTGCACCGTATCGGTCGCCACGACCGCGCCCTGCAGGTTCACGAACTCGAATATCAGCTTGTACGGCGCATTCGCCGTCGCGCGCGGATTCGTCACCAACCCCTTCACGTCTCGACCCGTATCCGTCGAATCGAATTGGCTGACCACCACATCGCCAATCAACGTCGAATCGCTCATTCGGTAGTAGTAGATCGCGGAGTCGACTTTGCCGTTCTGCTGCTGCGCGTACGCCATGATCTTGATGCCCACCTTGTTCATCGGATCGGCGGCCAAGAGACGGCGCGACATCGTCAGGGCCGTCACCGAATCGCGCAGGCCCAAGGCCGTATTCGCCCGGAAGATCAAGGTCTCGCGGTAGTAGGGATTGATCTTCAGACTCGCATCGAGCGCCTGCGCCGCCAGCGTGAATGCTTCACGCGAGCTGGCAAAAAAGGCCTTGGCCAACCCGGTCGTCACGGAATCGCAGCGCGCCCGAATCTTCGCCACGGTCAGCGGCGGCCGGATCGCCCGCGCGTCCCGCCGGCAGCCCGCGCCCGCGACCGCGGTGTCCGGATCGTCCGGCACGCTCTGCGAGATCTCCGCCCCGACCCGATACAGCTGGTAGAAGCCGATCGAGTCGCCCCTGCTCACGATCTGCCGGTAGATCGCGAACGCGCTGTCTTTGTTGTTCCTCAGCATGTAGGCCCCGCCCAACGCCGCCATGATTTCCGGATCATTGGGGTACAGGGCGAGATACTCGCGATACGTCGCCATCGCCTCCGGCAACTTCTGCAGGCTCTGCTGAATGCGTCCCAGATTGAACAGCGCATCCTTGCGGTCCTGCGCGAACTTCGGATCCGCCGCTGCGACATCCGCGGCGCGGCGGAAATACACGACCGCAGAATCCGCCTTGCCGGTGTTGTAGTACAGGGTGGCGGCGTACTTGGGGGCCGTCGGCTCATCGGGTAGCAGCGCGCTGGCGCGCCGGAACGACGCGATGGCGGAGTCGACGTTGTTCGCCTGCCAGGCCGCGATCCCGGCGTTGAACGTGGGCACCCACACATAGCGCCGCCAGATATCGATGTCGCCCTTGCAATCCGGTTTCAGCGTCTGCGCATGCGTGAACGCCGAATCGACGCCCGGCGCGTCACTGGTCATGATGTAGTAGCGCCCCAGGTAGTACCACGCCGCTGGGTTCTTGTCCTGCTTGCCGGTCGTCAGGGCCTGCGTCAGCAGTCGCTGGGCGTCGCTCAGGTCCTTTTTCTTCTGATCCTCGAAGCGCGTGGTGGTCGCGTCCTTCAGGTACCCCATGCCCTGGTTGACCAGGGGATCGTTCGGTTTCAGGTCGCACTTCGGCTCCGCCCACCGCGGCGGCGGCTGTTGCTGTTGCGCCGCGAGAGGAACCGTCATGGTAGTGAGCATGACTACCGCAAGATTGCGAACCGTTCGCACGTTCACTCCTTGGCTTTCGCGATAAGAGCCTCGGCGTCGCGCTCGACGGCGCGCGCCACGTCGAGCGGCGGGCGTCCCAACGCCTGCGCCGCCGCCAGCACATCGTCGTATTCTGGCTTCACCCGCACGCTCCCGCCATCCAGCACCTTTACCCGCACCGCCACCCCGTCCAGCCGCACAGTGAGCTGGTGCCGCGGCAGTGTCGCACGCTCCGCGACCCAGCGCCGCACGCCGGCCGTCGTGCTGTGCCGGAACAGCTCCGCCGTCACCGCCTCGGCAAGGCCCTCCGGCGCCATGACCTCTACACGGAATCCCTGACGGCCCTTCTTCATCTGCACCGGCCACGTCTGTACGTCCAGCGCCCCCGCCTGAACGAGCGCCTGGCGCAGCGGCTCCACATACTCGGGACTCATGTCGTCCACATCAGTGGCGAGCAACACCACGCGGCCAGCCTCGCCGGCGGCTTCGGCGACGAGAATGCGCAGCGCGTTCGGGTAGTGCTTCGGGTCGCGCTGCCCGGCCCCCCAGCCACTGCCGACCATGCGCCACCGGTCGGGCGGCGCGCCTGCTGAGAGCACGCGCAGCAGCACCGCGCCGGTGGGCGTCGTCGCCTCTCCTTCGACCGGGCCGCTCCCTGAGGCGATCTCGAGCCCCTCGAGCAGGATCGCGGTCGCGGGCGCCGGCACAGGCAGACGGCCATGCGCCGCCTCTACCCACCCCTGCCCGACCGCGACGGGAAAATGGTGCACAGCCTCCACACCCAGCCGCTCGAAGCCTTCGATCGCACCCACGATGTCGAGCACTGCGTCCACCGCGCCGACTTCGTGCAGGTGCACGTTCTCGGGCGCGACACCATGCACGCGCCCCTCTGCCTCACCCACCAAACGGAACGCGCGTAAGGCGCGCTCCTTCACCCAATCGGAGATCGGCGCACGCTCGACGAGCTTGAGCAGCTCGCCAACGTGGCGGCCGTGCGGTTGATCGGGGATCGTGAAGTCGATCTGCTTGCACGTGATGCCCGCGCGACGTACGTCGCGGACAGCGACGCCCACATCACCGACGCCGAGCCGTCCCGGCAGCTCCTCGAGCCATGAGGCCGGCAGGCCCAGTGAGAGGAGCGCCCCTAACGTCATGTCGCCGCTGATGCCGGCGGCCGGATCCAGGATGGCTATGCGCATGGGCCGAAGTCTCGAAATATAAACGGCTTAGGTTCTATAGAGCCACCCGGCGCCGGTATTGAAGAGCACGATACGCTGCTCGGGACGCAGCACGCCCCGGTTCTTGAGCGCGACGGCCCCTGACAAGGCCGCTCCACCTTCCGGCGATGCGTCGATCCCTTCAGCGACCTGCAGCTCGTGTGCGGCCGCCGCCAGAGCCTCGTCGCTCACGGCGACAGCGCCGCCACCGCTCTCGCGCAGGGCTCGCAACATGAGCCGGTCACCCAGCGGCGCAGGCACGCGCAAACCAGCCGCCACGGTTGTCGGATCGGGCCACGGCGTGCAGCGCTCGGCGCCCGATTCGAATGCCTGCACGACCGGGGCGCAGCCGCTCGCCTGCACCGTGTACATGCGGGGCAGCGGCCCGCGGAGCCAGCCACTTTGGTGCAGCTCCTGGAACGCCTTCCACATCCCGATCAGGCCCGTGCCGCCGCCCGTCGGATAGACGATCGCGTCGGGCAGCGTCCACCCCAACTGCTCGGCCAACTCGAGGCCGAGGGTCTTCTTGCCCTCGATGCGATACGGCTCTCGCAGCGTGGAGACGTCGATGGCACCCGTATCCGCGGCGTGCAGCCGAGCCGCAATACCACAGTCGCCGATGTGACCATCGAGCAGGGTCAGATCTGCGCCAAACGCGCGGATCTGATCCAGGATGGGCCGCGGCGTCGTGGCAGGCGCGTACACGCGCGCCGACGCTCCCGCACGGGTCGCGTACGCCGCGAGCGCGATGCCCGCATTGCCCGCCGTCGGTACCACGAATTCCTTGGCGCCCGCCAGCGCCGCCCGCGTGACCGCGGCGGCCAGTCCCCGGGCCTTGAACGATCCCGTGGGGTTCGTGCCTTCGTCTTTGACCCAGAGTTGGTCGAAACCTTGCCGAGCGGCGACTCGCTCCACTTTCAGCAGCGGCGTGCCGCCCTCGCCGAGCGTGACAGGGTGCTCGCCGTCGCGCAGTGGCAGCCACCCGTCATAACGCCACATCGTCCAGCGCCGGGCGCCCAGGTGCGCCCTCGCCTCGGGCGAGGGGAGCGTCGCATAGCGCACGAGATATGGCGACCCGCACACCTCGCACACGTCCGGAAAGCCGTCGGCGTCACGCGTGCGGACCGGGTCGCACGCCGAGCACTCCAATGTCCAGGTGGTCACGCGCGCTGGGGGGGGTGCAACCGGTCGAGGATCCGGTCGGCGAGCTTGGTGGAGAAGCCCGGCAGCGCGGCAATCTCGGCGGGCGTCGCGGTCCGTACACCCGCGAGCGAGCCGAATCGCTCCAGTAGCAGCCGCCGCCGTGCCGGCCCGACGCCCGGAATGCGCAAGAGCTCCGACGTGATGGTCCGTTGCGCGTGCCGCTTACGGCTGTAGGTGACTGCGAAGCGGTGCGCCTCGTCCCGCGCGCGCTGCAGGAGCTTGAGTGATGGGCTGCGGCGCGACAGGCGCAGCGGCTCGCCGGAGCTCGCCAGGAAGACTTCTTCTTCCCGTTTCGCGAGGCTCACGATGGGCAGCCGCTCCTGGCCCTGCGCACGCGCCGCTTCGACTGCTGCAGCCAATTGGCCCTTGCCTCCGTCGATCACGATCAGGTCGGGAATCTGTTTGTTCTCCGCGATGCGCCTGGCGAGAAATCGGGTCACGACTTCCTTCATCGCGGCGAAATCGTCGATACCTTCTACCCCCTTGATCCGGTATCGCCGGTACTCCGCTTTCCGCGGCCGCCCGCCTTCGAACCACACCAGGGAGCCCACCGTGTCGCGGCCCTGATTGGTCGAAATGTCGATGCACACCATCGCCCGCGGCACAATCGGCAGGCCGAGGTCGCGTCCCAACGAGAATACCGGATCGGCCGCCCGCTCGTCGATGTCGAACGCCTCGATTTTGAAGCTGTCGAGCAGGTGCCGGGCGTTCTGATCGGCCAGCTCGACGAGCTTGGCGGCGGAGCCTCGCTGTGGGACCGCAAACTCCACGCCGGGTGTCAGCTCGCGGAGCACCTCGAGGTCGGCAGGAGCGAAGGGAAGCACGACCCGCTGAGCCCGCTGCTCGAGCGGCAGGTAGTACCCCACGAGGAAGGTGCGGAGCACCTCGCCTTCGGGGGCGTGCTCGACGTGCTCCAGAAACCGGTGTTCGCGCGCGACGAGCTTGCCGTCGCGAATGCGGAGGATGACCCCCACGGCATCGTCGCCATCGCGGGCGAGGCTGATGGCGTCGGCGTCGCCGCCGCCCACGACCTCTACCGTCTGGGGTTGCTCGAGCTGATCCAACCATTTGAGCGCATCGCGCAGCTGCGCGGCACGCTCGTAGTCCTGCGCGTTGCTCGCCTGATGCATCCGCTCGCGCAGCCCACCCCGCACCTCGAGCGTCTTCCCCGACAGGAAGAGCAGCACATCGTCGATCATGCGCCGGTAGTCTTCGCCGCTCTGATAGCCCACGCAGGGCGCCTTGCAGCGCTCGATATGATAGTCGAGACAGGGCCGGTCGGGCGCATCCCCGGGGAGATTCCAGGAGCAGGATCGCACCGTGAAGATCCGGCGGATGATCTTCAGCGTCTGGCGCAGCGTGGCGACGTCGGTGTAGGGCCCGAAGTAGCGTGCGCCGGGAATGGTGACGCGCCGGACCACCAGGACGCGCGGAAATGGCTCGCCCAGCGTGACGGCGATTTGGGGATAGCTCTTATCGTCGCGCAGCCGAATGTTGAATTTCGGCTGGTGCTCCTTGATGAGGGTGTTTTCGAGGAGCAGCGCCTGCGCCTCGGTCGGGACGATGATCGTTTCGAGATCGGCGATTTGCTCGCGCAGGAACTCCCGCTCGGTACTGCTCTGCTCCTCGGCGAAGTAGGCCGGGACGCGCGAGCGCAGGTTGCTGGCCTTCCCGACGTACACGATCTCCCCGGCGGCGTCTTTCCAGAGATAGACGCCGGGGCGAGCGGGTAGGGCCGCTAGTTGGCGGGCGAGCCGGTCAGAGATTGCCATGCGCGTATCGCGTCGGGGTGGCGGAACGCCAGTGTAAGCGCCCCGTATGCAACCCCAAAGATACCCAGCACGACAATGCCTTGAGGAATCGGTCGCCAGCCGCCGACCAGCTGTGCCGCGGCCGTGCCGAGCGCGGCGGCGATCAACCCGGCGGCGACGACCAGGCCGAGCGTGCGCCAATCGGTGCGCTGCAGGATCGTCCCGATCCGTTTGTCGAGGTCGTAGAGATGCAGCACGGTGTTGAACGATTGGCCGATCGATGAACCCAGCGCGATCCCGGCCGGTCCGAGCCGGCGCATGAAGAACCACGACAGCAGCGCGGAGATCACGAGCGAGGTGATCGCGATCCGCACCGGCGTGCGGGTGTCGCGCATGGCATAGAAGCCGGACGCGAACAGCCTCACGGTCGACGTGCCGAGCAGTCCGATGCCGTAGGCGGCCAGGACGCCGCCGACCAGCATGGTGTCGTCGGCATCGAAGCGGCCGGTCTGAAAGAGCGCGCCGATGATTTGCGGGCCGAGGGCCGCGCAGGCGAAGGCCGATGGGATCACGAAGAAAGCGATGCGCCGGAAGGCCACCGCGATCCGTGCGCGGAGCTGCGCGTGGGGTGTTTCACCGACCGCATCGCGGGACAGCTCCGGCAGCGACACCGCCGTCACCGCCACGCCGAACAGGCTGATCGGCAGCTGCTGGACGAGCTGCGCATAGCCGAGACTCGCGAGCCCACCCTGCCCCGTGTACGAGCCGAGAAACGTGTCGATGAGGCCCGACAGCTGGGCCACGCCTGCTCCCACGACCAGTGGTCCCCATGCCAGGATGACATCGCGGACGCCTTCAGGCACGAAGCTCGCGCGGAGTGGAATCCCCCCCAACAGGCGCCAGCACGACGGCAGCTGCACCGCGATCTGCAGCACGCTGCCAAGGACGGTTCCCCACGCCAGCGCGAGCGACAGGCGATACAGCTGCTGATCGGGAGAGAACCCTCGGCCGGTCAGCCATGCCGCGGCGGCTACCATCGCCGCGATTCCGGCGATGTTCCACAGCGCGGGCGCGGCGTAGGGGAGGAAGAATCGGCGGTGCGTGTTGAGAATTCCGAGACACCACGCGGACACGACCATGAGGCCGGTCATCGGGAACAGAATGCGGACCAGCACCGTCGTGAGCTCGCGCCGCGGGGCATCGAAGCCCTGCGCGACAAGCGCGGTGATCGTCGGCGCGAAGGCGATGCCGATCACGGCGAGGAGGCCGCTCGCGAGCAGCAGCAGTCCGAGAATCGCCCCGGCTAACGCGCGCGCCGCATCCTTCTTCTGCTCATTGAGTGCCGCGTAGACCGGGATGAACGACGCCGACAGCGTGCCTTCGCCGAGCAGGTTGCGCAGCGCGTTGGGAATGCGCAGCGCCGCCCGGAATGCGTCCGCGGCGGCGCCGTTCCCGAAGTAGTGCGCGAACACGCGCTCGCGCACATAGCCGAGCACGCGGGTAACGAGGATGCCGGCCGCCACGCGCGCGGCGTGACGCCCCCCCCCGCTCCCCCTGCCCTCGTTCAAGACGTGGGTTTCTTGCGGCGTGGATCTTCCAGCAGGCGCTGCATGAACTGCAGCTCTTCCCGCATGCCGGCGACCGAGCGGTTGAGCTCTTCCATCTCTGCTTCGATGTTCTCGACTTTACGCTGCAGGTCTCCCCCGTCCACGCGTCCCTCCATGCGTCGCGCCACCGACTTGCCGAGCGGCGAGTCGACCAGAATCGCGGCGACGGGGATGAGCAACGCGACGATGAGAATTACGGCGAGCACCCACATGGATCGGATTCTATAAACCTGCAGCCCAGCGCGCCACCTCGGCATCGATTTCGTCCAACAGCGACCCGCTGTAGCGCGCCAGGAAGGAGGCGACGGTCAGGACGCGCTCCTGCGGCTTGCCGTCCGGCATGAGCGCGGCGCGGGCCCGCGCGAGCTGGCTCACCAGCGTGCCCTGCGTGCGCTTGAGGCTGGCGACGAGCTTCTTCTCGATCTCATTGGTGCCGGCGAGCGCGGCGTTGCGCGCCGACTGGACGGTGCGCTCCAGCGTGGGATCGAGCTGCTGCACCTCGCCGCTGATTCTGGCGAATCGGGACTCAACGTCGTTGCGGAGTGCTTTCAGCGACTCGGCGAGGGCGGATGGCAGCTCCGCCTTCGCAATCTTTGCTTCGAGGGTGCCGGGCTGGCCGGCGAAGTCGGCGGGTGTGAGGCCGTGCTTGCTCAGCACCTTGTCGATGCGCGCTTCGATGATCAGCCCGGACCAGCGCGGCACGTGCGCCTGGGGGGACACGCCGAGACTCGCGAACAACCAGGCTGATTCGGGGAGATACTCCATCTCCCCCGGGCCGCCGACGTAGGCGAGCGTGGGGAAGAGCACGGCTTCGATGAGCGGCCGCAACAATACGTTCGGGGACAAGCGCTCCGGCGTATCGGCCGCGATCTGCTCCAGCTGGGTGCGCGTAAACCGCTCCCCGCTGCGGCGCGTGACAAAATCGCCGCCATCCTGGCGCAACCGGTCCCGGCCCAGCCGCCCTTCGACCATCACGGGCGTCAGTCCGTCGGCCAGCGTCTCGCCGAGGGCCCGCAGAATCCACGGCGCGGCCGCGCGCTTGGCAGACCGGTCGTGCGCCCGAAACACGGCAAGACCGCGATGTCCGAGCAGCTGCTGCAGCGCTTCGGCGCCGGCGTCCGCGAGGTTCGTGTCAGACCGGTACGTGGACTCGAGCCACTGCCGCACATCCGGCTTGCACTCGGAATCGGGGATCGCCGCGTCCAGGGCGTCCAGCGCGGCGCGGATGTCCGGGCCCAGCGGCTCGCGGAACAGCGGCAGCTGGGGCGCCTCATGCGGCCGCTCGCGCAGCACGATCTTCACCGGCTCGTTGTCGCGGCCGAGCACCCAGGCGTGATTCGCTTCGGCAAAATCGTGATCATCGCCCGCAACCCAGAAGACCGGCACGACCGGCACGCCGCGCTCTTGCTCGAGCCGGCGCGCCAGCGCGATCGCCGACAACGCCTTGTGCACCGTGTAGAGTGGTCCGGTGAACAGCCCCGGTTGTTGTCCCGTGGTGACGGCCAATACGTCCCCACCGGCGAGGCGCTCGCGGCCGGGACCGGGAACGACGGCCGCGAGGACGTCCGCAGCAATGCGCCGCGGGTTACCGGCGGTGATCGTGCCGGCCGCCATCGGAATGGGCGTGGACAGGATGCGGGCGATCACGTGCGGGCGCCCACGAGGATCATGCGCGGCGCATTCGGACCTGCGGGCGCGCCATCGTAGTCTCCGAAACGGACGGCGACGCGCAGGCCGGCGTCCGTGAACAGCGCGGCCAGCTCGTCGGCGCTGTAGAGACGGACGCGCTCCTGAAAGCGGCGACCCTCGTCGCGCAGCTCGATTTCCTTGATCACGAAGCGGTTGGCGGTGTCGATACGGCGGGTCACGAGCACATCGCGGCCTTCGGTCCGCTCGGTGACCTTGAGCGTACGCCGGACGTGCTCGGCGTTGAGGTAGTCGAGCACGAAGTGTCCCCCGGGGGATAGTGCGGCAACCACCTGTTGGACCACGCGCCGATGCTCTTCATCGTCCAGAAAGTAACCAAAGGAGGTGAATAGATTGACCGCCAGCGCGAAGCTGCCGTTGCGAAACGGCAGCGCCCGCATGTCGCCGCGCACCAACCCGGCCGTGGTACGCTCGCGCGCGCGGCGCAGCATCGCACGGGACAGATCGAACCCCACGACCTGCCCGCCCCAGCGCGTCAGCTCGGCCGCATGGCGGCCCGGCCCGCAGGCGAGATCCAGGATACGATCTCCGCTCCCCCAGGTGACGACGCTCCGGATGAGCGCGACCGCCCGGCGGGCGTCCTCGTCGTCGCGGTGTGAATAGAGCTCATGATATTCCTCGCCGCCGAACCAGTGCTTGAACCAGTCGGTCATTCGACGAAGACGTCCGCTCTAAACGTGAAGACGTTGGTGTCCGGTTCCCGCCAGCTGCCGGGTGCAAGACCCGCTTTGTGGCACACGGCGTTCAGGAACGCCTCCGGCCCGAGCCCCTGCTCGCTCGCCACTTGCGGCAGCAAGACCGCCTGGGCGCGCCCGCGGCGCACGAGTAGGCCGTCGCGTCCGATCACCAGACCGCACAACTCCGACGTCGCGACGTGCACGGGCGCGGTCAGGACGGAAATCTCGATCCGCAACCCGGCCAGCTCATCGGGCTGGACCGGCGGAAAGCGCGGGTCGGAACGCGCCGCGGAGACCGCGACCTGGCGAATCACTTCACCCAGCGGCCGGTCGCCCATGATGTGACCGATGCAGCCACGCAGATCGTGCCCTTCCCGGTGCTCCAGCGTCACGAAGGCGCCGCGGCGCAGCCCCACCCCCGGCACACCGGGCAATCCCGGCGGCGGGCGGCCGCTCAGCGCCGCCTCGATGGCGCTTCGCGCCAACGCGAGCAGCGCGGCGCGATCCGTCGCGGTGAGCTCAGGATCCTCGATGGTATTGCTCTCCGCGCCGGATGGTGTGCGCACGATAGAGTTGCTCGTACACGACAACGCGGGCGAGCTCATGGGGCAGTGTCAGCGGTCCCAGACTCCAGGTGCGTTCGGCCTGGCCCAGAAGATCGGCTGGAAGCCCGTCAGCGCCGCCGATCACGAACGTGACATCGCGACCTTCCATCTCCCAGCGTCCCACCAGCTCGGCGAGCTGCTCCGAGGTCCACGGCTCGCCGCGGTCCGACAGCGCGACGACGCGCGAATCCTGAGGGATGCGCGCCGTGGTCACTTCCCGTTCCTCGATTTTGGCGTAG
>Ga0209056_10002037_pt1 | contig 22028 bp, 20 predicted proteins | sample GraSoiAngelo_114_FD_185876 | JGI IMG/M metagenome (GOLD analysis project Ga0209056, IMG submission 185876) | Grasslands soil microbial communities from the Angelo Coastal Reserve, California, USA - 14_0903_13_40cm (SPAdes) (version 2) | ecosystem: Environmental > Terrestrial > Soil > Grasslands...
ACCCGCTACTACTTGTCGGCGACCCCAAGCAAGACAAGCGGCGCCACGCTGTTGACCGGGGCGCGCTCGGTGCCCGACCTGGGAGCGGGCGAGTCCTCGAGCGGCACGGTGGCGGCGAAGATCCCGAGTATCAAGACGGGCCCGTATTTCCTGCTGGCCTGCGCCAACGATACTCGCACCGTGATCGAGAGCGACTACGCGAATAACTGCGCGGCTTCAACGGCCAGGGTGGTGGTGTCGGCGCCGGATCTCGTCGAGGCGGCGGTCAGCAATCCGCCGGCCAGCGCGGTTCGGGGGGCAAGCTTCTCCGTGACCGACACGACCGGGAACCCGGGCAATGCGACGGCTGGACCGAGCGTGACCCGCTACTACCTGTCGGCGACCCCAAGCAAGACGAGCGGCGCCACGCTGTTGACCGGGTCGCGCTCGGTGCCCGCCCTGGGACCGGGCCAGTCCTCGAGCGGCACGGCGGCGGTGAAGATCCCGAGCATGAAGACAGGCAGTTACTTTCTGCTGGCGTGCGCCAACGATACTCGCACCGTGGCGGAAGGCAACTATGCAAACAACTGCAAGGCCTCGGCGACACGAGTGAGGCTCCGCTAGGCGCGTCCTCCGGCAGAACGCACGGGGACCCCTTCGGTCCGTGGCCAGACGGAGCCGGTTAGCCAGACTTCCCATCCGAGGGGATCCCACGGCAGGGGTGTCGAGGGCCTCCCGCGCACGGATGTACACCGTCGTGGATGGTCGCCTCCGGCAGCCGTCGGGAATACTCGCCGCCGCGACCGTCCTTGACAGGGATCGGTGACCGGACGTGAGATTCCCGCCCCTTTCGGATCGAGGCCCAACGCGCCCTGCCTTAGACGAGGCGTCGCCCTCGAGCCTCCCCGTTCGAGGGGTTTGGAGCGTCCCAACACCGCATCTCTCCTGACGGCGACGTCTCGGCCCACACGGACTCTACGTCACCGATCAAGAAAGGGACGTCCCCCAAGTGCTCATAACGCTCCGTATGGGCCCGCCAGCCGGCCCCCGTCGGGTCGACCCCCATTCGTCGACGGGCGGTGTCCGTCAGGAGCAGATATCCATCCCTCCGGTTCACGCGGTTCTTCAGGAGGCGATGCGCGAGGATGACCTGGGACCCGGCTGCTTGAGCCCGCCCGCCGACCGTCTGCCGGAGGAAACTCCCGTAGTGGGCGACGATCTTGAGACTGAGTGTAGAGATCCTCTCGCACGCGGTACAGGAACAGATTGGGGGCTCCTCCGACAGCTCGCGTTGGCGGTTCCGAAAGGCGACAAAGGCATTCCCGAAGAGGCCGAGGAGGCTGCCCGGAGGCAGAAGGGTCCGGTCCGCGCCTAGCGCAAAAACCGCATCGCCCTCGACTTCCTGGACTTCGAGGGGGGGCGAGAGTTGCCCCATGACCGTCTCCAGCAGCGCCGCGATGATCTGTGGTCCATGCTCCAGTTCAGTCGCGGTGACGAAGGCAGTGAAGCCCGAGATGTCGGCCAGGACCAGAAAACCTCGGTCGATGTAACTGGCCATGCGGCCCGGTCCCAGCGCAGGCTCAGGCCGCGTGCGGGCTCGGCGCGCTGGTTCAATGCGCAACCGAGCCGTCCGTGTGATGTCACTCATGTGCTCCGCCTCACCTGCCCGCAGACGCGTCACGTCGTCTCGGCGGGCAACCCGTGGTTTGATCCCGCAGCATCCCCCAGCCGACCCGGATGAGAGCCTCAACAGAAGCCGCCCGGATCCCGCGACGCCTGGGGCGCGCCGTCCCGAGCAGAACGGCCCTGGCGCTCGCGGCGCGCAGATCACCGATGCGCGCTACCGTGAGCTTCTGGGCGAGATAGAGTTCCATGTGCATGGCGTCCCTCTGCGCGTCAGCTGAGCTGCGCGCCGGCACTCGTGAGCTTCGGGCGCGCCGGTGCGGGCGCGGCCAGCCGCGCCAGCCGCTGGTCCTGGGGCCTGAGCACGACCCGGATCCGTGGCACGTCGACGCGGTCGAGGGCCGAGAAGAGCTCGTGCGCGATGCGAACGATGGCACCGACGGTGCCCTCGCGCTCGAGCGGCACTGCCACCGAGACCGTCCAGGCGCCCCGCCAAGCCCGCCGCACCTCCGGCGCGGCGACCGCGCCGAGCTCGAAATGGATCGCGTCGGTAAGCGCGATCTGTCGGGCGATGCCCGCCGACCGCCGCTGCTCGACGCGTCGCTCGAGCCAGAGGAGACTGCCGATGGCGAGGAGCACACCGGTGACGACCACGGTTGCGATTGCGGTCTCTGGCTGCAGGTTCATCGTCGCACCCACCTTTCGCTCACAGGAGCAGCTTCCAACGGGCCTGCGTGATGCGGAGCGCCCTTTCGTTCGCGCGACCCGACGCCGGCCGCCGCCCGGTCGCCCCAGGGAGCGGTCGGGTGAGGGCCCGCTGGCGACGCGATCGCAGCCACTCCCCGGCCCGGTGGAGGGCGAGGGCGGGCAGCACGACGGCCGCGAAGATCGTGAGCACGCGGCCGAGGGCCATGAGGTCGGCCAGGATCGACGGTTCCATCCTCCGATCACCTCCGTCTGCTCCGTAAGACACCGGTGGGGGAGCGGTGTGAAGCCGGCGGGAGATCTCCCTCGCCCCGCGGTGTCCCCAAGAGGGGAGCGAGCACGCTAGGCGGAGAGCGGATGCAGGTCGGGACGGCAGGTCGTGCACGGTGCGAGGCCGGCGGCCTCGGCCCGCTCGCGCGACCCGAAGAGCACGAGCTCCGACAACGGACGAGAGGCCAGCGAACCGCAGATCGGCAGGCAGTACTCCGACTCGCCCACATGAAGCGCGTACATGGCCTCGCGCGGCACCCGGAAGTCATCTCGCTCGGGCAGGGTCCGCACGCCCTCGATCGCGAGCAGCCGCTGCTTGAGCGCCACCCTCTTGCCCGCGTACCCGACCAGGGCGCCCGAGCCGCCGATCACCCGGTGGCACGGGATCACGATGGGCAGGGGGTTCCAGCGCAGAGCCTGGGCCACCGGACGCGCCGCGGTCGGCGCCCCGATCCGGCGGGCGATGCCCGCATAGGAGGCGACTGCGCCATACGGGAGCTGGGCCGTCGCGTCGAGCACGCGACGCTGAAAGTCGCTCCGCGCTCCCCGCAGATCGAGCGGCCAGTCGAGACGGGTGCGGCGGCCCTCGAGGTACTCGACGAGCTCCGCGTACAGCGCGCCCGTCGCCGCGCGGTCCTCGATCGCCTCCTCGCCGAGGAGCCGGCGGACCTCGGCGGCCACCGATCCCCTGCCCGCCAGGTACCTGACGAGCGAGACTCCCAGCTCCGAGCGCGCGATCAGGATGGGACCAAGGGGCGAGGAGAAGATCCCGAAGCTCACGAGCCGGCGGCGCAGGTCGGCCAGGCGCGACTCGAGCTCGGCCCGGGCGAGCGCCGCGTCGTCCCCCGGCAGCGGGGCGCGCCGAAGCGCGCCCACGAGCCCCTCGATGGCGCGGTAGTGCCGGAGCTCCTCGCGGCACGCGCCACAGCCGGCCACGTGGCCTTCCACGCGCTCGGCCGCGGCCGGCGCCGCCTCGCCCGAGGCCACGACGAGGAGGTCGGGTTCGATCTCACGACAGACAGGATGCGAGCTCATAGCTGGGACTCCGTCTTGGCCGGGATGAGGCCGTCCAGACCCCGGCGGATCTTCCGAAGCGCCTGGAAGACGTGGGCGCGGGCGCTTTCCTCCGAGCAGTTGAGGCTGCCGCCGATGGTCGGATAGTCGAGGTCGTGCAGCTTTCTCATGATGAAGGCGAGCCGCTGCTTGATCGGCAGGCCCGCGACGACTCCCTCGACGCGGGCGCGGGCCTCGCGGGCCACGGCCTCGGCCTCCGGCCAGGCGGCATCCGTCTCCGACCGGTCGAGGGCCGCCGCGGCGTAAGCTCGACGCCGCCGCTTCTGCGCGCGGAAGTAGTTGCGACAGAGATTTGTGGCGATGGTGAAGAGCCAGGCGCGCACATTCGCCCCGGGCGGCAGTGAGCGGTGAGCGCGGAACGCGCGGAGGAAGGTCTCCTGGGACAGGTCATCGGCGTCGCTCATGCGCGCCGTGATCCGCAGCAGATACCGGCGGATCTCCGCGTGGTAGGCTCCCACCACGGCTTCGAAGGGGTCGTCTTCCATCACTCTAGGCATATAACACCGGCGTCAGGCGAGTGTGAAAACGGGAGTGGGCGTGACGGGAGCGTGAACGCGTTCGACGCCTGCACCGGTGACTTCAGCGGCCCGCTCATCGATCCAGAGGAGGAATCCCCTCACTATTAACGGCCTGTGGGCCCTGCCGGTCGGCAACGGCGCGAAAAATGACGGGAGCTCCAAGAACCTGTTCTTCACGCAGGCATCGCCGACGAATCGTACGGCCTGTTCGGTTTCAGCGCGGCCGGCTGGGAGGGGGCAGACGGCAGCCCATAACAGGTCAGGCCGCGGGCGCCGAGCCTGGCACAGGCGCGTGATCCGCGCTGCGCGCACCGGCTCAACTAAAACAGCTGACCGCCGAGCGCCCGCGTTGGTTGCCGGACTTTTCTGGCGTTCCTTGCCCCGCCCGGGAATCGACCATCCACGATCGAAGTGGATGAGGTTTAGGCGAAGGACAGGTCAGGACGCAGACCTTGTCCTCGATACTCGACATCTCGTATCTCTCAGAAGCCGCCGGTCAGTTTCACGGAGCCCGGCCGCTGTCCGTCGTTACGGCAGAACGGCGGAGGCTTACATGCCGGACTTCGGGACGTCAGCGGCCACGGCCACGAGGGGCTCGGAGCCCGTATTCTCCTCCCAGTGCGTCACGTCCGTTCCCACCGGCCAGCTCTCTCCCGCATAATGTTCCTTGACCCATCCGCCCTCTCGATGCTCGGTCAGGGTGCCCTGGATGATGTACGCCACGGCCGGACGGTCTTTGTGACTGTGCAGTGCCAGGACGCCTCCTGGAGCGAGAGTCAGTAGGCGCAGTCTGAGCGTCCGCCCTTGCACGCCGATCTCAGGGCCGAGATCGATCGTGGCCGTTGAGCCGACCGTCAGCCCTTTGTTCTCGGTCGGCGAGCCTTGACCGATTGCCGGCTCCGGGCCGACAAGGAACACGAGGACGATGAGCCATCCTGCCGCCCTGTAGAGCCACTCCCTGAACATGGAATTCTCCTCTCACAGAGGATGTTCGTTGAGGAACCCTGACCGAGATGTTTGCACCACAGGCTAGTGCGGATGGAACGGGCGGTCAAGAGGGGTGGGAGACAGAGGGGTGGGAGACTCGAGGGGTGGGAGACGTGTGTGTTTGGTCTCTTCAAGACTGACCCACGCTTTCGTGGCATGACCGAAGGAACGCACCAAGCCCTTTAGGCGGCCTGGACCGGAGGGCGAAGTGCAGCGAGTTTCTCGGCCGGGGTCCGCCCCTGGAGCGCCAGGGAGAAGCGTTCGTCGAAGTTCGAGCTGGGAGGCAACACGAACCGCTCGGGCAGCTCACGATGCGCAGACCGTCTTCCTACTTCTGCTGGCGATCCGTCGCAGCGAGCGCGAGCTCGCCGCGCTCCCAGACACCGGTCGGACGACGACGATGCGGCTCGAGTCGGAGGTGGCCGCGGCTCTTGAGCCGCAGGCGGGCGGCGGGCCGCGCGCCGAAGCGGTGGGACCGACCGATATCGACAATGCAATGGCGGCGGTCGAACGCGCGACGTCGACCCCCGGCGACACGGGCGACGATGGGGACGACGCGCTACGTCGGAACGCTCCCGCTCTACCGAGAACTAGACAAGGCGATCAAGCGGATGTCGCCGGCGCCTCTCAACCCTGCAGAGGCGCTCGCATGAATCGTGACGAAGATTTCCGCGGGGTGTCTCAGAAGTCTTTGTAGTCGTTGGTGCGCCTGGCAGGAGTCGAACGAGTCGTAAAGGAACAGTCGCGAGGCGCGGCGATGGCGCGGGGTCACACTGCCATCTCATCGACGCGCTGGACCGAGATGGGACTCTGGATCGCCACGGTGCTCACCTCGTCATCGAGCAACGGGGACGCCAGCGAGAGCGGCTTGCCAATCGCTCTCGTCCGTAACGTCGCGCCGATCCCCATCTCGGCGGCTCTATTTCGCGAGAGAGCGATTCGCAGATTAGCGAACAGCTTACCGTTTGACGTGTTATTATTTTCGCTAAACAGCGAATCGCTGATCTGCGAAATACGGAGGTCAGGTAATGGCGTCGGCCCCCTCAGACAACCCCTTTGCGATCGGGACCCTCGTGACGGGAGATGAATTCGCCGACCGGGCCGATGAGCTTCGACTGCTCGAGGACGAGCTCCCGAGCGGCGGTCGGATCTTCCTCCTCGCGTATCGGCGGTACGGGAAGAGCTGCCTGATCTATGAAGCTCTCCGACGCCTCGAGAAGAACACTGGCGCGATTGCCGTGTACGTGGATCTCTACAAGGCGAGTTCCGAACGAGAGTTCTGGGAACTCATGATCAACCAGCTCGTGGCCGCCAGCCGTGCACCGGTCAAGCAGGTCGTGGATTGGCTCAAGTCCTTGGGGGGGACCCTACGGCCGACATTTTCCGTGGACCAACAGAGCGGCATGCCGACAGTCACCCTGGGTCCTGTTGCGACGTCCGCCGAACTCGGGCGCCTAAGGGAGCGAGCGCTGGCGCTTCCCGGCGAGATTGCTGCGCGAAGACGGCACCCGGTTATCCTCGCCTTCGACGAGTTCCAAGAGATCCATGAGTTCGACGGGGGGCGGCTTGAGAAACAGATGCGCGCGACCTTCCAGCAACACCGCCAGGTCGGATACGCGTTCGCAGGTTCGAAGCCGCACCTGTTGAGACGGATGGCCGAGGATCCCAATGCCGCCTTCTATCGTTTCGGGCGTCGTCTTGAATTGGGTCCAATCCCCGCCAACGCGTGGTTCGAGTATCTCAAGCCGAGGTTCGGTAAGGGCCGCATCGAGGTATCGGGCGACGCACTCCGTCGTATAGTCGAACTGGCAGAAGGAATTCCGTACTACGTCATGCGAGTTTGCCGCCTCCTGTGGCCGCGCGGACTCCGAAGACAGACCATCGACGTCCACGAAGTGGACGTCGCATTCGGCGAGATCGTCGATGAAGCGGGAGAGATCTTCGCCCCTACGTGGGAAGAGCTGACCCTTGCGCAGCGACGGACAGCCGCGGCACTCGCGGAGGGTCGGGGCAACGAAATCTTCGCTGAGGCTGTTCGCAAGGCATACGAGCTCGGCGCGCCATCCAGCGTTGCTCGGAGTCTTGAACGACTTCGGGACTTGGGTCTGGTCGGTCGTGAAGGGCCGACGACCACGGCCGCGCGCTATCGGATCGTTGATCCGGGCTTCGTCGCGTGGGTGCGCCGTCAGCGTCCGAGGGACGCGACAGTTTCTGGCGCTCGCGCGACGACCTTGGCTCAAGAACAGGGATCTCAGCCGAAGCATGCCCGTCGCCGGAGGAGCTCCTGAGAAGCTCCGCCGCTGGGTTGCGGCCGCCGCTATCAAGGATCCGAACTCGTCCGTCGTGCGACTCGTTCCTCAGCCGTTGCCACGACAAAGATCAGCTGGATGACTGCTCTATGAGACATCACGCTCCAGTCGGGGGTCCACGCCCGACTCGCAGTCGTAACCTGTTCCTCCTGTGCGATTCGAGGTGTTTGCCCTTGCTCTAAGTACCTTCCAGAATCCGAGGATCGATGAAGTACAGCGGGTAGCCGAGGCGCACCATCGCCTCAACGTTATCCCCCGCAGATGCGCGAATTCCGCGATACCATCGCTCAGAATGACGAACGCGAGGACGGCGGTAGTACTCCAGCAACCAATCAAGTGTGAGGTCGCGCGCCTCCGGGTGTTCCAGGCACGCACGCCCGAGGACGCAAGAGATTGGGAGACAGGGGCCGGCGCCGCACGGAGTCGCGCCTGACGATGGCCAGCCCGGGGCAACGCCAGATGACACTGGTCGCTTTTCTTCAGGCCCAGAACTGCTCCAACTACCCCGCGTCATGGCGTCACGCGGCGACCGCGGTCGATTTCCTGAGCGCGGAGTACTATCAGCGAATCGCCCGCATTCTCGAAGCCGGCAGGTTTGACCTCGCCTTCTTCGACGATCGGCTCGCGATGCCCGACCGCTACGGAGACGACTTTGTGGAGTCTGTGCGCCACGGCATCCGCGTTGTGAAGATGGATCTGGTCCCCCTGATGACAGCGATGGGGCTCGCGACGCGGCACCTCGGAGTGGGCGGAACGTATTCGACGACGTACTACGAGCCTTTTCATGTGGCCCGAGTGTTCGCTACGCTTGATCACATGCTCGGCGGCCGCGTGGGCTGGAACGTCGTCACCTCCCTGAACGATTCCGAGGCGGCCAACTTCGGGCGGGACACGCATCCGGAGCACGACACCCGATACGATCGGGCGGACGAGTTCATCACCGCGGTTTTGGGCCACTGGGACTCGTGGGATGACGACGCGATCGTCTTCGATCGCGGCCGAGGTGTCTTCGCCGATCCCGCAAAAGTGCATCGCCTCGGGCACTCGGGCAAGTGGTTCCGCACGCGGGGGCCGTTCACTGTGCCGCGGACCCCGCAAGGCCGCCCGGTCATCATCCAGGCGGGACAGAGCGGTCGCGGCCGACGCTTTGCCGCGCGGTGGGGCGAGCTGATCTTTGTGATCTTCCCGGATCGCGAGGATGCTCGAAAGGGGTATCGCGAGATCAAGGATGACGTGGCGCGCGCCGGCCGGGATCCGCGATCGGTGAAGATCACGCCCGCGGTCTACTGCATTGTGGGAGAGACGCAGACGGTGGCGGAGGATAAGGCCGCGTACATCGAGCGGCTCGCGCATCCGCTCGACGCCCTCATCTTGCTCTCCGAGGTGCTGAACTTCGACTTCGCCAGGCGGGACTTGGATGAGCCGTTCTCCGGAGAGGAGCTGGCGTCTATCAGCGGGCTCCAAGCCCTCCGGGACCGAGTCGTGCGGGCGTCCGGCAAGGCGAACCCGACGACGCGGGATTTCATCGAGCACAGCGGCCGCGGGACCCTCCGCGAGCTGCCGCGCTTCGTGGGCGCGCCGCCAACCGTCGCCGACAGACTCGAGGAATGGTTCGCGACGGAAGCCTGCGACGGATTCGTGCTCGCTGCGACCCACGTGCCGGGTGCCTACGAAGACTTCGTTCACCTCGTTGTGCCCGAGCTGCAGCGGCGCGGTCTGTTCCGCCGCGAGTACGCCGGGCCGACGCTGCGCGAGAACCTGGGTCTGCCGCGAGCCCGGCGCGGGGACTGGCTGCCGGGCTAACGTCGGGCCGACGTGGGGCAGAGAGGGTCCGGCGCTGAGCGCCGGCAGAGCTGTCAACGCGCTCGATTACTGGGGCTGCCCGACTCGCATCGTAAGTCTCTGATTTTCTGGTGCGCCTGGCAGGAGTCGAACCTGCGACCCTCGGATTAGAAGTCCGATGCTCTATCCAACTGAGCTACAGGCGCGTGCTTTGAATCTTCGCTATTTACGCGTCGCGAGTCAACCGCCGTAGGGGGTACTGTGCCCGAAAATGTGCCCGTCAGCTTCCGGGCAGAGCGGGGTGCCCCGCCGTCAGAATCTGGTCCCACGGCGCCGTCATCCGCTGGCCCTCCACCATGCCTGCTCCACGGTCCGCTGTCCCATGCGGTCGTACCCGACACCCTGCGATCGGGTGTCCGGCAGCGTGCCCGCGTCCACGCCGGAGCGGACGCAACACGAGGGGTCGGAGGCGGGCCCGCCGGGCGTTAGCGCCAAGCGCCCGGTGCCTTGCCGGGGACGAACTGGCCGATGCCGTTGGCGCCGACCCACTTGCCATTCTCGACGAGCACTTGCCCGCGCACGATCGTCATCACGGGCACGCCGCGGAAGCGGTGGCCTTCCCAGATGCTGTAGTCGCAGTCCGAGTGCAAGTCGCCCAAGGCGATCGTCTTCTCGGCCCGTGGATCGATGAGGACGATGTCGGCGTCGCTACCGGGCGCAATGATCCCCTTGCGGGGATAGAGGCCGAAGAGGCGGGCCGGATTGGTGCAGGCGACTGCGACCAGTGTCGTGATGCCGATCTTCCCGGTCGCCACCCCTTCGGAGAAGAGCGTCATGAGCCGCGTCTCCACGCCATTGTGGCCGCCGGGGACGTTGTCCACCATCGACCCCGAGAGCTTGGCGGCGAGCGGGATGGTGTAGTCGTCGGAGGCGACGGTGTCCCCGCCGCGGCTGGTGGCGACCGCCTTCCACAGAGCCTGCCGGTCCTCTTCGCCCTTCAGGGGCGGGTAGTTGTGATAGGTGAGCCCGCGCGGCCGGGCGTACGCCTCGCTCGTGAAGACGAGGTAGTTGTGGAGGATCTCGCCGTAAACCGGCTGGCCGTCGCCATGGGCGGCGGCGATCGCGTCCACCGCCTCGCGGGTAGAGACGTGGACCACGTAGAGCGGGCAGCCGCTGCGCCGCGAGAGCAGTAGCATGCGCCGGACCGCCGCCTCCTCGGCGAGATTCGGCCGCGCCAGATGAATGTTGGTCCCCTTCGCCCGCCCTTCCCGGTAGAGCCGGCGGACGTGAAAATCGATGATGCAGTCGTCCTCGCAGTGAACCTGAGCGATTCCCCCGCGGCCGGCCAGCTCCTCCATCACCCCCCAGATCCGGCCGTCGTCGGTGAAGATGGACCCGGAGGCGGACGCTCCGGAGAAGGTGGTGAACATCTTGAAGGACATCACCCCCTCGGCGATGGCGTCCTTGAGCTCCTCGATTACCTCGAAGGGAAACGGCCCGGTGAGGAATGAGTGAAGTGCGTAGTCGACGTTCGGGCGCTCCGCCGCCAGCCGCTCCCGCTTGAGGCGAATCGCCTCCAGGAGGGACTGGCCCCCGGCCTGGTAGGCGAAGTCGATGAAGGTCGTGGTGCCTCCGTAGGCGGCGGCCCGGCTGCCGGCGGCGGAGGACTGGGCCTTCATCGTCTCGTTCAGCTCCAGGCTGAAGTGGACATGGGCGTCGATTCCGCCGGGAATGACGTACCTCCCGCGGGCGTCGATCGTCCGCTCTGCGTCCCGGTCCAGCGTGCCCGGGCTCGCGAGGGCGACGACGTGGCCATCCTTGATCGCGACGTCGAGACGGTCCGTGCCGTCCGGCGAGACGACCTCACCGTCGGTAATGAGCAGGTCAAGCATCCCCGTCCTCCCATCGGCCGGCTGCCCGCCTCGGACCACGACCGTTGCCGGCCGATTGTTCTCCGGTCCCAGCGCCCGCCTCCGGCGAACGGACGGGGCCGTCAGATGCGCTCGTCACCGCTGCGCGACGGCCGGCGCGCGCTCCGGCTTCGCCGCGAGCGAGGCGAGGTAGGCGATCGTCTCCTCAAGCGAGACCACGTCGGCGATCTTGCTGTCCATGTCCAGCAAGTTGGCCAAGTGCGGCTCCGGCGCGCGGTCCGCCACACACTCGACCGGGAGGATCGCGCGGAACCCGTGCTGCATGGCGTCGCAGGCGGTGGCCCGGACACAGCCGCTGGTGACGCACCCGGCGATGATGCAGGTGTCCACCCCGGCCGCGGTCAGGATCGACGCGAGCGGGGTGCCAAAGAACGAGCTCTGGAACTTCTTCACGAGCAGCGGCTCGCCCGGCTCCCGCGCGAGCCGCTCGTCCACCGCCACCGCGGGCGTGCCCAGGATCTGGTGCCGCAGCCCGGGTGCCTTTTTGATGAAGAGGCCGGCATCCCGGAGGTGCGGCTCGTAGGCGACGGTCATGAAGACGATCAGCACCGCCGCCGCGCGTCCGGCGTCGAGCAGCCGGCGAGTGGCCAGCACCTCGGCGTCCATTCCGGCCCCGAGCGGGTAGCGCGGGTCGGTGAGCCCCGTGATGAAGTCCACCACGACGATCGCCGGCGTGGTTCCGAAGCCGACCCGCCCCACCATCCCCGACTGCCGGTACTGCTCCCGGATCCGCTCGACGTCCATCGCTCGCCCTCCTCCCGATTAGCGGCCGCTGCCGCCGGCCTCGGCCGCCTGCCCGCGGTAGCTCCGCTCCAGCGCCGCATACTCCTGGAAATGAAGCACGTCGTGGTACTGCTTCAGGGTCATCAGCCTGTCCAGCAGCGGCTCCGCCGAGCCGGACTGGCGGATCGCCGCCAGCGCGTCCTGCACCGCCTTGGCCGCGGCCAGAAAGGCGGTGCCGGGATAGATGGCGATCTTGAAACCCATCTCCTGGAGGGTGTGCCAAGTCAGGTACGGGCTGCGGCTCGTCTCGACCATGTTGGCCAGGAGGGGGGTCTGGATCGCGCGGGCGATCTCGCGAAACTCGTCGGCGCTCTCGGGCGATTCCACGAACACGACGTCGGCGCCGTTCGCCGCGTAGATGCGCCCACGGCGGATCGCCTCCCCGAGCCCGTGTCCGGTGCGCGCATCGGTGCGGGCGATGATCAGGGTGTCGGGGCTGGTCCGGGCGTCGGTGGCCGCGCGCAGCCGGGCGATCATTTCCTCGACGGGCACCACCTCGCGGCCCAGCTCGTGGCCGCAGCGTTTCGGACTCACCTGGTCCTCCAGCTGGATGGCGCTCGCGCCGGCCGCCTCGAACTCCCGCACGGCGCGCTGCAGCGTGAGCAGGTTTCCGTAGCCGTCATCACCGTCGACGATGACCGGCAGCCCCACCGTGGCCACGGTACGCCGCAGTCGTTCGGCCATCTCGGAGAGGGACATCATCCCGAGGTCTGGCAGGCCGAGGGCCGACGCCGACTGGCCGTTGCCGGTCATGTACAGGCAGGAAAAGCCGGCCTGCTCGATCAGAAGCGCGGACAGCATGTCGTAGGCGCCGGGGGCGACCGTGATCTGGTCCTGCTGGAGCAGGCTCCGCAGGGAAGGGCGCGGGCGGCCGGCGCGGGACAGTTGATTCATGAGCGCGATCCTCTCAGACCCGTCGGGTGCGGGCCACGTTGTAGAGGCCGACGGCTATCAGGATGGCCAGACCCTTGATGACCATCTGCCAGACGCTGGGGACGTCGAGCAGCGCCATCCCGTTGGCGAGCACGCCGATGAAGAGCGCCCCGAGCGCGGCCAGCAACACGCTCCCGATCCCCCCGCTGAGCGCCACCCCACCCACCACCACCGCGGCGATCACGTCCAGCTCGGCTCCGTTGCCCTGGTAGGGGACGGCGATGGCGATCTGCGCAGTGATCAGCACTCCCGCCAGCGCCGCACAGGCGCCGGAGACGGCGTAGGTGGCGATCCGCACCCGCTCCACCGCGATCCCGGACAGGCGACTGGCGGTCTCGTTGCCACCGAGGGCGTGGACTGAGCGGCCGAAGGCGGTTCGCGTCTCCACCAGCCAGGCCACCGTCACCACCAGCGCCAGCAGGATCACCTGGAACGGGATGGGACCGACGTAGCCGCGGCCGAAGAAGAGGAACGCGTCGAGCTCGGGAAAACGCACGTCGTATTGGTTCGAGACGATGTAGACGATGCCCCGGATACCGCTCAGGGTCGCGAGAGTGGTGATGAACGGATCGACGCCCAGCGAGCTGATCACGAGCCCGTTCACGAGCCCGACCAGCAGGCCGGCCAGGACGCCCAGCAGAGCCGCGAGGAGCGCCCCCGACCCGTAATCGCGCAGGGCGAGGCCGGCGGCCATGCCCCCCAGGCCGACCACCGAGCCGACCGATACGTCGATGCCGCCGCCCAGGATCACCAGCGCCTGCCCGACGGCCATGATCCCCACCGTGGACACCTGACGGAGCACGCTGAGGGCGTTGTCAGCCGTGAGGAAGGCCCGCGACATCGCCCCGAAGAGTGCGATCAGGAGGAGGAGGGCCAGGGCCAGCCCGTACCGGGCGAGCATATCCTCCACCGTCCACGGGCGCTCGCGCAACCGCCCCTGGGCGGCAGGGCGGCTGGCGGCCGGGGCGTGGTCGGGCGTCACGCCAAGCCCCCGGTCGCCGCTTCCATCAAGCGCTCCTCTGTCGCCTCGCTGCGGGGAAGCTCCAGGACGATTCGCCCCTCCTGCATCACCAGGATGCGGTCGCTCATCTGCAGGATTTCCGGGAGATAGGAGGAGATCATGAGGATCGCCATCCCCGCCCGCGCCAGCTCGTCCATCAGCCGGTAGATCTCGTCCTTGGCCCCGACGTCGACGCCGCGAGTCGGCTCGTCCACCAGCAGGGCCTTGACGTCGCGGGCCAGCCACCTGGCCAGCACCGCCTTCTGCTGGTTGCCGCCCGACAATGTGCGCACCGGCCAATCCGGGCTCGGCGGCTGCAGGTTCAGCCGGGCGATGAGCCGCATCGCCAAAGCGCGCTCGCCGGCGCGGTCTATCCAGCCGCCGAATCGGCTGATCGCGCCGAGGTTGGCGAGCGAGATGTTGGCGGCCGTGCTGAACAGCTCGACCAGCCCTTCGCGCTTGCGGTCCTCGGGCACGAGCCCGATTCCCGCGCGCAGCGCGTCCCGCGGCGAGCGAGGGTCGAAACGCCGCCCCCCCATCCAGATCTCACCGCTGTCGACAGAATCGGCCCCGAAGAGCGCCCGGGCGAGCTCGGTCCGCCCGGAGCCCACCAGCCCCGCGATCCCGAGCACCTCGCCCGCGTGCAGGGTGAAGGTGACGTCGTTCAGCACCCCTTGGCGGCGGAGTCGACTCACCCGCAGCACCTCGAGCCCCACCACTGGGCGGGCGCGATTCCTCGACTCGTCCACGGCTCGACCGATCATGAAGCGGACCAGGTCGGCGCGCGTGAGACCGCGAACCTCGCGGGTAGTCACAAGCCTCCCGTCGCGCAGAACGGTCACCCGATCGGCGATCTCGAATACTTCCTCGAGAGTATGGGAGATGAATAGCACCGCCCGGCCCTGGGCCTTCAATTCCCGGACGATGTGGAAGAGCCGCTGGGTCTCCTGCAGCGTGAGGGCGGCCGTCGGCTCGTCCATGACGATCAGCCGGGCGTCCAGAGAGAGCGCCTTGGCGATCTCAACCACCTGCCGCCACGAGATACCGAGCTCGGCCACCGGCGCTCGCGGGTCGAGTGGGCTCTGGAGGCGGTCCAGGACTCGCTGGGCCTCGGCGAGAAGGGCCTGTCGGTCCACCAGCCCACGCAGCCGGGCGAGCGGTTCGCGCCCGAGCAAAATATTCTCCGCCACCGTGAGCGCGGAGACGAGCGCCGGCTCCTGATAAATGACGGCGATGCCGAGCCGGTGCGCCTCGTGGACGGAGCGAATGGTGACGGGCTGGCCGCCGAGCCGGACCGAGCCCGCGTCGGCCTGGTATACCCCGGCCAGGATCTTGATTAGAGTGCTCTTGCCCGCGCCGTTCTCCCCGACGAGCGCGTGGACCTCGCCCACGCTCACGCTGAGCGAGACGTCCTCCAACGCCTGGACACCAGGAAAGGCCTTGGTCAGGCCGACGACCTCGAGCGCGGGGGCGGTAGCCGGCGGCGGGCCGGGACGGTCCAGCAGCGGGGAGCCCGTCACGGCCGGATCCTCGCCTCGCCAGGGTAGGAGGCGGCTGGGAACGCCGAGCCCGTGCGGGGCCCGCGGGTGATCACGCGACTGATGAGCCGGCGGCGCTGGGCGAGCCCGTCCAGCACGACGGCCAGCAGGATTACCGCCCCGCGAGCGAACGACTGGTAGTTGGCCGGCACACCGAGGAGCGACTGCCCCTTGCCGAGGACGATGATAAAGGCGGCGCCGACCAGGGTGCCGACGAGCGTCCCGCGGCCACCAAGCAGGCTGGCGCCGCCAATCACCACCGCACCGATCACGTCGAACTCGGCCCCGAGACCCGCCTCCGGCGCGCCCGTCTGGAGGCGGGAGGCGAGCACCACGCCGCTCAGCCCGGCGCAGAAACCCGACATGGTGAAGGTCGCGAGGCGTACGCGCTCGACGTCGATGCCCGACAGGCGTGTCGCCAGCTCGTTTCCGCCCACGGCGTAGAGGTGCAGGCCGAACCGCGTACGGCGGAGCAGCCCGTGTCCGGCCCCGAGGACGAGCAGGAAGATGAGCACGCTGATGGGGACGCGAAGGACGTCGCCCTGGCCGAGCAGGAGGAAGGTCGGGTCGCTGATCAGCGCGTCAGCGACGCTGGTCACGTCGTGCCGGTACAGCGCGAGCGCGACGCCGCGGATCGCGTACAGACCCGCCAGGGTCACGATGAAGGCCGGGATACGCGCGCGGGCGACGAGGAGCCCGTTGATCAGCCCGACCAGGGTGCAGGCGGCCAGCACCAGCGGCACCGCGACGAACGGGCCGAAGTGCAGCCCACGTACGAGATTGTCGCTGAGGATACCGGCGAGCATGAGGATCGAGCCGACGGAGAGATCAATCCCGCCCCCGATGATGACCAGCGTCTCACCGACGGCCATGATCCCGAGGATCGCGAGGTCGCGGAGCATGTCGGCACCGTTGCCGACGCTCGCGAAGCCGGGCGCGGTGACGGCGAGCGCCAGCCCCATCGCGATCAGGGCCGCCAGGAGTCCGTAGCTGCGCAGGGCGCGGAACGCGCCAGTCACCCGCGGGTGCAGCATCGCTCAGGCGGGCGGCATCGCGACCTTGTCCACGTTCGCCTTCGTCACCGCGTAGGGCGGAATTTCGATTTGGCCGGCCAAGCTGTTGCCTGGGACTCGGGCCGTCATGAGCCAGGCCCCCAGGAACATGACTGTCCGCGGGATAAGCAGCACGTCGATGGCCGACACGCCGTCCACGGTGCCGGCCTTGATCCCCTTCAGCATGTCCAGCTCGCCATCTGCGCCCCAGAACTTGATCCCCGCCCGGCGGCCGGCCTCCACCGAGGCCTGGGCGGCGCCGATCGCCATCTCGTCGTTGACGCCGAACACCGCGTCGACCTTGGGCTGGCCCTTGAGGATTGTCTCGAAGACGTCGTGCCCCTTCTTGCGGTCGAAAGCGGCGCTCTGGTCGGCGACGATCTTCAGACCCGGGTATTTCTTGAGCTCGTCCCTGAAGCCGGCGACGCGCTCGATATTGGCCCCGGTGGCTTCCACGCCCTGGAGTAGCACGATGTTGCCCTGGCCGCCGAGCTGGGCCGCGATGCCGTCGGCCACCTGCACTCCCATGGCGCGATGGCCCATCCCGACGAAGCCGGTGTGAACCTGGGCGACGTTCTGGTTGAGCGTAATGACGGGGATGCCCGCCTCCTCGGCCTTCCGAACGGCCGGGGAGAGACCAGCGGCGTCGGTCGCCTGGAGCACGATGAAGCTCACCTTCTGGGTGATGAACGCTTCCATCTGGCTGGTCTGCTTCTGGACATTGCGCTCGCCGTCCTGAACGGAGACCTGCATCCCGAAGCCCTTGCCCTCGATGGCCAGGTAGTCGCCCCAGACCTTGATGAGCGGATGCGAGAGCGTTTCCAAAACAGCCCCGACCTTCAACCCCTGGGTCTTTGCGAAGTCGCTCCTGGGCGCGGCCTGGGCGCTGGTGATCGGCGACTCGTTGCCGACGGTAAGGGCGAGCGCCGCACCGCCGATCGTCAACCCGCGGAGAAGATCCCGACGCCCGACGCTCTGACTAGACTGTTCCATACTGTGGCCCCCCTGGTCATCGAGTTTGCGCGGCGCCCATCGCCTCTCGGAGGCGCCACGACCTTGCTAGTCCGATACGAGGATCACGACGTCCGGGCGGCCCCTCCTCCCGCATCGTGGCCCGCGACGAGCGCCGGATAGTACGCCTGGATCTCGGCGAGATGCTCCCGCATCGCCCGTCCGGCCGTCCGCGGGTCGTGGCGCTCGATCGCCCTCAGAATGCGGCGGTGGCCGGCGTGCTGGCTCCGCCGGAACGCCTCGAGCGGCTCACGCGTCTGCTCGAGGCCGGCCAGAACGTCGAGGTAGAGGTGCTTGGCTGCTCCCAGCATGAAGGCGAGCACTTGATTGTGGGCCGCCTCGGCGATGGACTGGTGGAAGGCGAAGCCGCTCTCCAGGTACTGCCCGGAGGTGGCGACGGCACGCCGGTCGGCAGCCGCGCGCAGGGCGGCGACCTCGCCCTCGGTCGCACGCTGGGCGGCGAGCTGAGCGAGGGTGACTTCCACCGACAGGCGGGCCTCGATCAGGTCCTTGAAGAGTCGCATCCGCGAGTCGCTGGTCCACTTGAGGGGCTCCAGGAGCCAGCGGCCGGGCCCACCAGTCAGAAACACTCCGGTCCCGTGGCGCACCTCGGCCATGCCCATCATCTGAAGGGCCTGGACTGCCTCACGAATGGACGAGCGGCCGACGCCGAGGCGCTCAGCGAGCTCTCGTTCCGGCGGGAGACGGTCGCCGGTCCGGAGAGCGCCAGATGAGACGAGGGTTTGGATCTGGGCAATCACCGCCTCGGGCACTGAAGGGGGCTTACGTATTCGCGCGAGACCGATGCTGGTCATGTCAACAGGTGATCAGACCTCGGGGAGCATACAGACCCGGCCGCGCTCGTGTCAAGGCGGCTACCACGGAATGCGGCTACCATGGAAGCCGCGATGCGCCTTCCCTGTCGGCCGAGCTCCAGGCTCCTTGGACTGGATCTCATCGCGACCCGGTCAGGTCCACCGAACCCGACGGCTCGACTGCGCCCGTCGATGCCGGGATGGCGCCGTAGAAGTGGCACGGGCACCTGGGCGGGGCGAGCCAGAGACGGGAGGCCTCGCTCAGCTGTCGCCACCCATCGTAGAGCGCGCTGAGCGTCTTGTCGATCCCCGCGGACGCCCATATGTCGAAGAAGGGCGAGCCCTGCGGGGCCAGGAACTCCCGCCCATCACGCTCCTTCATCCGCTCCTCCCTCTCGCCGGGTCGCAGCGTCTGCTCGTGTCGGCAGATGCGGTCCTTGTGATAGACGGTCGGGTACTCGATGGCGCTGCCCGGTTGGTCACGATCGCTTGCGAAAGCCCTCCGTGGGGGAATTCCCCCCCGTTGATTCGGGTCTCCACCTGATTGGTCGGCAGACGGGGGGGCGCGTACCGTCGACTCTGAAGATGCACAGGTTTCTCTGCTGAATTGGGGGTACTGGTCACGTGATGACATTCAAGACACCCGAGGAGGGTAGTCCAGTGAGCGTCGATGCGGCCCCGGTCGGGCTGACGGCGTTCGTCTCCGGACGGGCGGCCGAGAGCCGACAGCCGGTTCTCGACGATACCGAGGACGGACCGGAGCTGGCCAGCGAACGAGCGTTCACGCCACGGAAGGGCGAGGACGGGGTTCGCCTGTACCTCAGGGAGATCGGCAAGATCTCGCTGCTGACCGCGCAGCAGGAGGTCGAGATCGGCCAGCGGATCGAGATCGGCCAGATCGCGTTGCGCCGGGCGCTGGCCGGTATCCCCATGGCTCTGAGCGCCCTCCTCCAGGCGGGGGATCGCGTCCGCCGGGGAGAGACCCCCGCCGACGACGTCATTCTGCAGGAAGGGGAGGAGCTGGACAGCGCCGAGGTCAAGCGTGTCCTCCGGGCGTTCTCGCGCATCCGCTGGCTCGAGCGGCAGATCGCGCGCCCGAGGCAGTCGACGCGCGTGAAGCGGTCCTCTGCTGCGGCCCGGCGCAACGATGCGAGGAGGATCGCGGCGGCCCGGGAAGCGATCCAGAAGACCGTCGCCCGGATGCCGCTCAAGCCCGCGCTCATCGAGCAGCTGGTCGCCGACGTCCGCCGGCGCTGCGAGCCCCTCGAACGGCTGTCCGCAGACGTCCGGCAGGCGCCGGACCCGGCGGCGCAGCGGGAGCTGCGACGGCTCGAGCGAGAGGCGGGGCTGCCGCGCCGGCAGCTCGAGGCCCTGCTCACGGAGATCGCCAAGTACGAGCGCGAGGTCCGCCAGGCCAAGAAGGAGCTGATGGAGGCGAACCTCCGCCTCGTGGTCTCCGTGGCCAAGCGCTACCTACGGAGCGAGCTGTCGCTGCTCGACCTCATCCAGGAAGGGAACATCGGCCTCATGAAGGCGATCGATCGCTTCCAGTATCGCCGGGGCTTCAAGTTCTCCACGTACGCGACCTGGTGGATCCGGCAGGCGCTCAGCCGAGCCCTCGCCGATCAGTCTCGGACCATCCGGATTCCCGTCCACATCGTCGAGCAGCTCCACCGGATCTCGCGCCTGAACCGTACCATGGTGAGCGAGCTCGGTCGGGATCCCACCCCAGAGGAGCTGGCGCAGCACTCGGGGGTCCCGGCAAAGAAGGTCCGCCTGATCCTCGAGTCCTCACGGAAGCCGCTCTCGCTTGAGAGCCCCGTCGGCGGGGACTCGGAGCTGGGCGACTTCCTCGAGGACACGTCGGCTAGCTCGCCCGATGACGCCCTCCTGAGCCAGGACCTCATGACGCGGGTCGAACGGGCACTGGCCACCCTGTCTCCGAAGGAGAAGGAGATTCTCCGCCTCCGCTTCGGGATGGGCGCCGAAGGCGAGCGTACGCTCGAGGAGATCGGCCAACGCTTCGCGGTGACGCGCGAGCGTATCCGCCAGATCGAGGTCAAGGCGCTGCGCAAGCTGCGCCATCCGCGCACGGGCCGGACTCTCCGGGCCTTGGCCGAGCGCTGATGCCGCCGCCTGCTGCACCTCTCGACTAGGGACCCTTCCCGCAGAGGCCTCGAGACACTCTCAGGAGTGCTCTCGCGCGTCCGCTCCCCGCGAGGCTCAGCCCGCCCTCGAATACTGCGCCGCCACGGGTCGGCCGCGTTTGCATATCGTCGATTCGTCGGGAAGCTACAAGATCCGAGCTGCCCCAGCCTCGAGCGTCGCTCCATGAGTTTTGGGTAAACGCCGCGGGAAGGTCTCGGACGGCTTGGAAGTCCGACGCCCCGTCGAGCTGCGCCGGAGGCGTGGCCTCATACAATACGCTGAGCAGCGCGGCGTTCTCGAATCTGTACCAATCGTGCGCCGCCTCTTGACGGCGTCGCTCCCTCCCCCTCGCGGTCAGCGGCCCTTCCCCGTCGCCCCGAGCAGGACCGAATCATCGGGAATGACCGCTGGCACCAGATCGTCGACCTGTTCGCCGGCCGACCTGCCAAGGCGCCTCGTCCGCTCCGCCCTGTCTCCGCCTGAGCTCCGCACCTCGCTCCCACTGAGCTCACGGAGGACGGTTCCCGATGCTCCGCTTGGTCCCGACGCTCGACCCCTACCGCGGGCTGTCGGCGGACGCCTCCACGACGCCTATCGTCGGCCCCTCCGCCCAGGCCCGCGCCCGCACCTGTGCAAACTGCTCTCCCTCGTGGTACTCCTCCACCTGGATCGAGTCACAGTCCTCGCACTCCTGCTGCTGGCGCGTGTGACCGTCCAGCACGAGGTAGAGCTTCCGCACGCGGGTCTTGGTCGTCGCCTCCTTGTCGGAGCTGGTCGACGCGACCGCCCAGGATCGCTGGCCCTCGGCACCGGCTCGCGTCTCGACGTTGATATTGAGCCATACCATCTGCTGCGCACGCGCCACCCGCCCGCCGGCAGGGGCGAGCGAAGCGATCGCGGCTCCGAGAACGATCACCGTCCGGAGACTCCAAACGCGCGTCGCCGCCTGTTTCCTCACCATGGCCGCCTCCCCTCTCGTACGCACTTGTCGACGTTGGTTGACGTTGGCGAACTGCCGGCAAGAAGGACGTTTCGTGGATGCTGTCGCTGAAACTGTCGTGCTCCCGCGGGCCAAGTGTCAGATCGCGGCATGGATGGCTTCTCGCCGTTCCTCCCGGGGCTCCGGGCCTAGCCGTCCCAGAGAGGCGCCACCGGCACCGATGGCCTTCAAGACTCGCTGGGCGAGGTCGTTCGGTGCCGTTCGCGGCGCCGCAGTAGATGAACCTCGTTCCTGCCGTCCCATCGGGGCTCGTCGATGAGAGTCAAATCCTTGAAGCAGTCTAGCGTGACGTCGCGCCGAGCGAGAAGCTTTTCGATCCGGCGGACCTGACGCGAACGCGGCCGAGGCGGCGTGGCTCGGAGGCCGACGTATCACCGCCAGGCGTCGCCGCGTGTGGGCGAACTCGGCGATGACGGGTTCCTCGGACAGGGCGCCACTCCGCCAAGAGTGGCCTGCGGGATCTTAGACTCCGGGTGTGCAGCCTCGAGACGGCCGGCTCACCCTCGAGACACCTCCCGCCACTTGATTAGCAGCCGCCCGACGAGGTAGAGTGTTCTGGCTTCGGTCCGG
>Ga0209056_10002038_pt1 | contig 22016 bp, 17 predicted proteins | sample GraSoiAngelo_114_FD_185876 | JGI IMG/M metagenome (GOLD analysis project Ga0209056, IMG submission 185876) | Grasslands soil microbial communities from the Angelo Coastal Reserve, California, USA - 14_0903_13_40cm (SPAdes) (version 2) | ecosystem: Environmental > Terrestrial > Soil > Grasslands...
CCGCCCTGGCAGTGAACGGGGGTCAGGTACATATAGCTCACGATAATAACAGCGAACTGGACTACTCCTTCTGTGCCGCAAACTGTACGGCGGCTGCGAGCTGGCAGAACATCCCCGTGGATGTTGCCGGCGGGGCGGGGTCATTGATAATTGACGGAACGGGTCGCCTGTATGTGATCTACGACGGCGACGGCGACCTCGACTATGGCCCGTGTGCTGCTGCGTGCACCACGCCCGGCAACTGGCAAAGAGTCCTGGTGGATCAGTTGGCGACAACCGGCCAGTGGCCCTCCTTGGCGTTGGACGGAGCAACACTTCACGTGAGCTACATGAAGAGCGGTCTCCGGTACGCCACCTGCCCCGCAGGTGGTGCGGGCTGCGCCTCCACCGCTAATTGGCGAACAGCTACCGTGGACAGCGGGCCAGGAGGGTTTTCCTCGGCGCGCCCCTCGCTCGCCGTGGACGCCGCGGGCCAGCTGCACGTGAGCTACAGAAATGGCGGTCCTGGTCTAGAATATGCCACCTGCCCCGCGAGATCCGTCAGCTGCCTCACGCCCACAAACTGGCAGAAGGTCACCGTGGATGGGGCTGTGACAGTGGGCGACAAGACATCGCTCGTGGTGGACCCAGCAGGGCGGCTACACGTGATGTACTACGATTCGACCAACGCCGACCTCAAGTACGCCACTTGTGCGACGCCTTGCGGGACCATGGCTACGTGGAAGTCGTCCGCAGTGGTGGCCACTGCGGGGAACGTTGGATGGTCCCCCTGGCTGGTGGTCGACAAGTCAGGCCGGCTGCACGTGACCTACTTTGACCTTGACAACCACAGTCTCAACTACGCGACCTGCGCCGCACGTTGCACTGCGGCCGACAACTGGCAGACGGCTGCTCTGGATCTAGTGGGATTCGGTGCGTATCCCCAGCAGGCGGCGACCTCGCTAACGGTCGACGGCGCGGGCCGGTTGCATGCAACCTATTCCACCGACGTGCCCAACGGGCTCAAGTATATCGAGTTCTGAGAGACGTCGCAGAGGACAGAGGCTTTGAGTGTGCCGGGCGGGACTTGGTCGGCGTGCTGAACAACGACCCTTTGAGGTAGCGCCTAGTCGGCAGCCTGCTCGCGGGGCGGCTCCTCGTCGGACAGGAGGCGGAACGACTTGACCGCACCGGTGAGCTTGTCCGCCGCCTCGGCCAGCTGGTTCGCGGACGATGCGATCTCCTCGGTCGAGGCGCTCTGCTGTTCGCTCGACGCGGCGATCTCCTCGGCTGACGCGAGCAGGTTCTCGGTTCCCTCGGCCACCGAGTTGAGGCGCGCTCCGATCTCCTCGAGGAGCCGCCGCATTTCCCCCGCCATGTTGGCGATCTCGCGGCTCCACACGTCGTTCGCCTCCGCCTCCGCGGCCACCGTCCCGAGTCCCTGAGCCGCCGTCTGGGCCGCTTCCCGCGCCGCGCCCGCGCCCTGGGCGAGGTGCGCCAGCCGATCGCGCGTCGCCTGTACCCGCCCCAGCACGCCGCGCACGGTGTCGGCCGTGTCGGTCGCCGCCGCGGCGGCCACGGAGGCGAGCTTGCGCACCTCGTCCGCCACGACGGCGAACCCGCGCCCCTGCGGCCCGGCGCGCGCCGCCTCGATGGCCGCGTTCAAGGCCAGCATGTTCGTCTGGGTCGCGACCGACTTCGCCTGGGCGACGAACTTCTGGATGTCCGCGGATGCCCGCGCCAGGGCGTCGGCCTCCGCCGCGCCCTTTCCCACCTCTTCCACCAGCTTCGCGAGCTGGGCGGTGCTCTGGTCCAGCACGTCTTTGTGCCGCTTCGCGACGCCGGCGACCGCGCTGTTGCGCCGCACCGAATCGTCGGCGCCGGCCGCGAGGATGGTCGCGATCTGGAGGATCTTGCCAGCGTCGTCCGCGGCCGCGCGCACCAGCTGCGCCTGCTCCGCGGCGCGCTTGGTCAGGTCCTGGCACGTGGCCGACATCTGCTCGGTGGACGCGCTCATCTGCTCGGTCGAGGCCGAGATCTCGGTGGCCATGGCCGCCGCTTCGTCCGCCGCTGTGCGGATGGCGCCCACCAGCCGGCGCAGTGCCACCACCATGGAATGCACGGACGAGAGCAGGTCGCCCACCTCGGCGGCCTCCGTCCGCTCGGTCGCGACTGTGACGGACAGGTCGCCGCCCGCCACCCGACTCGCGATCGCTCCCGCCGCCTTCACCGGCTCCGTGACGCGCCGGTTGAGCCGCCGCCAGAACACGAACAGCAGCGTGAGCGCGGCGCCGAACAGGGCCACGGTCCAGAGCACGATGTTCGTCGCCGTGGTGCGCGCCACGGCGTAGGCCGCGCGCTCGGGCTCGCGGAACACGACCCACCATTTCCCGTTCGTGGTCGGCACCGTGATGACGAGATCCGCACTCCCTCCCGGCCCGACCACGCGCGCCGTGGCGGGGCGCGATTGCCGCGGGATGTCCGCCGCCTGCGGCAGCGGGCGCAGTAGCTCGGCCGAGTCCGGCGTGACGATGCGGCGGCCCTGGGCGTCGACCACCTCGAGCCGCACGCCGCCAGGCAGGTCGGCGGCGGCGAGGAGCCGCGACAGCCGATCCAGCGCGAACACAGCCTTGAGGACGCCTACCGGGCGCGCCACGCGCGGCGCGCGGATGGCGATGTCGTATTCGAGCGACACCACGGCCGCCGACGAGTCGTAGCGGGGCGGGCCCTCGTACGCTCCCGTCTTCACGGCCTGCTGCCACCACTCCTCGTCCGACTGCACGAAGTCCGAAGTGCGGTCGGACGCGAGCACGTTGTACCCGTGACTTTCGGTGAAAAAGAGCTCGGCGAAGTCGGAGTGCTCCGCATAGCCGCGCAGGTAGGCGGCGAGATCCGGATCGCCGCCCAGCTCACGCCGCTGATTGAACATCCGCTCCAGGGTGGGGACGTCGAGCTGTGGCAGGCGCTGGCGCACCGCGGCCTGGGACGCGTCGAGCGCGGCGCGCACCACGGCGGGCGAGCCCGCCAGCGCCTCGGCTTCGTGGCGGCGCTCGCGCAGATACAGATCGACCAGCGATGCGACGTGCGTCGCCAGGTCCTGGCCGCGGGCGTTCGCCTGCTGCTCGACGATCCGGCCGGCGCTGCGGCTCGAGAGGATGGCAAACCCCGTCACCAAGACGAGGGCCACGGCCGCCCCCGTCACCAGGAAGCTCTGCCGGAGCTGCGGGGTGCGACTGGACATGATGCGGGTTGGAAGCGAAGCTACGCAGGGTTACCCAGTTGAGCAAGCCTGTTTAATTTCATGGACTTATGACTCAAGTCCCGGCGTACGACCCGCACCTGGTCGAGGCCAAGTGGCAGGAGCGCTGGGCGCGGGAGCACACCAACGAGCCCGACCTGCACCGAGCGCGCCGGCCGTTCTACAACCTCATGATGTTCCCCTACCCGTCGGCCGAAGGGCTGCACGTGGGCAACATGTTCGCGTTCACCGGCGCCGACATCTACGGGCGGTTCAAGCGGCTGCAGGGGCACGACGTGTTCGAGCCCATCGGGTTCGACGCGTTCGGCATCCACTCGGAGAACTACGCGCTCTCGGTGGGGATCAATCCAGCCCAGCTCATCCCGAAGAACATCGAGACCTTCCGTCGGCAGCTGCGCCGGTTCGGCGGCATGTTCGACTGGCGGCACGAGCTCTCCACCACCGACCCGCGCTACTACAAATGGACGCAGTGGATTTTCCTGCAGCTGTTCGCCGCGGGGCTGGCGTTCCGCAAGAAGGCGGCGGTCAACTGGTGCCCCAAGGACATGAGCGTCATCGCGAACGAGCAGGTGATCAACGGCTACTGCGAGCGCCACCCGGACACCAAGGTCGAGCAGCGCTTTCTGGAGCAGTGGTTCTTCAACATCACGAAGTACGCGGAGCCCCTGCTCGAGAACCTCGACCGGCTCGACTGGTCGGATTCCACCCGTACACTGCAGCGCAACTGGATCGGACGCAGCGAGGGCGCGGAGCTGATTTTCGAGACCCCGGCCGGCGCGAAGATCCCCGTGTTCACGACCCGTCCCGACACCGTGTTCGGCGCCACCTACCTCGTGCTCGCCCCCGAGCACCCGCTGGTGGACCGGCTCACGGCCGACGAGCAGCGGCGCCAGGTGAACGCCTACCGGCGTGAGATGCAGGGCAAGGACGTCGTGTCCCGCCGCGTGGGTGACAAGACCAAGAGCGGCGTGTTCCTCGGCTCCTACGCCCGCAATCCGGCCACCCGTGAGGCGATCCCCATCTGGATCGCGGACTACGTGCTCATGGAGTACGGCACCGGGGCGATCATGGCCGTCCCGGCCCACGACACGCGGGACTTCGAGTTCGCGACCCAATTCAAGCTGCCCATCCGCGAGGTGGTGCGCACCGGTGAGCCGCTTCCGCGCGTCACGCAGGACGGCATGCTCGTCAACTCCGGCGAATTCAGCGGGCTGTCGTGCCGCGACGCGCAGCGGCGTATCGTGGCCTGGCTCGAGGAGCGGGGACTCGCGACGCCCCAGGTGCAGTACCGGCTGCACGACTGGTGCATTTCACGCCAGCGCTACTGGGGACCACCCATCCCGATCATCTATTGCGACGCGTGCGGACCGGTGGCGGTGCCGGAGCGGGACCTCCCGGTGGAGCTGCCGTTCATCCAGGACTTTCGCCCCGATGCGAGCGGCGTCTCGCCGCTCGCGCGCCACAAGGAGTGGTACTTCGTGAAGTGCCCGCAGTGCGGCGCCCAGGGCCGGCGCGAGACCGACGTGTCCGACACGTTCCTCGACTCGGCGTGGTACTTTCTGCGCTACCCGTCGACCGAGTTCGACGACCGGCCGTGGGACCCGGCGCGCACCAGGGCGTGGCTGCCGGTGTCGAGCTACATCGGCGGCAACGAGCACGCCGTGCTGCACCTGCTCTATTCCCGCTTCATCACGATGGTGCTGCACGAGCTCGGGAAACTGCACTTCGACGAGCCGTTCCCGAAGCTCCGCGCGCATGGGCTGATCATCAAGGATGGCGCGAAGATGTCCAAGTCGCGCGGCAACGTGGTCATTCCCGACGCCTACATCCAGAAGTGGGGCGCCGACACGCTGCGCATGTACCTGATGTTCCTCGGGCCGTTCCAGGAGGGCGGCGACTTCCGCGACACCAGCATCATCGGGGTACGGCGCTTTCTCGATAAGCTCTGGACGACGGCTCACGAGGCGGCCCGACTGACCCCGGGATCCCCGGGCTTGCGCCCGGGGTCAGCAGAGCCGCCGACAGTGCAGCGCAAGCTGCATCAGACGATCAAGAAGGTGACGACGGACACCGAGCGGCTCGACTACAATACGGCCATCTCGGCGATGATGGAGTACCTCAACACGGTGCGCGACGAGCATGTCGCGGCACGGGACGCCATCGAGCCGCTGATCGTGATGGTGGCACCGTACGCGCCGCACCTCGCCGAGGAGCTGTGGTCGCTATTCGGACACGAGCGCTCGATCTTCACGGCGGCCTGGCCGGCGTTCCACGAGCGGCTCGCCGCCGCGGGCGACGTGGAGGTGGTGGTGCAGGTGAATGGCAAGGTGCGGGGTCGGGTGACGGTGGGCCGCGGCGCGAGCGAGGCGGAGGTCGTCGCGCTGGCGATGCAGGACGAGTCCGTGCGGAAATTTGTCGACGGGAAGCAGCTAAGAAAGACGGTGTACGTACAGGATCGCCTGCTTAACCTGGTGGTCTAGAGCACCTTCGCGATCACGTCGCCGACGACGTACCCGACGCCCGCCACGCCCAGGCCCACCACGAACATGTCGATCCCGCTGCGGATCACGCCCCGGCCCGTGAAAAAGCTGCGCGCCGCCCCGACCGCGAAGTGGGAGAGCATGGCGATGGCGAACGCGGTCCACGCGGCCGCCGGCCCACTCAGCACCAGGAAGGGCGCCACCGGAATGAGCGCCCCGACCGCCGTGGACGCCCCCGTGACCCATCCTTCCTTGAACGGGGTCGCGTGCGCCTCCCCGATCTTGAGCTCCTCGCGCACCTGCTCGTCCAGGGCCCGCTGCGAGTCGCGCATCACCTCGGCGGCCATCTGGCGAGCGATCCCCGCCTCGATGCCCTTGGTCTGATAGACCAGGGCGATCTCTTCCTCCTCCACTTCGGGCATGATGCGGATTTCTTCTTTCTCCATGGCGATCTCGTGGTCGTACACCTCCTGCTCGCTCTTGGCCGCGAGGTACCCCGACGCGCCCATCGAGAGCGCGTCCGCGATCATGCCGGCGAGTCCCGAGAGCAGCACGATGTGGGGCGTGACGGCGGCGCCGATCACGCCCGCCACCAGACCAAAGTTGGCGGTCAGGCCGTCGTTGAACCCGTACACCACGTTGCGCAGGAAACCGCCCGACCCCGTGTTGTGCCACGGCTCCGCCGCCCGGCCCGCCAGGTTCGCCAGCGTCTCGGCGTGGGCCGCCGATTCCTTCGCGAGCTTGAGCGACACCTCGCGCGCGTCGGCGAAGGTGGCCCGCTTGTGCAGGTCCATGTAGCCCTTCACCTCCTGCCCCTCCTCGCGCAGCAGCAGCGGCAGCAGGTAGCCGGGCCCGAAGCGCCGCCCGAACCAGGCGCGCAGTCGCGCGTTCACCGACGGCCGCGGGCGGCCCACCGGATGGCCGTGCTCCGCCAGCAGCTTCTCCCACATCTGCACGTGCCGCTCTTCCACGCCGGCCAGCTTGATGTACACGTCCTTGCGCTTCGGCTCCGGCTCCTGGCCCGCGAGCACCAGGTACAGGTAGGCGGCGTCGTATTCGTCCTGCCAGTGGTGGACCCACGTATGCAACGTTTCGCGGTCGAGAGGCATGGCTAGAAATTAGCCGCAACTTACAGAATAGCAATCGGTTAGACGGCGTCACGGAACGGCGGTCACGGAACGGCGTCGCGCCGTGACGCTTTCCCGCGACGTCTCCCCGTGACGCCTCTCCGCGACGCATTTCGTACTTGACGCATCTTAGTCTTTCAGGAGATGACCATCTCACTCGCCGTCCCCGACATTCTCGTTGCCCGGGCAAAGTCCGGCGACCTGGAGGCGCTGGAGGGGCTGTACCGCGCCTTCGAAACGCCGGTGTACAACCTCGCTCTCCGGATGCTGCGCAGCCCCGAGGACGCGGAGGACGTGCTGCAGGAGACGTTCCTCGAGGTGGTGCGGAGCATCAAGCAGTACCGCGGGGAAGGACACTTGTGGGGGTGGATCCGGCAGATCGCGGCGTCGAAGGCCCTGATGCGGATCCGCCGTAACCAGGTGCGCGCCACGGAGGAGCTGCACGAGGAAGCGGCGGCCGGACCAGGAGGGTCGAGCGTGCCGGCGCGGGTCGACCTGGAGCGCGCCTTCGAGCGGTTGAACGAGACGTCGCGCGCCGTGGTGTGGCTGCACGACGTCGAAGGGTACACGCACGAGGAGATCGCGGAGCAGATGGGTCGGACGGTGAGTTTTTCCAAGTCGCAGCTGGCGCGGGCGCACGCGCGCCTGCGGGGCATGCTGGAGGATGAAGGAGCGGCATCATGATGCATTGCACGATGGACGATCTGTTGGCGCTGCAGACGGGCGAGGCCTCCGCCTGGGCACGCTCGCACGCCGAGGTGTGCGCGGCGTGCCGGGCGGAGCTCGATGCGCTGTATCAGCGGGTGGCGCAGCTCAAGGCCCTGCCGACCCGGCGCCCCCCGCGGGATCGCTGGCCGGTGGTGCGCGATGCCGTGCTCGCGGAGCGGCGCCGGCGCCGCAGCCGTTGGGGGGCATGGAGCGTGGCGGCGGCGGCGACGGTAGCCGGGCTGCTCGTGTTCCGGCCGTTCGGGACCGGGCAGGCAAACGCCGCAGATCTCGCTTCGATCAAGCGGGAATCGGCGACGCTCGAGCAGCAGCTCGAGCGCTACGACCCCGACGCGCGGGTGATGAGCGGCCGGGCGGCGGCGCTCGCGGCCGCGCTGGAAGATCGCATTGCCGTCATCGACGGCGAGCTCGCCCGCTTCGGGCCGCCGGACGCGGAGCCGCGTCCGGCGGAGCTCGTCAAACTGTGGCAGCAGCGGGTGGATCTCATGCAGCAGCTGGTGGGGGTTCACGTGACGCGGGCCGCTTACGTGGGGCTCTAGGGCTCCGGAGGGAGTACACATGCAACGTCAGTCGTTGGTCATCGCCGCCGTCGCGGCGCTGTGGGCGGGCGGACTCGCGGCGCAGGAGCCCGCACCGGCGCCCGCCCCCCGCCCGCCGCGCGTGGCCCGGGCGCCGCGCGCGTTCGCCTTTTCATTCAGCGACAGCCACGGTCGGATCGGGGTGCTGGTGCGGACCGATGCGAGCGCGGAGAGCGACAAGGTCGGGGCCAAGATCGAGGGAGTGACGCCGGGCAGTCCTGCCGAGAAGGCGGGCCTCAAGGTGGGCGACATCATCACCAAGTTCGCCGGCACGTCGCTCGGAGGCATCAAGGCGGAAGACGAGGATGAGTCCGGCCCCGGGCGCAAGCTCGTCAACCTCGCCCGCAAGCTCGAGCCCGGTGACACCGTGCGCCTCGAGTACCGCCGCGGGTCCGACACCAAACAGGCGACGCTCGTCGCGGAGGATCTGGACGGCGCCATGCGGATGGACATGCCGGGCCCCATGGTCGCGATGCCGCACATGCCGGGGATGGACTTCGAGTGGTCGTTCGGGGAGCCGTGGGGCGACCTCGAGCTGGTGAGCCTGAACCCGGATCTCGGGGACTACTTCGGCACGAAGGACGGCATCCTGGTGGTGAAGGCGCCCGCGGACTCGACCCTGCCCCTCAAGGGCGGGGACGTGATCCTGTCGATCGGCGGGCGGAAGCCGACCAGCCAGTCCCACGCGATGCGCATCCTGCGGTCGTACGAGGCGGGGGAGTCCGTGTCGATCGATATCCTGCGCAAGCAGAAGCGGATGTCGCTCACGTGGAAGGTGCCGGAGGCCGGGGAGCATCGCATGCGCCACGAGCTGGAACGCAAGATGCGCGAGGAGCAGAGCAGGCTGCGGCAACAGCAGGACGAGGCGCGACGACTGTTGCGGCGCGTGACGCGCTTGCAGCGCGTTTGATCAGGAGACGCGGCGCGCCGGCAGCACCTGGTCGAAGGCGCTGAACTCGAACGGCTTGGGCACACAGGGGCGGCCGGTGGACGAGAGGAAATTGCGCACCGTGTCGTCCACCAGCTGCCCGGTGGTGAAAATCACGCGGTCCGCGTAGGACGGATCGCGGGCCTTGAGCTCCCCGAACAGCTGCTCGCCCGAAAGATCGGGCATCCGCATGTCGATGATCACCGCGTCGAACGCGTCCTCGCGCATCCGGGCGAGGGCTTCGCGGCCGCTGGCGGTCGTCTCCACCTCGTGGCCCCGGCCGGACAGATAGCGCTGCAGCGCGACCCGGACTGAGGCCTCGTCGTCCACCACGAGCACATGCAGCCGGTCGGTCACGGGCTGCACTAGCGGCGTGCTCGGGAAGTCCCCCGTGGCGCGCGGCGCCACGACCGGCAGCTCGATCACGAACCGGGCGCCGCCCTGTGGGGCGTTCTCCGCCCAGATGCGCCCCTCGTGCTCGCGCACGATGCCGAGCGAGATCGAGAGCCCCAGGCCCGTGCCGGATCCGGTGGGCTTGGTCGTGAAGAACGGGTTGAAGATCCGCTCGAGCAGATTGGGGGGGATGCCCGGGCCCGTGTCCTCGACTTCGACGCGGATGAGGGCGCCGGCCTGGCGCGTGCGCACCGTGAGGCGCTGCTGGTCCCGTTCGGCCCGCTCCATCGCCTGCTCGGCGTTGGTGATCAGGTTCAGGAACACCTGCTGCAGCTGGTGGGCGTCCGCCAAGGTCTCGGGGGCCTGATCGTCGTAGTCGCGCTGCACGTCGATCCCGCGCACGCGCAGCTCGTACCCCCGGAGCTCGAGCGTGTCGTCCAGCACCTGGTTCACCGAGGTCGGCGAGCGCTCGGGCTTGTGCTGGCGCGCGAAGGTCAGGAGGTTCTGCACGATGCGCGAGGCGCGCCGGGCTTCGGCGTAGATCATCTCCGCGGCCGTGCGCTGATCGGGCGGGAAGCGCTTTTCACTCAGCAGCAGCTGGGCGAAGGCCGAGATCCCGGCGAGCGGGTTGTTGAGCTCGTGCGCCACACCGGAGACGAGCTGCCCGATGGCCGACATCTTTTCCGACTGGATCAGCTGCTCCTGCAGCATCTTCTGATCGGTGACGTCGCGGATGACGCACAGCACCTCTTCGTCGAGCTGAGGCGTCGAGTACGTGACCTGAATGGTCCGGACTTCACCGTCCTTCCGATAGAAGGCAGTCTCGAACAACCCCGTCTCGCCTCCCAGCGCCCGTTGATAGTGGCTCAAGGCCCGGGGAAGCTCGTCGTCCGGGAACAAGGGAGCGAAAAACATCCCTAGCAGCTCCTCGCGGCGGTAGCCCGAAATGATCTCGGAAGCGTGGTTGACAGTGGTGAAGCGGCCGGTTGCGTCCAGGGTAACGATCGCATCCGACGCCGACTCGAACAGATGGCGATAGCGAGCCTCGGAGCGGGTGAGTGTTTCCTCTGCCCGCTTCTGCTCGGTGATGTCGCGCAGCGTCGCCACGGCCCCGATCAGCTCGCCCTCGACCACGAGCGACGTCGTGGAGACGGCGACCACCCGCTCCTCGCCGCTCTCGCCCACGACCTTCGTCTCGTAGTGCTGCTCCTCGCCCTGGAAGGCCAGCCGCTCGTGCTCCGCGACGAGCGCACGCTCGCCGGGGGCCACGAGGTCGTCGATGGGCGTGCCGGGCAGGTCCTCGAGCGGCCGGCCGAACAGGTCGGCCGCGGCGCGGTTGGCCGTGAGCGCCCGCCGATCCGGGCCCGTGACGATCACCGCGTCGGCGAGCGCGGCCACGATTTCGGCCGCGATGCGCTGCGAATCAAGCGGGCGCTTGGGCGCCGTCTTGGAGGACGGCACGGGAGATCGCAGCCCGCGCGCGGGCGTAGCGCGCCGGCCTTTGCTCATGAGTCGTACGAGGCCACCATGGCATCCTTCATCAGGTCCAGGCTCTTGAGGGCCGACTCGGTCACTCCCCGCGGCGCCTCGCCGCGCTTCACGCAGCCCTTGATGATCTCGAGCGCGTGAATGGGATGCTCATCGTCGTACTTGGCGTGCTCTTCGAGCCACCACCGCCCGCGCGGCCCGATCTTCTCGTTCTTGGCGAGCCCGCGCAGCGCCTTCTCGGAGATTTTCTGCGCCACGCCCTCCACGGCGTAGTTGGTCGCGGACACGGCCGCGCCGAACGTCGCGTTGCGGCACATCTCGGTCAGATAGGCGTGAAATTCCTTCACTTCGGGGATCATCGGCTCGGGCACCTGGAACCGCTCCTTCGGGACGTTAAAGCCATCTCCCATGGCGCGCCACATGGCGTCGTGTCGCTTCTCGACGCGGATGTTGTCCCGGAAGAACACCTTGCCGTCGTCCGGCGAGCGGTCCAGCAGCACCTGCAGCCACTGGGGAAAGTCACGGATGATCGGGTAGAACGCCACGAGGAAGTTCTGGATCTGGCCGTCGACCAGCTCGTTCTCCGAGGCGTGCACGATCACCGGCGTGTCGAGGATCGCCTCGCGTCTGGGATCCAGTGTGGCATCCAGGTCGGCCACCCAGGCGGGGTGGGGGGTCACCTGCACGGACATCGAAGCTCCTTCCGGGCGCGCGGGCTAAGGGAAACAGGGTTAGCGCGGGCTCCAAATGTACCACCCCGCTCCCCCTGCACAAGTTCATGCGGCCTTGGAACTTGTGTGAAGGGTGACGGGATTGCTGTGAGCGGTGTTACGGCCGATTGACACGATATATCGTCACGGTATATCTTCACGTTACATCGCATAACACCGAGGAGACAATGACGCGACAGTTCGGATGGGATGGCTTCGCCTTCGGCTTCGGCCCCCGGGCGTTCTTCTGGGGCGGGCCGCGCGGGCGGCGCCGCCAGTGGTTCGAATCGGGTGACATGAAGTACGTGATCCTCAAGCTCCTCAAGGACAAGCCGCGCCACGGCTACGAGGTAATGAAGGAGCTGCAAGAGCAGCTGCACGGCTGCTACTCCCCCTCCCCCGGAACCGTCTACCCCACGCTGCAGTGGCTCGAGGACGAGGGGTTGGTGAGCTCCAAGGAGGTCGAGGGGAAGAAGGTGTACGAAATCACTGCTGCGGGAACGCGCTTTCTCGAAGAGCATCGCGATGTGGTGGACGACATTTTCGAGCGGGTCCGCGACGCCGTGGATCGCACGTTGGGCGGTGGCATGATCGAAGTCAACCGCGCCGCCGCACGGCTGGTGCGCGCCGTGTACCGCGCCGGCTGGAAGGCGCGCGACGATGCCAACCGACGCACGTTGGTGGAGCTGCTCGACCGGATGCGGGGCGAGGTCGAGGCCCTAGGGGACGCGAAGACGTCGGCCTAGGGCGCGACGATCGTCGCGCGGGTGATCGAGTCGAGGCGGGGGAACGCGGCCGCGAGGTACGCGTTTCCCCGCGCTTCGATTTGCGCCTGATCGGGCCGCTCGCCGTCGCCCGCGTAGATGTGATCCACCACGTCCATGCCTTCGACCACGCGACCCAGGGGTGCGAACCCCATGCCGTCGAGGCGAATGTTGTCGCGGTAGTTGATGAACAGCTGCGTGGTGCGCGTGTTCGGCCCCGCGGTGGCGAAGGTGAGCGTGCCGCGGGTGTTATGCTGGGTCACCGGATCGTCCGGGATAGTGGCCGGGCGCCAGCGGGCCGACACCGCCGGATCGCCGCTCAGCCCGAATTGGACGACGAACCCCGGGACCACGCGGAAGAAGCGCCCTCCGTCGTAGAACCCTTGCCGCACGAGGTCGTAGAGTCGGTCGGCGCCGTGTGGCGCCCAGGCGCGTGTCACCTCGACGACGAAGGGGCCGGCGCTGGTCTCGAACCGCACGCGGAAGCTCGCCGCGGCTGTCGTGGTCGCCTTTGCCTGCGCCGGCTCCCGGTCGGACCGGCCACAGCCGGCCAGGAGTGCCACGATCATCATCCAGTGTGGTCTCATAGGTCACCGTGACGTGCCGAGCTCGGCCTGGTGCTCGATGATCTGGCCGACCAGCCCATAGCGACGCGCCTCCTCGGCCGAGAGCCAGAAGTTGCGGCGCGTATCTTCTTCGATGCGCTCGAGCGGCTGCCCGGTCTGCTGCGCGAAGACGCGGTTCAACCGATCGCGCATCTTGAGTATCTCGCGCGCCTCGATCTCGATGTCGCTCGCGGACCCACCCGCCCCGCCCGCCGGCTGGTGGAGCAGAAAGCGCGTGTTGGGGAGGCAGTAGCGGTCCTCGCGCGGCACGGCCACGTAAATCAGGGCCGCGATGCTCGCCACCCATCCGGTGCCCACCATCCGTACCCGCGGGCTCAGGAACCGCACCAGGTCGTGGATCGTGTCGCCCGCTTCCACGTGCCCACCCTGGGAGTTGATGAACACCGTGATGTCGTCGCTCGATTCGCCGGCCATGGCGAGCAGCTGCGCGGTGACGTTCGCCGCCACGCGCTGCGTGATCTCACCCGTGAGAATCACGATGCGGGCGCGGAACAGGCGCTCGGCCACGAGGTTGTGACTCGGGGCAAGGGACGGCTCGAGGGGACTCAGCTCTTCCATCAGGACTCCGGGGTAGGGGTCAGCGCGAGCGAGCGGCGCCGGCGCAGCTCGACCAGCGCCCGCGTCACGTACACGCGCGTCATCTGCTTGCGCCACGACAGATCGAAGTCGGTGTTGTCCAGGGGCTTGGCGGGGCGATAGGCGGCGGCGGCAGCGGCGGCGATCACGTCGTCCGACAAGTCGGTTCCCGCGAGCGCGGCACCGGCCTCGGGAACCTCCTGCGGCGAGCTCGCCACGCCGCCCAACACGATACGCGCCTCCGCCACCCGTCCCTCGTCCCTCGTCCCTCGTCCCGCTTGCCATCTCACCCACGCCGCCACGCCGAGCACCGGAAAGTCGAACGCATCGCGGCGGCGCAGCTTGTGATACACCGCGTCCCACCCGTCCGGCGGCGGCAGCCGCACCGCGCTGAGGATCTCCTCGGGTTGCTTGGTCAGATAATTGATGCCGTCGTTGTGATAGAGCCGTGCCGCGGGCACGACGCGCTCGCCCCCCGGACCGACAAGCACGTAGTCCGCGGCGAGCGCCACCATCACGGGGGCCACGTCGGACGAGCTGACGGCCCAGCACCGCGGGGACGAGGGTGCCACCCAACAGATGTGCCCGTCCTTCTTCATGCAGAAGTCGATCGCCTGGCGCCACTCGTACGTCTGATTGTAGTAGTTGCAGCGCGTGTCGAGGCAGAGATTTCCCCCGAGGGTTCCCATGTTGCGGAGCAGCGGGGTGCTCACCAGCGCAGCCGCATGCGCGACAGTGTCGTAATGCTGACGCATGGTCGGGTGCGCTATCAGATAGCTCAATGTCACGCATGCCCCAACGACGCATCCCGCATCCCACACTTCGCATCCTGCGAGCTCCGGAATCCCCATCAACGAGATCACGGTGCGCGGCTCCTGGTGGCGGCGCTTCATGTTCGGGTACAGGTCCGTCCCGCCGGCGACGTACATGCCGTCGGGGCCCGCGTCCGCTTTCATCGCGAGCGCTTCTTGGAGCGTGCGTGGTTGCAGGTACGTGAACGACGGAAGTCTGAGCATCAGGGCCTTGCCGCCTTTGCCGCCCGTTGCCGCCCCTTGCCGCCTTTGCCGCTCTCCACCGCCTTTCCGTCTCCCCCCTCCCAGGGCGGCGGCACCCGCGTCGGCTCGGGCCAGGGAATCTCGGGGAAGCTCTTGGGCCCGACTCGTCCCTCCTCTCCCTTTCCTTTTGACCGTAGGGCCTTGAACACCTTCTCCGGCGTGATCGGCACCTCGTCGATGCGCACACCGACCGCGTCGTACACGGCATTCGCCACGGCGGGCGGTACGGGCAGCAGGGGACCCTGCCCGCACTCCTTGGCACCGAACGGGCCGTTCGGGTCGGGGTCTTCGACCACGTAGGTCACCACGTCGCACATCTCGAGTGTGGTGGGGCTCTTGTACTCGAGCAGGCTGGGAATCTTGTGCACCACGTTGCGGTTGCCGCGGTACGCCATCTCCTCCATCAGCGCCTCGCCCAGCCCCATGTACACGGAGCCTTCGATCTGCCCCATCACCGTCGCGGCGTTGATGGCTCGCCCCACGTCGTGCGCGATCCAGATCTTGGGGACGCGGACGATGCCCGTGGCCGGGTCCACATCCACCTCCGCCACACAGGCGCTGTAGGAGTACGCGGGGGACGGGCCGACGCCCGCGCCGCGGTATTTCCCGGGGGAGGGGGGCGGCGTATACGAGCCCACCGTGCCCACCGTTCCCTCCGCCGCTTCGGCGAGCCGTACGGCGTCCGCAAACGAGAGTCCCAGCTCGGGACGCTCCACGTCGAACACACGGCCGTCCGCGAATCCGACACGTTCGACGGGTAGTGCGAGCTGCGCGGCGGCATGTCTGGCAATCAGCGCGCGCGCCCGTTCGGCCGCCTGGATCGCCGCGTGACCGGTCATGAGGGTGACCCGGCTGGAGTAGCTGCCCAGATCGACGGGCGTGAGGTCGGTGTCGCCCGTGACCACCGCGATGTCGAACGGGTTGATACCGAGCACCTCCGCGACGATCGCGGCGAGGATGGAATCGGAGCCCTGCCCGATCTCGGTCGAGCCGCAGAACACCGTCACGCCGCCGCCGCGGTCGCACTTGAGCTGCACGCCGGAATGCGGCATGGCATTCCAATAGATCGGCAGCCCCGCGCCCGTGATGTAGGACGAGCACGCGAGGCCGATCCCCTTTCCGAGGGGCAGTTTCTTGAACTTGTCCGTCCAGCCCGAGCCCTGGACGACCTTCTCGATGCAGCGCCCCAGTCCCATCGTGCCGACGCGCAGCCAGTTGGCGGTGAGCGAGTTGGGCGGGACCAGATGCCTGAGCCGGAGCTCGGCGGGATCGAGCCCGAGCTGCTCGGCGATCTTGTCGAGGTGGACCTCGAGCGCGAAGCGCGGCTGGGGAGTCCCGTGCCCCCGCTTCGGTCCACACGGAGGCTTGTTGGTGAACGCTCGTGCGCCCTGGAACGTGTAACGGGGAACGTGATACGTCACTGTCTGCAGCGCCCCCGTGTAGTACGTGCTCGCCACCCCGTAGGACCCGTACCCGCCGCCGTCGAGCAGCGACCGGAAGTGCATGCCGGTGATGGCGCCGTCTTTCTTCACGCCCGTCTTGACCCACATCAGCGTCGGGTGACGCCCGCGGTGGCAGTAGAACACTTCCTCGCGCGTGAGCGTGATCTTCACGGGCCGACCGGTGACCATGGCCAACTTGGCCGCGACGATCTCGTGACTGAAGGGGTCGCTCTTGCCGCCGAACCCGCCTCCGTTGGGGCAGGCGATTACGCGGATCCGCGCCGGTGAGAGCTCGAGCACCTGGGCGAGCGCGCGATGGACGTAGTGGGGCGTCTGGGTGGAGCTCCACAGCGTGACCTTCCCGTCGGCCGACCAATCGGCCACCGCGGCGTGCTGCTCCATCGGGAGGTGCGTGCTGCCCTCGAAGAAAAACGTGTCTTCGCGCACCAGGTCGGCGTCTCGAAACCCCTGCTCCACGTCGCCGAACTCGAGGTGAATCAGCTTGTGCAGGTTCCCCAGGTCGCCGTACTCGTGGATGCGGGGCTCGGGGTGGGCGAGCGCGTCCACGGCGTCGGTGACGGGGCGCAGCGGCTCGTACTGGACGGCGATGCGGCCGAGCGCGGCGGCGGCCGCCTCCTCGCTGGTCGCCGCCACGGCCGCCACGGGATCGCCCACGAACCGCACCTTGTCGAGGGCAAGCGCGTGCTCGTCCTGACTGACCGGGAGGATTCCAAACGGGATGGGGAGGTCCTTGCCGGTGAGCACGGCCTTCACGCCCGGGAGCGCGGCGGCGTGCGACGCGTCGATCGAGACGATGCGGGCGTGGGGATGAGGGCTGCGCAGTAGTTTCGCGTACAGCATCCGGGGCAGGAACAGGTCGTCCGCGAACTTCGTGGCGCCCGTCACCTTGGCCGTCGCGTCGACCTTGCGGAGTGCTTTGCCGACGACGCGCAGCTCAGCGCTGCCCATACAGCGTCTCCGGCGCCGGCTCGGCCCGCTCGCCGCGCATGCGAGCGGCCGCCAATTCGACCGCCTCGTAGATCTTGATGTAACCGGTGCAGCGGCACAGGTTGCCCGCCAGCGCGTGCCTGATGTCGTCCCGGGAGGGGCGGGGGGTTTCGGCGAGCAGGGCCTCGGCGGCGAGCAGGAACGCGGGGGTGCAATAGCCGCACTGCGCCGCGCCCAGCTCGGCGAAAGCGTCCTGCAGCGGGTGCAGCTTGCCGCCGGCGGCCATCCCCTCGACCGTCCGCACGCGCCGTCCCGCGCAGGCGAGGCCGAGCACCAGACACGAGAGCACCGGCGTGCCGTCGACCAGCACGGTGCACGTGCCGCACTCACCCAGCTCGCAGCCGTGCTTCGTGCCCGTGAGGCTCAGGTCCTCGCGCAGCACCTCGAGCAGGGTCTTGTGCGGCGCGAAGGCCACCTCGACGGACTCGCCGTTCACGTCGAGTGCGATCTTCGTCTTGGCATCAGGGACGGGCATGGTTCCGAAACGTAATCTTGATAACCGCGTGGTGGGGAGCCAGCTTTCCGCCTCCCAAGCTCGGCGGGTGTCAATGCGCGTGGTCTACCGAGTGCTCGGTCTCGCGTTGCTCGTGTCCGTCGGTCGGTCGGTCCGCCTGGCCGCCCAGGACTACCGCGCCCAGGCGCTCCGCATCCTCAAGACGGTCCCGCTGATCGACGGCCACAACGACATCCCCGACGCCATTCGCACCCGTGGCGGAGTCGACTCCGTGGACTTCGCCGTGCTGCAGCCGAAGCTCATGACCGACATCCCGAAGCTGCGCGCGGGCGGCGTGGGGGCGCAGTTCTGGGCGGCGTACGTGCCCGTCACGACCATGGACTCCGGGCCCCATCCGGCGGTGTACGCGCTCGAGCAGATCGATCTGATCAAGCGGCTGTGCGCGAAGTATCCGCGCGACCTCGCGATGGCCTATCGGGCCGCGGACGTCGAGCGGAACTTCACGGCGGGGAAGATCTCCTGCCTGATCGGCATCGAGGGTGGCCACGCCATCGAGAATTCGCCCGGCGCGCTGCGGATGTTCGCGGCGCTGGGCGTGCGCTACATCACCCTCACACACTGGCGCAGCCTGTCCTGGGCGACGGCCTCCACCGACACCGCGCGCCGCGGTCTCTCGGCGTTCGGGCGAGACGTGGTGCACGAGATGAACCGCCTCGGGATCGTGGTGGATCTCTCCCACGTGAACGATGCCACGATGTCGGACGCGCTGCATGCGACGCGCGCCCCCGTGATGTTTTCCCACTCGTCGGCCCGCACGCTGACCGGCCATGCGCGCGACGTCCCGGATTCGATTCTCAAGCTCGTACCGGCGAACGGCGGCATCGTCATGGTGAATTTCAACCCCGGCTTCGTGTCCGAGGCGGTGCGGGTGTATGAGGACAGTATGGAGGCTCGCGCTCGGGCGTTACGCGCCGCCGGCGTGGAGGCGACGAGCATCGCGGAATCGACCAAGGTGTGGGCGGCGCGCGCCCCGAAAGCGACGCTGGCGCAAGTGGTGGATCATATCGAGCACATCCGCGCCGTCGCCGGCGTCGACCACGTGGGGCTCGGCTCCGACTTCGACGGCATCACCGAGGTGCCTGTCGGGCTCGAGGACGTCTCCAAGTTTCCCGATCTGATTGCCGAGCTGCTGCGGCGCGGTTGGAGCGAGGCGGACGTGCGGAAGGTGGCGGGGCTCAACGCGCTGCGGGTGCTCCGGGCCGCCGAGCAGGTGGCGCCAAAACAGTAGGTTGGTGCGCCTGCGCAGCACATAGAATCCCGCTCACCGGTCCCCCGTTGCGCGGTCGCAGCGACAGACAGCTCACCTGCGTAAAGTCTTGCGCGGTCGCACGCGAACGTAATCCGTAGCGTTGATGCGGCACCCGGTTTGCATGCTGCACGTCGGCAACAACCGTCCGAGCTAGCCTGGCTCGCGCAAATGCTAACCGTCGCGATTCAGCCACGCCCTCCCCCTTCAGCACTCGTGTGTATCTCACCTCCAACGTTCTGACCAAGGAGCAGGCCGATGCAAACAGTCCGAAGGGCTGGCGTGCTGCTGATGCTCCCGGCGATCGGGTATCTGCTCGCCGCGTGCGACCGGACGGAGGCGCCGACGAACCCACGGCTCCCGCCTAGAGCGCTCCTGCTCTCCAACGACCCTACAACCCTCTGGGTCAATGACGACGATCCAAGTGGCGGCGGTTTCGTCCCGCCAGGGACCAGTTGCACCCATCCTGGCTATGAGCATGTCCAGGACGCTGTGGACGACGCGGGACCGGGTGACCGCATCAACGTCTGCCCGGGCACATATACGGAGCAAGTGACCATTCCCGCCCTCAGAAAGACCGGGATACAGCTACGTTCGGTTGGGCGGTGGGAAGCGATAATCAAGGCACCAAGTGTCATGCTCGCTCCTAAAGCGATCGTGCGCGTCAATGGGGCTCAAGGTGTCACGATTCTCGCCTTCACGATTAGTGGCCCGGGGGGAATCCCAGCGGGATGCGATGCTCTTGAGTACGGCGTTCGTGTTGACGACAACGGTTCAGCCGACATCCTTGGAAACCACATAACGCAGATCAGGGACGAGCCGTTCAGCGGTTGCCAGAACGGTGTGGCAGTTCAGGTGGGAAGATGGGCAGAGGCGACAACGGGCTCCGCCCGAATCATGGGTAACGTTGTTGACAACTACCAGAAAAATGGGGTCACAGTCGACAACGCGGGCTCCCATGCTGAAATCGTGAGCAACCGAGTCCTTGGCGTCGGGCCGACTACCCTCATCGCCCAAAACGGGATTCAGGCCAGTCGGGGAGCCACGGCCGAGATCCGACACAACTTCGTCTCCGGAAATGTCTATAGCCCAGGGACAGTCTCCTCGACGGGCGTGCTCTTCTACGGATCGGGCGCGGCAGTGACTGAGCACAACACGCTTAATGCGAATGATGTCGGTGCATACATGTTTGATTTTGTCTTTGAAAACGGGTCTTGTGGCACCGCCGCGGGATCAACGACGGCATACAACCGGGCCCGCGCTAGCAGCTTCGACGGCATCATCCTCTCCGGATTCTTCCCCTGTTTTGTGACCGGTGTCCAGGTAGCGCACAATAGGTCCGATCAAAATAGCGGCCCCGGGATCGGTGTTTACGACGCCATGGACAACGTACTTGACGACAACGGCGTCGACAACAATCGGGATAGTGGAATCCTGCTCGATGACGGCAACAACAACACCGTCGGAGACAACAAGGTCAGGAACAATGGCACAGCCGACATGGACCTGACCGATGGGATTCGAGTTAACACAAACTCGACCGACAACACGATCCAGACCAATCATCTGAAGGACAACGTCACGTATGACTGCCACGACGGTTCCGTTGGAACAAGAACGGCGATGACAGCGAATACCTGGATCGGGAACCACGGCGATACCGAAAACAAGCCAGGTCTGTGCACTAAGGATCCCACTGATGATGCGACCTTCGAGACGTCGACCGGGTGGGACCCCGGTTATCCTTGGTACGACTCGTTTGGCGTGGCTGTTGACTACGACTGGGCTACAGCGTACGCCGCGATCGATACGGAAAGCCTCCTCCAGCTCCTTCCCCAGATCCGGCTGGGCGGTATCCGTCGCGCGATCGTGAGTCCAAACGAGTAGAAGCGTTGCCTAAGGACGTGTGGGGGCTAGCCAGCTAGCCCCTGCCCGTTCGCAGTCACTGGGGCAGCGGCTCGATGCGCTGTTGCGCCGGCCCCACCGCGCGCGATATTGCCTCAAGGCACCCAGGAGGAGGATCCCTTATGAAGCGGTCCATCCACCACCTGATCGCCGATGGCGTCGTCGGCGGGCTCCTTGCGGGCCTGGTGGTCGCGCTCTGGTTCCTCGTGGTGGATTCCGTCGCCGGTCGACCCTTTCACACGCCCGCCGCCCTCGCGGCGACGTTGGCTGGACAAGCAGTCGGTCCTCCGACGTTGCGCCTGGTCGTAGCGTACTCATTGATCCACTTCGGCGTGTTCGCGCTGCTCGGCGTCGCCATGGCGGCCGCGCTCACGGCCCTGCGAACGCCCCCGCGCCTGCTGCTGGGCGTGATGTTCGGCCTGGTCGCACAAGAATTGGTGTTCTACGCGGGGTTGTCGCTCAGCGGCGCCTCCCGCGTCGCGGTGGTGCCGTGGCCGCATGTGGTCGCCGCCAACGTGCTGTCGGGTTTCGTCCTCATGGCGTACCTGCACCGGGCCGCGCGGGATCAACACCCGCTGGGACTCGCAGCCCTGAAAGGTCACCCCCTGCTCGCGCAAGGGCTGGTCACCGGGCTGGTCGGGGCGGCCACCGTTGCGCTCTGGTTCTTCGCGCTGGACGTGGCCGCCGGCCAACCGTTGCGGACGCCGGCGGCGCTGGGCGCGGCACTGCTGTTCGGCGCGTCCAATGTCGCGGCGGTACAGGCCAACAGCGGCATCGTGATGGCCTACACCGTGGTTCACGTGGCGGCGTTCGCGGTCGCCGGCATTGTGTTCGTCGCGATCGCGGAGCAGATCGAGCGCACCCCCGCTCTCATCCTGATCGCCGCGATGGCCGCGATCGTCCTGGAGGCCGTGGTCGTGTCGGTGATGGCGCTCGGGGCCCAGTGGGTGCTGGGAGCCCTCGGCGTCTGGACCGTAGTCGCGGCGAACGTGCTGGCGGTGGGCGCGATGGGTTGGTACGTGTGGGCGACGCACCCGGTGTTGCGGCGCAGGCTGCGTGAGCCGGTACAGGTGCATGTGTGACACCCGCTGTCGGTCTCTGTCTCTCATGCCGGTGGGTGCGCACGGTCACCAATCGGCGCGGCTCCACCTTCTTCCGGTGCGGCCGCGCCGACACTGATCCGGGCTTCCCGCGCTATCCGCCGCTGCCGGT